>Ga0163150_10005849_pt1 | contig 15441 bp, 12 predicted proteins | sample OliLakLV19P2IB_FD_148628 | JGI IMG/M metagenome (GOLD analysis project Ga0163150, IMG submission 148628) | Freshwater microbial mat bacterial communities from Lake Vanda, McMurdo Dry Valleys, Antarctica - Oligotrophic Lake LV.19.P2.IB | ecosystem: Environmental > Aquatic > Freshwater > Lake >...
GGGTATTATTCACCGCAATTTGACTGTTACCCAACAGGCTGATGAAGTTGTAAAGGTAAAAGCTGAAGACTTACTTGTCGGTGCGGCAATAGGCGTGAGCCGTGATTATCAAGAGCGACTTGATGCACTTGTCAAAGCAGGGGTTGATGCGGTAGTTTTGGATACTGCACATGGGTATACCGGAGGCGTAATTAATATTATTCGCGAAATAAAAGAAAAATATCCTGATGTGCAAATTATTGCCGGTAGTGTTGCTACCTTTGATGGAGCTGAGGCTTTGGTAGAAGCAGGAGCAGATGCGCTCCGTGTTGGTATGGGGCCTGGCGCTATTTGCACGACACGAATTATATCAGGTATGGGAGTTCCTCAAATTACGGCAATACAGGAGACAATGCGTGCAGCCAAACCCCTTGGAGTTCCGGTAATCGCCGACGGCGGTATCAAATACTCAGGAGACATGGTTAAAGCGCTTGCTGCCGGTGCATCAGCGGTCATGATGGGAAGCTTTTTTGCCTCTGCGCTTGAGTCACCTGGTATAGTACACGAGCTCAAGCGTGACCAAGTACCATTGCGGTTTCTAAGTATCTTAAATCGCGACCAGGACACCTATAAATTTAAAGAGTATCGCGGTATGGGCTCAGTTGGTGCTATGAAAAAGGGTGCGGAGATAAAAGTAGAGGATGAATTCCATGGAAAAGACTATTACAAAGAAAAAGTGCTGGTAGCAGAAGGAGTAGAAGGACTTGTGCCTGTCAAAGGAACCGTAAAATCATTGATTGATCAAGCAGTTGGAGGAATCAAATCAGGAATGTACTATGTCGGTGCAAAAGATATCAATGAACTGCACGAATTAGCTCACTTCATAAAAATTACCCAAGCCTCCCTCACTGAGTCCCACCCCCATGATATTTTGGTAACAAATCCTGGGGAGAATTACTAGATTAATCCTAGATTTAAATCTTTATGTAATCGCGCGATGCGGCATAGCAATATCTAGCGCATCTGGAGAAACAATGCGATGATTATAGCCATTTTCACCAATATTTTTTCGTAAGTCATTAATTGAGCGGGATCTTTGATCTGCAAGAGCTCGGCCAGCAAACATACGTGAGCGTTCCCATGCATGTACAATGCTTGTCGCCCACCGTGGTTTTTCCATGTAGCCGCCTTTTCCTTCTACATTTATTAATACTCCCGCATTGTTTACGCGCTTTGCAGCAATGTCTGGATCAGTTAATGCTTCTGTCCACTGTGTATTAGGTGAGGCTGAGCCTGGATACGGTACTACCATGCGCCCGTTGGAGTGCTGTACATATAAGCCTCCTAATTCAATTCCTCCTGCAACGCCTCTTTTGTTAAGTGAGATCTGATCTATAAATCCAATAAGTGGTCCGATATAACTTCCTACTCCTCCTTCAAGTCCAATCGCAGTATCATTAAATGCAGGATCAAGAGACATACGGTATGCAAGTTCGAGCGAATTTGCCGCTCCACCGCCTTCAAGGGATGAACAGTTCTCACCACCACCATGTCCAGCCATAATAAGGTTAATAGCTATATCAGGGTGTATAAGCTGTCGTGCCTGTTCCATATCCGCAACTGGATGAAATCCCATTCTCATATCTTTTCCGACAGCTTGTCTTCCTGCTTTTACTCCATCTATTGTCCGGTGATCCGGATTCGTAGTATAATATCGCAAAAGTGTGCATCCAGCTTCCCAAAGAGCCTTGACTTCTTCCTCTGTTTTTTTTGTATCCTCGACCCCTACCGCAACACCAATATGACCAATAACAAGCTTTTCAATATCTTTTGGTAGTCCTAATTTTTGGATTTGCTCCTGTGACTCCTGAAAGAGCCTTAATCGACGATCAAAATTTACAAAAATGCCATTTCTTGGTGCTATTGCATCCATGAATGAGAGTGCGGCAGTTGCTAAAACGTCTGGAGAACCACTAACTGGGGGCATTGCTCCAATGGAAAAAAGAGAGCTCGGAAGACCTGCAGTTGTTACAAATAGACCATTTATTGCAGCATCGGTTCTACTCATTGTCTTAGGAGAGTATTGTCGAGCATATCCTAATTGGCTTGTGGCAGCGGTCTGCGTACTCGTAATAACTTCCTCAAGCTCTTCTGGCTCTGCATGAGCTCCAAAAATTTCTTCTTTTTCCAAATCTAGTCCGTCATTTTCTATAAACTTTCCTTCTTTTTCTTTCTTACGAATAATGCCTAAAAGTTCTTCAATAGCAGGACTCTGCGTGTTGGAACGCGGTGTTGTCACTTCTGTCTTATCTAGCATGGCGCGCATTTTTTTATACATTTCAGGATTGTGAAATCGCATAAATTCATTTGCTCGTGCGGCTAGAGCCATTTTTACACTTTCAGGTCCCATAGACCAAAATTTTGGATCGCCATTATTTGTTACTTCTAGCCGCAGTGGCTTACCAGTTGTTTCACTTCTCACAAGATCCATAGGTGTAACTACGATTCCCATAGTGGCACTATTTGGATTTGGTGTATATCGTTTAAATCCTGGACCTATTGCTACTTCGTGATAAGGTTTTCGTGTTGTAATACTAAAATCTTTCTCAGGCTTATTACCATCAAGAGCAAGTAAATTGTATGCATGGTTTCGAGCAGTTTTGTTATGAAGTAATTCTATTTTTATGGCTTCTGTTTGCATTGGGTAGGACTCGGACATCTTATATACTTGTGTTCCTATTACAAAAGGGTCCTTTGTTACAGCTTCGGCTGCCTTTGCTCTCATCGATATATTAGGATCTTTTTTTGCGAGAGGATCTTTATCAAGAAGCTCTGCAAAAGTACGTCTTTTTCCGTCCCAACCCGCTAGCTCTTCTTGACCATTGGGTTCGATAATATCGTCCCAACCAAACCCACCTGTTCCCCGAGGCTTGTCAACAATTGTTCCTGATATTGTACCGGTCCTAATATGCACCTCTTGGCCGTCAAATACTGCTATCTTTACAGTTGCTAACGCTCGATTATCGCCTCGCAACGCTGCTATTTGGCATAGATTCTGCTTTGCTTGACCTGTTTCTGTAAATTGACTAACGAAAGGCCCAGGGAGTCCGTCCATAGCGAATAAGCTTAAGGAGGTATCATCAACACCTATGGGCTCATAATTATTTGCTATATACGCCTCAATAGCTTTGGCAGTTACGACAACATCAGGATCAAGGTCTTGTATTTCTGGAACTTTCAAATCTCTTCCTTCTACAGGGTGACCGAAAGCTTGACTCAATTCACGAAGTTTGTCAAGATTTCCGGTAGCAAATGTATTCACCTCCACAGGAGTTGCCTTCTTGACTATAGTCACTACCTCTGGTCTTGGTCGATTAATAACAACTTCTTTATATGCCATATATATAATTTAGCTTCAATGTGGGATTCAAAAATGAATTCTATAGGTTGAATTGTTTTTTGTCAATTCTTTCAGACGTTATGGGGTACGAAATTAAATAAAGCTGAGATATGTAATACTATAAATATGCATTGATCCCACCTGCTGGGACGAAAGTAGAATCAAAGGCGATTTTATTACAGGTTGCAAGTTGTTCTTCGGTGAGGATATTCTTTTCTCGAAGTACTGAAAATTGTTTGTAGAGATGTGCGTCTTCAATCATTTCTGGCCAGTCTGTGTTGATACTAAACTTTACATTATTTTCCAAAAAGGTCTTAATAATAAATTCCATTTCTTCCCAATTTTCAACCGCTTTAGTCATTATATTTGAGAGGGGACAGACCTCAAGAACGGTTCCTTCAGTAGAAAGTTTTTTCATAAGCTCTTTATCATAGGCTGCCTTTATACCATGACCGATTCGCTCTGGATTTATATGCTCCATAACATCCCACATATCATTGGCGTCATTTGCTTCACCTGAGTGGATCGTGACGTGAAGTCCCGCGCTCGTTGCTTTTTGAAAAAGATCTTTGTAGTCTGACAAATGAAAACTGGGATTTCCAGGCCCTGCAATATCAATCCCCACAACACCTCGGCGGTGATACTTGATAGCTTTTTCAACAATAATTGCGTTTTTCTCGTATTCAAATTCTCGTCCCAAGCAAAAAATAATTCCAGCTCTCAGTTGCGAATATTCTAAAAGTGCGCGTTCCATTCCTCGTAGCATAGCCATGGTTATATGGTCCAGATCAGTCTGGCCTTCGTTGTTGTGTTTCATGGGATTGTTGCGAAGCTCGATGAGCGTGATGTTATTGCGATACGCACCCGACATGATTTGGTAGGTTGCTTGTTCAACCGCATAGGTACCAGAGGACAATTTATCAAGCAAAGGATGATAAATTTCTTCAAAGTATGCATTGAGTGACATTTTTTTGTCAGGTGAAAGCGTGACGTAGTCAATAAACTCTTGATAGTCTTTTTTGGGAAGCTTAAATCCTTGCGCGTGTGCAATTTGCCAATAGACTGATGGATTGATAGACGTTCCAAGATGTGCATGAAGTTCGGCAAGGGGAAATGTAGGATATGCGGACATAGAGTCGTTCATAGTTGATTCTAGGATATTTGTGACCGAAGATCAAGAAGAACTCTTTACTTGCCGCTTACTGCTATCATTCCAATTAAAATTGCCCCAATAAGAGTAAATGAGGAGCTTACTAAAATAAATCCATTAAAACCGATTAATAACATTGAAAGAAGTCTGGTTGATACAAAAGGCTGTGAAGATTTTTTACCAGATTTTAATCCAACTGGTATAACGATGTTTTTTGCTTTTTCTCTATATGACATAATTGCGAGAATAAGACCTGCAAGTGCAAAAAAGAAACCCAAACCAGTAATTAATAAAAGACCACCTAAAAGTCCTGAAATGAGTGATGCTATAAGCTTTCCCATGTAATTTATCTTTTTAAAGCGGAGCATAAAAGTCAAGAGCATCTTGAGTATCTGAGCTTACTGTAGTAACATAGCACATATGTTGCTGATTGTTGACTTTGGCTCCCAAACGACCCAGCTCATCCGCCGCCGCCTCAAAGAAATTGGGGTCACCTCAGAAATTATAAATCCAGAAGACGCGCTGAGTGAAATCTCATCTAAAAAACCAAAAGGCATTATTTTATCCGGTGGTCCTTCGTCTGTATACGAAGATGGTGCGCCTACCATTGATTCAAAAGTATTTCAACAAAATATTCCCATTTTGGGTATTTGCTACGGATTACAAATCATTGCACTGCTTCTCAAAGGTGAAGTAATCGGTGGACGCAAAGAATATGGTCCAGCAAAAATAAAAATCAAAAACTTTGAAGGAAAACTCACCAAAGGTTTGCCGGAGGAGTTTACGGTGTGGATGTCTCATGGCGATGAAGTCAAAAAAATGCCAGAAGCGTTTGAGATTGTGGGTCTGACAGAAAGTGTTCCATACACCTTTGTAGAGAATGATGCGCAAAAGCTCTACGGCGTACAGTTCCATCCAGAGGTAGAGCATACGGAATTTGGGAAAATTATTTTAGAGAATTTTGTAGAGCTGTGTGGCGTTGAGGCAAAGCTTGAGGAGATAGACGTTGACGCGCTTGTAAAAGATATTCAGGAAAAAGTTGGCAAAGATGCCTATGTTATAGGTGCAGTATCAGGTGGTGTTGATTCAACGGTTGCAGGAGCACTTTGCGCAAAAGCGATTGGTGATCGGTTTTTTCCCATATATGTAGAGAACGGGTTGATGCGAAAAGGAACGCGTGAGCATGTTGAGAAATTCTTCAAACAATTTAATGTACAACCTGATATTGTGGAGTGCGAAGCGGAGATGCTTGAAAAGTTAAAGGGTAAGAGCGACCCTGAAGAGAAACGGAAAATTATAGGGAACTTTTACATTGAAATTTTCGAACGTGAACTTGAGCGGATAACCAAAATGGGAAAAAATGTAAAGTTCTTGCTCCAAGGAACTATTTACTCAGATGTTATCGAAAGCCAGGGAACAAAGCACGCATCAAAAATAAAAAGCCATCACAATGTAGGTGGGTTACCTGAAAAGATGAAGTTAGAACTTTTGGAGCCTATGCGATATTTTTTCAAAGATGAGGTGAGAAGCATAGGAAAAAAGCTTGGGCTGACTGATGAATTTATTCACAAGCAGCCTTTTCCCGGCCCAGGCTATGCAGTAAGAATTCGAGGAGAGGTGACGGCAGACCGCCTCATGAAAGAGCGCATTGCAGATGATATTGTCATGGAAGAGCTTGAACAAGCAGATTTGTTATCAAAAGTCTTTATCTCATTTGCGATTATGTCAGGTGCGCAGTCAACTGCTGTCAAAGGTGACGGACGATTTTTTGGTGAAGTTGTTGCACTTCGTATTGTTGAGTCGCAAGATGTCATGACTGCCAAGTGGGCTCAAATTCCCTACGAAGTACTACAAAAAATTTCATCAAGAATTGTCAATGAAGTTCCAGAAATATCGCGAGTTGTCTACGACATAACTACTAAGCCGCCTGCAACGATGGAGTGGGAGTAAGTACAAATTTTTCTATAACATCAGCAAGGCCGTCTTCATCCACGCTTGGTGCCACAATATCTGCAATTTCTTTGAGTTCAGGAACCGCATTTCCCATCGCGATTCTAAGGCCGCAGGCCATGAGAAGCGGGAAGTCGTTGTATCCATCTCCAACGCCAATTATTTCGTGAGTATCAATACCAAGATGTTTTGAGACTGCTGCAATTCCATGTTGCTTGGTGGCAAGAACCGGGGAGATGAGTAGACCGTATTTTTCAGGATCCGCGTGCTGGATTTTGTGGGCGACCAGAGACTTGAAATGAGAGAAATCTTGTACAAGGCTTTGCGCAGTATGTAAATTAAGCTCTTCAACGGTGAAAATATTAAAAACTTTATTGGGATTATAGTGATCTACTTCATGTGGCTGATAATCTCTTGTCTCATCATGAATATAGTAGGGTATTACACGCTTTTTGAGGGTTTTTCTGATTTCGTCCAGGTCATCGTGAGAAATAGTTTGTTCATAAATAGGCTGTTTTGTTGCAAGATCTATGACTTGTGCACCGTCATTTAAGATTGCAAGTCCTTCATTCATATGAAGATGATCCAGTATGGGTTTGGCAAAGTGGTAGGACCTTCCTGTTGCAAGACAAACCGTGAGAACGTCTTGTGCTTTTCGAATTGCACTTGTTACTCTGAGCGATGGAAGCGCGTGATAGTCATACGGAACAATTGTTCCATCGCAATCAAGCATAAGTGCTTTGTAGGGGTACTCAACGGTTTTTGTCATAGGAACTTTATTCTAGAGTGCATAATTAGAAAACACAAGATTCAGGTGGTATACTAGGCCTAACGTATGGATGAGGTACAGCAAGTCAAAGACAGAATAGATATTGCAGAGATAATGGGAGCTTCTCTTAAGCTCATTCGTGCTGGGAAAAATTTCAAAGCTCTCTGTCCGTTTCATGGTGAAAAATCTCCATCACTTGTCATATCCCCTGACCGGCAGATGTGGCACTGTTTTGGGTGCTTTCCTGCAGGTGCAAAAATTAAGACTCCCTTTGGATACCATAATATAGAGGAAATCGATACGAATCACTGGGTAGTTTCTGGAAAAGGCAATCTTAAGAAGGTAACGCAGACAATGGCTCATCAATACAAAGGTGATCTTGTTACGGTGAGGTTACGTAAATTAGGAGGTGGAGTGCAGCTCACGAGTGACCATACTGTTTTTGCAATCAGAGGCGCTCCCTATACTCAAAAACACTATAAAGACTTTGCAAAAAGATACAGAAAATATCTAATTATTAGATCGACAAATAAAGATAAATATTATTATTTAGTTAATAAATATTTCCCTATACGGGAGATACCTGCTGGTGAATTACAGCTTGGTGATTTACTCTTGTATCCAATAAGACGTGTAGAACAGGATATAGATGTAATTGATTTATCGCTTTATCTAACAAAACATACCAAGCTTGGTCCTGTACCAAAAAAAATTCCATTGAAAATTTCAGTCAATGATGACTTGTTAAAGCTTATTGGATATTACGTTGCAGAAGGGAGTAACCATCGGGGCTATATCCGTTTTAGTTTAGGGAATCATGAAGAAGAATTTGCTTCAGAGATTGTTCTTTTAATAAAAAGTATTTTTGGTTTAGAGGCAAAGATACATAGGCGACCTACTTTGTTAAAAACTGGTATTGAACTAACCGCATGTCATTCACAACTTGCAAATATATTTGAAAATTTATGTGGTAAAGGTGCAGCTAATAAGCACATACCATTCATATTTCAAGATTTACCGTCAAAAAAGCAGGCAGTCATATTACACGCTATACATAAAGGAGACGGAACTACTTTCATTGCACAAAAGTCAAATAATTATCATAAATCCATTACCAGCATATCAAGAGTACTATCAGAGCAGCTTGTCGATATTATACTTCGTGCAAATTTATTTCCAACACTGCATATTGAAAAAGCAAAAATAGATGCTTTAAAGGTCAACCACCAAGAAGCGTACACTGTGTTTTGGTCAGAGGAAATAAGGCAAAAATACGGATTAATTTATTATAAAGAAGATGGTACAGAATACTGGTTATTACCGATAACTCAATTAAATAAGGAGCCTTATGAAGGCCAGGTATTTAATTTTACAGTTGCTGAAGATCATTCATATGTAGCGACTAACTTTGCGGTAGCCAATTGTGGAAAAGGTGGCGATGTTTTCACCTTTATGATGGAATATGACAAAGTAGATTTTTCAGAAAGCCTCAAGATCTTGGCAGAAAAGGCAGGAGTCAAACTTTCAGGTCCAGTATACCGTACTGATGCTGAGCGAAAAAAAGATATTGTGTATGAGCTCAATCACTTAAGTGCAAATTACTACAATTATCTTCTTTTGTCACACCCAGTCGGCAAAAGCGCACTTGCATATTTAACAGATACTCGAAAAATGCCGGTTGATCTTATCAAAAAATTCAACCTAGGGTTTGCGCCACCTCGCGACACTGGACTTGTAACGTATCTTACAAAAAAGAAAAAATATGATCCACAAGACTTACTCAATGCGGGACTTGTGACGATGAGAGCCGGTAGGCTTTCTGACTTTTTCCGAAACCGTATTATATTTCCAATTCAGGATGTTCGAGGTAACACAATTGCATTCTCAGGAAGAGTTATCAATGACGCAGAGAGCCCTAAATACATCAACACCCGCGAGACGATGGTTTATCACAAAGGAGACACGTTGTACGGGCTTTTTCACGCGAAAGACGCGATAAGGACTGAAAAGCGCGTTATTGTCATGGAAGGAGAATTTGATGTTTTGTCTTCTTTCAAAGAAGGAATTACCAACACGGTTGCGGTCAAAGGAACAGCATTGACTGAAAACCAGATCAAGCTTTTGAAGCGTTTTGCTGAAAAGGTAAGTTTTTGTTTTGATACTGATTCAGCAGGGATTGAGGCACAAAAAAGATCAATTGCCTTGATTGAAAAAGAGGGAATTGTTGCAACGATTATCGTTCCACCTAAAGGAAAAGATGCAGATGAACTATTGCGCAAGTCTCCGGGACAATTCAAGGCAGCACTCAAAAATGATGTAAATATGTATGACTATGTTATTGATGAAGTTGTGCGAGAGCAGACCGTTGAATCAGCAGAGGGCAAAAAAAAGATTTTAGAGCAGACATTGCCTTTGATCTCAATTATTGAAAATGAAGTCGTACGAGAACATTATTTGCGAAAAATTGCAGAACTTCTCAACTCGTCTTTTGAAGCAGTTGTACGGCAAGCTGAAAAGCTCAGTCGTCTGCAAAAGCCGGTACCTCAAAAAGCGGACGTAGTACAAAAGGCACGTACAACTGATGCGGATGCGTCAGACCGATTAGAATTTTATTTGATGTCACTTCTATTACAGGCCAAACATATACAAGGCGCATTTGAGCTCGCAAATCCATTTTTACAAGATATTTCGCTCACCAATCCTGTCTACAACAGGCTGTACGCTGAGAGTGCGAAGGCAGTAGGGGAGCAAAATGCCTTTGTGATAAACGACTTTGCCAAAACTCTTCCTCAAGAACTTGTTGAGGCATTTGACACCGCATATCTTTCACCGCTTCATGCATTCCCAACCGAAAAAGACTATAGTGCTGAGATCAAAAGAATCGCCGCAACGCTGAGAACCCTTATTTTAAAAAACACCCTTAAAAAGCTGACAGAAGAGATCAAAGCGGTAGAGGATCAAGATAGTGAAAATGCTGAGGCAGAATTGATGCGTCTCAATGAAGAATTTAGCCGGATAGCGCACTTATTACATAAATCCTAGCCTTTTAGCACTCCCCGTTGAGTTGTGCGCGTAAAAAGAGTATAATAATTTATCCATTATGGCAGCAGCCGCAAAACCCATCAAAACCGATAAAGTAGACTCTCTCGTGTCGCTTGCCAAGCGTCGAGGTTATATCTCACAAGATGAGATTCTTCAAGCGTACCCAAAACCTGAGGATCATATAGCAGAGCTTGATCATCTTTATGACCAGCTCGTACGAAAAGGCATTGATATTTTTGAGTCAATGGAAGAGACTCAGGATAATCAAAAGTCGATAGAGGATCTTGAAAAAGAGCTCGAAGCACTGAATATTATCCAATCTGGTGCAGTCACTGATCCAGTTCGCATGTATCTCAAAGAAATCGGCCGAATTCCTCTTTTGACATTCGAACAAGAGGTAGATTTAGCAAAACGGCTTGAGCGGGGTGAGATGCGCGCAAAGTCAAAGCTTATTGAGTCCAATTTGCGACTTGTTGTCTCAATTGCAAAGAAATACGTTGGTCGTGGAATGTCGCTTCTTGATCTTATCCAGGAGGGCAACCAAGGACTGATCCGAGCAGTTGAGAAATACGACTGGAAAAAAGGATTTAAGTTCTCAACCTATGCTACCTGGTGGATCAGGCAAGCAATTACCCGTGCTATAGCAGATCAAGCACGTACTATCCGTATTCCTGTTCACATGGTTGAGAATATCAACCGCTTTATGCGTGCACAACGAAAACTTATGCAAGATCTTGGTCGTCAACCAACTCCTGAGGAAATAGCCTCAGTTATTGAAATAGATCCAGACAAAGCACGAGAAATTATCAAGATTTCACAACAACCAGCCTCTTTGGATGCGCCCGTTGGAGATGAAGAGGATTCATACCTTGGAGACTTTGTATATGACATTACTGCACCCACACTAATCGATACTGCATCTCGAGGTCTTTTGAAAGAACAGCTCTCAAATGTCCTTTCAACGCTTTCTGACCGTGAACGACGCGTTCTTGAGGAAAGATTTGGCCTTGCTGACGGCAAACCAAAGACACTTGAGGAAGTTGGAAAACTCTTCTCAGTAACCCGAGAACGTATACGACAAATTGAGGCAAAAGCACTCAGAAAGCTTCGCCACCCATCACGCGGCAACAAACTCAAAGATTATCTTGAGTAAAACTCATACGTCATTGCGAGAAGCGTACTCGTGACGAAGCAATCTTTTTTTTATTTCATCCATTTTCCAATTTCCTCCTACAAACCCTGGATTTCTTGCCTATTCCATGCTAGAATAGTTCAACATTCCGAGAAAGTATTTAAATGCATTTAACGAATGTTTAACAATTTAATCCGTGATAGCTCAATGGTAGAGCAGGTCGCTGTAAACTTAAATGCAGCTCCCGATAGAAATGTTGGGATGATAACTGGGCTAATTCGGGGAAACCCCAAGTGGGTAATCCCGAGCTAAGTCTCCGCCTTGGCGGGGTAAATGTGTAGAGACTATATACCCAGTGTCTAACCATTTGTCATTCTGGCTTGTCCAGAATCAAACATTTGCATGACAAAGAGATAGTCCAAGCCTTTTGGTAACAGAAGGGCACTTGTAACGACAAGGTTCTAGGTTCGAGTCCTAGTCGCGGAGCAAAATGTACCATCACGGTTCTTAATGTAAACCTATTTGGCGCTAGCCTTAGGATGGCGAAGTTTCAAAATAAGAACCATTATTATCAGGAGTAGTAAAGCAGTGACTGTGACCCATACCCACGTGGGGACAAAAAAAATAGAATTTTGATCCAGGCGGACTCAAAGATAGATTTTTTTGATTTAATAAGACTGAAAGAAAAAAACTATCGTTTATTAAATCCAAAACAACTTCTCTTAGAAAGACAACTTCACTTTCCCAAAACAAATATCTTTACACATGTTAAAATCATATACTTTTCATGCACTTTCCTGTATAGACTCAAGTGATATGGTTCTTCTTGAAATAAACACCCTAGCTACTTGACTTGAGATTATGCTTGTGGAACACTTAAATAAGTGGAAAACACAACTATACCAAACAATAATCAAGGAAATACAGATTCTGGTTTGTCTCAAGCGCCAGTAAAAAAATCGGTTTTCCCAAAAATAATATTACTTCTTGTTCTTGTAATCGTAGTAGCAACAGTTCTGTTTCTAACGTTAGGAAAAAAGATTACTAATAATAAAAACTCAGTAACCAAAACAAACCAAGAGCAATCATCCCTAAGAAAGCTCCCAAAAAATAATTTACTCGTGTACACACGCTGCTTTGGTGGAGAAAGACAGCCCAATAGTTGCAAGCTTTATACCTCAAGCCTTAAAGACCAACAAGAACAAGAGATTTATTCTTTTGACTTTCCAAAAGTTCAGCAGACAGATTATGAGACAGGTTTTGACTTATATATTCACGGTATCGTAAACAAAAAAGCAGTTTACTCAAAATCATATTGGGAGAAGAAAGATAAAACTTCCCAATCAATCAAAATATTAGGGATGATTGATTTGCAGAGTGGAGAAGATAGTGAGATATACAAAACAGTTAATTCTTCTGACACAGGATACCTAGTAAGTGTATATTTAGACAAGCAAAACAATAAAGTATATTACACTACAGAAGTCTCTCCAGATATAAATAGTAAAATTACGCAATTCGATATTGCTATAAAAGGTTCCGCGGTTGTCGCTGATAACAATAAACTTGGTGGAACTTATGATGTTTTAGCAGCAACAAAAGATAAATTATTTTTATCCCCTGTAGTAAGAGTGGGAAGTAGTTATTCTTGGACCGCCGAATATAGCTTAGCTTCTAAAACTAAAACTAATCTTCCAAAGTCAAAAAGTCTTGCAATATTTGATAAGTCAGTAAGAAAAGTAGCGTACTTGGACAAAAAAGAACTCCATCAAGGTTATTATAATATTCGTTTGAAAGTTGCTAACACAGATGGTACTGAGGAGAAAGAAATTTACGTAGCAAACAACACCCGCATACCAGGTGATGGCTATGATGGTTCATATCCATATACGTATATAGCTGATTTCTTCTTTAACGATTATGGCGACAGACTTAGTTTTGGTGCTGGAAAAAGCAAGTTGCAAGGCAATCGATACGATGGTGTCGATACGAATAACTATATTTCGTTTCTTGAAGTTCGTAGTAAAGAAGACCCAGAATTTCCACGAAAAGGCGGCATAGTCTTACTTTCTCCTGATAATCCCAATCTATATAAGACCCTGATATCCGTTAAGCCCACAGAGCAAAAATATCAGTGGGTAAAATACCTAACATACGAAGGTCCAATCCAAGGCAGTCCACAAGATGGACTTCTGTATGAAGCAGATGGAGGATGGTATTTGAAAGAAAGCCTCAACTATGATGAACAAGAAAAAGTAATAAACCTGCTAGCAGATAGAAAAGTCGTTCTCACCAAAGCGAAAAACGTATTCCTTGTTCCATAGTTGGCGCGTGCATCACTAAGCAGAAGCAAAGTTAGGAAACGTGTATAAATTAGCCTTGAGATCGGTTCGAACGTCGTATAGGAGAGAGAGCATGTCTACGGTTTTCTACGGAATTCTTCGGATTTTTTTAAATGCCTCACTGACATATGATATACTTTTCCATATGCCAAGATTACAATTCTCAATAGACATTAATGCCTCTCAAGAGAAAGTATTGAACACCATGCTTGGTGATAAAACTTACCCCCAGTGGACAGCAATTTTTAGTCCAGACTCAGATACTGAAAGTCCAGAAGTGATTGGAAGTTGGGAAAAGGGTAGTAAAATACAGTTTGTTTCAGCTGATGAAAACGTAAAAATGAGCGGAATGACGAGTGAAATTGCTGAAAGTAAGCCGTATGATTTTTATCCATCCATCATTTGGGGCTTGTGAAAGCTGGAGTAGAAGATACTACAAGTGAAGAAGCAAAAAAATGGAATGGATTTGAAAACTACTCTTTTATAAATACGGGTGAAGCGACCAAATTATCTATTGAAGTGGATGTTGCGGAAGATTTTACAGAATATATGAATAATGCTTGGCCAAAAGCTCTGCAAAAACTTAAAGAGTTAGCAGAAAATTAAACCTCATGTTACTACTAAAATCTAGAAAAAAACGGTTATTTATCTTAGATTGGGTGAGGCAGATGTTGCGACAATCTTGATTTTTTTAATTTCTCTCCACCTTTGTCTCAATTCACCTATATAACGAGAGTCTTGAAAGACCTTTATAATAGCCTCAGAACCTATAGTTATATTAGCCCAAGGCTCAGGGAGCATCTTATTTTTAGCCTCAATTTATCATACTCCGAATAGGATAATCGAACCCTTGATATACTATCTTCATGAACTCAGATGCCAAAATAATCACACTGCCTGTTTCTCGTTGGGTGGAATATAAAAAAAATACGTTTAGAAGCATTAGAAAATGAGTCACAAGCTTTTGGGGCTAAATATGCTGAAGCAATAAATAAACCCGATGAAGAATGGATTTCAAGAGTTGAAGCAGCACTCACAGAAGATAAAGACATACTGTTCTTCGCTGAAGATAATGGTCGTTTAATAGGTATGATTGGAGCTTATTTTAACAAGGAGATTAATGAAAAAGGTATAGCAAACATTTGGGGAGTTTATCTAAATAAAGAGTACAGAGGAATGGGTATTGGGCGTGGACTAATGGAAAAAATTGTGGAGAAGGTAAATGTAATACCAGAGCTCAAGAGCAATAAACTTATGGTAAATCAAACTCAAGAATCAGCCGTTAAATTATATGAAAAATTAGATTTTAAAGTTGTGAGTATAGAAAAAGCAGTCTTGGGTGATGGGAAAGAACATGATGAATATGTTATGGAACGAATGCTATAATTGTTGATAATAGGTTCTGACATTTTCTATTAGGTGGAGCCCAGTTTGAGTTTTATTAGCTACACGGATAGCATTAAAGGGCATTTGGAGGGTGGGGACACGCTTTTTGCCTTTCATTTTAGAGTTTTGAAGTAAAAATTTTAGCAGTTCTCGTTTTTCCATATCTTCAGAACTTTCAAACACTTCATATGCTCGTCTAGCCAAATCCAAGAGCTTCCCGGCCTCGATATAATAGTTCTCATCAGTTTTACGATGTTGCTATTCAACCTTTTTCTTAAGTGAGGCATTAAT
>Ga0163150_10005850_pt1 | contig 15440 bp, 12 predicted proteins | sample OliLakLV19P2IB_FD_148628 | JGI IMG/M metagenome (GOLD analysis project Ga0163150, IMG submission 148628) | Freshwater microbial mat bacterial communities from Lake Vanda, McMurdo Dry Valleys, Antarctica - Oligotrophic Lake LV.19.P2.IB | ecosystem: Environmental > Aquatic > Freshwater > Lake >...
GTCAGCAGCAGCAGCGTCACCAGCACGTCGGCCCACAGTGGCAAGGTCGAGACCGCATTCATTCGATGATATCCCCGCGCACGATGAACTTGGCCAGCGCCACGGTGCCGATGAAACCCAGCATCGCCACCAGCAGCGCCGCCTCGAAGTAGAGCGCGGTATCGAAGCGGATGCCGAGCAGCACCAGCAACGCGATCGTGTTCACGAACAGCGTGTCCAGCGCGAGGATGCGGTCGGGCCAGCCGGGGCCGCGGACCAGGCGATAGACGTTGAGCAGCATGGCCAGCGCAAAGGTCGCCGCGATCCACGGGATTACAGTGGCGGTCATCTGAAGATCTCCTGCAGCGGCGCCTCGTAACGAGACTTGATCGATGCCACCAGCGCATCGGCGTCGTCGATGTGGAGTGCGTGGACCAGCAGATGCGAGCGGTCCGGCGCCACGTCGGCCGTCAGCGTGCCGGGGGTCATCGTGATGATGCCGGCCAGCAGCGTGATCGCCCAGTCGTCGGTGAGCGCCAGCGGCACCTCGATGAAGCCGGGCTTGATGGCGGCCTCCGGGCCCAGTACGCGCCGCGCCACCTCGATGCTGGAGGTGACGATATCGGCCAGCACGATCACCGCCAGGCGCGCCGCCACGCCGGGACGATGCAGCGCCAGCCACGTGCCCGGGACGACGCTGGTGGCCGCCAAAGGGATCACCACGGCCAGCACGCCGCCCAGCACGACGTGCCCGGGCGCTACCGTGTTGTGCAGCGCCAGCCACACCAGCCAGAGCACGGCGGAAAGCCACGGATGCGGCAGCAGGCGGCGCATCAGTGTTCCTTCCCGGGTGGTGGCACCGGGGCGGTCTGAAGCACCGCATCGATGTAGAGGCCTGGCTGCGCAAGCTGCCTGGCGGTGGCCGTCGCGAAGCGAGTCGCGGGGTCCGCCAACACCATCCACGCCAGCGACGCCACCAGCAGAACCGTGATGCCCGCAGCCGACGGCCACGACAAGGGCGCCGCGGTATCGGTCGCGGGCTGCGTGTTCCAGAACACGAGGCTGCCGGCGCGCGCCAGCACATACAGCGCGAGCAGGCCGCTGCCCAGCAGTGCGGTCCAGAACCACGCGGCGCCGGGCGCGTTTACGGTGGCCGACAGCATCAACACCTTGCCGACGAAGCCAGCCAATGGCGGCAGGCCGACGGCCGCGCCGGCGCCGACCACGAACAGCGATCCCAGCAGCACCGGTTGCGCCACCGCGGGGCCGACCGCGAAGTGATCCTCGATGGCGCCGCGCTGCAGGCCGATCGCATGCACCAGCAGGAACAGCAATGCCATCGCCAGGGTGCTGTGGACCATGTAGAAAAGCGCGCCGGCCAACGCAGGCTCGCCCAGTGTGGAAGCTCCCACCAGGGTGCCGGTGGACACGAGCACGAGGCTGCCGATCAGCGTCGTGAGGCGCACCGACGACAATGCGGAAAACGCGCCGAAGGCCACCGTGAAGATTCCCAACGCGAAGATGGCTTCCGCGCCCCAGCCGGTGAGCGCCGCTTCACCCGCGCCGAACAGCAGCATCGACGTACGCACCACGCCGTAGAAGCCCACCTTGGTCATGATCGCAAACAGCGCCGCCACCGGGCCGGGTGCCGCGCCATACGTCGCTGGCAGCCAGAAGCCCAGTGGCAGCACGGCCGCCTTGATGCCGAAAACCACCAGCAGCAACAGCCCGGCTGCCTGCGCCAGGCCCTGGTCGTGCGCGGGTAGTTGTTGCAGCTGGAGCGCGAGATCGGCGAAGTTGAGCGTACCCGTGACGCCATACAACAAGGTGGCCGCCAGCAGGAACAACGCCGAGCCCACCAGGTTGATGATCACGTAGTGCATGCCGGCACGCAGCGCACGCGCGCCCGCGTCGTGCAGCAGCAACGCATACGAGGCGATCAGCAGCACCTCGAAGAACACGAACAGGTTGAAGAGATCGCCGGTGAGGAATGCACCGTTGAGCCCCGCCAGCTGGATCTGGAAAAACGCCTGGAAGTGCGGACCGCGCCGCGCCAGCGTGACCGACGCGAGCAGGCTGGCGAGGGCCACCACCGCGGTCAGCAGCAGCAACATCGCCGCCAGGCGATCGAGCACCAGCACGATGCCGAAGGGCGCTTTCCAGTTGCCGACCAACGTGACCGCGATCGTTTCCGTATCGGCCACCCGCACCAGTGCCACTGCAACTGCCAGCAACAACAACGTGGACAGCAGCGACAGCGGCAACTGCCAACTCGGCCGCCAGCGCTCGCACAGCAGCATGACCGCCGTCATCAGCAGCGGCAGCACGACCGGAACGACGAGCCAGGGCGCGCTCATTCCGGGGGCCGCTTCGCCGGCGTGCCGGCATCCGGAAGCACCGGATCGCAGGCATCGCTGTCATTGACAAAACGGGACTTCAGCGCCAACACCAGCACCAGCGCAGTCATCGCGAACGCAATCACGATGGCGGTCAGCACCAGCGCCTGCGGCAGCGGATCGGCGTAGTACGCCAGCGTGGCCGGCACGCCGGGGCGCACGATCGGCGGCGCCTCGAACGACAACCGCCCCATCACGAAGATGAACACGTTGACCGCGTAGGAGAGCAGCGTGAGGCCGAGCACTACGTCAAAGGTGCGCGCGCGCAGGCAGAGCCACACGCCGCACGCGGTCAGCACGCCCAGCGCCGAGGCAACCAGCCATGCAGTCATGGCGTTTCGCCTCCGGCCCGGCCATCGGGCAGGAGGCCGGGCGCCATCGTGGCGAGCATCGTGCCACCCATCACGGTCAAGAACACGCCGAGATCGAAGAACATTGCGCTGGCCAATGGCACCTCGCCCACCAGCGGCAACACCGGATGGAGGAAGGTGCTGGTCAGGAACGGGTAGCCGAACAGCGCGCTGCCGACGCCGGTCAGTCCCGCCATCAGCAAGCCGCCGGCGATCCACGACTGCCACGCCAGTTGCTGCGGGTCGACGATGGGCCGTCCGCCACCTGCGATGCGCAGGAACACCAGTCCCACGGCCAGCGTGAGTCCCGCGACGAATCCGCCGCCGGGCAGGTTGTGGCCGCGCAACAGGAGGTATACGGCCACGATGGCTGCCAGCGGCAGCAGCGTGCGCGCAATGGTGCGCACCAGCACTGGATTCCACGGTCCAAAAGGACCTGCCTCCGCCTCGGGGCCACGTATCCGGAAATTCCAGAGCAATGCATAGGCGAGAAGCGCGGCCACGCCCAGTACCGCAATCTCGCCCAGCGTGTCGAGGCCGCGGAAGTCCACGATGATCACGTTGACCGCGTTGGTACCCCCGCCCTCCGGCAATGCCCGGTCGAGGAAGAACGGCGAGATGGAACGCGATGGCCGCGTCATCACCGCATGCGCGATCAACGTCACGCCCGCCCCTGACGCGAGAGCCAACACGGTGTCCCGCCAGCGCCACCACACGCCTGGCTCCGGCGGTGACGTCGGCGGCAGGAAATGCAGCACCACGACCATGAGTGACAGCGTCGCAATCTCGACCAGCAATTGCGTCAATGCAAGATCGGGTGCTGACAACAGCACGAAGCCGATGCTGACCGCGAGGCCCGTCACGCCGAGCAGCAGCACCGCGACGAAGCGGTAGCGATAGCATGCGACGACGCCGATGGCACCACCCACGGCCAGCAGCCACATTAATAGACCCACGGCAAAGGGGACGCCCAGCGGCCCGACGTCCGGACCGGCATCGCCGAAACCGAACCGCAGCAGCGGCCACGCCATCGCGGCGATGGACGTGGCAAAGATCCACGCCAACGCACCCGGCAAGGTGCTGTCCGGTGAAATGGCGATGAAACGACGGCCACTGCGCTCGAGGATCCGCATCGTGCGGTCGAATACGCGCTTGCCGCTCATCGGGAGCTGCGCGATCGTGTGCAGGTTGACCGTCTTCTGCAGCGCGAAGTACAGCGCCACGCCTGCTGCCAGCGCGATGGTGCTCATCAGCAGCGGCACGTTGAAGCCATGCCACAACGCGAGGCTGTACGCGGGTACCTGGTCACCCAGCGCCCCGCGCGCCGCTACTGCCAGTATCGGACCGATGGTGAGCGCCGGCACGATGCCCACCGCCAGGCACACGACGACGAGGATCTCCACGGGTATGCGCATCCAGCGCGGCGGCTCGTGCGGCGTGCGCGTCAGCCCCACCGGCTCGCCGTTGAAGAACACGTCATGGATGAAGCGGACGGAGTACGTCACCGCAAGCGCCGCCGCGACGACCGCCACCAGCGGCACCACTACTGCGAACACCGGATGCATATCGAGTTGCAACGTTTCCGCGAAGAACATTTCCTTCGACAGGAAGCCGTTCAACAGCGGCACGCCGGCCATCGCGCTCGAGGCCACCATCGCCAGCGTGGCGGTGATCGGCATCGCGTGCCACAGGCCGTTCAGCTGGCGCATGTCGCGCGAGCCGGTCTCGTGGTCGATGATGCCTGCCGCCATGAATAACGAAGCCTTGAAGGCGGCATGATTCAGGATATGGAAGATGCCGGCCACGACCGCCAGCGGCGAGTCGAGCCCGAACAGCAGCGTGATGAGCCCGAGATGGCTGATCGTCGAGTAGGCGAGCAACCCCTTCAGATCCTGCTGGAAGATCGCGAAGGCCGCGCCCAGCGTCAGCGTGACGAGGCCGGTGCCGGCCACCAGGTAGAACCACAACTCGCTGCCGCCCAGCGCGGGGTACAGCCGCGCCAGCAGGAACACGCCCGCCTTCACCATCGTCGCCGAATGCAGGTAGGCCGACACTGGCGTGGGCGCCGCCATTGCATGCGGCAGCCAGAACTGGAACGGGAACTGTGCCGACTTGGCGAAGGCACCCAGCAGGACCAGCACCAGTGCCACCGGATAGAGCGGATCGGCGCGTATTGTCGTGCCGGAGGCCAGCACAACATCGAGCGAATAGCTGCCCGTGATGTGCCCCAGCACCACCACGCCGCCCAACAGGCATAGGCCGCCGGCACCGGTGACCGTCAGCGCCATCCTGGCCCCCTGCCGCGCGTCGGCGCGATGCCGCCAGAAGCCGATCAGCAGGAACGACGTGAGGCTGGTCAGCTCCCAGAACACCACCAGCAGGATCAGGTTGTCGGCCAGCACGATGCCGAGCATCGCGCCCATGAAGGCCAGCAGGTATGCGAAGAAGCGCGCCGGCGGATCGTCGTCCGCCAGGTAGTACCGCGCATAGAGCACCACCAGCGCACCGATCGCCAGGATGATACCGGCGAAGGTCCACGCCAGGCCATCCATCCTGAAGCCGAAGGTCACGCGCGGAAACCATTCGACACCGGCGCGCAGGATGTCGCCGGCGAAAATGGCGGGCGCCACGAGGCCCAGCAGTGCACATCCCGAAAGCGCGGTCAGCCCGGCAATCCACGCCACGGCATTGCGCGATTGATTCGACTGCAGCGCGCACAGCAGCGACGCCGCGAAGGGCAGCAGGACCAGCGCGAAGAGCGTCACGGCGACGCCTGCCCCGCGCGTGTCAGCTCAGCACCAGGATGTGCACGCGAAACGGCCCGTGCGCGCCCAACACGATGGTCTGCTCGATGTCGCCGGTGCGCGACGGCCCGGAGATCATGTTCACGGCGCGCGGCATCACCTCTCGCTCGCGGCGAATCAGCGCAAATGCATCCTCCATGCCGGGCACCACGCGATCGGCACGCAATACCGCGATATGGGTGTCGGGCAGCAAGGCGGAGGCTGATGGCGTGTCGGCGCCGGTAGTGAAGACGAGCGTACCGGTCTCCGCGATGGCGCACATACAGCCGGTGATGCCGAGGCGATCGTTGCCGAGCGTGGGCCGCGCTTCGATCTGCAAGCCGGCGCCCTGCCAGTCGAGGCCGGCAAACTCGGGCCAGCACACGCCCTGCCGCGATTGCTGCGCGGCCAGCGCAGGTGGCAGCACCAGCGCATCGATGTAGCGCGCCACGGCCGCCGGGATGTCCGCCACGCTGGCAATGGATTCGACCGTACTGGCCATGTCGGTGGCGCGCCGCCGGAAATGCGCGACGAGATCCTCCGGCCGGGTGGGACGCGGTCCTTGCGCGTGCGCCGCCACGTAGGCCTCCGCGGCCGCGCGCGCGGCGCCACGGTCGCCGTCGTGCCGCAGCGCGCGACGCACGCGGCCCAGGACGGCGTCGCGCGAGACCCGGTTGTCGGCGATGGCCATCGGACTTACGCGCCCTTGCGCACGAAGGCAGCCAAACGTTCGGTACCGCGCTCGATCGCGTCGTTGGAGGCGGCATAGGAAAAGCGGATGTGCTGGCCATCGCCGGGCACGCGCCGCCCGAAATGAATGTCGGCCAGAACCGCAATGCCGGCCTCGTGCAGCAGCCGCTTGCGGAAGACTTCCGAGTCGGCGCAGCCCGTCATCCGGCAGGCCTCGGTGACATTGGGCCATGCATAGAATGCGCCGCCGGGCAACGCGCAGGTGATGCCGGGAATGGCATTCAACCGCGACACGATCAGGTCGCGGCGCGAAAGGAAGCTCGCGCGCATCGCGTCGGCGGCATCCTGCGGACCAGTGAGTGCGGCCACGGCAGCCCACTGCGAGATCTGCGATGCGCAGGATTCGGTATTGGTGATCCAGCGCGTGAATACCGGGGCCAGCGCCTTGTTGGCGACGTAGCCGATGCGCCAGCCCGTCATCGCCCACGTCTTCGATGCACCATCGCTGATGATCGTGCGTTCGAGCATGTCCGGCCGCGTGGCCAGCGAATCGAAGCGGCCATCGTAGACGAGGCGCGAGTAGATCTCGTCGGCAAACACCCAGACCTGAGGATGCCGGCGGAGGATCTCGGCGATCGTGTCGAGATTTTCGCGATCGAGGATGCCGCCGGTGGGGTTCTGCGGCGTGTTGAGGATGAGGAGTCGCGTCTTCGGCGTGATCTTCGACTCGAGTTCCGCCGGATCGAAGGCGAAGCCGCGCGACTCGCGGAGGAAAATGGGTACGGGAACCGCGCCGTTGGCGGCAATCTGCGACTCGTAGATCGGAAAGCCGGGCACTGGATAGATCACCTCATCGCCCACGCCGTAATCCGTGACCGAGGCGATCGTGTAGGCGATGAAAGGTTTGGCCCCGGCACCCACGACAACATCCTCCGGTGCGATCTGCAGGCCCCGGCGCGACCCCATGTCATGCGCCGCGGCGGCACGCAATTCGTCGATGCCGGCACTGGGCGTGTAGCCATGCTTGCCGCCCTTGATGGCCGCGATGGCGGCGTCCTGCACGTTCACCGGCGTCGGGAAATCGGGCTGGCCGATGCAGAAGGAAATAATGTCCTTGCCGGTGCGGATCAGCGCATTGACCTCCGCCAGCACGACGAAGGCATTTTCAGTGCCGAGCGACTCGGCGCGGCGGGAGATGCGCGGCAAGGCGAGGTTGCCGCCGTGGCTGTTTTGATCCCCCCGAACGGCGCTGCGCGCCGCTCCCCCCAGGGGGCGCGTGCCTTGAGGCGGCTCTGCGGCACTCATTTGTTGATGACTCCTTTGTTGCGTTGACGTTGCGCGTACAGATCGCGGAAGGTGCGGCCCGAGGGAGCTGGCATGTCGCGGCCGTCGGTCCAGCCACCTCCGAAGGGCAGCCGCCGAATCATGCCGTGGGCGTCGGCACGCCGGTGCAGCATGCGCATGCCAAGCCGCGAAGCGTATGCGTAAAGCCCGGGGCGCGCGGCCAACCACGCCCACAGCTTGATGCCCGTGCGTTCGTGCCACGGCCGGAGATCCTCGGCGAACTCCCGCTCGCGCAACTTGCGCTGCAGGTCCGGCAAAGGAATCTTGACGGGGCACACGACGCCGCACTGGTTGCACAGCGTGGATGCGTGCGGAAGGTCAAGCGCGTTCTCGAGGCCGACGTACATGGGCGTGAGGATGGAGCCGATGGGCCCGGGGTACACCCAGCCATAGGCGTGCCCGCCGATGTTCTGGTAGACCGGACAGTGATTCATGCAAGCGCCGCAGCGGATGCAGCGCAGCGCCTCGCTGACGTCGCTGCCCAGGATCTCGCTGCGGCCGCTGTCCACGATGATGAAATACATGTGATCCACGCCGTGGAACTCGCCTTCGCCCTTGGGGCCGGTGAGGACGTCGACGTAGTTGGAGATCGACTGGCCGGTGGCCGAGCGCGGCAGGAGGCGCATCAGCGTGGCGACATCCTCGAGCGTCGGGACGATCTTTTCGATGCCGGAGATGGCGACATGCACCCGGGGCAGCGTGGTCGTCAGTGTCGCGTTGCCTTCGTTGGTGACGAGTACCACCGAACCACTTTCCGCGACGAAGAAATTGCCGCCGGAAATGCCCATCCCGGCCGTCAGGTAGTGCTGGCGCAGCACGCCGCGGGCCTCGAGGCACAGTTCCTCGACCCCGGTCTTGCGCGGCGTGCCGTGCTTGACGTGGAAGAGATCGGCGACTTCTTCCTTGCTCTTGTGCAATGCCGGGCCGACGATGTGCGACGGCGGCTCGTAGTCGTTGAGCTGCAGGATGTACTCACCCAGATCGGTCTCGACCACGGTGAGGCCGGCCGCCTCGATCGCATGGTCGAGGGCCGACTCCTCCGACACCATCGACTTGCTCTTGATGATCTTGCGCACCTCGTGGCGCGCAGCGATCTCCAGCACCAGCGTGTTGATCTCGGCGGGCGTCTGCGCGTAGAGCACCGTGGCACCGCGTGCCCCCGCATTGCGTTCGAACATCTCGAGCCAGACATCGAGGTCGTCCAATGCGCGCTGGCGAATGGCCCTGCCCGCTTCGCGCGTCGCTTCGAAATCCTCGATCTCGCCAATGGCGGCCAGGCGCTTGGCAACGAATTTGCCCTTGATCTTGCGGAGGTTGCCCTGCAGCACCGCGTCATTCAGCTTGACGTGCGCCCGCTCGCGGAAATGCATCGAGGCAACTTGCATGGCGTCCTCAGCCCGGCGCGTCGGCGGTGGGGCCGGCCAGCACTTCCGCGATGTGCATGACGCGGGTCGTCGTGTCGCCACGCCGGCGCATGCGGCCCTCGATGTTGAGCATGCACCCAAGATCGCCCAGCACCACGGTCTGCGCACCCGAGTTCGCGACGTGCTGGCACTTGTTGTCGGCAAGCCGCGACGAGATCTCGCCGAACTTGATCGAGAATGTGCCGCCAAAGCCGCAGCAGGTCTCGCACTCCGCCATCTCGGCCAGCTTCACGCCGGCCATCGTGGCGAGCAGCGCGCGCGGCTGCGACTTGACGCCCATCTCGCGCAACCCCGCGCAGCAATCATGATAGGTGACCGTGCCCGCAAATGTCCCCGGCACCTGCTTCACCTTGAGCACATTGACCAGGAAATCGGTGAGTTCGTACGTCCGCGCCGCCAGCGCCTGTACCCGCGCCAGCATGGCGGCATCGTCGGCGAAGAGCTCGGCGTAATGGGTGCGGACCATCCCGCTGCACGAGCCCGATGGCGCGACGATGTAGTCGCACCCCTCGAATTCGCCGACGAACTTGCGCGCCAGGATGATGGCGTCGGCGCGGTCACCGGCGTTGTAAGCGGGCTGCCCGCAGCACGTTTGGCTTGCGGGCACGACCACGTCCGCGCCTGCGGCTTCCAACAGCTGCAGGGCCGCAAAGCCGACCGAAGGACGCATCAGGTCGACGAGACAGGTGACGAAGAATCCGACGCGCATGGTGGTGACCCGAATGACCGCGTGATCTTAGCACGCGGATGGTGCACGGCCCGTGCGCGCCGCGGCTCTAGTGGCCTGTAACAGAGCAAACGGTAGTGAGCGATAGCGGTATGACGCCGCAATTCGTGCCGAGCGCAAGGCGCCGCTTCGCCGCAAGGGTAGCCCCCCTTGCAAGAAGCGGCAACGCGGCGATCGGTGCGAATTGCAAGTCAGACACTACCGTTTGCTCTGTTACAGGCCACTAGTAGTACTGCGACTGCACCAACGCGACGGCGCAGAGCCCCATCAGCGGTTGCGGCAGGATGCCGAACACCAGCAACGACAGCCCGTTGGCCGACAGCAGCACGCGTGTGTCCTTCCGGGACTCGATCGGTGACGTGTCCACCGGCTCGTCGAAGTACATGAGCTTGACGATGCGCAGGTAGTAGAACGCGCCGATCAGCGCGGCGAGCACGCCCACCACCGCCAGCCACACATAGCCCGCGTTGATGGCCGCCTGCAGCACCAGGAGCTTGCCGTAGAACCCGATCGTGGGCGGCATGCCGGCCAGCGAGAACATCACCAGCAGCATGACGAAGGCCCACCACGGCGAACGCTGGTTCAACCCCTTCAGGTCGTCGATCTGGTCCGCCTCGAAGCCACGCCTGGACAACAGCAGCATCACGCCGAAACCGGCCAGCGTGGTCAGCACGTAGGCGACGATGTAGAAGAGCGCGGCCGAGAACCCGGTCACGTCCCCCGCCATGAAGCCCATCAGCACGTAGCCCATGTTGGCGATCGACGAATAGGCCAGCATCCGCTTCAGGTTGGTCTGCGCAATGGCCACGATGTGGCCGAGCGTCATCGACAGCACGCACAGCACGATCAGCATGCCCTGCCAGTTGCCCTCCGCGCCGCCCAATGCACCCGCCAGCAGCCGCAGGATCATCGCGAACGCCGCAAACTTGGGTGCGGAACCGATCAGCAGCGTGACGGCCGTGGGGGCGCCCTGGTACACGTCCGGCACCCACATGTGGTACGGCACGGCACCAAGCTTGAACGCGATGGCCGACACGATGAAGACGACGCCCAGGACCAGGAGCACCGGATTGTCGGTGCGGCCCAGCACCGCCTGCGTCACCGCGTCGATCTGCAGCGTGCCCGTCGCGCCGTAGATCATCGACATGCCATAGAGCAGGAAGCCCGACGCCAGCGCCCCCAGCACGAAGTACTTCATCGCGGCTTCGACCGGCGCCGTTTCGTCGCGCTGGATGGCCACCAGCGCATAGAGCGACAGCGACATCAGCTCGAGGCCGAGATATAGCGTGACGAAGCTGTTGGCCGTGATCAGCACCTGCATGCCGAGCAGCGCGAACAGGATCAGCACGAAGGTCTCGCCGCGGAAGAGGCCGCGCTCGGTCATGTAGGTGCGCGAATAGAAGAGGACGAGCGACACGGCGATAAAACTGAAGAGCCGCAGGAAATCGGCGATCAGGTCGTCAATGACGAGGTTGTGGAACACCCGCACCGCATCGATGTGCATCGTCGTCAGCGTGAGGCACAAGGCCAGCAGCAGTGCGAACTGCGTCAGCCAGTACGACACATGCCGCCGGTTGTCCGGCAGGAAGAGATCGACCAGCAGGATGATCGAGGCGGCGGTCAGGATGACCACCTCCGGCAGCACCGCCATCAGGTTCAGCAGCATCGGGTTCATGGCGCGGGGATCTTGCTCTTGGCGACGTGCGCGAGAAGGTCCACGACAGACACGTGCATGACATCGATGAAGGGCCTGGGCCAGATACCCATCACCAGGACGGCCGCGGCGACCGTGCCCAGCAGCCAGAATTCGCGGCGCGAGAGGTCATTGAGTGCGGCCACATGCGCATTGGCCACATCGCCGAAGATCACGCGCTTGTACATCCACAGCGTGTATGCGGCGCCAAGGATCAGCGAGATGGCGGCGGCAAAGCCCAGCCAGAAGTTCACCTGCACGGCCGCCAGGATCACCATGAATTCGCCGACGAAGCCGGAGGTGGCCGGCAGCCCGGAATTGGCCATCGCAAAGAACATCATGAAGGCGGCGAACTTGGGCATCGTGTTCACGACGCCGCCGTAGTCCGCAATCATCCGCGTGTGCATACGGTCGTACATCACGCCCACGCACAGGAACATGGCGGCGGAGACGAAGCCGTGCGACACCATCTGGGCCAGGCCACCCTCGACCCCCAGCTGGTTGAACAGGAAGAAGCCCAGCGTGACGAAGCCCATGTGCGAGATCGACGAGTAGGCGATCAATTTCTTCATGTCCGTCTGCACCAGCGCCACGAAACCGATGTAGACGATGGCGATCAGCGAGATCGTGATGACGAACGGCGCCAGGGTGTGACTGGCATCCGGCACGATCGGGAGGATGAAACGGACGAATCCGTAGCCACCGATCTTCAGCGTGATCGTGATGACGAACGGCGCCAGGGTGTGACTGGCATCCGGCACGATCGGGAGGATGAAACGGACGAATCCGTAGCCACCGATCTTCAGCGTGATCGCCGCCAGCACGACCGAGCCGCCGGTCGGGGCCTCGGTATGGGCATCGGGCAACCAGGTGTGGACCGGCCACATCGGCACCTTGACCGCGAACGCGGCGAAGAACGCGATGAAGATCATCACCTGGGTGGCCAGCGACAACGGCAGCCGGTACCAGTCCTCGAGCGCAAACGTGCCGGTCTGCTGGTACAGGTAGATGAAGGCCACCAGCATCAGCAGCGACCCCAGCAGCGTGTACAGGAAGAACTTGATCGCGGCATAGACGCGGCGTTCGCCGCCCCAGACGCCGATGATCAGGTACATCGGGATCAACATTGCCTCGAAGAACACGTAGAACAGGATGCCATCGAGCGCCGCGAACGCGCCGTTGATGAGCCCCGACATGATGAGGAACGCCGCCATGTACTGCGCCACGCGCGACTGGATGACCTCCCAGCCCGCCCACACGACCAGCAGCGTCGTGAAGCTGTTGAGAAGGATGAACAGCACGGAGATGCCGTCCACGCCCAGGTGGTAGTAGATGTCGAAGTACGGGATCCAGTCGCGGCGCTCGACGAACTGCATGGCCGATGTTGCATTGTCGAAGTGCGTGTACAGCGGGACCGTGACGAGGAAGCCGGCCAGCGCGCCCAGCAGCGCGATCCAGCGCGCGTTGCCGGCGTCACGATCGCGGCCGAGCACCAGCACGGCCACGCCGCCGATGATCGGCACCCAGATCGCAAGGGAAAGATACGAGGACATGATCGGTCTAGCGGATGACCCACCACGTCAACAGCGCGAAGAGGCCGATGATCATCGTGAAGGCGTAGTGATAGACGTAGCCCGATTGCAGCTGGCGAAGCACGGACGACAGCCACCCCACTGCGCGCGCGGAACCATTGACCAACAAGCCGTCGATCAGCATGCGGTCACCGACATTGAACAGCGCGCCGCCGATGCGTCGCGCGCCGCCGGCGAAGAACCAGTCGTTGAACTTGTCGAAGTAGTACTTGTTGTCGAGCAGCGTGTACAGGAAACCCGCCCGCGCCTTGAGCCGGGCCGGCAGCGCCGGGTTGACGAGATAGCAATACCACGCGGCGGCGATGCCGGCGACGGCGAGCCAGAACGGCAGACTCATCACGCCGTGCTGGATGAACGCGGCAACGCCGTGCCACTCGTCCTTCAGCTTCCACATGACGGCATGGGACTCGCGCACGACGATCGCGTTACCGAAGAAATCACCGAAGAGCATGGGCTCGATGGTCGCAAAACCCGCGAAAAACGACGGGATGGCCAGCAGGATCAGCGGCACCGTGACGACCCACGGGCTTTCCTTCGGCGGTCCACCGTGATGACCATGGACGTCGGCCGGCTCCTCGTCGACATGGGCCGCCGGATGCGACTGGCGGTCGGGGTCGGCTATGGTGCCATGCGTGTCCGCGCCGGCATGCGCGTGCGCAAGGTCGTGGTCATGTGCGTCCGTACTGAAACGCGGCGTGCCATGGAAGGCCAGGAACAGCATCCGGAACGAGTAGAAGGCGGTGATGAATACGCCCGCCGTCACCGCGAAGTAGGCGTACGAGTGGCCGGGAATCGTCGATAGATGCACCGCCTCGATGATCGCGTCCTTGGAGAAGAACCCGGCGAACGGCGGAATGCCCGCCAGCGCCAGCGATCCGATCACCGCAGTGATGTACGTGATGGGCATGTACTTGCGCAGCCCGCCCATCTTGCGCAGGTCCTGCTCGTGATGCAGCGCGATGATCACCGAGCCGGCGCCAAGGAACAGCAGCGCCTTGAAGAACGCATGCGTCATCAGATGGAAGATGGCGGCCGAGTAGGCGGAGACGCCCAGCGCCACCGTCATGTAGCCCAGCTGCGACAGCGTGGAATAGGCCACGACGCGCTTGATGTCGTTCTGGATGATGCCGAGGAAGGCCATGGACAGCGCCGTCGTGGCGCCGACGATCGTGACGAACGACAGCGCGGTGTCGGACAGTTCGAAAAGCGGGCTCATCCGCGCCACCATGAAGATGCCGGCCGTGACCATCGTGGCTGCGTGGATCAGTGCCGAAATCGGCGTAGGGCCTTCCATCGAATCGGGCAGCCACACGTGCAACGGCACTTGGGCGCTCTTGCCCATCGCGCCGATGAAGAGGCAGATGCAGGTGACGGTCAGCAACGACACCTCGGTGCTGCCCCAGAGCACGATCCTGGCGTCGGCCAGCGACGGCGCCTTGGCGAAGGCCTCGGCGTAATCCATCGTACCGAAGTGGGCCAGCACCAGGCCCACGCCGAGAATGAAGCCGAAGTCGCCGACCCGGTTGGCCAGGAATGCCTTCAGGTTGGCGTAGATGGCCGTGGGCCGCGTGTACCAGAAGCCGATCAGCAGGTAGGAGACGAGGCCCACCGCTTCCCAGCCGAAGAAAAGTTGCAGAAAATTGTTGCTCATCACCAGCATGAGCATCGAGAACGTGAAGAGCGAGATATACGAGAAGAACCGCGAATAGCCGGGGTCTTCCGCCATGTAGCCGATGGTGTAGACGTGCACCATCAGCGATACGAAGGTGACCACCAGCATCATCGTCGTCGTCAACGGGTCGATCAGGAAGCCGATCACCATCTTCACGTCGCCCGAAAGCAGCCACGTGTACAGGTTGCCGTTGAATGTGTTGCCGGCATTGACATCGCGCCAGATCACGAACGAGGCGACGAAGGCTACCGCCACGCCGAGGATCGTCAGCCAATGGGATGCCGAGCGCGGCATCTTCGTTCCGAAGAGACCCACGACCACGGCGGCCAGCAGCGGCGCCATGGGTACGAGGAGGTAGAGACCTTGCATCGTCATCGTCGCCGCCTCAACCCTTCAGCTTGCCGAGGTCGTCGACATCGATGGTGCCGGCATTGCGGAACAGCAGGACCAGGATTGCCAGCCCGATCGCCGATTCGGCTGCCGCCACGGTCAGGATAAAGAACACGAACACCTGGCCGTCCATGTTGCCGAGGTAGCGCGAGAACGCGATGAAGTTCATGTTGACGGCGAGCAGCATCAGCTCGATCGCCATCAGGATGATGATCACGTTCTTCCGGTTGAGGAAGATTCCCGCCATGCTGATGGCGAACAGAACGGCGCCCAACACGAGGAAGTGCGCCAGCGTGGGCGCGGTGAAAAGTGACGACATCATGGTCCCGTATTGTTCTTGTCGCGGCAGCAGGAGGTGCACCGGCACCCCCGGCCCGCCGTGGTCATTCCCTGGTTTCGG
>Ga0163150_10005851_pt1 | contig 15440 bp, 1 predicted proteins | sample OliLakLV19P2IB_FD_148628 | JGI IMG/M metagenome (GOLD analysis project Ga0163150, IMG submission 148628) | Freshwater microbial mat bacterial communities from Lake Vanda, McMurdo Dry Valleys, Antarctica - Oligotrophic Lake LV.19.P2.IB | ecosystem: Environmental > Aquatic > Freshwater > Lake >...
TCGCTTCCGCAGTGGATCTCGCGGCTGCGGCGTTCGGTCCGACCGGTAAGTGTAACGGCCAAACCACGGCCTCCTCAAACGAACACTTGGCGATCTCCACCGCGGACAGCGCCGCCGCCGCCGCGAGATCCACTGCGGAAGCGACGCGCGAGAAACGGCACTGGGTGATCTTCAAATTGTTCGCTGGCGCGGCCGAAATACCGATGCCGTTGAGCGACGACGAAGCCATCGGCTTCTGATTCGCCCAGTAGCCGAGTTCGCGAAAAGTGCAGTCGGTGACAGTGACATTTTCGACACCGTTAGCGAAGGAGAGCCCGCCGCCAAAGCGCGGACTAGCAGGACTACCGTTGTCGGCGGGCAACACACCCGCGCCACCGATGCGATAAAACTCGAGCGAGCGAAACTCCAGATATTGAGCGACAGCTGGTGCTGAAAACGCGGTGATCGCTGACCCTCCGTTGTTGTCCGTGAAGCGGGCGAGACCATTACCCCAACCTTCCTTTGCGCCCGAAGCGTAAACGATGGGAGCGTTCGCGGAGCCGTTCGACTTCAGGATAATACCGGTGGGACCGGTGAGCACGTAGGTAACACCGCCGCGAAAGAGAACCACGTCGCCCGGAACGAGCGTGCGCGCCGCAGCGACGGCTGAGGCGGCGGGATCGCCCGGGCAGTGCTTCCATGAAAGCCAAGTACTGCTGCCGGCGTTGGCATCAGAACCCTCCTCATAATCCACGTAGAAAACGGCGGCGGAAAGTTGAGCGTAGGCGGTGAAAAGAAAAACGAGTCCGAGAAGAAGTTGGCGCATGGATTGGAAAAGTCGAAGGAACATGCGCTGCCCTGAGCCGCGCATCGGAGACATTCCGAGAGCCCCATAGGACAATTTTGTTCCGGCGACCTTCGGCGAACTACGTAAACCGGGAGCGGTGAACAGAGTTAAAGTTTTAAGGCCGCCGGAGCGGTCGGGAAACGCAGGGTTGAGAATCAGATGGCGCTGCAAAATGCGACTGCTGAGGTCGGGGCCCCTCGTCCGATCGCGATCCGGAGGACGGCTTCGCCTAACGAGCAAGTCGTGACATCACTCAGCCGAATCACGTTCAACTGAACACAACAGTGTGAAAGCCGCGTTGCGCGCTCTTGAAATACGACTTTATGGCTAACCGCCGGACGTCCTGGCGAATTGCGCCAACAACATCCCGCACACTCTGAATGCCGACGAGAGTGCGCGTAAATTTTCGCTGAACGTACCGTGCAATATCCGCAAAGGACAATCAGTCTCCACCGATTTTCTGCTCAAGCTCTTTCTCTGCGAGATAAGGAAAGCCAAATGCTTCCAGCCGGCTAATGACGTCGCCGACAATCTCTGGAATATCAGCCTTAGACTTAATTTCCCACCAAGAATCGGATTCTCCCCAAAGAGTGGACAACCGTGCCAAGAAATTCGGCTCTTTAAACTCATTCCGACCAGCGGAAGCTACTCCAGATGGCCGAATGGGAAGTCGTGGGAACCGTTGATCAGAGGCCCACCCGACTTCTACGCTAATACGAGAGTTCCCGTGGTGATCAAACAGCAGCACGACAAAAAGTGCGCTGTTGTCCGCTCTCACTTTTCGTGTGAGCACCACGTCGTAGCGAGAAATGTACGGAGAAGTTTCTTCGTAGCGCAGGAACCCGCCTCGAGTCGTCATTTCCGCAGCAAAAAGCTGCTCGATATGCTTGCGAAGAGATTTAGCCATCTATGGAAAAATAGAAGTTCATCCAACGGACAAGTCCGTCGAAGCCACTTACATACTGGATAGTCAATGCCCGCTCTCCCAGCTTGTCATGAATCAACTGAAGCTGTGCTAATTGTGGTTCTTTAAACGTGTACAAAACCACTTGCTGCCCCTTTCCAGTCGTGGCCTCCGTCGCCGCAGTCATTTGGCTTACCAATCGATCCAACTGCGATCCAGCGCGTGACGGAAGCTTAAACTTCACTTCAATCAAAGCTACCCTTTCACCGATTCGCGCCATCATATCAATAATGCGAGGGCCAGCCGAACCTGTTATTCGAATTCCTTGGGTGATCTGCGCACCACCCGATTGGAGCAGTCCGAACGCTCCGTTCTCTACAGCCATTCCAAGATTCCGAAGTGCGGCACCTCCGGCGGCCGCACCGAATAAAAACGAAACTCTGACCGTTGCGAGTGATTGCATTACGTTCGCCGTGATTTGGGCAGCCAAAGTCTGAAGCAATGGAGACATTCCGGAAGGATCTGTGAGGCCAACCGGATCGCCGTGCGCATAGCTGTACTTGTGCAGCGACGCTGGATCTCTTCCTCGTCCTTCGTACCCGTCCATCGTCCAAAAACGCCCCGAATCGGGATTCAGGTACCGCGCCCTCAGGTAATAGAGCCCCAGGTCCGCGTCGAACTGCTCACCGCAGTACAGATACGAATTAGCCGTCACGCCCGTCTTCCGCGTCAACACGCCAAAGGCGTCGTAGTCGTACCGATCGGTGACCGCGCCCGTCTGATCCGTCAGTTCCCGCGTGGAACCATGCCCGTCGTAAGCGAAGTAGCGATGCTCCCACGGCTGGGCGTTGACCGACGTCGCCTGCGAAATGAGATCGGAACCGTACGTGTAGGTTCGTCGCGTCGTACCACTCGCGGTTGCGACCTGCTCCTCCACAACCTGCGCGTAGCCCGTCAGGTTGTTCGTATCGACCAGCCACAGGGTGGACGCGATCGGCAGTGCCGTGATCGATAGCGTGGTCTTCCCTATGCGGTAGCCATCCGCGTCGTAGCTAAGATGAACCGTACTCCCATCGGTCCGGGTGCGCAGAATCAAGCGCTCTTCAAAGTCATAGACGTCCGCACCGGCGGCCTGCGGGTTGGACATCGCGAAGTCGGGACTGAGAACCGTACTCCCGTTCGGGCTGACACTATCCCCGTACAGCCAGTCGCGGGCATTATAGGCGCGACCCGTTTGGGTTGAAACCCCAGCGAGCTGAGAGGTGCGAGACAACCGATTACCTACTTTGTCCAAGCCATAACTCACGCTGCCGTTCAGTCCGGTCGCGCCGCCCGCGATTGCTTCCGCGGTCAGGCGATTAAGCTCGTCGTAGGTGTACGTCGTCGTCTTAGCCCCTTCCATCACCTGTTGCCTTTGCCCTGACCGTCTCAGCTTGTACGCGTAACTGTGCACGGCCTCCGTCGCGCCCGCCACGCCCAAGGTCCGCAAGCGGTTCAACGAATCGTAACTGTATGAATGGAGAACCGCATTGGGCTGCGTGACGGTGGCGAGCGAGCCGTTAGCATTATAGGCGTAACTCGTCGTGCGGGTCGGCAGGCTGGTCGAAGCGTCGTCAACCCCCGCCAGCCGATTCAAGTCGTCGTAACGGTAACCCAGATTTACTCCGCTCGAATTCGATGACACCACATCCCGGAGCAACCCATTCGAGTAATAGCGGTAGTCGAGTCGGCCTGCCGCCGTATCCTTCCGCGCCAGACGCCCCCGTTCGTCCCGCGGCGTCGCCTCCGAGTAAAGCATCCCGCCACCGGCGCGATACGTGCGCGCCGCCTGCCGGGATCCATTTGTATCGTAATCGAACTCCACTCGCGCCACGGCGTGCGAGTACGCGAGTGACGGGTGGCCGGGATCCGCGGATTTCGACGTCAGCCGGTTGAGCACGTCGTACGTGTAAGTGGTGCTCCGTCCCGCGAAGTCGGTCCGCTGGGTTAAGTTTCCCCAGCCATCATATATCAGCGTCTCGACGAGCGCCACCGGCTCCGCCGTATCCTTCGGCAGAATACGCCGGGTCCTCCGTCCGGATGAGTCGGTCCAGTAGGTCGTGACACGGCCCAGAGCGTCGACCTGCTGCTGCTGGAGACCCAGCGCATCGTAGCTATACCGGGTTGACGCTACTCCCGGGGAATTCGGCGAAAGAGTCAGGTCTGCATCCGACGCCGCGAGTCCCCCATTGAGGTACTGCCGAACTTCCGTCAAGCACCCGACGGCATCGTAGCCATACCGCGTAATCTTGCCTTCCTGATCGACAAGCGCGATGCGGCGACCGAGTCCATCGTAACGGGTTTCACTTTCAGTCGCCGGATGCTCGTCCGTTGAGGGATGAATAATACGCGCTGGCCGGCCTTGGACGTCGTAGATTGTTTCCGTCGTGTAGCCGCGCGGATCCGTCACGAAGCGGACGTTCCCGGTGCGATCATACTGAAACAGAGAAATCAGATTTCCGCTGGCATGATGCTGAATACTTTGTTTCCGCCAACTGGAACTGCCGACGCCATTCTCATAGACAAATTCCGTCTTGGCGCCGCGCGGATCGATCTGAAAGCGAACCCGTCCGAGCAAATCGTACTGGGTCTCACTTCGCGGATTATCGGCCAGCCGCGCATCCGTCACGGTCGACGGCGCCGCTGCGGCCTGGCCGTCGTTGGTGTCAGGATAAATCGTGAAGCGCTGACGCCCGACAGCATCATACACGTTAAACGTGCGATGCCCCCGCCGATCCTGTGACCAGATTCGACGATTTTCGGCATCATACCCCGCCGCCTCGCTCGTGCCGTCAGCTTGCGTAACCAAAACCTGGTTACCGCGCGCGTCGTACGCATACGTGGTAACGCGCGCTTTGGATTCATCCTGCGGCATCGCCTGGTACTCAGCCGTCGTTTTCCACTGCAGCGCCTTTTCTTCCTTGCCGAAAGCATTGTATCGGATCTCGCGAACCTGGCCGTCTGGAAAGAGAGTGGCACGCCGCCGATTTTCGGCGTCATAAACGAAGCGCGTGATAACGTCCTCACTGCTGCCGTCGGGCAGATACCGCGGGGTAATCTGAGCAACTTGATTCTCCTGCGAGTCAAAGAGACTGCGGGTGGAGCGCACGATGATCGGCGTAGGATTGCTCTGATTCGAGCCGGCCGATCCCGCTGGGTCCGTCACCGTCACGATCGTGCTCTTGACCGCATTCGGATAGGCGGGATTCGCAAACCCGTAGGCATAGGTATGGCTGGTCACATTGCCCACTGCATCGGTGATGGTGTTAATCGTTCCGTCGGCGTGATACGTGTACGTGGTTCGATCGCCGACCGCTGCGTTCCCCACATCTGCTCCAGCGGTATGCGTTAGGACGTTATTTGTTGCTGCATCATAGATAAATGTCTGCACCCGCCCGTCAGGGTCGATGGTCTGGGTTGGTCCGCCGCGGGGGTTGTAGCTCGTGCGGGAAATATAGCCCGAGCTCGGATTTTCCGGAGCGTCCGTCGAACTCGCTCCGACCGTGTGTACAGTCGCGTTGCCCTGCACATCATACGCGGTGGAGGTGACGGTCCCGTAATGGTCGGTTTGGAACTTAACCCGATCGCTGTCGGCCCAGTATTGATACCGGGTCTGCGCTCCCAATGGGTCAACCTTGAGGGTGACGTTGCCCCGTTCATCATAATAGAAAGTCGTCGCCTGGCCCAACCGATTCGTGATCCTCTCGAAGCGGCCATTCGATTCGATCCCACGATCGAAGACAGTCTCTTTGCCGTCTGCGTCGATCTGTTTGACGAGCTTTCCAGCTGCATCGTATTCACTCCGCAGCGCGCTGACGCCGCGAGGATCGATAATCCGGGTAAGGTAACGGGAGAACGCCGTGTTTTCATAGCGGAATTGCGTCACGTTGCCCTCGCGGTTCACCGAAGCCGACAGTCGCCCCTGATCGTCGTAGACATAGTCCAATTCCTTCCCGTTCGGGTCCTGAATCGCATCAATCCGCCCCGCCGCATCGCGCAGAATCGAAACGCGAGTCGTCGTGCTGCCGCCAACCGTGTTCTGAGTCGAAGTCACTCCCGTGACTCGATTCGCCGCGTCCCGATTTAATACGAGCAAGTTACCATTCAGGTCGCGCATCTCGAGCAGTCCGAGGGCTTCATCGAGCACAAGGCTCGTCCCATCCGTGGTTGTGAGCCGATAGCGCGAAGTCGTAAACGGCTCAAAGCCGAACGGATCAAAAGTCAGGTCCTGTTGGTTGGTTCCACCGATGTAGAAATCGTCCGCGAGTTGGTTCGCCACGTTTAGCGGTTCCAAGGTGGCGGTGGTATCGCCAATCGGGTAGAATCGATATTTTCCGCGCGTCACCACCACCGCGAACGAGCGGTAGTCCGGATCCCCGATGCGGTTTTTGACGAGCGCACCCGCTTTGAAGCGATGGGTCTCACCATCGGGCAAAACTACGGTCACAATCCGATCGCGCTGCGGCAGCACGTCATAGAATTGAATACCGGATCCTGATTGCGGTGTTTGCCACCAGTCGTTTCCGAGCTGGCGATTCTTCTGCACGCGGATGTTATTCAACGCGAGGCGCCAACCAGGACCAAAATCCCCAACGCGAGTATCCCGGCTGTCGTAGGTCCGAGTAAGCGTGATCGGAATTCCGGCGATCGGCACCTTGAGATCTTCGAAGGCCAGAGTGAAGGCCCCGATTTTCATATTGCCTTCGATGACCAGGGGAATTGGTCCTGCGATTGCGGTCATTCCACCGGTATCGGTGACACGAAGCTGAAGCTCATAGATCCCGTTAAGCAGTTGCGTGGGATCGAATGTCCCCAGCGCGCCCGGTAAACCAGGGTTGGAGCCTGCGGGCGGTGTACCGACCGCCGTGGTTCCCATTGCGAACTGGGTCCACGGCTCGACCGGCGCAAGGTCTGCGGATTTCAGTCGATACTGAGCAGACCAACTGGCGAGCGACGAACTCGCGACGATTCCAGTGAGTGCAGCGGGTTGGGTGATCCGCGCATCTTCACTCGGGGAGGCGATCTGGGCGAATGGTCCCACCCCGCCGGCCGTGATGGTTACAGTCACGGGCGCCGACGTTGTAATTAAGCCGGAATTGTCCGTCGCCTTGGCGGTCAGAACGGTCGAACCCACCGGCAAGCCGGCGTTGACTACGAAGCGATACGGCGCCGTGAGCGCCTCCCCCAACTTTAATCCGTCCCGGTAGAACTCCACTTTCGCGACGGTTCCGTCGGTGTCGGTAGCTTCGGCCACGACGGCCAATTCCGCACCCGTGGGGTGAATCGAGTTGTTTACAGGCGAGGTGATCGCAACCCATGGAGCGGACAGCACCCGGACAGAAACCTCGTCGCGATGGGTTTTTTCCGAATCGTTCACTGTCAGGCTCACGACATACGAGCCGGCCAAGCTAAACGTCGCAGTGGTGGTTGCTGCGGTCGCGTTGGCCAGGGTCAAGAGACCGGGGCCGCTGACCTTCGCCCACTGATACGTCAGCGCCGCGGGTGGATTCGGCAGGCCATCGTCCGTTGCCGTTCCGGCGAGTACGGCCGGTACCTGAACCTCGGTGGTTTGATCGGCACCGGCATTTGCAATCGGGCTCTGATTAACCGCTGGCGGTCGTTTGCCATCGGCCGCCGCCGCATGAATCGCGGCCATCTCGACGCCGCTCAGCGGTCGATTATACAGCGTAACCTCATCCAGCGCGCCGTTGAATTGCCGATTGTCCGGCAACGATCCTAGCCACAGGTCGTGACTGGTTTGCGGCGCCCATCCCGCCCCGAGATTCGCAGATGTGACCAGCACGCCATTGTAGTAGAGGCGAGCTGTGCCCGTGCTGCGCTCGAACGATAGCCCGATGTGCAGCCATTGTCCCAAACTCGCCGCAATAGCCGGCCCGTTCACGATGTGATCACCGCCGATGGTATCGCGGATGTTAGCCTGCAGATAGGTCGTTCCAAATCCGTTCGCTGTAACAACCTGAACACCCACTGTCCCATTGGCGGCCCACCCGACCAGCGGATGATTATTACCGAGCAAGCGGTTCTTGATCCAGAACTCGATGGAGAATCCAGCGGAGGACTGGCCTACATCAAGCGACGGACTTGCGGCCGCGCTGGCATACGCTTTGCCGTCAAAATCCAACGCCTGCAGCACCCGACCCGCTGCGAATCCAGGATGATTGAGAAACCTAAGATCGTGCCCGCCGATACGATCACGAGCGTGACCGTTTCCCGTCCACCACGCAACGACTCCACTTGGCGCGGTTATACTCGAATTGGCGACGTGTACTTCCATCAAATCGGAAACCGCAGCGGTGATTCGGTCGGTGGCACTCAACTGGAGCAAATACAGCCCGGGACTGCCGAAAGTAGCCGCGGTGTTCGGCGCCATGGGATCGAGAAACGCCACGGAACCCGGCCCCTCCACCTTTGACCACTGCGCCACCGCGGCACCGAAGGGCTTGTTATCATCGGCCACGATGCCCGTGAGCGCAGCTGCCGTCGTGATGCTGCCGATCACTTGATCGGGCCCAGCGTCAACGGTGGGTGGACGATTGTCGGCGGAATTGGTTTTTCCGTCCGCTCCAGCGCGATAGATGTCACCAATCTCTGAATACGCCAGCGGACGGCTGTACAGCGAGACCTCGTCGAGCGTGCCCTTGAACTGTCGATTGCTGAAGCGCGATCCGAACCAAAGATCGAGATTCGTGCGGGCGACCCAGTTGTTGCCAAGATTCGATTCCGTGACGATCAACCCGTTGTCGTACGCTCGGGCGATTCCGGTGATCCGATCATAAGTGCAGGCGAGATGAATCCACTGTCCTTCCCGGCCATTCATCGTCGCCCCAGCCAACTGGCGAACGCCACCCCCGAGATCGTGAATTGCCCAATCTATCCTCCGCGTCCCGAAATAGGATTGCAGGCCGACCTCCAACCCCGACACGGCCGAATCGTTCCATGCCAGCAGCGCCGAGCCTTGGATATAACTGTCGGCCTTGACCCAGAACTCGATGGTGAATCCGCCGGGTGACGCGCCTATATCCAAATCGGCATGACGCGGCACACGCGCGAAGTCGTCGACGCCGTCCAGCGCAACTCCGAGTAGCACCTTGCCGGGCGCATAACCCGCTCCATTGCCCAACTCGATATCGTGGTTTCCCTTGATCAATTCGCGGCCATGACCGTTCGCCGACCACCAGGCGGTTTGTCCGCCAGGCGTGACGGTACTCGCGGCCGCCACTCTTACTTCCGTCAGATCGAATACCGCCGGCGCAAAACCGTCCGCGGCGGTCAGCTTGAGCAAATAGGTTCCAGGCGTGTCAAACAGCGCCGTGGTGGCGCTGGCAGTGGGCGTTCCCCATAGCACCGTGCCAGGTCCAAACACGGTCGTCCATTGCAGCGAAAGCGCACCAAACGGTTTCCCGTCGTCGGTGGCCGAACCGTTCAGAGCGGCGGAGTTACCCGGCGCCGCAAGCGCGACATCAGGCCCAGCATTGACGGTCGGTGCCATGTTTTCACTCGCGGATGATTTTCCGTCAGCTCCTGCGGCGTGAATCGCCCGAACGTCCTCGATCGTCAGCGGGCGTCCGTAAAGCGAGATCTCATCGAAGACCCCTTTGAACTTTCGGTTGTCGCGCCGGGAGCCCAACCACAAATCTACGTTGGTCCGGGCGGTCCAGCTGATGCCCAGGTTGGTCTCAGTGACAATTCCGCCGTTAAGATACGCGCGGGCGGTTCCCGTGAGACGATCGTACGTGTACGCCAGGTGCGACCACTGCCCTTCGCGGCCATTGAGCGTTGGGCCATTGAGCGTTCGAGCGCCGTCGGCCACATCGCGAATGACCAAGTCTGCCCTCCGATCGCTGAAGAACGCGCCCACGACGACTTCGACGCCGCGCTTACCCGACCCGTCCCACGCGAGCAGCGGCCAATCTGCTTCCAACGGCCCACCTGGTCTCACCCAAAACTCTATGGTAAATCCAAGAACCGAGCTTCCGAGATCCAAGCTCGGATGAGCCCGCGTTCGCGCGGCGTCATCGCTTCCGTCGAGACTGAGCGCCTGCGCCACGGTACCGTTGACGAACGTTGGTCCGTTAATGAGCTCGAACGAACTGATCCCTTGGAGTGCCTCGTTGCTGTCTCCATTTAGCGGCCACCACGCCGAGAGTCCTGGAGCTGCCGGAATCGGCGTCGAGCCTACGCGCACTTGAACCAGATCGGCTACCGGAGGCGTGAAGGCGTCGCTCGCGGACAGACTTAGCACGTAGAGTCCCGGACTCGCGAACGTAGCTGTCGTCGTGGGAGTCGTTGGACTGTTGAAGGTGACTGCCCCTGGTCCCGACACGACGCTCCACTGAACGGCCGGCGCTCCGAAGGGCAGTTGATCATCCGTGACCGATCCGTTGAGAGTTGCCGATGCACTTGCCCCGGGGAACACAAGATCCGCGCCCGCCGATACGACCGGCGGAGTGTTGCCGCTGGGCGGATGCTTTCCGGCAGCACCCGCCGTGAAAAGCGCCTGCACTTCCGGCGCCCTTAGCGCTCGCGAATACAAGGTGAGTTCGTCGAGCGTCGTCCGAAACGGCGTCAACGGATGCGCCTGCCCAATGATCAAATCCAAATGGGTTCCTGGGATGAATACGCCAAGGTCGACTACCTCTGCGCCCTCAATGAGGCCATTGCGGTACACATACGCCTCTCCCGTGGATTTCTCATAGGTAAAGACCACATGCTCCCACCCGCCCACTTGCAGCGGAGCGGTGTGGGTCTGCAGCCGATGCGAGTTGCCCGCCGTGTCGTAAAACATCGCCGAGAGCCGGGGCACGCCAAAGTACATGCTCGTTCCCAGCGTGACTCCGCGTTGGGTCCCGCTGCGCCATTGCACAAGATCCTGCGCGCCGCTGGCGCCGTCATTCTTCACCCAAAACTCAACACTCATGCCCTTAGCCGAAGCGCCCACGTCAAGGTCGGGGTGCGCGGCAACGCGCCCGTACCCGTTGATCCCATCGAACGTGAATCCTTGCGCGACCTTCCCTGCAGCGTAACCCGCCCCATTGATCAGCTCGAGGTCATGACTCCCGCGGATGACTTCGCGACCGTCGCCGTTGCCCGGCCACCACGCGGCCAGGTCAGCTGGCGCAAAACCCGTGGTCACGCCTACCCGCGCTACGACCGTGTCCTCGGCGGAGGCCGCTCCGTCGTTTGCCGTCAGCTGCAGGACGTAAGTGCCGGCCGCCGGAAAGGACGCGCTCGTCGTGGCTAAGGTGGCCGATGTGAAATCGACGACGCCGGGCCCGTCCAGCATTCGCCATCGCGCACGCAGTGGCAGTCCGGACGGCGTGCCGTCGTCGACTACGCTTCCGGTCAATGTAGCCGCCGCGTTTTCGGCCAGAATCAAATCGGGACCCGCGGATACCACCGGTGCTCGATTCCCGTCCGGCGGCTGACGCCCTACCGCTCCGGCGGCGTAGGTCGCGTATATCCGTTGCGGCGATACCGGCGCGCGGTGGATGGCGATTTCATCCATTGCCCCACGGAACGGCGGACCGTTCTGGCGGTGCACCGTTCCCCACCAGAGATCATCGGTCGTCTTCGCGATGATCTGGCCAACGCGTTCTTCGCCTTTGATAATTCCATCGCGGTAAACCCGAATGAGCCCAGCCACTCGATCATAGCTGACAGCCACATGGGACCACTGCCCCGCGGCCCACATGTCGTTAAACTGAAAGCCAACCGACGCGCCACTCGTGGTCGGGATATCCAAAAGAAGTCGGGGCGTGTAGAAGTAATCAAACGCCAGCCTGAGTCCGAGCTCCCCAGCTTTCGATTGCCACGCGAGGAGGATCGCCTGCGGATTGGGCTCATCGCAGCGAACCCAAAACTCAATCGTGAATCCCTCGCTCGCGGCGCCAACGTTCAGATCCGGTGTCGCTGACACGCGCGCGACATCATCGACCCCGTCGAAGCGGAAGGCCTCACCTATTTTGCCCGGCTCGTAGTTCGCGCCAAAATAGAGCGCGGCGTGGTGCTGCCCCACGAAGTCCTCCGCACTGCGATTGGCGGGCCACCACGACACCAGACTCGGTTCGCGCGAGAGGGAAGTGATTTGATCCACCCGAACCTCGAGCGTCGTTGCGGTGTCACGCCTCCCATCGGAAGCGTCCAGCCGCAGCACATACAGTCCGGGCAGCGCAAACGTCGCGATCGTCGAGACCGCCGCCGCATTCTGGAACTGTGCTGTCCCTGGTCCCGACACCACGGTCCATGACGTCGTCAACGTCGTTCCGCTCGGCTGTCCATCATCGGTCACTTGGCCCACCAATGGAATCGGCAGACCTACGGTGCCGGAGAGGAAGCGATTCTCCACGGCCAGGACGGGAGGGCGGTTCGTGAAAACGTTAACGGTGAACGACTGCTCAGCCGTCAGACCGGCGGCATCGCGCGCTTGTAGGAGGATGGGATACGTTCCCACCTCGGTGCCGCCAACGAGCCACGTTATCGCTCCGGTCTGTGCATCGACGGACATTCCCGGCGGACCCTGTAACAGCGAGTAAATGACTACCTCGCCATCCGGATCCGTTGCCACCGCTTTGTACTCATACGCCTGCTGCGTCGCGAAACCGAAGTTCGTCGTGAACCGGAAGGAGGCTCCACCGGTGTGCTGCTCGGCGTAGAAGATATCGATAGGATAAACTTTCCCCGGAATCAGCCCGAGGTGATCGAGGCTCGTGGTCTGCTCGACCGGAAGGTGCACGCCGCCCAGATCGATGACCCGTCGGTCGGCGACGAATACCCAGATCGAGTCGTCGCCACCGAACATGATCGTCTGTCCCGGCTGATAGATGAACTGCGAGTGAAACTCGCACGTGAAGTTGAAATTGTGCGGCGCAACTCCGTCCGTGAGTCCTTCGCTGCCGAAGAACTCGTTATCGATCGGAAAAAACGTATCGGAGCGGAACGCAAACCGGCCTGACCCCGGGGCTGTCTCGCTCACCGGCAAATCAATCGATCGCGAGTAGTTGATCCCAGGAACATCCCGATACCACTGGTTGAAATTCGCCGCCGTATCGGTGCTGCTCAGACCACCTAACATTCCAGGTACCGGCTTGCGGTCGTCGCCCAGCCAAACGCCCACTACATTGGTCGACACCTGCGTCGAGCTAGCATTGTAGTGCTCGAAGTTGGGATGCTGTTTCGAAAAATCACGAATCGTGCCGCGGAGCATCCCGGAGCCACCGCTCTCGCCGCGTAGTTCGAAGGTGGTCACTGGAGCGCTCGCAAACACCGGTGGCCGATTGGGCGGAGCGGTCAGAGTAAAGGTTATGGTGCCTTCGTTGGACGCGACGAGACCGTCGCTGGCCGTGAACCGAAGCGAAAGCGTACCCGTCTCGCCCGGCACGGGCGTGTAGTGCAGGTTGGGCAATGTGCCGGTGATCATCCCCCGGGACGGAGGCGTGACGGCATACGTCAACGCGTCTCCGTCCACATCGTAAGCCGACAGCGTGAAGTCGAACGGCGTGTCCTGCACCTGAACCAAGCTCTGGTTGGTCGCGACCGGCGCGTCGTTGACGGGCGTGACGGCCACGCTCACCTGCGCTGGCTCGGATTCCCGTTCTCCGTCGTGAGTCTTGAACGTGAAGCTATCCAATCCGAAATAATCCAATGCCGGCGTATACGTCACCGATGCCGTTTGGTTCAGTCCGACCTCAACGGGACCAAGGGTTCCATGCCGGGGCGGCGCCACAATCGCAAAGGTCAGCGCACCGTTTTCTACATCGAGTCCGGTCAACGTCAGCACCCGCGATTGCTCCTCCGCCGTACTCTGGTTCTGCGCCACGGCCACGGGCGCATCGTTTACTGCGCGCACGTTCAGCGTGACGGTAGCGGCGACCGACACAGCGTCACCGTCGTGGGCGACGAAGGTGAACGTATCAACGCCGTGATAGTTCTCGCGCGGAGTGTAGACGACGGTCGCGCTGCTACTGCCACCGAGCACGATCGCGCTCAACGTGCCGTGCTGCGGAGCAATCGACACCGCAAACTGCAAGGGACTCTGCTCCACATCTGACGCCGTCAGCGCGATGGACACACTCGTGTCCTCATCCGTTTGCACGGTCTGATCCGGCGCCACGGGAGCGTCGTTGACCGGCAGAACGTTCACGGTGATCGTCGCGGTGTTCGAGTCAGCGGCCAGAACATCGCGGGCCTTGAACGTAAACGTATCAACGCCGCTAAAGTTCACTGCCGGAGTGTAAACGACCGACGCCGTGGCGTCCGCGCCCGTGGTCACAAGTCCGAGCGAGCCATTGCTCGGGGGAACGACAATGACATACGTGACCGCGTGTCCGTCCTGATCGGTCGCTACGAGGGGAATTGCCACGCTGCCGTCTTCGGAAGACGTCAGCGTGCGGGCGTAAGCGACCGGCGCAAAATTCAAGTCAGTGACCTTAAACGTAACCGCGGCGGCGGCCGATTGGAGTTGCCCGTCGAAGGCGCGAAAGGTGATGTGGTCGACTCCGCTGAAATTCGCCTGGGGCGCGTACGCGAACTGAGTACCGCTGCCGCTGATCGTTCCGTGCGCCGGCTCGGAAAGACGCTCAAAGGTCAGCGTGTCTCCCTCTGGATCAATCGCCGCCAGCGTGAACGCAACCACCGCGCCCTCATTCACCGAGTGACTGGACTCGAGCGCGACGGGCGCGTCGTTGACCGGCTCAACGGTGATCGTAACCGTCGCTGCCGCCGAAGTCAGCGCGCCATCCCGCGCCACGTAGGTAAATACGTCCGTCCCGTTGAAATCGACTCGCGGCGTATACGTGCGCGTGGGACCGGTGCCGCTGAGAATGCCGTAGAGCGGCGGCGCCACCACGTCGAAGGTGAGCACGTCGCCATCCGCGTCTTCCCCCGAGAGTACAATCTCCGCGGATACGTCTTCGACGGCCGCGACCCGCTTGGCGCCAGCCACCGGACCATCGTTTACTGGAACGATGGAGAGGCTGAATGCGGCAACGTTCGAATCCTGCGCACCATCGCTTGCCTTGAACGTGAAAACCGTGGGCGACGTCAGATTCAAACCCGGCGTATACGCAACGGTTGCGGTTCGATTCGGTCTCGGAACGATTGGCCCGAGCGTTCCATGAGCCGGCGGGCTCACAATCGCGTACCTCAGCGCGTCACCGTCCGAATCATCCGCCGTAAGAACCAGCGTGGTTGCCGTGTCTTCGATGACGAGAGCCGCACTCGGAACCGCCACCGGTGCACGGTTCGACGACTCGCCCCGGATGAGCCGCAGCACGCCGTCACCGTTCAAAGTCAGTCGATCACAAGCCACGCCGCCCACGAGCTCGGAATTACCGCCGACAATCACCGTGCCGTTGGGGACGTTGACAAATCCATGAAGCGCGCCGCGCCCGTCAAGGGTGAGACCACCCGAATAGATATGGAGAGTTAACCAGTCGGGGCGTTCGGCGTTGCCGATGACTCCGTTGGCAAAGAATCCGTAAGCGACATTCAGAATGACCGGTCCGACCACCTGCACGCGCGCCGGACCATTAAGCGTGAGGCGCTGGAAATGATAGAGTGTCGGCGAGGTCGATCCCACCACGCCGAGCGTGAAACCACTCCCACCTTCAGCGGCGAAGTCACCGTAGGTACCCGGGGGTACGGCAACCTGGC
>Ga0163150_10005858_pt1 | contig 15420 bp, 12 predicted proteins | sample OliLakLV19P2IB_FD_148628 | JGI IMG/M metagenome (GOLD analysis project Ga0163150, IMG submission 148628) | Freshwater microbial mat bacterial communities from Lake Vanda, McMurdo Dry Valleys, Antarctica - Oligotrophic Lake LV.19.P2.IB | ecosystem: Environmental > Aquatic > Freshwater > Lake >...
GATCAACGGCAATGCAACCGCTGAACTGAGGCGAGAAGCCTTGCATGCCTTGGCCAACTCGAAGCCGGGCTCAAACGTCCTGATCGGTCTTGCTGAAAAAAAGGAGATTCCAGACGACCTGCTGTTGGACGCCACGGAAACGATGCATTCAAGTCCCCATGAAAATATTCGGTTGATGGCAGAGAAGGTGTTGCCGCGCGCAAGCACGCGCGATGGCCATCAGTTGCCACCGCTGACGGAAATGCTCTCGATGACCGGTGATGCCTCGCGCGGCAAGGAAGTCTTTTTCAGTCCCGATCGGGCACAGTGTTTCCGCTGTCACGTCGTGAACGGCGAAGGAAAACTCGTGGGACCTGACCTTTCCAAAATAGGTCAGAAGGGAAGCAAGGAAAACCTGTTCGAATCGCTGCTCAATCCTAGCGCGGCTGTTTCGCCAGAGTACAAGGTATGGATTTTGACAACGTTTGAAGAAGGCGCGCTGAGCGGATTCATCCGCGCGGAGTCCGCGGACAACATAGAGCTGATCGATTCCGCGGGCACGGTGACCACATTGAATCCGCCCGATGTACTTGAACGCAGCGCATCGACCGCGTCTCTGATGCCGAACGGATTGACCGCCGCGCTCACCGCGCAGGAGCTCGCGGACCTGGTCGCGTATTTGCAGAGTCTGAAATAAGCATCACAACTACCATCGTTAGGCAATTTCTCATGCGTGTGTTTCATGCAATCTGTGCAGCAACTTTCGTAATGCCGGTACTTTATGCGGATGATTTCGTTTCCTTTAAGGAGCACGTAATCAATCCTGACGCCGAAGTAGTGTACGCAGTGGATGTGACGGACATGAACAAGGACGGGAAACCCGACATCATCGGTATCAGCGCGACCTATGTTGCGTGGTACGAGAACCCGACCTGGAAACAACATCGCATCGCGGAACAGTTCCGCAAGGACAACGTTTGCGTCGCCATTCACGACATAGACGGAGACGGCGTGCCGGAACTGGCTGTCGGTGCGGATTGGCAGCCGAACAACACCGAAGGCGGCGGCGCGATCTATTTGCTCAAGCACATGGGCGATCCCGCCGCGCCGTGGGCGGTGACTACCATTCGCGAGACCGTGCCTACGCTCCATCGCATGCGCTGGGCGGATGTGGATGGCAACGGCGCGCACGAGCTTATCGTGTCTCCATTGAAAGGCGTCGGCTCGACCCCGCCCAATTTCGATGACAAACCGTTGCGCATTTTCGCGTTGCGTCCCGGCGATGGAGAATGGACTGAAGAGTTGATCAATGAATCGTTACACGTTTGCCACAACATCTGGCCGTGGCGCGTCGAAGGCGCAAAGCAAGACGCAATTCTTGCCGCGTCCTTTGAAGGAATTACACTATTGCGCCGTATCAACGGAAGTTGGAGCAAAGACTCGCTTGCGCCGGGAAACTACGAACCAATCCCGCGCGCGGGAGCGGGAGAGATCAAGGTCACCGCGGGTAAGCCGTACATGCTCGCGACCATCGAACCGTGGCATGCGAACCACGTTGTTGTGTACAAAATGGGTTCGACGCCCGCGGATTGGAAGCGCGAAGTGCTTGATGATTCGTTCGCGGGCGGGCACGCGATCTACTGGGCCGATTTTGATGGAGACGGTGACGAGGACTTGCTGGCAGGGCATCGCGATAAATCTCCCGCGAAGCAAAAACCAGGACTCTTCGTCTACGAAAATACGGGCGATGGTTGGGAAAAACACAGCATTGACGAAGGCGGCATGGCCACGGAAGACGCCGTCGCCGCGGACCTGAACGGCGATGGCCGCGCCGATATCGTCGCCGGCGGCCGTTCAACGCATAACATTAAATTGTATGAGAACGTGAAATAGGAGGGCGGGTAAGCCAACCCGCCATTGATTGTTTTTATCAAGAGACGGCGGGTTAGAAAACCCGCGCTCCGTTTGCTATTTATACGTCCGGCCAACCTGCGCAACAATTGCTTTCTTCACTTCCAGCGGATCGATCGCGCCTTGGTGTGAATACACAACCTTTCCCCCCGGCGCTACCAACAGCGTGAACGGAAACGCCCCTGTCCAACCGTTGCCCACCGCCTCGACCAGTTTGTATGTATCGTCATTATCAAACTGATAATTCGTGTTGGATGCCTGCTGCTTCTTCAAGAATTCTTCAACCCGCTTCGTGTTTTCGCGCGTGTCCCCGGAGATTGTCACCAGTTCGAAATCACGTCCGCGGTACATGCGGTTCATCGTGACAAACTCCGGGAACTCGACCACGCAGGGGCCGCACCACGTCGTCCAGAGATTAATCAAACGGAATTTGCCCGAATTATTCTTCAGCAGCGAGGTAATCTGTTCCGAATCAATATCCGAGACGCTTACCGGTTCCGTTGCCCATTTTTCCAGGGACGCCGTCACCGTGTCGCGTTTCTCCGACCATTTCGTGGAACACCCGACCGAGTTTGTCTTCTCGACGGACACGGGCTTACCGGCGAGAAGCGCATCGATGGCATTGCGCATGTCCTGTAATTTGATGTCGCTCTCCCGTTCGGAATCGTCGATGCGACCGGTATAGCGCAGCGTGCGGGCCTTGTCGAACACAAACACATGCGGCGTAGATGCAGGGCCATACGCGTGTCCCACGGCCTGCGTGTCGCCATCGTAAAGATACGGATACGTGATGTTGATGTCCTTCGCGCGCTGCTTCATTTCGTCGAAGCTGTCCCCGAGATCGCTGAAGCCCAATTCATCCAACCGCAACGCAAGCGGGTCGTTGGTCGAGATTGCGATGAGGGTTACGCCCTTGTCCTTGTAATCGTCGTACAACTTTTGCACCCGCGCTTCATAGGCCTGTGCGGTCGGGCAATGGTTACAGGTAAACACGATTGCCAGCACATCCGCGTCCGCGAAATCGGCCAAGTTGTGGGTTTTGCCATCCACGCCTTCTAGTGCGAAATCCGGCGCGGACGCTCCAATCGCGAGGGCGGGATATTCCGCGGCCCAGGCGCATGCGCACAAATAAGTTGCGAATAACGTTGTGAACATTCGTGTCATGTCAGTCTCCCGGTCATTTCGGTCGTCGCGTTATCGTGCGGCGAGCAATCGCTTGGTTATAAGGCCGACGTCCGTATTGTCGATATAAGCGCCGCGCACGGGGTCTTTGCCTGTGGCGGCTTTCGTGAACAGCTCGACGCCAGCCCCGCGCACGTAGCAGGGGATGAGCTGGTTCGTGTGACTTTTGTAATGATACTCCATTCCCGGCATGACGCCTTTACCGTTGTTCACAATCGGTTTCAAATCAGGCTTCGAACCGGGGCCGAGCAGATAACCGCATTCGTGATCGCCCGTCACAATGACAAGCGTTTCATCCCACGAGCTGTTCTTCTCTACCCAATCCGAAACGGCCTGCACGGTTTCACCGTAACCGATCATTTCCTCGATCATTCGTCCCGCGACATTTGCGTGGTTTGCCCAATCCACAGCGCCGCCTTCAATCATAAGATAGAACCCGTCGGGATCATTGTCCAATACATTCAGCGCCGCCAACGCCATTTCAGGCAATGTGGGCACGGTCGTCAACAACGGCGTCTGAAACGCAGCATCATCTTCCGGAACGCCATCAACACTTGTTCGCGATACTTGCAACGCATCCGCGACCTGTGGAACGCCCAATACCCGTTTCGGCGTGTCGCCATTCGCGAGCTGCTGAAATTCCTCGCGCGTTTGAATTAACTTCCACGCGTCCGGTTGCCCGTCGCCATCGCAATCGCCACCCGCGGCGCCGGCGACGCATTCGCGCCACAAAGCCTCGTCGCCCACGAACCGGTATGAGTTTGGTGTCGTCTCGACGCCGTTGGCGTCTTTCGTCAGGACGAGTTTACCGTCATTGTCGTACCAGGGATGCCCCGCGCCCATGATAACTTCGCATCCCGATTCCAGCAGCATCTCCTTCGCGATATCCGCATACGCACCGCGCCCTTTGACATGCGCGACAAATGCCGCCGGTGTGGCATGGCTCATCTGGACCGAGGTGACTACGCCCGTTGCTTTGCCCGTTTTTTCGGCAACCTGCACCGCGTGTTCGAGAGGGGCTTTGTCTTTGTCCACGCCAATCGCGCCGTTCGTAGTTTTGACGCCCGTAGACATTGTCGTTGCAGTCGCCGCAGAATCTGCGGCGCCTTTTTTTAGATACTCGTAGTCGCTCCATGCCAGTTCCGGATCATACCCTTGTCCGTTCAAGGAAAATGTAGACATCGGGAACAGCGTGAAATCGCGCTCATACGGTTGTGTGCCCTTTTCACCATGTTGAAAGTATCCAGCCGCTTCGACGCAGTTGTAACTCCAACCATCGGCTACCAACACAATTATATTCTTGGGCGCCTTATCCAACGTGTGCTCAGCGAATGACATGGGCTTTGGACCCGCCGCACATGAATTCACAGCAATTGCGGCAATCAGGATTGGAAAGATCATTCGGAATTTGGACATGCTTGCACTTCCTTCAACTATGGGGTGGAAAACGCTATCGTGGCAGACGGCGCTCCCGTGGTTCAATTCCTTGCCCCATCGTGGTAATGTCATTCGTGACCCCCGCACCGGAAACCTCGGAGTGATCGCAATGCGACTCGAAATTCTTGCAACGATATTGTTCACCCTGTGCGCCGCCGGCCTGGCGGAGATTCCAAAGCTGCCTCCGCTGTCGGATGCGGAAATCATCGCGATCACGGAGCATAAGTCCGGCAAGCTATCCAATCCCGTGATAACGCGTGAGCCCGCGCCAAGCGTGCATGTGAAAGTAGAGAGTGTTAGCGGGGAAGGACCGGTCGAAGCAACAATTGACAGCAGCGCCGCCCGCGTTCAACGGCTGAAAACCGCTGGAAAAGATACCTATATCTGGCCCGGCATTATTCTCGTCGGTCACCGGGGCACCGTGAAGTTCGCCCCGGAAAACACCATCGTGGCATTCAACACGGCAATCGAACACGGCGCGGACCTGCTCGAGATGGATATCCGGGAAACAAAGGACGGCCATCTCATCGTCATGCACGACGCGAGCATCGCGCGCACCACCACGGGTCGCGGCGACGTGGCGTTGATGAACCTTGAGGAGATTCGGGCTTTCGATGCGGGATCAAAGTTCGATGCGAAATTCATCGGAGAGAAAGTCCCAACCTTTCAGGAAGTGCTCAAAGCGATCGAGGGTCGCGCATTGCCGGATATTGATTTCAAAGCTGGCGATCCGCAGAAACTCGTGGAGGCGGTTCGCGCCGCGGGATTGGTGGGAAAGGGCACGCTGTATTGCGGAGATTGGGCCAAGCTCAAGGAAACGCTTGCGATAGAACCCGGGTTCGTCATCCGGCCGACTGCACCAAAAGGATTGCCCGGATTGAATTCCGTGATCGCCGAATTCGATCCGCCGATTGTGAATATCGATTGGGGCAACTTCTCCGAAGAACTGGTGCGGCGCATACATATCGAGGGCAAACTCGCGTTCGTAAATACAATGGGGAAGAACGATAACGAAGCGAGCTACAAACGCGCGATTAGCGCTGGCGCGGACTACATTCAGAGCGACAATCTCGAATTGTTGCTGCCAATACTGAAAGCTCGAGGGCTACACATGTGAGCCGGGTGAGTCGGCCGCAGACTTTTATTGCGTGGACGATCTCCGGGAACTGGCGCGGTCGGGAACATTATTGGGTTCAAAGTCTCCCAGGTCGCCAAGATCATCGCCGGTAGCGGATTTCGTTTCACCCGGCGCTTGCGCCGTTTCGGGTACGGGCGCTGTGGCAGGGGCCGGTTCTACCAAAGCCGTTGATGGAACGGGCGCACCGGGAGCTGTTGGCTCGGGAGTGCAGCCCAATAGCGCAACTGCGACTAATACTATCATCACCGATAACTTTGCCATACCGTCCATCTCCCTGGTTCGTTCGTATTTTGTTCATCGAACATTTTTGAGTAATCACCGGCATAAATACAACAAAAAATGACGCCCCCGATCCCATGCGAAACCGGGGACGTCCAATAGAGTTACTGCTGAACTAGCGGCGCTTGCTCGCGCTGCTGCCGCCAGTATTAACCTCAAACTCATCGAGGCTTCCCAGTGCTTGACCACCCGCCGCGGCTTCTGGCGCGGGCGCCGGTTCAGTCGTCGCAGGCGCAGGCACGGCCTCAGTCACCGGTTCCACTACCGTGGGCAGCGGCATAGGATCAACAGGAGCAAGCGCCGGAGTCAGGTCCGGGGCTGGTGTTGGCGTGCTGACCGGCGCAGGTGTCGTGGTCGTGTCCGGCGCGTTCTGTGGGGTACACCCCAGAACGGCAACCGCGGCAATTGTCAGCAGAACTACAATCTTCTTCATGCGCTGAGTCTCCTTACTTTCTCGTGCCGGACACGCCGGCGTTCGTTTCCAGTCAAAGTGATGATAGTTTACCGCGAATAGCCTACCGTCGTCCAATTAGACCCCGCAATCAGAATCAAGGTTCGGCAGGTTCAACGTTTCCTCGGACTGGGCAAATAGTCCGACATAATCCGAAACCCGGCGCTCGATGACCTCATGGTCGTAATCCCAAAAGACGTGATGATTGGATTTCTCCAACCATACCAACTCCTTGTCCTTGCTGCCCATCATTCCAAACGCATTCTCAGCGGCCTGCGACGAAGCCGCAATATCACCCGGCGCATGAAACATCAGCACGGTGCATTTCACACGTTCCAAAACAGTGGGCGCGCTGGCGCGACGCCCAATTTCTATTAGGGTAAGGCCAGCCTTTGTAGGAAGCCAGGTGTAACTTGTTATGTTCGGTTTGGCCGAGTCGTCGTTGACCTGCGTGAACAAATGGCCCTTGTACACCCAGCGCATCAGCTTGCTGGAAAAGCGGGTCCAGGTTTCTCCGCTGAGAATGTAGTACCACCGATCGGTGATGCCGAAATACGCACCGCCGAGAATGAGGCCATCGACTGGCGTCTCGGCAGCCGCAAGCGTACACAACGCGCCACCCATCGAATGTCCAACCAGCACGATGCGCTCGTGTTCCTCCCGAAGTTCGGCAACTTCTGATCGCACGGCCTCGAGCAATTCGTCCGCCGTAACTTTTTCCATGTCCCGCGGACTCGTCCCGTGCCCCGGCAACCGCATGACGCGAACAAACCAACCGGCATGGGCGAACTGTTGGGGAAGGCGATTGAAATTGTCGCCAGCGCCTGCATAGCCATGCACGAAGAGCACGGCGTTCGGAGAGAGGGGATCGCCAAAGCTGCGTTCCGCGGCGCCGAGAATCACCCCGTCATGGTTGCGCGGGACTCGCTCATCAACGCGATCGACGAGGGCTGTGGTAAGGGTGTTGCAGCCGAGCATGGCGATAACAATAACGCAACCTATTGTAAGTCGGACGCGTCGCCAAAAACGCTTGCGCGACGCGCGGGCGACGGTACTGATTGGGCTTTCGATGGCTGATGTCTCTGTAGTCATCAATCAATGTTAGTGCGCGCCATCGGGCATCAGTTCAGTAATCGCGGTGTCTTTGTAGCTATCTCCGGGATACACCCCAGTGATTTTAAGTTCCACTACGTCTCCGGCCCTAAGCCAAACATCATTGAAGTAGATAACTTGTTGTTCCATGGAATCGCGCAAGTTGATGTCAAAAAGAGGAACGTTGTTGTGAAGCAGGCGGAAAGACTTGACCCGGGAATTGGCTTTCCATACCGGTTCCGATTTCGAATATCCGTTCAGCATCCTAAACCCGCGGAATCGGATTTTATCTGCGGTAGGCGCGGATTTTTCCCAGAGCTCCTCTGCGAAGACGAACCGTATCCATTCTCCAATTCCGTAATCCGGTTGGCTTTCGATCCAGGCCGTGTCCAACCTCCAATCATTTAGCATGATTGCATCGTGCCGGTTTCCGGCCTGTTCCGGGAGCGATGACGAAGATTCAACTTTCCAGTCTACGGCGCAGCCTAGCGAACATCCTTGCAATTCTGCGTCGTTGGTTATAGCGCCGGAGAGCGTCGCATCAATTGCCGGTATCGGTTCGGCTACACTGATGACGAGACAGACCGCCAATGCCAGCACCGCATTGCCCATAATTCCCATCACTCCCATACGTCTCATGCGCTCACTCGCCAACATCCATTTCCTTCGCGAGGGTCTTAATCTTTTTTAAATCCATTTTGCCGGTGCCGAGCAAGGGTATTTCCGCGATGCGATAGAACGACGTCGGCTTTGGCCGCCACAGGTTTGGCAACTCGGAATCTTTGAGTTTGTCCACGAGCACTTCCAGTTCGCCGTCCATCAGCGTGTGCAGCACGATGAGCCGTTCGCCTTTTTGCTCGTCGGGCACGCTGGTGACCGCGAAAGTTTGGTCGTTCATGTCGAGCAGCTTGTGCAGCGTTTCCTCGACCTTGGTGTGCGGCACCATCTCGCCCGCGATTTTGCTGAATCGCGCGAGCCGGTCCGTGATTGTGATGAACCCTTCCTCGTCGATTGCGGCGATGTCGCCCGTGTTATACCAGCCGTCCTGCAATACGATCGCGGTTTTTTCCGGTTGGCCGAGATAGCCTTTCATTATGTTCGGGCCTTTCACGAGCAACAAGCCGGAGCCGCCGTGCGGCACGCGTACGCTCGTGTCGGGATCGACGACTCTTACGCTCACGCCCGGCAGGGTTTGACCAATCGTGCCGTGCTTGGTGCCTACTTGATAAAAGCCTGGCGCCCGGAAATCAGGCACGTTCACTGACACTGCCGGCGCGCATTCCGTCGTGCCGTAGCCCTCAAGCGGTTCAACGCCAAACTTCGCGAGGAACGCTTCGCGCACGCGTTGCGGCAGTTTCTCCGCACCGGTAATCACATATTCGAGGCTGCTCAATTCTTCCGGCAGGCACCTGCGAATGAAGCCTTGCAAGAATGTTGGCGTCGCGATGAGGAACCGGGGCCGATACCGGAATATCAACTGGCCGATAATTTTCGGTTCCAGCGGGTTCGGGTGGTAGACCGTGAAGAATCCGCGCCACAGTGGCAACCACAAGGTCCCCATGAATCCGAACGAATGGAAGAACGGCAGAATGCCCATGAAGCCGTCGCCGGTTTCATGTGGAAAGACCTGCGCGACCGCTTCGCAATTCGTCAACACGTTTTTATGAGAGAGCATTACGCCCTTGGGTTCGCCCTCGCTGCCGCTCGAAAAAATTACCGTACACAGATCGTCTTCGGTGCGGCCCGTTGGCGAGCCCAGCGCTTTTTCGACGACACGCATCGGACAAAACACCGCCAGCAAAATCGCCACGATCTTGTCACTGCTTGTTATGCTCTTCTTGACATCGTCGAGAAGCACCGTGGTTCCCGGTACTTCCATCGGCACTTTTTGCAAAAATTCTTTCGCGGTGAGCACATGCGTAATGCCGCATTGCCGCGCGGCGGATGCAACGGATTCGTTGGACGCGGTGTAGTTGAGGTTGACCGCGACTTTGCCCATGATCTGCAACGCGATGTTCGTAACGGCGCCGCCCACAGATTGAGGGAGCAATATGCCCGTCATGGGTTCCGGCCCCAGAATCTTCTTCAACTTGCGCCCGATCGCAATCGCGCCAACATAGCTCATCAGAAACGAAAGTTTCGGCGTGCGCCCGTCGGCCAGCGCCATGGCAAATGGATGCGCGCGCATGGTCCGGATAAACGCGCGGTGCAACAGCGGCTGGTCCAGCTTTCTTGCTATCCATGCCTCGGTGCCCAAGTCCATGATCGCATCACGCACGGCGACACTGTCCGCGTCATGCGGCAGCGGTTTCCCGAAGCTGATCGTAACGTGATAGGGGATGCGGCGCGGTGCTTTCCAAAAAAAACGGCCCTTGTCGAAACTCCAGATACTGCCCCAAAGCCGGTCCAACTGCACCGGTATAATCGGCGCTTCGACGTCTTTCATGATCCGCTCGAAGCCCTTGCGGAACGGAAGCATCTGGCCGGTGCGCGAAATCTGGCCTTCCGCGAAGATGCACACAATCTCTCCCGTCCGAATCGCTTCGGTCGCCGTGCGCATCGACTGGACAAGCTCGCGCGGACCGCCCATCGCGGAAATGGGTATGGCGCCCATCATGTGCGCGATGGGGCGAATCCACCAGGTTTGATAGATTTCATCGTGCATGATGAACCGGACAGGGCGATCAATCGCCGCGCTGACGACCAATGCATCAATGAATGACACGTGGTTCGCAACCAGCAACGCGCCGCCGTCTTCGGGGATGTTCACGCGTCCGCGCACGTTCAGGCGGTAGACCGTATTTGCCAGCAGCCACAACACCGATCGAATGGCGATGATCGGCGTCAATGCGCACACGATTGTAAGCACGGCCAGCGTTGAAATTCCTACCGCCAAAAATACCGCGTGTACGCTCACGCCCAAGGTAGGACGCAGAAAATAGAGGCCCCCGCCAATCAGGATACCGATCCACGTCAGCATATTCGCCGCGGCCATCACGCCACCGCGCGATTGTTTCGGGCTCAGGTATTGCAGACCGGCCGCCAGTGGAACGTCAAAGAACCCGCCGCCGAATCCAATGATGAATGCAAATGCGACCGCGGAAGAATATGACCATGCGAACCAGTACGCCAAGATGCAGCCGATTCCCATGATGCCGGCGCCAATAGGCACCAAACCCATCTCGATCTTGCCGCGTGACGCGAGACCCGCCGTCAACGCGCCCAGACCAATGCCAAGCGACAGCAATCCGCTCAACACGGCCACCTGCGTCGCGGACAGCAGCAGCACGCTTTTCCAATCAACGACCGCGCCAATCAGCATCGCGCCCGCGAACCAGAAATAGGTGTAGCCAAACGCAATCATGCGCAGCCAGCGGTTCCGCCAAATGATTCCGAGGTCGCGGCCCATGCCTTTCCAGGGATTGATCGGGAAACTTTGCGCGGGATTCGCCGGTTCGGGACGCGTGATGCGCCATGCGGTGACGATACCGATGCAGGTCAGGCCCATCAGTCCGAATCCAACCAAATAGGACCTATTAACTCCCAACAGATCGAACAGCACGCCGGCTAGAATCTGACCGGCAATGACGGAGAGCATTGTCGTCATCTGGACAATGCCGTTGCTCCACGACAACCGCTCTTCGGGCAGCGTTTCCGGCAGGATGCCGTATTTCGCGGGACCAAACATTGCCGAGTGGGCGCCCATTAGAAACATCACCGTATAAAGTATATATGGGGAATGGAAAAAGAACCCGGCGGCGCCAATGGTCACGATCACGAATTCAAGATACTTAACCCAGATTGCGATATCTTTTTTCGAGTATCGGTCCGACAACGCGCCAAAAAAACCGGGGAAAAGAATAAACGGGAGCGCCATCAACACCGTCGTGATCGCGACGACATGCCCTTCTTCAATCTGCAGCACCGCCGCAAGGAAGAACATGAGAATCGATTTGTATAAATTGTCGTTCAGCGCCCCCTGGAACTGGGTCGTTACAAATGCCCAGAATCCTCCGGGGCGATAAGTTTTTGGCTGACCGGCGTGTACGACGGTCTCAGTAGTGTCCATGTGAAAAATGTCCCCGACTTGCGCACGGCCTTCGCAGCAAGGCCTTCGCATAGTCTACATTAGATTGTTTCGTTACGTACAACCATTTGCTTGGGCTCGGCTGCATGCGCGCGTACGCGCTCCAATACCTCGATTAACGCCCTGCAATCTTCTTCCGAAAGTCCGCGCATCGCCTCGTGAATCTTGTCCCGGTACAACGGTTCCATCTTGTCAACCAACGCCCGGCCCTTGTCCGTCAACACCACGTGGTTGATGCGCCGGTTGTCTGGCACGCCGACCCGCGCGACGAGTCCCTTTGCCTCAAGTTTGTCCAGCACCGACGTGATACTGGCCCGTGTCACAACCAGCCGCCGGCCAAGATCGGATTGGGTCGTGTTGCGCGGATTATGTTTCAGCGAAAACAAAACATTAAACTGGGCTTCCGTCAAATGGGACAGGCGGAACAATTGATCGCCAATTGACGTTAAGACACTGCCCGTCCGGACAATGTTTAGCACCGCCTCATGGTGGATGTCTTTGAACGGGGCTTCCAGATTCAATTCCCGGTCGAGCGACACTTTAATTATCTCCTATTTTCCCTTCGACGAAGCCAATGTATCATATCTAACCGTTAGATGTCAAACATAAAAGTAAACTACAAATGACGCTACCTGCGTACAATATGAATTCGGACTCCGAACAGGAAGGCAGTTCGAGCTATGCGCATTATTATCGGCGGCGGAAGTGGTCTAATCGGCCATGCACTTGATGACCAATTGCGTGAAAGTGGCCATGAGATTCAGCACCTGGTGCGGAAAGCGCCCGGTGGCGCCGACATCCTTTGGGATCCTAATGCGGGACGTCTTGACGTCGAAGCACTGTCCGGCGCGGACATACTAGTCCATCTATCCGGAGAGGGCGTCGCAAGTGGGCGGTGGACTGCGGCGAAGAAACAGGCGATTCGCGATAGCCGCGTCAAATCAACACAACTGCTTGCGTCAGCCCTCACTTCAATTTCCGCGCCGCCAAAGGTGTGGCTATGCGCGTCGGCCATCGGATGGTATGGCTCTCGTGGCGATGAATGGCTGGATGAAGACAGCAGTCCGGGCACAGGATTTCTCGCGGACGTGTGTAAGGAGTGGGAGGACAGCACCCTGCCCGCGAGAGACGCCGGCATCCGCGTAGTGAACCTGCGCTTTGGGATCGTGCTCGCCGCCGATGGCGGCGCGTTCAAACAGATGATGACCGCGTTCAAATTCGGTGTGGGTGGTGTGATAGGCGATGGCAAACAGTACATAAGCTGGATCGACATTCGCGATGTCGTACAAGCGATACTTCACGCGCTCGACAATCCATTCATCGCCGGACCGCTCAACGTATGTTCACCATCGCCAGTGACCAATCACGAGCTTACAAAAACCCTTGGACATGTTCTCAAGCGTCCGACATTTCTTTCCATGCCCGCGGGCGTTGCCCGTTTTGCCCTCGGTGAAATGGCGGATGAAATGCTCCTGGCCAGCACGCGCGTGACGCCAAAGCGACTCGAGGAAAGCGGGTTCACGTTTGCCGCACGCGAACTGGAGCCCGCGCTGCGGAACGCCATTTATTCAAAATGAAATGACGCTGGAAGCATGCCGCGCCGCGTGGTAAGGTTCAGGAATCGACCGGTCAGAAGGAAAGGATTGGCTCGGGTATGCCCGAAAACACTGAACCACGCCAAGTTGAAGTACTGGTCATCGGCACGGGTCCCGCGGGTGAAGGCGCGGCCATGCAGGCGGTCAAGAGCGGCAAGACCGTAGCCGTCGTCGAGCGAATGCTCGAAGTGGGCGGCAATTGCACGCACCTCGCAACCATCCCGAGCAAGGCGCTGCGTTTCGCGATTTACATGTTGACGCAGGCCAGAAACCATCCCCTCTTTCAGGAAGTCGGCATTTCGCTCAACCAAACATTTCCCGAATTGCGCAAGACCGCCGCGAACGTCATCGACCGCCAGGTCAGCATGCGCAAAAATTTCTATGTGCGCAATGGCGTCGAGCTGCTCCATGGCAACGCAGCTTTTATCGATCCGCATACGGTGGAAATACGCAACAACGGCGACGACACGCGACGCATGACCGCCGATTCAATCGTTATTGCTACCGGGTCCGGGCCGTACCGGCCGCCCGACGTGGATTTCACGCATCCACGGGTATTCGACAGCGACACCATATTGAATCTGTCCGAGACGCCGCGCTCAATCACGATCTACGGCGCGGGTGTCATTGGCTGCGAATACGCGTCCATGTTTCGCAATCTCGATGTGAAAGTGAATCTTGTCAATACGCGCGAGCATCTGCTCGAGTTTCTTGATGACGAAATTACCGACGCGCTGAGTTATCACATGCGGGAACGCGGCGTCCTGATTCGGCACATGGAAACCTACACGCGCGTCGAAGGACGCGAGGATGAAGTCGTGCTTCATCTCAAATCCCGCAAACAACTCAAAACTGACATATTGCTTTGGGCGAACGGACGCGCTGGCAATTCCCATGACCTGAATCTCGACGCGCTGGGAATCGTCCCGAATTCGCGCGGTCAAATCCCCATTAACGATCGCTACCAGACCACCAGCCACCCGCACATCTACGTCGCCGGAGATGTCGCGGGCGGCGCGGCGTTGGCGAGCGCCGCATACGTCCAGGGCCGCTACGTCGCAACGGTGATTCTTGGCGAGGACGACCCGGCACTCGTGCGCGACATTCCGACCGGGATATATACCTCGCCGGAAATCAGCTCCGTCGGCAAGACCGAGCGAGAACTGACCGAGGCAAAAATTCCCTACGAAGTGGGTCACGCGCAATTCAAGAGTCTTGCGCGCGCGCAAATTACGGGTCAAACCGTGGGCATGCTGAAAATACTTTTTCACCGCGAGACGCTGGAATTGCTCGGCATACATTGTTTCGGATCGAACGCGTCAGAAATTATTCACATCGGCCAGGCAATCTTGTCCCAGAAAGGCGACGCCAATTCGCTGAACTATTTCCTGAACACCACCTTCAATTATCCCACCATGGCCGAGGCGTACCGGGTCGCCGCCTTGAACGGTTTTAACCGGCTTTGATTCGCGTGCGAATGCCGGGCAATGGGATGCGCTGTCCAAAATCTGCCTTGGACTGCGGCAGCGGGTAGCTGCCGCTTTCCATTTCCTGGGAAAAGTCGCTTCGCAATGAAACGTGATTACCCTGGTTTCGATTCACGTAATCTCGAAGCTTTCAAAATTATTGGAGCATTCGAGTACCCCGAAGTGAAAGCGGCGCTGACACGCCGCAGTCCAAGGCGCTTCGCGCGGCCAAGTGACGTCTTGCCCTGCCTACGGATGCGGTTGTACTTGACTATGCCGCGATTTGTGTTATAGTAAAGTAGGGCTGGGCGATGGCAATAATACCATCGGGTATAGGGACGGTTGCGTGGACCGCGACAGAAATCTCTTGTTCGCAGTATTGGCTGTCCAACTGCGGAAAATCACGCCCTCCAAGCTCATGGAAATCGCGGCCGCATGGGCCGCCGGACCAGATAAAGACCTTCCCACACGTTTTCTGGACGGCAAAATAATCTCCCCGGAAGACCACGAGTTGCTTCTGAGTCTCGTGAATGAAGCTATCGCCGAACACGGCGGAGATTCGGCCGCGGCGCTGAAGACTTTTCGTGACGCCTCTATCGTTTGCAGCTCGATTGAAACGCTGACGCCACAAACCGTCAAAGGCCGTCCATTTGATGAAATGGCGGACGACCTGGATTATCTGCGGTCCATATCGGAAATCAAGGAGCACCCCGGCAGGTACTGGCTCAAGTCTGAGCACGCGCGCGGTGGGCAAGGCCGTCTGCTCCTCGTCCACGACGAGAGCCTTGGACGCGACATCATTC
>Ga0163150_10005859_pt1 | contig 15416 bp, 16 predicted proteins | sample OliLakLV19P2IB_FD_148628 | JGI IMG/M metagenome (GOLD analysis project Ga0163150, IMG submission 148628) | Freshwater microbial mat bacterial communities from Lake Vanda, McMurdo Dry Valleys, Antarctica - Oligotrophic Lake LV.19.P2.IB | ecosystem: Environmental > Aquatic > Freshwater > Lake >...
CCCCGATTCAGTATATTTTTATTTTGCAGTTTTTTATTATTCAGTTCATTTTTTTTATTTCCGATTCCATTTGGTCCACCGATACAGGTAGAAAATAAACCTTCCACATGTATAGAACCCATCATGAAATTTGGATTCGATGGGACCATTTTTCATATCGAAGAAGGAAAAATCCTCAAGTCGGATATATTGGGAAAAATCCTGACCAACTGCGGTATTTCCAATGACGCTATCTATAAGCTTTCAGAACATGCTAAAAATGTATTTTCGGTCAATAAACTTCAGGCAGGTAAAAAATTTGCCCTGGTTTCCAACAAACCCTGCACCAAACCGGATTACTTTATATATGAACCGAATACCTGGTCTTATGTAGTATATAGCCTGGGGTCGCAACCTGAATCTAAGATAGTGCAACGGCCTTTTGAAACCAAACTTGAGTTCACCGAAGGCCATATAGAAAGTTCGTTGTGGGAAGCGATGGCGGATAAGGGGGCAACCCTTCCATTGATTTCACTGATGGAAAATGCCCTGGGCAGCCAGGTCGACTTTTATCACGTGCAACAAGGAGATTCATTCCGGTTGATTTATGAATCTAAATCAATAGATGGACAGGTGGTGGATGTTGGCAAACTAAAGGGTGCCTACTTTAAGAATGAGAACAAAGAACATTATGCCATTTATTATGAAACGCAAAAACACCACGGTTTTTTTGATTTAAATGGAGCACCGACTAAAAAGTCCTTTTTAAAATCACCGGTCGAGATCGGCTATATTTCTTCCCGCTTTAATATGAACCGGCTGCATCCGATTTTAAAATATCGAAGACCGCATCTCGGTACGGATTATGCTGCCCGACATGGATCCCCTATACGTGCCGTAGCTAATGGCACCGTATTGGAAGCCCAGCGAAAAGGAGGCAATGGGATTTATGTAAAAATCCGACATGATAAAATGTATGAAACCCAATATCTCCATATGTCGAGACTGGGAGCTGGCATCCGGTCTGGCTCCAGAGTTACTCAGGGTCAAACCATAGGTTATGTAGGAATGACAGGATTAGCGACTGGTCCTCACGTTTGTTTTAGGTTTTGGAAGAATGGTCGCCAGGTTAATCACCTCAAAGAGAACTTTCCGGATCCGGATCCCATGCCCAAGGCTGATTTGCCGGCGTATTTCCAGGTCAGGGACAAACTTTTGGAGCAACTCAAATCCGGCCGCTTCAATGAACTAAATACCCCATCTCCAGTGCTTGATTCTTTATTGCCCGGAAAACTCATTACCTCCTAAAGGGAAATCAACGCTGTCAATCTGCCATCGGTAAATTTGACTTTTTATTCAACGTAAAGCTGAACGTAGTGCCTTTTCCCGGAGTGCTGCGAACCTTAATTTGTTGTCCGTGAGCTTCCACGATATGTTTGACTATGGACAATCCAAGACCACTTCCTCCGGCTTGCCGGGACCGGTTTTTATCTACTCGGTAAAATCGATCAAAAATATGCCTGAGGTGCCTGGATTCTATGCCGGGCCCATTATCCTCAATCTCGACTAAAATGAGGTCTTGCAAATCATGAAAGCTGATGTGTGTATGACCTCCGGTATTGCCGTATTTTATGGAATTTTCCAGCAAGTTGATAAACACCTGGCGCAGATAATCGGGATCCGCTTTGACCCATACATCCACATCATCTTCAGTGATGAGCTGGATATTTATTTTTCTTTCTACAGCTTTCAGATCCAATTCATGGATCATCGTTTTGACAAAAGACTGAAGCTCTATATCCTCCCATTCCAGGCTGAGTTGATTGGATTCCAACTTGTAAATGGAATCCAGGTCTTCTATGATGCGGATCAGTCGTTCAATATTCTCAGCGGTTCGTTGCAGGTACAATAAATTGACTTTGGGGTCATCGGATGCTCCATCCAGTAACGTGTGCACATAACCCTGAATGTTAAATATGGGTGTACGGAGTTCATGGGCTACATTACCGACATAATCCTGACGGTATCGCTCCAGATGCCTGAGGGTATTCATTTCCTGGTTTTGGGATGACATAAATTGGGAGACCTCTTTTTCAACCTGCTGCATCAATGGTTTATCCGGGTCCAGTTTATTTTCTATTTCGTCCTGATTCGCCGGTTGATTGATCATCTTATAAATATGCCTGACCTTATTGCCTAAATACCAGTTGATTATGAAGCGTGTAAACCAGTAGGTTATGAGCCCGGTGGTGCAGGCAGTGACGATGTGCAGGATATTTTTTTGTTCACTGTACAGGATGTTTGAAAACAGCCAGGAATTGAAATAAAAAGCAACAAATACAACGGCACCGGCCAGCAAGGCCAGTTTCCGGGGAGTGATATTGGTCATTTAAATTAAAACACAAATTTATAGCCAACTCCCTTAATGGTTTGCACATATTTATCTCCTATTTTTTCCCTCAGTTTTCGGATGTGCACATCGATGGTTCGGTCCCCGACGATCACTTCCCTTCCCCAGATCTTGCTGAGTATTTCGTCCCTCCCAAAAACCTTACCCGGTTTGGAAGCCAGCAGATAAAGGATTTCAAATTCTTTTTTAGGAAGGTCCAGGGTTTTTTCATGGAGGGTAATCTGGAAACTGACAGGATCGATGACCAGGTCTTTAAATTTCAGGGATTCGGAAACATTGATGTCCGTGCGGCGCAATAAGGCTTTGATTCGGCTCAGAAACACCGAAGGTTTTAAGGGTTTGGTGATATAGTCATCTGCGCCTACGTTCAACGATTCGATTTGAACCTGGTCCTCCTGGCGGGCAGTCAACATGGCAATCAATACGCCGTTAAACTCAGGCCTGGACCGGATCTCTTTGCAGAGTTCAATACCCGACATACCTGGCATCATAATGTCCAGGATAATAATATGAGGTGAAAAAGAGGTTGCTCGTTTGAGCCCCTCAATCCCATCCTCGGCAACTTCTACTTTAAATCCGTTCTTGGTCAGGTTATAAGACAAAAATTCCCTTATATCCGCCTCGTCATCCACAATCAATACCCTCGCTTTGGTATCCATATTGTTACATTTGGAGTAAATTAAAGGCTATTCGATTGATCGAAGCCTATAATGGGTATTAAATTAATATTAAGAATTGAAAAAGCCGTGATTTATTCCACTCCCCTGCTGACAGAATCTTCCAGCTGATCCAGTTTTTTATTCATTTCTTTGGTGATCTCCAGCATAAGTTCGGGATTGGTTTCCAGGGGCATCAGACTTTCTTTAAGGGCAGAAATAGCTTTAAATCCGTATATCTCACAGATGCGCAATTGTAAAGCCTGTCTCAGACTGTCCTTATTTCGAAGCTGTGAATTAAGAATGATCGTTTCCGCAACCTGAAGATCCAGGATAATATCCCTGTACTGATCTTTATTGAGTATAATCCGCTGGTTGTCGCAACCTATCCAGCTTATCAGCAACAGGCCTGTTAAGCAGAAACATAGCTTAATCTTCACCTTCGTCCGGGATAAATTGTTTGGGGTAAATAAAATGTTTTAAGCCCGTGTGGTCCGGTTGTATATCCGCCCAGTGATCAATGGGCAACTGAATCACCAGTATACCACAGGTAGGCACATGGATCCGGTCTTCAGAAAATAAAGCCGCCAGGTAATTCATGGTAGGATTGTGTCCAAACAAAAAGATCGAATTCAATGTATCCGGCACCTTCCGGATAATTTCAAAAATACATTGTTCGTCCCCCCCATAAATCGTGGGTTCCAGCAGGACTTCTTGTTTTTTTATGTCAAACTGTTTGCGAAAATATTTAGCAGTCTGCCTGGCCCGTTTAGCTGTAGAGCTGATGATGAGGTCCGGAGTGTATCCTTTGTCGGCCATGATTTGGGCCATTACCGGAGCGGTGGTCTTGCCCCGGATATTTAAGGGGCGGTCGATATCCGCCAGACCCGCCTGATCCCAGCTGGATTTGGCATGTCTTATAAAACAGACCGTCTTCATACGTTATGGGTATATGTTGGCGAATTCACGTTGGCAGGAATGAAGTTAATATAATAATGATAACAACAGGCAATGATTTTATTTCAATACCAGGCACGCAGCACAATATTAATAAGCATTTCCAATTTTGATGAAATAAAAATTCAGGCTATTGGAATATTCAACGGATGAGGATTTCCTCAAAATAATTTTCCCCGATTTTCTGATTGATCAATTGTAACAGTTGTTCCCGTCCAAGGTTCATCTCGTATTTTATTGGCCCTGACTTCATGTGGATGTACAATTTGCGGTTACTGACAAAAATTTTATCCGTGTTTTTTGCAATCAGTTTTCCCAACCATTCTTCCCAGCCGGCCTGCACTTTTTTTTGCACCAACATGGGCTGTAACTTGTCTTTTTTTGACCATTGTTTTAATATTTCTGAAAGCGGAAGATCGTTATGTCTTTTCACAGGTCGGTCGGTTTAGGTTGGGGATACCTGACCATCCCGGACAGCCAAAAAATGGCATGGAGAATCGAGTTGTTGTAATACGGTACCCAATCTTTGTTTGCCCGTATCCGTCATGATTACCTGTTTGCTGGGCAGGTGGTTCATCGTATGGAGGAGATGGCGGATCCGTGTTTCATCCAGTTTGTCAAATAAATCATCCAATAAAATAATGGGCGGAGAAGGCATTACGTTAGAAAGATAATCACTCTGCGCCAGAAATAAACTCACTAAAAAAGTTTTTTTCTGGCCTTGCGACGCGATATATTTCATTGGCTCCTGGTCTTTTAAAAATAATAAATCGTCCTTGTGGTTGCCTTTGGTGGTGAACCGGGTATACAAGTCCTGAGTACGGCTTTTTTCCAGTAAATCGAGCAGGCCGTGGTCGTGCAGGTCGGATTGAAACTGGATACCTACCGATTCATGGCCCCCGCTGATCGTATGGTAATATTTGTCAAAATAAGGGATAAACTCCGCTATAAAATTTTTCCTGAGTTGGTACAATGCCTTTGATGGTTCTTCCATTTTTTCATCCAAAGCCTGGAGATAAGCCACATCCGCAGCGGACGATAATTTGAGCCAGGCATTTCTTTGTTCCAATAATCGTTTGTAAGTGCTTAGGTGATGCAGATAGATTTTATTGGACTGCGATAAGGTAAGGTCAATAAATTTCCTGCGGGCGAGGCTCAGCCCATCAATCAATTCCAGGTCATCCGGGGCTATCATCACCAGGCCAATCGTTCCGATGTGATCCACCATGCGGACATAGGGTTTTTCATCTTTTTCAAGCCGTTTGGTGCCCGGTTGAAATTTCAGGACCAGTTCCATGTTTTCCTGTTCATTGACAAATCTGCCCGAGATCCTAAAAAAGTCTTTTCCATGCTGGATGGCCAGTTTATCCTGAGGGAGAAAATGGCTTTTACCCAGGGCCAGGTAATGAATAGCATCCAGGACGTTCGTTTTACCGCTTCCATTGTTGCCATACAACAAGTTAAAACCCTCTTCAAACGAAAACGATTGGTAAGCATAGTTTTTAAACTGGGTCAATATCAAGGATGAAATGTGAATGGCCGGGGTCTTTAATACCGCAAAGATCGCCAAATTACCAGGGATTGGAACTAACATTGCCTAGGATAAAATTTCAAACTTTCAATACTAATTCGCATACTATCTTTGTAAAAAAAAGGGACATGGAGGTAATAGAAAAAACCGTCAATGGATTGGATGTTAAATACGATAAGGCGACCTACCTGAAATGGTATGAAATCATGCTCCGCATCCGTCGTTTTGAGGAAAAGACGTTGCTGATGTATAGCCAGCAAAAGATCCGTGGATTTTGCCATGTTTATATTGGCCAGGAAGCCATTGCCGGTGGATTGGTGTCCGCTATACGCCCGGAAGACGCCCTGGTGACCGGTTACCGTCAACATGGGATAGCTTTGAGCCGGGGGTTGAGCACTTCCTCCTGCATGGCGGAGTTGTTTGGTAAAAAAGATGGATGTGTAAAAGGCAAAGGGGGGTCGATGCATTTTTTTTCATTAAAAAACCGTTTTTTTGGTGGCAATGGCATCGTGGCTGCCCAAATCGGCATTGGCACCGGTATTGGATTTGCAGAAAAGTATAAAGGCACAGATAACCTTTGTGTGACCATGTTTGGGGATGGTGCTGCCCGTCAGGGCATTTTATTTGAATCTGCCAATATGGCCATGACCTGGAAATTACCTGTTCTGTATATCTGTGAAAATAATGGTTATGCCATGGGCACTTCTGTGAGCCGCACCAGCAATGTGGTAGATATTTACCGGATCGGGGCTGCTTTTGATATGCCCAGTAAACAAGTGGATGGAATGAACGTGGAGAATGTCCACGAAGCCCTTATTGAAGCCGCTGCTCATATTCGTTCCGGTGCGGGCCCCTATTTACTTGAAATCATGACCTATCGTTATAAGGGTCATTCCGTCAGTGATCCTGCCAACTACAGGACAAAAGACGAACTGCACCGGTATATGGAGCAAGACCCAATAAGCAATCTCGAAGAAAAAATACTGGGAAATCAGATCTGCACGGAACAGGAATTGCTTACGATTCAGGACCAGATCAAACAAGAGATTGAAGAAGCTGTAAAATTTGCGGAAGAGTCACCCTTCCCGGATGCCAGCGAATTGTATACCGATAACTACACCCAATCCGATTATCCATTCATCCTGGATTAAATACTGCTGATACAGAGAGGTTAATAAATTAAGTTTTTAGATTAACCCACATTTTGTGGGTTGGCCAATTTCATTATCTTTGCGCAAATTTTTTAAAACCCGGCATGGCAAAAGTAAAATCAAGTGCAAAACACTCCAATGAAAAATTGCTCGATCTCGTTGAAGTTCAGCAAAAAACAAAAAGTTTTTTTGCACATAACCTGCAATACGTCAATATCATTGGTGGAGGTATACTATTAGTGATTGCCGGCATACTGGCCTATATTTTTTTATATCAGAAGCCCCGCCAGGAAAGAGCTGTGGAACAAATGATGTTGGCACAACAACAATTTGAACGGGATTCTTTCCGTCTGGCTCTGACCAATCCGGGTGGTGGTTATTCCGGTTTTTTGGATATTATCGATTCCTACCGGGGCACCAAAACGTCCAACCTGGCTAAATATTATGCCGGGGTCTGTTACCTGAATCTTGGCCAGTTTGATGCTGCCATCGATTATCTCAAAGATTATAAAGCGAGTGAAACCGTCACCACCATTACCAAATTGGGTATGCTGGGGGATGCTTATTCAGAAAAAAAGGACTTTTCAAACGCCATTTCCTATTATAAAAAATCAATTGCAGCCGGAAATAACGAGCTGTTGACTCCCTACTATATCAAAAAACTTGGCCTGCTTTATTTATATCAAAAAGACAATGCCAATGCCCTCGGTCAGTTTGTAGAATTAAGAAAACAATATCCGCTGGCTCCAGAGTCCGGAGATGTAGAAAAATACATCGCCCGCGCAGGTGGGAGCGGAGACGAATAGGTTTATTCTAAGCTTTATTTCGATTTGTCTCTGTTTCTTTGCTGGCAAAATGCCGGACCTGCTATGATTTAGAACTTACCCTTGGAAAAGTTGAGGATAAATTGTTTTTTAGTGATCTCCAGTTCCTCAATAGTTTGATCTATCCGGGGATGCTCCGTTTCGAGCGTTTTGATCATTCTGACTACTTTGTCGCGGATATTCAGGGTATTGTTTAGTGCATTATAAATTTTTTGTTGTATGATCCAATCCGTGATCAGGTTATCAAAAAACACATCGATAAACCGGTTAAACGAGTCCAGGTGGAGCTGAAAATCCTGAGGGATCTGCCGGTAAACATCCAATAATTCTTTCTCAAATATTTTTAATTGCCGGTTGGCTTCGTAGGCCCAATCTTTGGCCTTATCGATTGCCGTATATTTAAGATGATTGCTCATTGGATTTCGCCCGCTCATATCCCATTGTCCCCAATTATGGGCCTGTTGCAGTCCCGCTACTACCCCATCAATACATTCCAGGCTTTTGACCCCAGCCTTCTCCGCCTCTTTGACATCTATTTTTAATCGATGCTGGGTTTCAATCTGGCTATTTATTTTTTTAATTTCCATAGCTCCGGCACCCTCCATATTGATTAGTTCTTTTTCCTGGATCCGGCTGAGTTCATTAAGCCGGGTTTCAATAGCAGAGATCGAACCGGATTTTTTCTGTAAAATGTTTTGTTCAAACTCCAGAAGTTCAATGGTTTTTCGCACCTGATTGTATTTTAGGGAAACCTGGAGGTATTCCTGTCGTTCTTTTTCCAATTGAGCTTCCTGGTTGCCGAGCACTTTGTGAAACAAGGCTTTCATTCCAAGTTTTTCCAGGTTTTCCACATCTTCATATTCTTTCTGAACCAATTTTTCCAGGGTAATCACTTCCTGTCGCATCTTATTTAATTCATTGGACAATTCTTTGAGCCTGGCTTCCGCTTTTTTCAATATTTGATGTTCTTCCAGGAGTTTTTTTATTTCCTCTTGCAATGATGTCATGTATTCCAGCTTTTAATAGGTCGCATGGTATGCAAATTTGCAATTATTTAAGGTGGTTGAGCCTAAAAAACTTATTGGAATTTTATACAAAAGGGGCAACTGCCAATAATATTCCGGATAATCTTTGCATCAGCCCACCCTATCAACTCAAAATTCATTATGGATTTAAAGCACAGCACAGGCTTACAACTCGTATCGGTTTCAATTAGCAGGTAATAATTTAAATAGAAGCTCAGATCGATAAATATTTGTGAATAATCAAGCTGATTTAATAGTTAAAATATTCTGGAAAAACACCCTAACGTTAATTGTTATCCCTGCTGGTTTTTTACCTATATTATTATTGGGTAAGTCCATTTAAGCATAAAATGGATGAGACCATTAATAAACCTGCCCTTGAGTTTTTAAGCAAAGTTAATAAGGTGCATAAATTACAGAATATCAAATATTTATGCATAAAACCAAAAAGTAAAATAGGAGGTCTTAAAGTTAGAAATAATTAATTTTTGATCCATGTGGTTTTCAAAAAAACGCATTGAAAAAAAATATATACAATTTTTCTTAAATTAATATTTCCTTAATATGGGTGTCGTACTTTTGCGGCGAAATCAATTTAAACCTGAGAAATATGAACGACTTTCACATTTACCCAAAAAAGGTATTGGCTACACTTTTGTTTACCTGCCTGGCGGCAATTGTTATGGGCCAGGGCGTGACTTCTGCTACCATTGCCGGCTTAATTACCGAGACTACCGGCGAACCTTTAATAGGTGCAACCGTTTTGGCTCTCCATGAACCTTCCGGATCACAATACGGCACCTCCACCCGGGAGGATGGCCGATTTACAATACCCAATGTAAGGATTGGTGGTCCCTATACCATTACGGTGAGCTATGTTGGTTACAGAGACTATGAAGAAAAAGAAATCAACCTTTCCATCGGGCAGGTATTGCAGTTTAATGTAAAAATGCAGGATGAATCTGCCGTGTTGGATGAGATCATTGTAACGAGTGATAAAGGCACCGTGTTGAGTTCTGAGCGAACCGGCGCCGGATCGACCATTCGCAAAGCCATGATAGAGGCCATGCCCACCATAAGCCGCAGTTTAAATGATTTTTTAAGATTTGTACCCCAATCCCGATCTTCTTCGGTTGCTTCAACAGCAGGTGCGGGTGTGTCCTTTGCCGGGCAAGACTCCAGATTCAACAACCTAACCATTGACGGTTCCATTTTTAACAACAGTTTTGGATTAGCCAGTGCCCCGGGCGGTCAAACCAATTCAAGCCCGATATCATTGGATGCGATCGAAGAAATTCAGGTCAGTCTCGCCCCTTATGATGTGCGTCAGGGTGGATTTACGGGTGCAGGTGTCAATGCAGTTACCCGATCCGGCACCAACAAAGTGCAGGGTTCAGTATTTTATAGTGGAAGAAATGAAAGCCTTACCGGTAAGAAAGCTGCCGGTACCAATATCGTCAGAAATGATTTTAGCGTCAGCCAGTTGGGTGGACGTTTAGGGGGCCCCATCATCAAAAACAAATTATTTTATTTTATTAATTACGAACAGGAAATCCGTACAGACCCTGCAACTACATTCATCGCTAATCGTGGTACAAGTGGAAACAACGTAACCCGAGTACTGGCCAGTGACCTGGATGCATTATCTACTTTTTTGAAAACTAAATTTGACTATAATACCGGAGCTTATGAAAACTTTGCCCTCGGTACAGAAAGTAGAAAAGGAATGGCTAAAATTGACTACAACATCAATAAAAGCCACCGGATGAGCGTGCGATTTAATTATCTTAAATCCTTCCGGGATGTAACCTCCAGCAACAGTGGTGTGGTAAGCGGTAGCCGCAGTGGCAACCTGTTTGCGCTCAATTTCCAAAATTCAAATTATGTGATCAATAATGACCTCTATTCAGGGATTGTTGAAATCAACAGTATTGTGGGTACCAAATTTTCCAACAATTTGCAATTTGGTTATACGGCTAACAGAGATTACCGAAGTTCCAGGGGAGGAATTTTTCCATTGGTAGATATTCTTAAAGACGGAACAACCTATACCACATTTGGTTTTGAACCATTTACACCGAATAACGTGTTGAATACCGATACCTGGCAGTTTAAAGATGACCTCACCTGGTACAAGGGGCAACATACCTTAACCGCCGGGATCAATTTTGAATCGTTTAAATTTAGCAATGGTTTCACGCCTACTTATTATGGACAATATGTCTTTAATTCACTGGATGATTTTTATAAATCAGCCAACGGCGATGCCAATATCACTGCCCGCAGATACGTATTGACCTATTCAGCACTTCCCAACAAAGCCATACCATTGGCAATTACCAAAGCCTATCAGCCAGGTGTCTACATTCAGGATGAAGTCAATGCTTTCGGGGATAAAGTTAAATTTACCTTCGGGATCCGGGCAGATATGCCTTTTTTCGGTAATACCGCTTTAAATAATCCGGAAGTCCAAACCTTTACATTTAAAGATGCAGCCAATCAACCATTAAAACTAAATACGTCAAAACTCCCTGATCCTAAAGTCTTGTTTTCACCCCGGTTTGGATTTAACTGGGATGTAAAAGGCGACAGGACCCTGCAAATAAGAGGTGGTACCGGTATCTTTTCCGGAAGGCCGGCTTTCGTTTGGATTTCAAATCAAGTGAGTAACAATGGTATCCTTACGGGTTCTTTCACGTTTAATGATACCAAAGCATATCCTTTTTCACCTGATGTCACCAAATATATTCCCGAAAATGCCACTACTCCATCTTCCTATGGTTTAGCGGTGACCGATCCTGAATTCAAATTTCCGCAACTGCTCAGGACAAATATCGGGGTTGATATGAAATTGCCCTTTGGCATGGTAGGTACCCTGGAAGGTATTTTTAGTAAAAACCTTAACCAGGTATATTATATTAATGCCAACCTGGAGGCAGCCACTTCAACTTATAGTGGTCCTGATAACAGACCGATCTTTCCAGGAATTGGATTGTCAGGATCATCCCTCAACAACGCATTGAGAATTGTGGATAAAATCACAGATGCTATATTATTAACCAATACGAATAAAGGATATACGTATTCGTTAACCGCTCAGGTACAAAAACAATTCAGCAAAAATTTCTTCTTTACTGCAGCCTATAATTTTGGTGAGGCTAAAGATTTGATGACTGCCGGATCTATTGCATTTTCATCCTGGAGGGACAACCCCAGCAGATATGGTAACAATTTGCAGGAATTGGCTTACTCTGATAATGATCAACGCCATCGTATCATTGCAGGGTTGTATTATAAACTCAATTATGGCTGGGGCGGTACTGCATTTAATCTAGGCTTTCAATCTGGAAATCAGGGAAGAGCTACTTATGTAGTTAATGGTGATATCAATGGTGATGCTCAATTTTCAAATGACCTGATGTATATTCCAAACAGCCTCTCCGATATTGACTTTGAACAATATACTGTCGGAAGTGGAGCCAGTGCCAGAACAATCACCATAGACGCACAAAAAGCGGCATTTGAGAAATTTTTACAAAGCGGTTCCTACTTAAGTGAAAACCGTGGTGCTTACGCAGAACGAAATGGATTCCTGCTACCCTGGTTAACCACATTTGATGTGAGTTTAACCCAGGACTTTAATGTGACGGTCGCCGGCAAAAAGAATACTTTGCAGTTCAGGGCTGATCTGGTGAATGCGGGCAATATGATCAATGACCAATGGGGTGTGGCCACGATCACAACGACTAACAATCCTCTGCAATTCAGAAGCAGAAATACCACAACGAACAGGCCATTGTACCGTTTTACGGAAATCAGCAATGCATTGCCTGAAAATGCAACTCGATCCGGTAGCCGTCTCTCAGATGTATGGCAGGTTCAACTTGGAGTACGATATATTTTCAATTAATATTTATTGAACCTAGTATCAATAAATTATCGAAAGGTCGTGTCGGGGGGCACGGCCTTTTTTATTGGAACCACTTTGTATTATTACCTAATTTTAGGGAATGATCAGACCACTTAACAGGCAAACTTTTGGAGACCCCGCTCACAGCGGTAAGTTCCTGAGCATAGACCAAGCCAGGGAATTGTTAGCCCAATGGGTGCCTAATATCAAATTGCGCAACCACATGTACCAGGTCGGTTACTTGTTGAAATGTTGGGCAAAAGAAGTGGAAGGGCTTCATGAAGAAATGCAGTGGAAATGGCAATTGGCAGGCTGGTTACACGATGCCGATTGGGAGCTTTGGCCAGATCAACATTGTCAGGTCATCATTGAAGAATTAGAAAAAAGAGAAATTGACCCGGAAATAATACACGCGATCGCTTCCCATGGGCCTCAGCATTTTGGGGTAGAACCTGTCAATAAGCTGGATCACCTCTTGTATGCATTTGATGAACTATCGGGCTTCATACACGCTTATTCACTCATGCGTCCCAATGGTTATCAGGGTATGGATGTAAAAGGAGTGGTCAAAAGACTTAAAGATAAAACTTTCGCTGCCCAGGTCTCCAGAGCGGATATCCAGGATGGAGCAAAACGGCTGGGTCTTTCCCAGGAGGAGTTGATTGGATTTATCATAACCCATCAGGTCAATACACCTGAAGTAAATATAACTGCTCAACATGCATCCGAATAACCAAGTCCCCGATGAACGGATAGTACCGTTAAAGATCGAACCCAGCTCGACTACCCTGGTTATTTGTCTTTTGATTTTGCTGACCCAGGGATGTCAGCCCAATAAACCAGCTGGAATGTCGTATGAAACCATTGATCTTAAAAGCACTGAACAAAAGCTGGTCACCAAGCTGGATTCCCTGGGCAATAAATTAGTCGAAGGAACCCTCTGGCAAAACAAAAGGAACGGCAGCTGGGTGACGTATTACCCGGGAGGTCAGATGCAAACAATCACCAATTATATCGAAGGGAAAAAAAATGGAATTTACATCAAAATGGGGACCGATAACCGGATTGAAGAATTTGGTGCTTATGAAGATGACTTACTTGAAGGACCTTTTACCCGGTACCTGTATGGTTTTAAAGACGAAACGTTAGAATTCCATAAGGGTAAAAAAAACGGATGGGCAAAAAAATATTATATGGGTGGGGGAATCCAGCGGGAAATGCAATACAAGGATGACGTGGAAAATGGACTCTATCGTTTTTATGGAGAAGATGGTTTAAAAATGATTGAAGAAACTTTTAAAGATGGCAAAAAAACCGGAGGAGGAATTGTATTGGAGCAATAAAATATGGAGCTCAATCTGTTAGTTCACCTGAATTCACTAAAATTTTCCAACCAGGGCATATTAAAACAGGTTTGGGATCCCTGCCGCAAAAAATGGGTAGCCTTCAGTCCGGAAGAGATGGTAAGGCAACTTTTTGTCACTTATCTGATTCAGGATCGCGGTTATAGTGTAAACCGGATTGCCACTGAGAAAGAAATACAAGTGGAAAAGACCAGAAAACGATTTGATCTGGTCCTCTATACTTCTGGCCTGAAACCATATATTCTGGTGGAATGTAAAGCCCCGGAAATAAAATTAAACGAACCAGTGATTGCCCAGGTGGTGCGGTATAACCGGATGCTCGCCGTGGAATATCTGATCGTAATCAATGGACATGAATGCAGGATTTTTAGCAGCACTCCCTCTACCTGGTTAGAACAAACTGACTTTCCTCCCCTGGTTTAACCCAATTTTTGTAGTGGCGAAAATTTTAAGGAGCAGATTCTCAGTATCCCAATAATAAGGTCGCAGTAGCCTGAAAGGCGCAACTGCTCCCAAACGATAGGTTTAAATAATATGGAAAAATTAATAGGAAAGTCGCAGTAGCCTGCAACTTTCCTGTTTCCTACACTTAAATTTTGATACACCATCACAAGAGGAATAATATAAAATGTCATCTTTTTCCACTGCTCCAAACACCGGTTAATCGGGGTCCCAGGGCGGAGAAAAATTAATTTTTAACTGAGTACCTTTACTCCTATGCGTCCAACGAAGATATTGATAACCGGGGCAAATGGTCAGATCGGTACAGCCCTGGCTGCCGCCTTGAGAGAAAAATATGGTAAAGAAAAAGTCCTCTGTACCGACATCAGGAAGCCCAAAGAAGAACATGGACCCTTTGAGATGCTTGATATTCTCAACGTACAGCGGATGAGTGAATTTATTGAGGACCACCACATCACCCAGGTTTACCACCTCGCGGCTATATTGAGCGCCAATGGAGAATGGAACCCAAAAAAAACATGGAACGTCAACCTGAACGGACAATTGAGTATCCTTGAACTGGCCCATCAATATCAGATGGATAAGATTTTTTTCCCTAGTACGATTGCTGTATTTGGTTCTACCACACCAAAAGTAAATACTCCACAACATGCCGCTGCAGAGCCATCCACCGTTTATGGAATGAGCAAATTGGCCGGCGAATTGTGGTCCCAGTATTATCACTCCAGATATGAGGTAGATGTGCGCAGCTTGCGATATCCCGGGATCATTGGATGGCAGAGCGCACCTGGAGGCGGAACGACTGACTATGCGGTAGAAATATTTCATGCTGCAATTAAAAATGAAACCTACGTATCGTATCTGAATGAAAATACCATGTTGCCCATGCTGTACATGGATGATGCCATACGGGCTACGATCGAACTGATGGAAGCGCCTGCAGAAAACCTGAGCATCCGGACCAGTTACAATTTAGCTGGCATGAGTTTGTCACCCGGCAGTCTGTATCGTGAGATAAAAAAGTTTTTCCCGGATTTTAAAATAAAATATGAAGCAGATTTCCGCCAACAGATTGCAGATACCTGGACAGAAAGTATTGATGACTCCAGTGCCAGAAAAGACTGGGGCTGGGCTCCTGACTATGATT
>Ga0163150_10005861_pt1 | contig 15411 bp, 8 predicted proteins | sample OliLakLV19P2IB_FD_148628 | JGI IMG/M metagenome (GOLD analysis project Ga0163150, IMG submission 148628) | Freshwater microbial mat bacterial communities from Lake Vanda, McMurdo Dry Valleys, Antarctica - Oligotrophic Lake LV.19.P2.IB | ecosystem: Environmental > Aquatic > Freshwater > Lake >...
ATTGAGAAACCGCCGTCTGATGAATTGGTCCGAGAAGTGGCGCGGCGGCGCACCTTTGCCATTATTTCGCACCCGGATGCAGGAAAAACCACGCTGACTGAGAAACTCCTCCTCTACGCCGGCGCAGTCCATCTCGCCGGAGCCGTCCACGCGCGGGCCAATCAGCGTGCGTCGAAGTCGGACTGGATGGAGTTGGAACAGGCGCGAGGAATTTCGATTACGTCCACCGCGCTTCAATTCGATTATCAGGGAGTGCGGGTGAACCTGCTCGACACGCCGGGCCACCAAGACTTCAGCGAAGATACTTATCGTACCCTCATGGCAGTCGATAGCGCGGTCATGGTGCTCGACTGCGCCAAAGGCATTGAGCCCCAGACCAAGAAACTCTTCGCTGTTTGTCGCAAACGTAATATTCCGATCATGACCTTCATCAATAAGATGGATCTACCCGGGCGCCACCCCTACGAACTCCTTGAGGAGATCGAACAGACCTTGGGCATGACGGCGGTGCCCTTCAATTGGCCCATCGGGGAAGGAGCCGGGTTTCTGGGGCTCTACGACCTTCAAGACCCCCAAGTACTCTTCTTCCAACGGACCCTCCATAACCAGAAACGGGCGCCGATGCGGGTGGAAACCTTTCCCCATCCGAGCCTGGCCGAAACGCTTGGAGAAGCCTATGGCCCGCTACAGGAAGAGATCGCCCTATTGACTGGCGCCGGCACAAAATTCGATCGCGACCGTTTTCTCGCCGGCCAACTCACGCCAGTCTTCTTCGGGAGCGCGCTGACAAACTTCGGAGTCGAACCGTTCTTAAACGGGTTTCTCAGACTGGCCCCCCCGCCAGGACCACGCATGAGCTCGGAGGGTCCGGTACAACCGACCGAAGAGAAGTTCTCCGGGTTTGTCTTCAAGATTCAGGCGAACATGGATCCGCAACATCGTGATCGGATGGCATTTTTACGTATTGTCTCGGGCCGATTCGAGAAGGATATGATGGTCCATCACGCACGTCTAGATCGAAAGATCCGGATGACACGACCGCACCGGCTCTTTGGCCGTGATCGAGAGACGATCGAGGAGGCCTACCCTGGCGATGTCGTGGGATTCGTCAACCCTGGCCTTTTTGCCATTGGTGACACGCTCAGTTCCGGAAGCCCCCGCTCCTTCGACGCAATACCACTCTTTCCTCCGGAATGTTTTGGGGTACTCAGAAGTCAAGACCTCACAAAGCAAAAGCAGTTTCAGAAGGGACTTCAGCAACTTGAAGAAGAAGGCGTGATGCAGGTGTTCTATTCACCTGATCACGTGCGCCGGGAGCCGGTGCTCGCCGCCGTAGGCGAACTCCAATTCGATGTCGTCGCCTCGCGCCTCGAAAGTGAATATGGGGTCAAGACCACAGTCGAACGGATGCCGTTTGTCCTGGCCCGCTGGGTAACCGGCGATCCCGACACGATCGCGCGTATCTATTGGCCGCAGGATACACGCCGTCTTGTCGACAAGGACGGCAGGATGGTGATGCTGTTCGGCTCAGAACGGCTACTCGCCTATTGCATGAAAGAATATGCCTCCCTCAAGTTTCAGTTGCGAGAGGAAATTGGAAAAGCAGAAAACTAGCGATGTTCTTGTCTCTACAGGGTGCTCAAAAAGTTCTCCAACAAGGCCGCGGTCGAGTCAAAACCGGAAGCGTACCCTCTGAGGTACGTTGAGGATTTTGACGAACCGAGAATGATGTTGGAGATTTTTTTCAGCGCCCTGTTAGGTTCGACCGCCATCAAAGCCCATATCTCGCCATTTCTCCAGCAACGCGATGCGTCGTAGTAGTTGCGCGACCGTCGCCTGATCGACTCGCCCCCCGGTTCGCTTGATAAGTTCGGCATTGAGTCGGCGATGATCGATTCCCACCTTTCGCGATACGGCGCCGACTAGGGCGCGATGCTGGTCCCGCAATTCGTTCTTTTTGTCATGGAGCGGTACTATCGGCTCTGAGACGCCCTTACCCTCACCGGCTGACTCCGACTCCTCTCCCCCGATCAGGGTATCCATCCTGGCTACCCCGTGCAGCGGCATGTACTCTTTCAGCGACGTGGCGGCCGTACCGAACAATGTGCGCTGCACCGAAGGCATGATCTCTTCTAACACATGATCTCGTTCAGCCTTGATTCGTTTCGCGTAGTGAACGAGTGTGGCGTCCTTCGGCAGGTACAGCCAGGCCCGCTGAGGCTTCGGCAGCCCCTCCTGCATTCGAACGAACCGCCCAACAACCTGGCGAAAATACATCTCGGTCAGGACATTTGTGGCATACACGCCGACACGGAGCCTCGGGATATCGACACCTTCGCTCACCATGTTCACTGCGACGAGCCATTGCTGCTTTTTATGCTGTGCAAAGGTCTTGATCGTCTTTGAAGCGGAGGGATCGTCCGATATGGCGACATGGGCAAGGCTGCCCGTAATACGCCCCACGAGTTCGGCGACCTGCCTGGCGTGGTCTTGATTCATCGCGACGATGAGTCCGCCGGCATCCGGCTGTTCCTGCTTGCGGAGCCGGCACAACTCGGCATGGGCATCCGTGATGACAGGGCCCAGCCAGCTGTCTTGCAAGAGCGCGGTCTTGAGCCGTTCCCGTTGCAGATCGAAGGTGAGTCCATCCTCGAATGTAGCCCGATGTTCACGACCCTCCGAAAGCCACGCCAGCTCCCCTTCATAACTTGGAAAAAGAATCGGACGGCAGACGCTCTCGCGAATCGCGTCGGCATATCCATAGGTGAAATCGGCCTGGCTTTCACCATGCTCATATCGCACGAACGGAATGGGATTGTTATCGGAGCGAAAGGGAGTGCCCGATAAGGCCAGGCGAAAGACCGACGTATCAAACGCCTCCCGTAACGCGTTGCCCCAATCCTTACCCTCCCCTGCATGGTGCAGCTCATCAAAAATCAGCAGGGTCGGCCGGTTTCGGCAGGCGCGTTGAAATACGGTTGGGGCCAGACAGACCTGTTGATACGTCACGACTGCGCCATGAAAGTCGCGCGCTTCAATAGCTTGTTCGTTTGTCAGCGCCGGATCCAACTGCACCCCCACCAGGCCGGCAGCGGTCGCCCATTGTGTGCGGAGATGATTCGTCGGACAGATGACCAATACGCGGCTGGCCACGCGATCGGCCAGATATTGATTGGCAATCCGCAAAGCGAAACGAGTTTTTCCTGCTGCGGGCGTCGCCGTCGCAAGAAAATCAGGGCGTGTATGGGTGAGAACAGCTGACACGGCGCGAGCCTGCCACTCGCGCAGCTTGGCCGTCCAGGGAGACAAGATCACTGCCGCCTCTTCTTCAGAATCGCTGCTGTATGGATATCGTCACGTCGAATAAAAGTTTTCTGAGACCACGAGCTGCGCGAGCACAGGAGATCGACAGACAGACACACCGCCCCCCCGCCCTCTACTTCCACCGCATTTCCAGCTCGGGATATTTTGCTTTGTAGTCGGCATGGCTCACGCCAATCACTTTGAGCGCTTCCTCACGATCGTAGATGCTGGTGATTTCGACTTTATGGTGGATGGTGCCTGGCGCGCTCTTATAGGTGAGGAAATAGTGCTGCAAGCGATCGACCAGCGCCAGAGGAACCTGGCTGATATCGGTATAGCCTCCGTAGGTCGCATCGTCTTTCATAACGGCAATGATCTTGTCGTCCGCCTCGCCGCCATCTGCCAGACTGAAGCCACCAATGGGCAGTGCCGTGAGCAGGATGTCGCTGTGGGGAATTGTCTTCTCAGTGAGGACGCAGATATCGAGGGGATCGCCATCCCCGACGATGCCTGTTCGTTTGGTCCGTGCCGCAAACAAGGCCGCGACGCCGTCACTGCAATAGGTTTGCGGGACCAGCCCGTAATAGACGGGACAATAGTTTGAAAATCGCTGAGGGCGATCGACCTTGAGGAACCCGCTGACCTTATCCACTTCGTACTTCACGGTGTCGGTCGGCACAATTTCAATGTACGCCGTCACCTCCTTCGGGGCCTGGGCTCCAATAGAGACGCCATGCCAGGGGTGAGCTCTGAACATCAAACTCATCAGTCGCAGTAGGGAATCGGCCTGGTTGCCGCTCATCACTTTATCTCCAATGAATCTGGATCACTTATCCACACCGGGCAAACACGGTTCTCGTCCGTTATCGGAATATCAAGTCGATGCCGACTCGATACATCATCCATCCAAGACTGCCCGTTTCTCTTTACAGGAGGTGGCTGAGGAGTCCCCAAACTGCGCTCAGCTTTCTCACCCACCCGCCCACTGGCACGCCGAGACGTGCCACTAGCCCATGCGAGGGCCTCAATTCTCCGTCTTATTATCACTTACAGAGGGCATAGCCAGGCTGTCCTTGACTGCGCGCATCGAACGAGCACATTCTTATCGTGCGCGTTCTGCGAGCAAGAAGGGCACCTGGCTATGCCCTCCCTCCCCTTGGCTGCTCCAGAAACAATCTCACTGCGACCTTCTGCCCTTTGATTCTCGTCCGACTCAGAGTCTGAATAATCTCCCGTGCCAACACTTCAGGCACTTCCACCAGTGAAAATCGATCCATGACTTCGACAGCGCCGATGACATTCGAATTGAGCCCGGCCTCATTGGCAATGGCCCCAACGAGATCGCCCGGCCTAATGCCTGCCTCCCTGCCTGCCCCGATATACAGCTTTGCCATTCCAGCTGTTCGTCCGCCCCGACCAGGCGCACTGAACGGCCTGCCCTGTCCCTCTCTCGGCATCATACTGCGTGCCGGGCCGCGAGGATCACCCATGGGACGGCGCCCCATCGATGGCCGTTCCGGTGGCCTATTCGACACCGCTGGAATATCGATTTCCTTTCGCTCCCCACCCTGCATGCGAAAGACAAGTTTCAGTGCAGCCGCTGCCACGTCCATGGGATCTCCCTCCTCGGCACAGGACGCGGCCACCGCCCTGAATAGGTCCAGGTCGCCGGCTGCAAGCACGTCCTCAATCGCGCCTTTGGTGCGTGCAAGACGCTTTGTGCGTAGATCGGCAACCGTCGGCACTGGAGTCACGACAATTTTCGCTTTCGTGAGCTGCTCGATATTCCACAATAACCGTTGCTCGCGCGGGTCGAGCACGGTGATCGCCGCCCCTTCACGCCCGGCCCGTCCAGTCCGTCCAATCCGATGGACATAGCCTTCGGGCGACGTGGGCAGGTCGTAGTTCACCACATGAGAGACGGACGGAATATCCAACCCCCGCGCCGCCACATCGGTCGCCACAAGGAGTTCGGTCTGTCCGGCCCGAAACGAATTCATCACGTGATCGCGCTGGGGCTGATTCATCCCCCCATGGATCGCTTCGGCTCGATGCCCACGATCTGTCAACATGGCCGTCAGCTCGTCGACTTCGATACGCGTGCGGCAGAACACAAGCGCAGACTTCGGAGCTTCCATGTCCAAAATACGAGCCAAGGCCATCACTTTATGTTGTCTGGCGACAATGTAGGCGGTCTGATGCACCCGTGGCGCAGCGCCCGCCTTGAGCGGCTCTTTGGCAATCTTGATTTCGACTGGCTCCTTCAGATGGCGCTTGGCAATGGACGCGATGCGGGCTGGCATGGTCGCGGAGAAAAGCGCCGTCTGCCGCTCTTTGGGAGTCTGTTCGAGAATGGCATCCAGATCCTCGGCAAATCCCATGTCCAGCATCTCATCGGCTTCGTCTAAAACGACCATCTGAACCGTCTTGAGCTGCAAGGTTTTCCGGCGAATATGGTCCAGCGCCCGCCCCGGCGTCGCCACGATGACATCGACACCGCGTCTGAGTGCCTGGAGCTGTAAACCCATCGCCTGGCCGCCATAGACCGGAAGGACGGAGATTTTTAATTCCTTGCCATAGCGAGTTACGGCTTCGCCGACCTGTATGGCCAACTCTCTGGTCGGCACCAGGATCAGCGCGGAGGGGCAACGACGCGCTGAATGGGCAATGCGTTGGAGCAACGGCAGGGTGAACGCCGCCGTCTTACCGGTTCCAGTTGCGGCTTGGCCCAAGAGATCCCGGCCTGCCAACAATGGAGGGATGGCCTCGCGCTGGATCGGCGTGGGCTCTTCATAGCCCAGGGTGTCGAGCGTGGTCAGCAGGGCCGCTTCCAGGCCAAGCGCCACGAAACCAGGAGAAAAACCCTTCGCCGGCGTTTCCGCCGGTGGGTGAGTGGTGTTAGGTTTCATACAATATTGCGATGGCCTTTCTGCTCTGTATGCCGATCAATTGTGTATCGGACCATGACCCTGTTGCTGCTAATAATTCTTCCGCGCTCGCTCCTACGCTTTCTCTTAAGGGGTGACCAACTGCTCTGCGGGTTGTGCATAGGGTGATTGGGAGATTTCTATTGCGGCCGTCGAACGAGCACAGTTTCATCGTGCGCGTTCCGGGAGCAGGGAAATCTGCCAACCGCCCTATGCACCATCTTATTCCTCCGGCAGGGCGATCGGCCCCGCCCACTCCCCTTTGGCCAGCGTCACTTCCTGAAACCCGCCGTCTGGCCATTGAAACTGACCAACCTCATCGACTTGCACAATAAAGGGATCGGCTTCGTGTACCAGACCTCGGTACCAGTACCAGCCAGCCGCTGTGGGTTTGCCCTTGGTCCATCGATAGTCGGCCATCCGTCCGTTCCTTTTCCCAACTACTGCAAGTCTGTTACAGTCGCGCAGAGGGAGAAAGTCCTGGACGACTCTCGCGGCACCCAGGCTTTTTCAACAGCCTGTCGGAAGACTGACCCTATCATGTCTACACTTCCAATAGAAGATGTGTTACCGGCACTCCGCCTCGCACTCGCGGAGGGTCGAAACGCCTTGCTGACTGCCCCGCCCGGCGCGGGAAAAACGACGCGGGTGCCGCTGGCATTGCTCGACGCGCCGTGGTTCGGAGGAAAGAAGCTGCTCATGCTGGAACCGCGGCGTCTCGCCACACAGGCGGCAGCCCGTCGCATGGCCAGCGCGCTCGGCGAATCGGTCGGTGAGACGGTCGGCTATCGTATGAGGCTCGATACGAAGGTCAGCCCCAAGACCAGAATCGAGGTCATCACGGAAGGTATCCTGAGTCGCCTGCTTCAGCACGATCCTGCGCTCAGCGAGTATGCCCTCGTCCTCTTCGACGAATTCCACGAACGAAGCCTGCAAGCCGACACAGGCCTCGCCCTCTGCCTCGAAGCGCAACGAATCTTCCGCCCGGAGCTCCGCCTGCTCGTCATGTCGGCGACCTTGGATTGTGAACCTATCGCAGATCTCTTAGGCCACGCACCGGTCATCGCCTGTCAAGGACGGATGTTCCCGGTAGAAATCCGTTATCTCGAACAACCCCTCTCCGGCCACCTGGATGTCGCAGTCGTACAATCGATTAGGCGCTCGCTTGCGCAGGACCCAGGTAGTCTCTTGGTCTTTCTGCCGGGCATGGCAGAAATTCGCCGCGTTGAGCGAACGCTCCTTGATTTAAGCTTGGGCTCGCACATCCTCATTGCGCCGCTCCATGGCGACCTGCCGCAAGACGCGCAGGACCGCGCGATCGCTCCCACTCAACCGGGAATACGAAAGATCGTGCTGGCCACGTCGATTGCCGAGACGAGTGTGACGATCGACGGGATACGGGTTGTCATCGATGCCGGCTTGCTGCGCGTACCCCGCTTCGATCCGCGATCAGGACTGACGAGACTGGACACGATTCGCGTGACCCAGGACTCCGCCGAGCAACGTCGTGGCCGGGCCGGTCGCCTTGAACCGGGCGTCTGTGCTCGCCTCTGGACCTCTGCGGAACATCGATCGTTGGCCCCTCGTCGCCCGCCGGAAATCCTCGATGCCGACCTGGCGCCACTGATGCTTGAATTGGCCCTCTGGGGCACCGCCGACCCGACCGAGTTGTCCTGGCTCACTCCCCCACCACCTGGGGCAGTGTCCCACGCGCGAGAATTGCTCACCAACCTCGGCGCGCTCAATGCCGAAGGACACATCACCGCGCACGGAAGACAGATGGCGGAACTGCCGCTGCACCCGCGTCTTGCGCACATGCTGCTTCAGGCTGTGCCATTACAACTCGGCAACCTTGCCTGCACACTCGCCGCCCTGCTCAGTGAACGAGATATTCTTCGAGGCTCCTTCGGTCAGCGGAATGCCGATCTGCGGCTCCGTGTGGATGTCTTACGCGGACAGCACGACCACGCAGCCGGTGAAACCATCGACCCTGCTACTTGCCGGCGAGTCACGCGCACGGCCGACCTCTGGCAACGACAATTTCTGCGATCCACTCGTTCGAACCAGCACGAGAACCTCGATGAGGTCGGACGCTTGCTCGCGCTCGCCTATCCTGATCGCATCGCCCAACGCCAACGCGGCAATGACGCCCGCTATCTCATGGCCAACGGTCGTGGCGCCCTCTTTGCGAACCCCGATCCACTCGGGACAGAAGACTATTTGGTCATTGCCAGTCTGGATGGCGGGCAACAATGGGCCCGAATCGATCTCGCTGCGCCAGTGACCCTCCACGATATTGATACGCAGTATGCCGACCGGATTCACACAGTCGATGAAGTCCTGTGGGATGACACAACCCAGATGGTTCGGGCCACGAGACAACGCCGATTCGGTTCGCTCATTCTGGCCGAGCAGGGGCTTTCAAAGCCGGACTCTTCGATGGTTTCGGCGGCGTTATTACAGGGCATTCGCCAGGCGGGACTCGACACACTGGCCTGGACTCTAGAGCTTCGTCAGTGGCGAGCGCGAGTGGCATTCCTCCGCCGGATCGAAGGACCAGAGTCGCGATGGCCCGATCTGTCCGATGACGCATTACGACAGACGCTCGACGACTGGCTGGGCCCCTATCTATCGGGACTCACCACGCTCGACCGCGTCACACGGCTCGATCTCACCCAACCATTGCATGCACTCCTCTCGTGGGAACAGTCGCGCCAACTCGAACGGTGGGCTCCCACCCATCTGACAGTCCCTAGTGGATCGAACGTTCGCGTGGAGTACGAGACGCCAGATCTACCCATCCTGGCGGTGCGGCTGCAAGAGATGTTCGGCTGCAAAGATACGCCCCGTCTCGTCGATGGAAAGATCCCGATCATGCTGCATCTCTTGTCACCGGCGAAACGACCAGTACAGGTCACAAAAGACTTAGCCAGCTTCTGGGCCAACACCTATCAAGAAGTCCGCAAAGAACTTCGAGGCCGCTACCCCAAACACTCCTGGCCCGACGATCCCCTCACCGCCCCGCCGACTACTAGAGCAAAACGGCGGAGCCGCTAGTCCTCCTTAGAAGCACACTCCCGCAGGCTGCTCAAACAGTCTGTCCTTCTCACCCGCCCAACCTCGGCGCGCCGGGACGCACCTTGTCCCAGGCAAGGCCGCAGCGAGCGAAGGCCCGAGGCGTCGCATTTCTCACCCGCCTATCCCAAGCTGCCAAGACAGCTCGTTTTCCGCGTGGGGTACGTTGAGGGTCTGAACGATGCGAGAACGAAGTTGGCGGACTGTTTCAGCAGCTTGCTAAGTGGGAATGTCTCTCGTCCCGTCATACGACGTTCTCGATTGGTGGGAGAGCTTCATGATATCGCCGTCCTTGATCACCGTATCTTCCCCGCTGACTTTTTTGTTTACGGCAATCATCAATTCTCGGTTCAAGAGAAACTGTAGCAACGGACCCATGCGATCCTGGTTCGCCTCGATGAGTTTTCTCACCGTGGTCGGCTCGGAAGCCTCACATTTGAACTCTGTTTCTCCGACCGCATCGCGTAGCGTCAATCCAAAGACCAGCACAGTGACCATAAAAGCCTCATTGGTTGGTCTGTCTTGTCTGTTCGGTCTGTCTGGTCTATCTCGTCTTTTCGCTCTAACCCAGATAGACGAGAAAGACCAAATAGACCAGACAGACCATCATCGGTCTGCAGCGTCGTACGCCTCTTGAAGCAGTTGGGCTACGTGCTTGACCTCCGCTGTGCCTTGCAATCCCGTGCGTAGTTGAATCATGCAGGCCGGGCAACTGGTGGCGACAATTTCAGCGCCGCTCTGTTCAATGGCCTGCCGTTTACGCTCGACGATGCGCTGCGACGTCTCGAAATCCTTCACGAGATAGGTCCCGGCGCCGCCCGCGCAACGATCAGCGTCCGGCATCTCCACATACTCGACGCCCGGCAAGCCACGCAGAATCGCGCGAGGCTCTTTGGTCACTCCCGCTGCTCGCAGGTGGCAGGAGGAATGGTAGGCGACCTTGCACTTCGTGGGCTGCTGACTGGCCATGGCCGGTTTCACCGGCGATTGGGACACGAACTCCGAAATATGTGTGACCCGTTTGGCCAAGGCCTGAGCTGCCGCCTGCTCCGGCTCACCGGCAAACAGGGTGGGGTAGTCCTTCAGCATGAGCGTGCAGGAGGCGCAACCGGTCACCACCTTGTCATACCCTGCCATTGATGCGAGGTTGACTCGCGCCCCTTCTTTGGCCAATGCGCGATGCCCGTAAGTTTCGATGGGCGTCCCGGAACAGCGTTGCGGCGGCAGGTCCGGCTCGGCCCCATGTTTTCGCAGCACAGCAATCACGGCATCCCCTACCCCATCGTCGAAGTAGTTCGCCGCGCAGCCGTGGAAATAGGCCACCGGCGAGCGAGCGGCTGGGCCGCCTTGGGGAATCAGTTCAGGATAACGGTCGCGGAGCTGTCGTGTGGCCAGTCGAGGCAGTACCAACTGAGGCGACAGTCGTGCCGTCTCGGCGAGGCCACGCATAAAAGGCTTCGTCACACGATCGATCAGACGCCGCATCAGCGGACGATCCCATATCGATTGATACCTCGCCAGAAGCTTTAAAAATTGTTCAAATCGCGCTGTTTGTGCATGGAAACGAAAGATAAGACCAGCCATTTTATTTGGATGCTCAGCCCGCCGATCCAGAATGAGCTGGGACACATCGACCCCGGCCGGGCAGGCGGTACGACAGGACTTGCAATTGAGGCAGGCCTCCACCACTCGCTTCGAATTGAGATAGCTATAGTTCTTATCGGTGACGATCTCGAACCACCCACGTGAACTCATGTCTTCCGATTGAAACACATCGTAGACCGGGCAGACGGCGTTGCACTTGGCGCAGGTTGCACAGGATTTTGACAATCGCTCATAGTCAATATGGTCAGTGAAGGGCTTGTCGCTGATCTTGATACCAGGATTGAGCACCCCTGATGGATCGAAGCTCTGCTTCACCCGCACGAACAGGTTGTACAGTTCCGGGCCGAACATCGTCTTCACATATTCGGCACGCACCCGGCCATCTCCATGCTCCCCACAGATCGAGCCGCCGAAGCGGCCTAAGACCGTTTGGTGTATCTCATGATAGCCCTGCACCATCTTCTGAAAATCGTCTTGGTTGTTCACGTCGAGCAAGGGAATGATGTGGGCGTTCCCATTCCCGATATGCCCAAAAATCGCAACCGGCACGCGCTGCCCAGCGAAGAACTCTTCCAGATACCGGATGAGTTCGCTGATCCGTTCAGCCGGCACCACCACGTCGTCGACAAAATTGATGGGCTTCTTCTTGGGATCGAATCGATAGAGGGTGGGATAAAGGGCCTTGCGAGCTTTCCATAATTGGTCGCGCTGCTCAGGGTCGAACGCCATCACAGGATCGGAAGCAAGGCGATAGCGGCGACAGATCTCGGTCATGCGCTCAGCCTGCGCGCGAAGATCGATCCCCGCGTCGTCGGCATCTAACTCGACGAGGAGGGTGGCGGCTGCATCCGCCGGGATACCGTGCTTCGGCCGCCCGATCAAATTGAGCGTGTTGGCATCCATCACTTCCAACGCGCTCGGACGAAATTCAAGCAGTTTCGGCACCGCATCGCCCACATCTTCCAAGCGATGAAAATGAATCAGCGCCGTGAGAGTTGCGCGGGGTTTCTCGACCAGCGTGATGGTAGCTTCGCTGAAGAGACCGAGCGTGCCCTCGCTGCCGACAAAGAGCTTGGGAAGATCGAAGCAGCCTCGCGCAAGCCCATCAGCGAGACCGAAGAGGTTGTAGCCGCAACTGTTCTTGCTGACCGTGGGGCGTTTCTGCGAAATCAGCGCGGCATAGTCTTGTAGCAGCGACCACAAATCGTGAAGCGGCCTGTGCACCTTAAGCAGTTCGGCGCAGAAGGGGTCGTCGAGCCCATAGGCCTTGGCATTCAGCCACTCGCCGGATTGCAGGCAGACACGGAGCGCCGCCACATTATCTTTGACGGCGCCGTACCGCAGCGTGTGGGGGCCGGAAGAGTTGTTTGCCAACATTCCACCCAGCTTGCACATCTCGCCGCTGGAGGGGTCCGGCCCGAATAACAGACCGTCACGCGCCAGCCGCTTGTTCAATTCAGCTAGAACAATGCCGGGTTGTATCCGAGCCCAGCGCTCTTCTCGATTCAGCTCAAGAATCCGATTCATCCGCGAGATGTCCAGAATGATTCCGGACCCGATCGCCGAGCCAGTCAGATTCGTTCCGGCAGCGCGCGGCGTCACCGGGATGCTACGCTGCACGGCATACCGCACCGTAGCAGCAATGTCTTCTTCAGTCTCCACGAGCACGACGGCCTTCGGCGTCATCCGATAGATGCTCGCATCCACCGCATAGGCAGTGAGCGTCGAATAGTCGTCTTTTACTTTATCTGCACCTATCGTGGCGCGGAGATCCGAAGCGATGGCGTGCGACCGATCAGGCAAAATGAGAGTTGGTGCAGTCATAGTTGAAGGTGTGCTTCATTCTAGATGGACTTTTGAGACCAACACAAGCGCGGTTGTTGCACACTGCGCGACCAGCTAAGATATGACGTACGGATAGGAGCTCGTACTTGTGAGCGACACACGTCCCACCCTCTACCTCTCACGTCTCCTCCCCAACCCCGTCATGGCCATCGTGCGGGAGCGATTCCAGCTGGTGCAAGAGCCGCTCGATACGTTGCCAGCTCCATCGACGCTTCGTGAGGGACTCTGCCGATCCGATGCGGCGATCGTAACCCTGGGTGATCATATCGATGCCGAAACCATTCATGCAGCCGCTCGGCTGAAAATTCTCGCGAACTATGCCGTCGGCTATAACAACATCGATCTTGCTGCCGCACGACAGCATGGTCTCATCGTCACCAATACTCCGGACGTCTTGACAGATGCCACAGCGGATCTGACCTGGGGTTTACTCCTAGCGACGGCACGCCGCGTCGTCGAAGGCGATTCCCTCGTTCGATCAGGTCGTTGGACAGGATGGAGCCCCACACAACTCTTGGGAGCAGAAGTCTCAGGCAAGACACTTGGGATTATCGGCATGGGACGGATCGGGCAAGCCGTGGCTCGCCGCGCAGTGGGATTTTGCATGGCAGTGCGCTATCACACCAGCCGCCCTCCGGCCGCCTCGACTCTCCCCTGTGAATGGGAGTATCGATCATTGCATAATCTCCTCAGCGATGCCGATATCGTAACCATCCATGTGCCTCTCACACCAGCCACCCACCATTTGATCGGCGCACGAGAATTAGCTTGGATGCGCCCCGCGGCCTTTCTCATTAATACGGCTCGTGGCCCGATTATCGATGAAGAGGCGTTGGTCGAAGCCCTCAAGACCGGAGTCATCGCCGGAGCAGGGCTCGATGTCTATGAGCAGGAACCGGCTATGCATTCAGGGTTGGCGCAGTTGAAACAGGTGGTTCTCCTCCCCCATCTCGGCTCTGCCACACTCCACGCAAGGGTGCAGATGGGACTGATCTGTTTGGAGAATATACAGGCCGTCCTCGACGGACGCCCGGCTCTCAATCGAGTTCCATAGCAGGCTGAGAATTGCTCTAGCAGTCTGCTGAAAAACATGATTTTCTTACATAATGTCGTCGCGATATAACCATTGAGGATCATGTCAGAGTCGCAGCAGGATGCTCAAAAAGGCCGTCCAGCAAGGCCGCAGCGAGCGAAGAGGTGAGGCGTACGCTTCGGTACGTTGAGCCTCTGAGCGACGCGAGAACGCCGCCGGCGGACTTTTTCAACAGACTGCTAGGTGCGAAGGATTCGGATGATTGTGTTTGAGGCAGATCAGTTGGCGTATCGAAATGCGGACACGGGCTGAGCGGGCCCCCTGCGCGCGAGCACTGATTCGAGCCGATCCGGCACATCGTGGAAGGTTGGAATCGATTCATACATTTCGGCAGCCTGACTCCACTGTTCTTGGGCTTCGTAGAGTAAGCCGAGTTCGTAACGAATGGCTTGCGCCTTGGCACCTTGGCACTTCGGATCCTGCAACAACAGTTCGAGTTGTGCACTCGCTGAACGGCATTCTCCCTGCTCTTTCAAACACAGTGCGATCATCAGACACGAATCCGAGAAAAATTCAAGGCTCTTCATCGAGAAGGAGAATTCTTCCCTCGCTTCGTCCAGCAATCCCATATTCTTGTACGCGACGCCCAACGTATAGTGGGTTTCAGCGTCGATCGAATTCCCTGACGAAGCTGAAACAGATTTCTCGACGGCAGACACCGGTGTTTGGAGCTTTGGTGCAAACGTCGAAGCCCATTTGGCGACCAATGGACTGGCCGAGGCGAGTTCTTTCACTCTGGCATAGAGGCCCGCCTGCTGAGCCTGAGTCTCATTCTGTGGCTGCGCCAAAAGCAGTTCAAGCGCACGGGAATATTGCAGAGCCGCACCAGCCGTATCACCTTTGGCTTCAAGCAGCGAGCCGAACAACTCTCGAGCCTCAGCATGGTCCGGCTGCGCCGTGACCAAATGACTCAGCCATTCTTCCGCCTCAGCTTGCTGCCCAGCAGCCATATAGGTCTGAAACTGCTCGCCCATCGAGAGCAGAACCGACGAGTCTGTCACTTCTGGCAATGACGCCACGGGCTCGCCCGGTTCGGGACTCGATACAGGGCACTCGTGGTCTTGCGCAACTGGTTTCGGTTCTAAGAACTCGGGCGACTCCAAGTGGGCTAGCACAGGCTCCTCTTCAACAAGTGAACCATGCCTCTCATGCCGGGGGATGGCGGTGGAAGTCACATTCCAGGCATCGTCAGGAACAGCATTGGCGATTGAAAATGTGTCCGTCGGTTGGGCTGGGCTCAGCGGCATGGCAGTAGCCGGAGGCACAGCGGTCTCGGACCGAGCGGATACAGGTGACTCATCGACAGCCGTGCCATGCATTAGAGCGGACAGCTTCTTCACTGTCGGGCTATCCGGCGCCAGCTCGACGACCTTCTGGAATAGTTCCTCGTGCAACGTCGGCATCCCGGGCTCAGGATGTTCGAGCAACAGCTCGATGGCCTTTCCATACTGGATCACCGCGTTGGCAGCGTCGCCTTTCTCTTCATGGAGCTCTCCGTAGAGTTCAAGAATCGCAACCGACTGAGGTTCGACCGCTAAAAAGTCAGTCATCAACGATTCAGCC
>Ga0163150_10005862_pt1 | contig 15410 bp, 15 predicted proteins | sample OliLakLV19P2IB_FD_148628 | JGI IMG/M metagenome (GOLD analysis project Ga0163150, IMG submission 148628) | Freshwater microbial mat bacterial communities from Lake Vanda, McMurdo Dry Valleys, Antarctica - Oligotrophic Lake LV.19.P2.IB | ecosystem: Environmental > Aquatic > Freshwater > Lake >...
GCGTAATACGACGACGGGGTGGCGTCCGCCTTATCTTTCAAATGCTGCTCGGCTAATTTAAGCGCGATACCGGTGTTGTAACTCGTCAATCGCATGGTGGACCTCCAGACTGCTTGTACTTCCATGTAAGCGCTGGTAGCGAACAACTTACGGAACTTAGGGAATGCGCTCATTTAGTACTGAAATTTACTATTTACCGATCCTAATTTCTTGAGCAAATCCTGCATCTCGGGAAGTTTCTCGCCGAGTGCGTTTTCTACAATCCTTTCGCACCTCAAAATACCTTCTTGAATCTCTTTCGGAGAATCGGAAACAGTCAGTTCGATGCCGTAAGTAACGTCGCCTGTTTGATAACTAATCGATTGTTTCACCGATTGCGTGTGTGTAATTCGAACGGTGTTGTTTGACGTTTTAGTCACTGTCGTATTCGGTTGTTTGACGATTTTCATGTAAATAAGGGTTTTATCAGTCCGCTATAAGGTCCAGAACCTGTCTTTCCGTGAACTTTACGCGGTTTTTAGTGCTTAGGGTATACAAGATGGCGTCCTCGCTGTCTAAACGCGTCTTAATCAATTCTGGAGACACCTTTAATGTCTCCTTGAGTTTGTTTTTAAACGAAAAAGAATTCACTTTGAGCCAATCGGACTGTCTTAGTCCACCTTTGTAACGTCCGGCGCGTAGATTTGCGGCAATAATCAGTTTGGAGTATCCCATGAGTTCGCCCGCAGTATACCAGCGTTGACTGTCTCCCAAGCGATAGATCGGCCTCGGAAGGCTCCCCTTCCTCTCTAACGCATGGATTGTCCTAGGGCTTCTCCTAGCTAAGACTGCGAGCCAACTGACAGAGTATACCCGGAATTTACGGTTATCCATGCAGACTTCTTTGACAGGGAATCGACGGAAAAGCTGACCCTGAACGCTGACGGTGTTACCTAGCTTTCTTTGCTCGGGAGATAGAATGGCTTGTTTAAGCATAACGGTTATTGACTGCCGATTTTAATAGTTTTGAGAAACGGGAAACGAACTTGGAGAGCATTTCGCACCTGTAGGTCGCATCCTTCTCGTCCTGCCACTTGTTCGACTTCGGAAACAGTCCGTCTCCAGACGGGAGAACGGTAACTGTACTGCCCGGAAGATCCGGGAGGAACATCAGAGCGCCAAACAGTCCAGATGATGACTTTTTACGATACCCGTTGAACGTAAGGCCGAACTCCAAAGCTCCGCAGAATACAAAATTACGAGGAGAGATGTCCGATATCTTTCTACACAGAGATTTGCTGTTACGTGTAGAGTCTACAGACGCCTTTGCCCCATAGGGAGAGGAGGAGAAGACTAAAGCCTCGTGAACTCTAAGCTCCACATGCTTCTCGAAAATCTCGGCCCAAAGTCTTCCCTCGGAAGAACATAGGGGTTTACCTACGGACTTCTCTTCTTCGTTAGGATGTGCAGTTACGATAACAAGTGGGCTCTTGATGTCTCCACACATCGCCACGAACGGTTCCCCATCGGGGACTCCCATCGTATATAGTAAGGACGGACTGGACGGGTCGGAAGCTACCGACCGTGGTTTAAGTTTCATTTCGTGCCTTGCGTTTCGAGATTCGACTGACACTGAGTCGGGTTCCGCGAGAATCTTTTTTAGACGAGCATTTGACGATGATCTTCGCAGGAATAAGTCCCCGCTCGACCAACTGAACGAGCTTGGTCTCGTTGACGGTATAAGAGACTTCCTCTTTAAGAACCATCGCAGCGTACTTCGACAGACTCCCCTTTAGTTCTGCGCGGAGTTTATTTCCATCCACGTAGTCGGAGCCTTTAATCTCCTTCGCGGAAACGGTATAGTCTCCTACGACGATTGTATCGTCTCCCATTCCTAGTTCGTCGACCGACGCGATCAAACTCGCTCTAAGAGATACTTTCTCTTTCTCCAAACTGGAGATATTATCGGATACGATTTCCCACTGCTTTACTAACTCCTCGACCGCCTGCGTGGCATCGGCTTTTGCTTTGTTCTGCTTCTTATCTCGTTCTGCTATTTTCTTCGATGAAAGGTGCATGTCGTAATAGCATACGGATATAATCATACAGTCAATTAAAAATTGAAACACCTATTCCATGGTTAAACGTTTAATCCGCCTACGCAACGTAGAGGTCGGTGTATCCGGGAACCTTCAGCTTGCGCAGCGTAGGGATAAGTACTCGCTTGTATTTGGAACCCATATACGGGACCTTACTATCGTAATACCATACGAGACGGCATCCCGTCTTCCCTTCCCACTTCCTTCGTATACGGCCGACAAGCTGTTCGAGATCGGAAGCACTTCCAATGGGGAGAGCGCAGTGCAGTACGTTCAAAGGATTCAGGTTGGCTCCGAGCTTTATGACTTCCTTGGAAGCTACCACGCATCTTACCGTTCTGTTCATAATGGCTTGAATCAAGCTCTCGGTGTAAGTTTTATGCGTGTTCGTTTCTCCGGTAAGTAAGTTGGCGTCCACCACCCCCGCTTGGACCAGCTTATCGCAAAGCTTCTTACAGTGAGCGATTCGGTGGGAAACGACTAGGACACTGTTTCCGGCTTTCCAATCCGCTACCACCTTTTCGACGATAAGATCGTTTCGGGCCTTGTCCTGTCGCATGTCCTCGCAGATGCCGTAGAAGTCGGGCTCATAGACGACTTCCCCGCTTTCGAGTACCCACTCATAGTCTGTCTTGATTATATCGACAGAACCGAGTGGAAACGAAGAAGAGGTCTCTTCCTGCTTGTTGGCAATGCGCATCAGCGGTCTGCCGAGACACGTGTGTATGACGAAGTCCTTACCGTCCTTACGCTTATCCGTGGCAGACATTCCAATGATAAACTTCGAAGGACAATTGGATACTATTTTATGAACGCTGTCGGCACCTGTAATTTGGAGTTCGTCTACGATTACACATCCAAACTGCGAAAATAGAACTTCCCATTTGAACTCCCGACGGCCCAGAGTCGCGATTGAGCCTAATGTAAAGACGTCTCCTATCGACTCTTTAGCCCGCTGTATCCTCCCTATTTCATCGAAAGGAATACCGAAATGAGCGTTGAGATCGTTCTCCCAAGCCTTTCTAATGAGGTTAGTCCTACACAGTACTAAAGTACGCTGCCCCGTGAGCGAGGCCAGATATGCTTGCAGTAACGTCTTACCTCCCGATGTGGGAAGTACGAAAGTATACGTGTTACCGAAGCGTTCCCCTTTGGCAAGGGCTTTCTTGAAACGTTCTACCACGACGGCTTGTTCCTCATTCAGTGTCGCCTTGCAATTAGGAAACGTAACGGGAACTTCCCTTCGTTTATCTGTCCATTTAATACTGTCGAAAAGACGTTTAGCTTCGCCAGGAAGCCTATCGGTATAGTCGTACCCCCTAGGAATCTCGATGCTGTCGGGATAAAGCGTAGCCATGCACCGCGTAGGTTCGAGCTTAGTATACTTGGTTCCATGCGGACTGTACCTTTCTATCTTTTCGTAATCTGGGTTAGAAAACGTAAGTACACGTACCAAAGCTTCCGCTAGTACATGCGGTGGGTTTAAGATTCTAAGACTTTTCCCGATTTCTCCGTTTATCTTAGCCATGTTGTGTATTCTGTAGGGACTGCGTTGAAAATAAAAACCCCGCATTGCGTTAAACAATGCAGGGTGGGCAACTTATAGATCGGATACTAAGGAACGAGGCAGGTCAACTAAAACTAACGCCTATATTCGAGACGTCCTATTTAGTTAAACGTTTAATTATTCGATTATCTAAAAACTACTCCGCCTCCGTTAGTGGGTCTTCCCGCTCTAGTTCCATTTGCTGCCGAACTATCTCGCATCCATCGGAGTCTGCACAGAGCCAGTCTGTGGCTTCTAGCCGAACGACTTTAGCAGTTATGATGTATCCTCGTGTGCGGTCCACCTTGCTCCGCACGGTATCGCCAATTGCGAACGCAGGCGGATGGGTTATCATTAGCTTTGCGGTCCTCTGTTCGCAAACCATTCCTGCGTACTCGTCTTCGAGCGACCCAGAGCAATGCCGATCTGCGATAAACTGGCCCCCTTCTGCCGCATTTCTAGGGCTAAAGCTTCGTCGGAAGCGGTCATAGCTCCTTTTCGCGGAGATTTGCCCGTAATGGGGTCAGGAGAGGTGGTACAGAGGCTCTCAGGGTCGATCCTCCGGTAGGCTGTGACCATAGTCTTACGGCTGAGCTGCCCATCCCATACAGGAAAACCTCGGCTCTCGATTGTTCTAGCTGTAATGCCTGGCTGCAGGTGCTCGCGCACTTTCTCGGGAGAGCATTCCAGTTGTTCGGCGATGGACTCACGTGAGTCCCAGCCGGGCGGTAAGGTGAATACTTTTGCGTTTTGCTGAGCGACAAAATTTTTCCAGTTCATAAGCGGAATAACGCGGCGAAAAGAGATTTGCCGGCAATGATTGGAATGTTCAAATGAAGAAAGTCTCCGCTCTCTTCGGTAAGCTGTACGCCGTACCCGTGCGTCCATGACGTCGGAGCGGTGTGCTGCCAGAGTGGCTGAAGCTCACTGATACATCCCGGATTCCAAGAGCCAATGACGCCCGTTCCGACGTGCCGAACGATCTCCGACTGTGCCCGGTGCGTGTGACCGAATACACAATTTCCCGCAATCGTCGCTACGGTTCTGGCGACGGCGTTCTTTGAGGTGGATACGCCGTGAAAGAAGAAACACTTCCCGCGCCGGATAACTCCTGGAACGGAAAGCCCATCGTAGAACTCGCCTTGTCGGAAATACTGAATCCCACGCTCCTTCAGGTTAAGGCGAAATTCCGGTGCGTAGTGCTTACGTAGCCCCTCGGCGTCCTTCGAGTGCCGCAACGTCTGAGTCACACACCATGTTTCGACGCGCCTCTCGTGGTTGCCCTCGATGTACTCGATTACTGCCCCGCCTGCCACTTTTTGTAGAGCGTCGAGGAAGGCATTGGCCTCCGAGACGTCGTCCTCGTATGAATATACTGTTTCCGCGACGTAACCCATGACATGGTGCATCGCCAAGAATCCACCGCAATCGACATGGTCCCCCAGAAGGATGATACGTTGAGGTTTGAGTTGCTCGATGTCCGAGAGCATCGCAGCCACGGCCCCGCGGTCTATCTTACTGCCGTGTGTATCCGGAATGCAGATAGTGATACCGTCACCACTGGCCCGTCGGCGAGAAGGCGAAGTCGCGATAACTCCAGCCCGTTTGCTTTTAGACATACGTTCGATCTGAGCCGTCGCATGATCGAGTTGCTGTTTTAAAGCGGCGATTTCTCCGGCGTGAGCTTTAGTCTGATCGTCAAGTGCTGACTGTTTCCAGCTTTTCATTTGTTATGTTCTGATCCGACGAAAGATTCGCCGGAACAAAGTAAAAGGGTTAGGAGTTCTTAGAGATGATCTTTTGCTCGTTTCTATTCAAGATCCCGTCGAAGATGGTAGTGGCCAGCTTGCCAGCTTTCGGATTCTCCGCTCTCAGTGTGGAGAGGCCACGTCCGATAGCCATTGGAATTCCTCCCAAGGCGTATTTAATATAAATCAGCCCTGCAGTTAAGAGAGCGGCAACACCTAAGATTGCATAGAAAGCGAAAACGAGGTTCCTGTACTTATTCGCTGTTGCATTCTCTCGCTCGAATCCGGCCTTTAAATCTACCGCCTGCTTTACCACCTTAGCGTTGAGTTCCGAGATGGTAGTGGAAGCTTCCATCGTCACTTCTCTTCGCGACTGGCGCTCGGATTCGGCCTTTGCGCGCTCGGTGAGAACTTCCGATAGCAGCCCGGCCACCTGCAAACGTAGTTTAAAGCTCTGCTCGACTGTTAACGGGCCTGCAAGCTGATCGAGACTGGCTACGGTCGTGTCGTTAGATTCCCTTGCTACTTCTACTGCGCGGGAAGGCGGAGCAACGGCAAGGGCGATCTGCGTCTCGTGCGCTGTCTTCTGGGCCGATTCAAGAAGAACAGCCTTAGCATCGCTTAGTTTGACTTCGGTGCGTTCGATTTTACGTAATTCGCTACCCGAAAACCACGTCGTAGGGTTGTACCATGTCCGTCCTGTACTTGCGGTAGTACTGCATCCGCTCATAAAGCAGACGAGAGCGGTTCCAAGCGCGACCGCAAAGACGATCTCCCATCTAGCCGCCTTGGTAGTAGGTTTCATTTCCAATGTTTGAGTCCTCGCTTGTTGGCGACATCGGTCTGTTCTTGGGTGAAAAGATACGGCTGACCGCAAAGACGTATTCCTCGGTACACCGTATCTGCGTTGGGCCCCCGGTTTGGATCTTCTACACTAACGCGGGTCCAATCAGAAGGCCGTCCCATAGTTACGACATAGAAGAACGTGACAGCTAGTACCCAGCCTAGTATTCCAAGAAAGATCAGCATTTTGAAATAAAGTTAAACGTTTAATTTTCTAAGTTAGATGAAACTGGCTAAAACGGGTCAAAAACCCCTTACTGCGAAAGTCCGAGATCCCCGATTTCCTCTCGGACTTGGACCTGACCCTGCTGCGTTGACCGTGAGCACGCCGGCTGCACTCGTGTCTGTTCCCTCGGTGTTTGTGGCTACGCAGGTGTAACTCCCGGCAGAGCCGAGCGTGACGCCAATTATCGAGTAACTCGAAGAAACAGCACCGCTAACATCGACACCCCCTTTTTTCCACTGATATGTAGGTGTTGGTGTTCCGTTAGCTACTACCGTAAAAGTAACATTAGCGCCGACAGTTACGGTTTGGCTTACGGGATCGAGAGTAAACGAGGGAGCGGCTGGAGGTGCATTGACAATAAGGCGGGCAACCGAACTTGTAGACCTGCCAACGGCGTTTGTCGCTACGCAGGTAAAGTAGCCTGCATCTCCCGATACTAGACCTGTAATCGAATAACTTGCGGAGGTGGCACCTGCGATTTCGACACTGCCTTTCTTCCATTGATAAGTCGGTGTCGGAGTGCCGGTTGCCGTTGTCGTAAAGGTGACGTTGTCGCCGACGTTCAGGGTTTGCGAGGTAGGATGGAGAGTGTAGAGAGGTCCATCGAGGAATAACTTACCGCCGGGAACTGCTCTCAGGTTAAAGTTCGGCGATGTCGGCGTAAACGGAGGGAAGGTGAGACTATATGCGGTGAACTCGGGCGGCGTAACTCCTACGTCGTAGAGGTAAGAACGTTTTAAGGTGTCCGCTCCCAAGGTCGTTAATTCGCCAGCCGGAATCTCGGAATCGCGAGCGATATAGTTAGATACCTTGATCGCAGTCGCGTCAACGCCGTCATCGGTATCTGGAAATCCTATAGTTCCTGAAAAGAAAGTACCAACTGTACCTGCTACCGGGAGAGTCCCTCCGGTCGTAAAAGCGCACACATTGCCTGTTCGGGCACCCATTGTGATTTGGTACTCGGATGCTCCGAAATGTATCCCTCCGATATAACCTGTCGGCCAGTTCGTGTCCGCATTGGATAAAGTAACCTCTCCTGCGTTATCGTTCGTGCGCGTCGTGAGCGTAACTTGAGCCTTCCAGTCCGGGGAGAACGTTCCTGCTCGGCAGTTGATACGATTAGCGCCGGTGCCTCCGCCAATGTACGCCGATCCGAAGTTGTACGGCCCCATCGTCTGGCCGGGCCACCCGATGAGGTTGCCGGACGCTATATGGTCGTAGTTGTACCTCCTGAACTCAAATGGCGTGCGCGTCCCGATAACCGTGCCGGCAGCGTTCTGCTTGGTGCCGTGCATTAAGTTTTTGTGAAACAGGAATTTGCCCGAACTTCCGAAGTAAGAATCCTGTTGCGTAGACGCGATGATGTTGCCTTCCAGTAGTGTAAAATCAGGATGAGGCTCGTGGTTCCCTATGAAGGATTGGTACAGAAAGCCGCCTGAGTACAGAGCCTCTAAGTAGTTGTACCCAAATGCGCTTCCTGCGCAGCCGTTATTGATTTCGATTTCGGGGAACATCCCAGTAAACCTGTTATGGACGTAGAGGCCAGCCTGAGTAGCGGCTCCCAGCCTTAGACCCGCAGAATTAGAACCCGGAGAGAACTTGGTGCCATTGAAGAAGCACCCACGGATTTCAGGTCTGTAACAACCATACATGGCGATACCGTAGCTGTTCTGGTTTCTAGTTTCTACGTTCCTAAACCATAACTCCCTAACTCCCGCAGCGAAGACACCAAATGTCGCCGAAGAGTTCGTCAAGTCCAGCACTATGTTGGACACTCCCTGCCTAGCACTCGGTAGCTTCTGGGCAAACGCGCTTGCTGCAAGACGCCCTGCCTGCGTGTAGTTATCGTACAGAGCTGGAACGAAATCGACGACGTTAGTGCCGTAGTTAATCCCCGTAATAACAAGCGACAGGCTACGGCAATTCTTCGCGCCGCCTGTACTGAGGACCGGAGTTTGGCCCGCTATGATTGCGGCGTTATTCATTTCATTCTCAATGTAGACCGTGAGAAGGGTACCCACTCCCATATTCGAGGTATGAGATAGCGTGAAAGAGGTACCCCCCTTTACCATATTGCTCAAAACCGTAGCCCCCGGTTCATACACGTCCCCCGTACCGCAGTTTATGACTGAAACGCCGCCTCCTCGACAGTCCAGATGGGTGCTTCCGTTTGGCGCACCGTACAACTCGGCATTGTTTTTATCGTATGAAAAATTGATTCCCCCATCCATACGGTAGAGTCCGCCGCTCGTCGGAAAAGTCGCACGAACTAAGCCTCCTGCTGAGACGGCCAATAGGCGTGCCTGATTCACGGCGTCGTTAATAGCTGCGGTTGCATCTAAGTCGCCCTGATCCGGGGCGACAACTAGGACTTCATCGACAGGTTCAGGTATTCCACCATTACAGCCCGTAGCAATTCCAGCCCGCCAGTCGATAACGTTATTATGCGTCCAATCTGCCATAAAAAAGAAGTATTAAGGGTTAATCGAAATTGGTTTAGATCGCGTACTTAGCTTTCAGATGTGTACCCAGGTCTAATGCGGCGCTACTGCCGATGTCGCTGCTGTAGATGCCGCACTCCGCGATCAACCCGGCCCATCGTTCGGTGTTGAACGCGTATCCAATTTGGAAAGAACGACCAGCGTCGATTGCTTCGCTGTGAGTGCCGCTCGAATCCAGCGTGCCGTCGATATAGATTGCCCATGTGGTCGTCGTCGTGCGAACGACAATTACATGCCACGCGTTGTTTGAGACCGTCCCTGTGCTTGTCCCGATAGTCGAAATCCCCTGCTTCCTGATGGTCAAAAGGAGTGAAGAGTGTTCGACGGCGATATTCAACGCACCAAAGACATCGGATCCTAAAATCGTACTTTTCTCGACAGCGAGAACGGAGCTTCGTTTTACGACTGCGAAGAGCGTGCGGTTGTAGGAGCTGTTCGGGTATCCGTTATCTGTGAGACCTTGCGTGAGTCCGTCGAACTCCATCGCAGCGTAGCCATTGACCTCGGCGGTCTGATACTTCGGCATGTCCGACGCCCGGGTCATGTCGTAAAGACCGCCGGCCACGCTGTTGGGCCACGTGCCTTGATTTGTGTTATCCGTCCCGCCAGAGATCGGCGTCTTGTACCAGGCTGCGAGCCCCGTAATCGCGTCTGGAGCCAATCCAGCCGCGCCAGCCGTAGAGCTGTTGGTAACGTTGGCCTGAAGGCCCGTGTATGTAGCGGCGTAGTTGCCCCAGAGATCCACGATACCGGTTCCCGGTGCGGTATACGCATTGGCGGAACATGTCTCTCCTGTACTAACTACCCGAGATAATGTCCAAGTTACCGTTGCCCCGCTTGCGACTGGAGAAGACAGCGTTACAGCGCCTCCGCTCATAGTAATAGCCCGCCCTGTCGTAGTGGTTATCGTTACGGAGAGTGTCTCGTTGTAGGTGTCCACGATAGTGGTACCGGCACTTGGGATCGAACTGGAGACGTAGCTAGGCGCAACCACATCTGCGTAGTTTATGCTAGCTCCGTATGTGACTCTGGGAGTAAATGCCATAATAGTTGTAATTGAATAAGATTAAACGTTTAATTTTCTAAGTTAAATAGGCCCGACGACGCCGAAGCCCGAGCGGCGTCGAGGTTGTGGCGTAGCTGATGCCGACCCAACATTCAGCGGATGCGGATAAGTATACGGCGTGTAGCCTGGCCGCTGCGTGTTGCTGTAATAATCTCTTCCGTCGACGATGTGCCGGCTCGAATTAATCCCACCCGAAATCATTACATTCTGGTGCGCGCCGGAAGAATCATTGATGTCTGCCCCAATGCGATTGTCCCAGAAATACGCGGGCTCAAGCGACTGTGCTGACCACGGATTTGATGGATTGGAGACTATCCCGTACCCGGTATTCAGTGAAACGTCGGGGCCGCGCCCGATTTGATCGCGAGCGGGGTATCCGTAAACCACTTTGTAGGTGTCTCCGTTTTCCCATTGATTGTCCGACCCCCCTTCGAGTGGCCCAACGACAGTCGTCGTTCCGTTTGATACAATACATGAGCGCGAACCATCCGTTACGTTTACGATCCAATCGCCGCAGTGGATTGCGTAGGCGTTACCCGTGTTCCATACGTTGTTTGTTCCGCCCTGCAGGACAGTGCAGGCAAGCGTGTTCGTGCCTTGGCCTGACGCTTTGCACCAACTTCCGTCAGTCGTGTTTCGTACGATATAACCGATGTCCACGCCACCGGCCTCGCTGAAGCTGAATGCCCCTGGTTCAAAGCCAGCGGGCCGCGCCGAGTCCGCAATATTTTGCTGCCCATTGGAACCGGTGTGTGTTCCCGTGCGGATTGTCGCTGTGCGCAATGCATCGACCGTCCAAGATGCGCCGCTATCGGTTAGTGTTGCGCTGGTGCCGCCCGTGTGAGTGCCGGTAAATGAAGCGGTGTCGCCGTCGTAGTATGGACTCCCGCCCGATGCGTGCTTGCAGTCCCCGCGTAGCTCTGACGATCTGACGTTGTTGACGACTCCGCCAATGTTTGCACCCCAAGACCCGGCCCCACTCGTCGAAAACCGGTTGCCCCATCCGACACCAGTTCCGCCGCGTATAAACCACGGATAGTTTCTAGCTTCCGTCGCAATGAAATGGTTTTTATAGATTTCCCAGTTCTTTGTGCCTCGCGAATTGTGCGATTGGGTCGAATGGCATTCTAGTGCACCGTTGGTGACGGTATTGTATCTAAAAACGAAATGAAACCCGTAGTTACCATCGACTATATTAGGACCCACGCCGGTCATGTCATTGTTTTCGATAAAAACGGTGTTCGCTGTACCAATTTTAGATGCCCCGAAAAACACCGGATGAGCGGTTAGAGCTAGGGTTTGATTCTCCCCGTTTACCCGAGAGCCTATCGTTATATTGTTGTCGAAAACGCCTCGTGCTTCATAAGCGCGGATTACAAGGGCTCCACTCAAGTATCCCGATTGAAAATAATTATTCGTTACGCGGAAGTCTAGAGCGGTCGCATGAGCGTAAATCGCGTCCTTGTCCTGCACCATATCCGTGAACCCTATGTCACGAATTGTGACATTCGCCGCATTGATATGAAATACAGCGTTACCGCTCGACACGTTCGGCGTGATGTTTGTGAGATACTTCCCGGCTCCCTGCACCGTGCAGGGAAAATTCGCATCGAATATATAGTCAGTCGGCGAGACCGTTCCAGTTGGAAACACAAGCGTGTCCCCCGGGCCAAACCCGAGCGCGACCTGAGCGTCAACCGCCGCCCGCGTTATGGCTGTTGCTGTGTACGTTGCCATTATGAAGTAGCGTAGAGGGTGAAAGTCGGTTTGCGGTTAACCCAATAGACCCACGATGCGCCGTCGTAGTACGCGAATCGGCGCGTCGTGCCGCCATTTTCATATAACATTGTTGGCCGATTCGCGTTGTCGTTAGTGTTTACGCGGAGCACAAGCCAGTATATGGTTCCACTAATCACCGAGACTGACATGTTATTGAATTTAAGCAGAGCGCCGGCATCGGCTGCATCCGAGATCGGGCGTGTGTCCGATGAAGTGCCCAGCGGCGAACCGGTCGGAAGATTTGACGCCCCGCCGCCGTCGTCGGCATAAATTTCTGTCCACATCGTGTCAGCCGATGTGCCAACTTTATCGAGATACAGCTCTGCCGCACACCGTATGCTGGTGCTGTCGGCGGTAAACGGGAACCCCAAACGTATGCCCCCCAGCGCTCCGTTACTGATACCGACGCCGCTACTGTTAGAGCTAGACGATGTCTCGTGCGCGACGGTGCAACCGGCTGACGCTGCTGCCTTTGAATAATAATGGCCCATGGTATTAGACTGCGTAGCCCCACAGTTCAAAAATGCATTGGTGATTGGCTTCGGTGTAGGCTGTTCCAAATTCCAGATACAGCACCTTGCCGTTCGCGACGGTCGCGCCGGCGTTGATATTTGCTGGCGTGCTTTCGCTAGAGACGCCTGCGGTCGTGTCGAGCACGTCCATGACGGCGGAGTTCGCTACGCCAATAAATGCGTCGGCAAACTTCAAGTCCATGTCCGACTCGGTCGTCGGATCGGCTTCAAAGGACTTTTTCCACGCCGTTGCGACGAAACCGAGCGGGAAGTCCGCGCCAATCGTGCCAAGGAACAGGCGGTCAATGGCGCCGTCGCACACTGCCTTCGGGTCGAAGGTTGCCCGGAACGCGAGGGTGACTCCGGAGCGGTTTGCCACCCACACCTGCGCGGGAGTCTGCGAGGTGTTCCGCACGTTGTAGCCCGCTGCTGTTTTCACGATGCCCCAGTAAAGGGTCGTGCTCGCCGGCTGAGTGAATGTCGTGATGGTCACACCCGATTCGTCTAGATGCGTTCCAGCCGGAAGCGTAATTACCCGCGCTGTGCCGTCCGTCGTCGTGCGCATCGGAATCTGTACGTCCGTGGCAGGCGTCGCAGAGTATGTCAGCGTGATGTTACCGGAGAGGCTCTTCGAGTTGGCCTTGGTCACGTCGATCTCGGACGCACCCATGTTCGTCCATACCGGATACAACGTGTTGAACGTGAGCAGACGGGCAGGAGGAACGATACCGCTGGCAAGGTCACTAGCACTAACCGAAGGAGCGGCGAACGCTAAAGTGTTTACGGTTCCAACGACACTCGCTACCGAAAGTACCTGTCCGACAGTTCCCTGCGCAGCAGGCAATATAGCCGTATAGCTGGTGGTAATGTCTACGGGTGCGGTGATAGTGACTACTTCCGGAGAAGTAGCGTCGGCATCCGCTAGCCGGATAGAGCCTGGAATTGAGTCCCCGTAGACTTCAACATCCCCGGCATCGGTGATACGTACCGTAGAAGCTTGGACTCCCTTCCCTGTCCCGTCGGAGCGTACTATTACGTTATCTGTGGAAAAGGACGCCGCTGCAGTAACATCGCCAGAGCCGGCCCCTGCTGCCGCATACTCAAGTGCGGTTGCCCCTGCATTCACGCGCAAAACTTGGAGTGCCGTTCCTATTGCCAGCTTAGCTGCTGTGTTTGAGCCCGTACCGACAGCTAGGTCTCCGGCTGCGTCCCATATGACATCGGTAGCTACTGCGCCGCCTCCTGAAGATGCAACGGTCAACGTCCGGGTCGCACCGGAGCTTCCCGCAGTGATCGTTATATTACTACCTGCAACTAACGCGGCTTCCGTTTGCGCCCGACTAGCGGAGTTAAAGTCGCTCAGATCGGTACTGACGATTGCAAGTGCGGTCTTGACCTGTGCGGAAGTGATTGGATCTCCCAAAACATGATAAACTGCGCCGTCGTAGATCCAAGTCACCGTAACCGTCACCCCTGCCGCCAGTACAAATGAGGTGATAGTGGCTCCCCGATTCTCGCTCTTGCTGCTCGGAATCGTGATAGTCGCACTCGACCCGTTAGTGTTGGAGATAATTATAGACTGCTGAACGCGAGCGCCTCCGCTAGGGAACGCTACTGTCATAGCGGTTCCGGTAAGAACTACCTTGTTAACCGATTTGACGGCATCCATCGTGACCGTTCCACTTGCTACAGTCCCGAGGTCGTGTATGTTGGGGGAAATACGGTCGGCAGTAGTTGCGCCGGTAAGTGCTGCATCGTTCAAACTAACTCCACCTCCCCCGGCAAGTACTGCGGCTTTAACGAAAGCCGTACTCGCGATTTGCGTGGTATCGGTTCCCGGTGCTGCAGTGGGCGAGAGAGGAGTTCCCGTCAGCGTAGGCGATGCAAGATTGGCTTTTAGATCGAGCGCAGTCTGCGTAGCCGTAGAAACCGGCTTGTTCGCGTCGCTCGTGTTGTCGGCATTACTCAGTCCGACCATCGCCTTTGTGACGCTATGCGGATTGGATACGGCTAAATGTGCAGAAACTGCAGAGGCCGCAGTACCTGCCGCTTCCTTGCCCGCAAGATCCGAGACCAGGTTAGTAATATCGGCCTGCGCGTGCGTATGAGACGTATTTGCCTTCAGCGCAGCGGCAGCGACTACAAATGCTGTATTAGAGATTTGCGTTGTGTTCGTCCCCGGAGCCGCTGTCGGTGCAGTAGATACACCGGTCAGATTGGCGTTATTGAAAGTAAGTCCGGCAAGAAACGTGCCGAGTAATACCTGAAGGGTGTTTCCCGTGAGCGGAGCGGAACCGAAAGTGAGCGTAGTTCCCACTACGGTATAGTTAGCTTCGACCACGCATAGCCCGTTAAGGAAGACAACGACGTCCCCTGCAGGGGCGCTAGGAAGTGTGAATACGGTATTCGAATTGTTGATGACTCCCGTAGGAATTATCAGCTCGGTCGTAGAGGAGCCCCCTGCTCCGCCTGTAGACTGGATCAACGATAGTGGCATTTAAGAGAAGATTAGATAATTAGATAATTAAACGTTTAATTTTCCTAGACTTAAGGGGAAGCTAGTTGCCTAGCTAAACCGTAAGACTAGAAACGGACTGCTACCAGGAACAGGCATTCGGTAACCTCGAAGCTCTACTGGTTCAGCGCTGCAGTTTTCTATCGATTGTGCGGAGGACTTCCTCGACTGCCGCAAACCTAGCCTCGACGTTTGCGAGCTTGGCCTCCACGGCACTGAGTCTCTGCCCGACGATTCGTTGCTCGGTCCGCTCCTGTTCAAGCGATGCAATGCGGGTTTCCGTCGCTTGGATCTGGATCCCCATAATCTGCAATTTCAGCTCTCTTTCCGCGCGCATCGATTCGGTTCGCGCGATGGTCACGGCGTGCAGATTTAGCACCTCTTGTTTGATCGCTGCTGCATCGGTCTGACGTTCGGCGTTGAATTTGTTCGCCTGATTGGAGACTTCGACTCGGAATCGGTTTATGTCGTCGCTGTTTTTCTGCCAGCTGATTCCCAAGCCGAATACGAAAGCTAGAAAAACTACGACGTGACCGATGTTTTTGGAAAACAAATCGGATAGGTTTTGCATATTATGTAGATAACTAGTATCTGGT
>Ga0163150_10005863_pt1 | contig 15405 bp, 13 predicted proteins | sample OliLakLV19P2IB_FD_148628 | JGI IMG/M metagenome (GOLD analysis project Ga0163150, IMG submission 148628) | Freshwater microbial mat bacterial communities from Lake Vanda, McMurdo Dry Valleys, Antarctica - Oligotrophic Lake LV.19.P2.IB | ecosystem: Environmental > Aquatic > Freshwater > Lake >...
GAATTTGCCCGCGTGGGTGGCTTCAAGTTTCTCGTGGGCGGCGTGGTGGGCGATTCGTTCACCATCCGATCCTCGGCAATCGTGGAAGCGCCTTGGAACACATGGACCCTTCTCGGAACAGTCACGAACCAATTTGGTGTGGTCGAGTTTGTGGATCCTCAGGCCTTGTCAAACTCAGTGCGATTCTACGGCGCGCAGCGGATCGGGCCCTGAAAATCCCGGCAGGCGCAGCGGCGAATCTTCGACGTTTGTGAACCGGGGAGATGCTCCGAGGCTTACGGTTCGCCCCCTCAAGCGGGATCGAATCGAAGCGTGGACATTCCGGTCTGCGTCTCCTTGGAGGGTCAGCGTCCAGGCGGACAGGGAATGTCCGCGCTCCTGGTCCGGTCCAGGGAATAAACGCGCAAAAAGTTTTCGGGGAGATGTTTCCTCCGCCAGAGGTTCCACGGCATTGTTCCGGCACCGAGGGGGTCGCGGGCTGGCAATCATCTCGAACGAGGGGGAAAGCCACCGATGCAGAAAGACATTTCTCAAAACCCAAACTTGCCGCCGCCAGCGCGAGCGATTAACTCATTCACGATGAACCTGACGCAACAGCAATTCGATCATCCCGCCTGACGCATGAAAGAATGCCTTCCTCTCCGCGGCATCGTCACGGTTTTGAATACGCCATTCACCGCCGGGAACGAATTGGACGCGGGCGCGCTGCGACATCATATCCGCGTGGCGCTCGATGCGGGTGTCGCTGGATTCCTCGCACCCGCCATGGCCAGCGAAGTGGACAAGCTCACGGACGTCGAGCGCGATTTGTTCGTGAGCACGGTGCTCGACGAAGTGCGCGGCCGCGCGGTTGTGATCGGGGGGGCCTCTGCACCGTCGGCAACGGAGCGGGTTCGCCTGTCCCGGCGGCTGGTGGAGGCCGGATGTGACGGGGTGTTGGTTTCGATTCCCTACGAGAACGACGAGCAATATTCCCGCGCAGTCCGTGAAGTGGCCGAAACGTCGCCGCCTTTCCTGATGTTGCAGGATTGGGATCCGCGCGGCTACGGAGTGCCGGTGGCGACGTTGGTGAAATTATTTGAAACGGTCGAGGCGTTCCGCGCGGTCAAGGTGGAGGTCGTGCCGGCGGGGCGCAAATATTCCGAACTATTGGCCGCCACCGGTGGACGGCTGCATGTCTCGGGCGGCTGGGCGGTGATGCAGATGATCGAAGCGCTGGACCGCGGCGTGCATGCCATCATGCCGACCGCGCTGCACGCGATCTATGTGCGCATTTACCGCCTGCACTCGACGGGCCAACGTCAGGCGGCACGCAAACTATTCGACCAATTACTGCCGATCCTGGCGTTCTCAAACCAGCACCTGGACATTTCCATTCACTTCTTCAAGCGTCTCCTTTTCGCTCAGGGGATCTATCCAACGCCCGCGGTGCGAGCTCCGGTCGTCCCATTCGACGAGATCCATGCTCGCGTTGCGGATGAACTCATCGCGTGCGCCGTGGCGTTGGAAGCGGCGGTGACGGGCGGTGTTCCAGGCGCGATGACCGTCGACGGCAAAGAAATTTCGTAGGAACGAGTCGCGGTGAGGCGTTGGGCGGATTTCCTATCCGTCAGGGTTCCGTTGCCAGATGACGCTCTGCCGATTGCAAATCGGTGATACGGCACACAGAGTCCGCACGGAGAGAAAGGGAGAATATTCCTTCGCACTTGCTTGGGCGCATCCTGACCTGACCACCGTGATGCTACTCCAGGGAAGCATATTGGAGCGCGGCGTTCACGCCGCTTCAACAAAACTACGCAGTATTCGCTGGAAAAACTCGCGCATCGGTCTTGTCGGCGATGAAGCGGCGTGAACGCCGCGCCCCGCTCGTTCTTGACGGACCGCTCTTCGGTGGTTAACAACCCTCCCTGTCCGGCGTGATGACCGGCACACACCAAGCATGAGCAAGACAATTCACTGCCACAGTCTTCTCGTCGCCTTCCTCGGTCTGGTGATGACAGGTTGCAGTTCGCGGTTGGCACGGATCGATTCTCTGCCTTCTCCGACAGCAGAAGATCGGGCCGTCGCGTTCCTTCAGCGCGAAGTTCCCGCATGGTCACAGGACAACGGCTGCTACTCCTGTCACAACAACGGCGATGCCGCCCGCGCGCTCTACGCCGCCTCACGACGAGGCTATCGATTCTCAAAAGGCGTTCTCGCGGACACCACCAAGTGGGTTTCGCATCCGGAACGATGGGAAGACAACAAGGGTGATCCGGGCTTCAGTGACCAGCGTTTGGCCACCGTGCAGTTCGCCGCATCACTGGCCGCCGCCGTGGAATCGGGCGCTGTCAGAAACCCGGCGACACTGAATGCCGCAGCCATCAAAGTCGCGCGAGCCCAGGCTCCAGACGGATCGTGGCCGGTGGATGTAGCGAATCCGGTCGGCTCTCCCGCGACCTACGGCACGGCGCTGGCGACCTACATGGCCTGGGATGTGTTGAGCCGCGCTTCATCGCCGGAAGTTCGCGCGGCCACCCAGAGGGCCGGGAACAAATTGAGAAGCATCAAGCCCGACAGCATTCCCAACGCGGCGGTGCTCCTATTGTTTCTTCGTAGTGAACGGGGTTCTGCTGCGAATATTCGCACGGCACTGGATTTTCTCCGTCGCGCCCAGACCCGTGATGGCGGATGGGGACCGTACGCCGATTCACCGCCGGAAGCGTTCGATACCGCGTTGGCTTTGCTGGCGATCGCGGGATTTCCTGATGAGACAGCGGTGCCGGCAATGGTGCGGCGGGGCAGAGAGTTTCTCGCAGGTACGCAATCGCCGGACGGAAGCTGGCCCGCCACAACCCGGCCAGCCGACGAACGAAGCTACGCGCAGCAGATCTCCACGACAGGCTGGGCGACCCTCGCATTGCTGGAGACCCGCTGAACCGGCGCCACTCCAGGCGAATCTCGCCGCCGCGATCCTCGGCTGGACACCGTCCGCCGCGCAGCCAGTGCGGAAGATTCTGTGGGTTTATTTGACCTCGAACGACAATTTCACCACTTCATTCGTGAAGCGCCGCTGGACACCCTCAAACAAATCCACCTCGAAAGTTTTGCCGATGTTGTTCCCGGCAAGATCTTCGATGGTGTTTTGCACTTGGAGCTGATGCGGGCCGGCTGCCCAGGGTTTCCTCGGCGTGAAACCCCAGTGTTGCTCGTGGTCGGACAACGCGCTGGTGCCTTCCACGAATCGGCCCGCAGGGTCCGCCACTCGGATCACGCGCAAAGCAAGAGCGTGATCCATCGGTTCGGGAAAGGTCACCATTAATGCGTCTCGTGTGCCGGCTTTCGGTGACTGAAGTTTCCAGGTCGAAGGCGACGGCGGCTCACGATCGGGCCGACCCACGCGAAACGATTTGCGGAAACCCACGCGCAGCGGCAGCCCGGCGCTGTCGCGCCAGGCGGCGTCGATTTCAAGCGAGTAACGTTTTCCTTCTTCGAGCGCAGGACCAATTTCCTCCAGAGGCTGGACGCCACGTTTGATTCGCCCCGGATCAATGAACAAGGTGAGACGCGTCATCTCCGGATTCCAAAGTTCCTCGTCGATTTCGAGAAACGGAAGTTCCACCGGCTTGCCCGCCTCATCGAGCAGGTGGATGTGATTGTAAATATGCCCGCCCTGCATTGGCGCGCTGAAGTGGACGTAGAATTTGAGCAGGTTCTCCGGCAACAGGTCAGCGCCCGGATAAACCTGCGCAACGACGGTGGTTGGTTTTCCAGACGCCGAGGGCAGACTGAATTTTGAAATGGCGTCAGCGGAGCGACGATCGACGTTGCCTGGCAACCGGCCCGGGCGGAACACGGCGCGGTACGCCACGCCCGGCTCCAGGGGGAATCTTGGCTGAAAACGAATCAAAGATTTCTCGACACGATAACTTCCCAGCATCGGGGGCACAGACAGGTCGGCAATAAAATCGCCCTGGCCGGCGTAAACGGAAAGGAGTTGCTGCCAATTTCCGTCCGTCCAATTCGTCGCCCGAAGTTGGCGGACTTCGTTTTCGTCGAGAACCGCGACCTCGACGGTTATCGGGTTCGAGTTGGTGTTCCACCGAAGGAAATACTCGGAGCCTCCGGCGCATTGGGCATGGAAGGAAAATCCGATCCAAATGGCGAGACCCAAGCCCGCCCGCAGCGCACCCGTGCACGCAAGAAGGCGAACGATTCCAGTCATGGTGGTTGAACGAGCCCGCTATTTTTAAGCCGCCGGATTCGCCCTGCGTCAAGGCAGCGCCAGCGATTCCAGATTCAACGAGTTGCCCTCGCCCCGGCGGACGACCAGCGCGTGGGACGGATCGAGTTGATCGAGTTGATCCACACCGGTCCAGCTCTCGATTGTTTCGTAAGGCTGCCCTTTCTTGTCCGCAACTTTGTCCGTGATGTTTTCCGCGTTTTCGATGTTGTCGGTGCTGATCTTCATGACGCCGCGGCTGCTGTTGGCCAGCAGGAGGTAATCCTTGCCGCCCTTCTGATAGACGATCATGTCGAGCGGACGATTGCGGTTGCCGAGTTCGGCGATGGTCTTGCCTTTGATCTTTGCTCCGGGCTTGAGATCGCCGAGGGGGAATTGCACGAGAGGCGTGCAGGTGTAGGCCGCGATGAGCGAAGGCTGGCTGCCCACATTGAACGGCACAAACGTGCGCACCGGAGAACGGGTCTCGAACCGGCCATGCGCCCCGTGGAAAATCTCCACGGTCGTGCCGTTGGCCACGGTCTCGAACGGAAACGGAATGGCGCGCAGCGTGGAGGAGAATTCCTCGTTCGACAACCCTGCGATGAGCACGCGGTCCTGGAAAAATGCGAGGTCGGTGATGGATTCCTGGCGGGGATTGCTCTGGCGATTGCCCTCGCCGACGACACCGTCCACGGGCGCATCGGGCAGTTCGCCCCGGGAGAATTTCACCTTGCCGAGCGACACCGCTTCGAGGTTCCCGCCAGCCTTCACACGCACCAAGACCGGAATGGCATCCGGTCCGCGCCCGCGCGAAACGGCAATGTAGGCATTGCGCGAGATGGGGTTGACCACCATGTCATTGATTAGAATCTGATCGGCGCTGGTGCCGAGCAAACCGGCGATCTTCTGGTTGATGCCTTCCACCTTGAGCGGCTGAATGGCTTTGGCGGGCACAGTGTCGCCGGTGGCGACGGCCACCACCGCGGCACCCCGCGTATCGGCGATGAGCAGGATGGCATCCGGCCCGAATGCCAGCGGACCCATCGATTTAAACTCTGGTTTACCCTCTTTCATTCCCGCCGTCCAGTCGGCGGCGCGAAGCCCGAAACAACCGATGCCAGTGAGAACAACGAAAAATAAACGAGCGATGATTTTCATATTTGGAAACCTTTCTTTGGGACTGAAAACACCTTGTTTCAATCTCGCGCCGGTGTCAAACCAAAGACTGCGGCGTGAAAGTCACTCATAAAATTTTCTGAATCCGCGTGATTCAAATTCTTCGATCACTTCATCCGGTTTCCGCAAAATCCGAATTGCCGCATGAGGCGTCTCGGCGGCAAGCTTCAATCCTTTCTCCGGCCCCAGCACGCTCGCCGTGGTCGCAAGGGTGTTAGCCGTGATGCAATCCTTGGCAATCGCGTTGACCAGGCTGTGGTCCGTCAGTCCGAGTCCCGTGTGCGGATCGACGATGTGCGAATAGCGTTTTCCATCAATTTCCAGACGCTGAAACAAATCGCCCGAGGTTCCGAGTCCCGCATTCTTCAATAGCACAAATTTTTTCGCAGGCGCATCCGGCGCGTCCAAAGGCGCGATCTCGATCCGCCAGCCGCGCTTGCCCGGCGGCGGCTCGCTCACAGCCAAATCTCCCGCGCCTGCCACGAGCGCCGATTTGATTCCGAGGTCCCGCAGAATTCTCAAACCTTCATCCACGGCGAATCCTTTGGCGATGGAGCCCAGGTCCAATCGCATGTTCGGCACGAGCAATTCCGCGGAGTGCGTTCGCGCATCCAGCCGCAGATTCTTATAGCCGACCGCATTTCTCGCCTCTGCCAGCCGGACGGGGTCGGGCATCTTTTTTTCCCGCCGGGCTTTGCGCCAGAGATTCACATACGGCCCGACCGTGATATCAAATGCGCCACCGCTTTTTTCCGACAGCGTTCGCGCGCGGTCCAGAACATGCCACAGCTCCTCGCTCAATTTGATCTTCTGCCCGCTGCCCGACGTTTGCGACAGACGGCTCAATTCGCTGTCGGGATCGTAATCGCTCAAAATGCCGTTGAGCTGGGCGACACGCGCGAAAGCGGCCTCCGCCGCCGCGTTCGCTCTGGTTTCGGTTCGCGCATACAGGACGATCCGAAACGGCACGCCCATTTGCGGCTCAGAGAATTCGTAGCGGATCGGCGGAGAAGCTTTGTCCCCACTGAACTTCGCGCAGGAACAGAGCGTGAGGAAAACAGTGGGAAGAAAAAATTTACGAAACACAGGTCAACTTTCCAGAATCGCCATTGCCGAGGCGTGTTGTTCGGTGTGGCTCAGCGTCAAATGAACAATGCGCCCGCCCCGCTCCTTCAGAAGTTTGACCCCATTTTCGTGCAGGATGACAAACGGTTCACCACTCTCTTTTCGTGCGACCTCCATGTCCTGCCAGCCGAGATGCGCGCCAATGCCGGTTCCGAACGCCTTTGAGATCGCTTCCTTCGCCGAGAACCGCGCAGCTAGAAAAGGCCCCGGCCGCTTGTGCAAAAGACAGTAGGCGATTTCGTCAGGACGCAGAATTCGCTGAAGGAAACGGTCCCCAAATTTTTCGTAAGAGGCTTCAATCCGCGCCACTTCGATGATGTCGATGCCAGTGCCAAGAATCATTGGGCTTGATGTTCCAGAGTTTTCATTGCAGAGACAACAGTCATTTTGATGGGCCCGGTCTGGGAATAAAAATGGCGCGTGATTCACGCGCCATCTCGGAAGAACAAAACCCCGATTTAGCTCGGAGTCGAAACCGGATCCTCAGCGGCGGCCTCCTGTTTGAAAACGATTTTGCCCTCCTCGACGGTGACGGCAATCGGCTCGTTGTTCAGCACGATGCCCTTGAGAATTTCCTCCGCCAACGGATCCTCCAGATAGCGCTCGACCGACCGGCGCATGGGCCGCGCCCCGTAGGTCGGATCGTATCCTTTTTCCACAAGAAAATCCTTAGCCTTTTCGTCCAAAGCCAGCATTATGTTTTTCCCCTTGAGACGTTCGAGAACTTTTGCGATTTCCAAATCCAGAATCTCGACAAGGTCGGGTTTGGTCAGGGAACGGAACACGATGATGTCGTCCAGGCGGTTTAGAAACTCCGGGCGAAAAACACGCTTGGCTTCGTCCATGATTTTTTCGCGCATCTTCTCGTAACTGTTTTCATCCGTGATCGGCGAAAAACCCATCGACGACTGCTTCTTGATCGTTTCCGCGCCGACGTTGGAGGTCAGGAGAATAATGGTGTTCCGGAAATTGATGACCCGCCCCATGTTGTCCGTGAGTTTTCCTTCCTCAAGAATCTGCAACAGCATGTTGGTGACGTCAGGGTGCGCCTTCTCGATTTCGTCAAAGAGGACGACCGAATAGGGCTTCCGGCGGACTTGCTCCGTGAGCTGCCCGCCTTCCTCGAAGCCGACGTACCCAGGAGGAGAGCCGACCATGCGCGAAGAATTGTGGCGCTCCATGTATTCGCTCATATCGAGCTGGATGAGCGCCTTGGAATCGCCGAACAAAGTTTCCGCGAGCGATTTGGCCAATAAAGTTTTTCCAACCCCGGTGGGTCCGAGCAACGCGAACGTGCCGATGGGCCGTTTGGGATCTTTCAGATCGGCCCGGGACCGGCGCAGCGCCTTGCACATCGCGGCAACGGCCTCGTTCTGGCCGACGACGGTTTTGGACATTTCACTTTCCAAGGCGAGAAGCTTCGCTGCTTCACCCTGCTCCATTCGCTTCAGCGGAATACCGGTCCACTTGGAGACCACCTGCAAAATATCATCTTCATCGACCACCACGCGTTTCTCTTCGCGGCTGCTTTTCCAAACGTTGATCACCGATTCGAGTTTTTCCTTCGCGTGCTTTTCCTTGTCACGCATGGAGGCGGCCCCCTCGAAATCCTGGTTCTTGATGGCCTTCTCTTTTTGACCCTTGATTTCCTCAATGCTGGCCTCAATGTCCTTGACCTCGGGCGGACGCGTCATCGCGCCAATGCGCGAACGAGAGCCTGCTTCGTCCATCAAATCAATCGCTTTGTCCGGCAGATACCGGTCCGTGATGTAACGATCTGAGAATTTCACCGCCGCCTCAACAGCGGCGTCGGTGATCTCGGCCTTGTGATGTTCTTCGTATTTTCCGCGAAGCCCTTTCAAAATCAGGATCGTCTCGTCCACCGAGGGGGCTTCAACTCTCACGGTCTGGAAACGGCGTTCGAGAGCGGCATCCTTTTCAATGTATTTGCGGTACTCGGTCAAAGTGGTGGCGCCGATGCATTGCATTTCGCCACGACTGAGGGCGGGTTTGATGATGTTCGAGGCGTCCATCGTGCCTTCCGCCGAACCGGCTCCAACGATGGTGTGCAATTCGTCGATGAAAAGAATGATGTTCTTGGCGCGGCGGATTTCGTCCATGACCGCCTTGATGCGTTCTTCGAACTGTCCGCGATACTTTGTGCCCGCGACCATCAAAGCCAGATCAAGCGTGATCACCCGTTTTTCGCGAAGAAGTTCCGGCACGTTCCCCCGCGCGATTTCCTGCGCGAGCCCTTCAACAATGGCAGTTTTGCCCACGCCCGCTTCTCCGAGGAGAACTGGATTGTTCTTGGTGCGGCGGCAGAGAACCTGAATCACGCGCTCGATTTCGCTCTGGCGGCCGATGACGGGATCCATTTCGCCCTTGCGCGCAATCTCGGTGAGGTCGCGGCCGAAGGCTTTCAGCGCGGGAGTTTTCACCTCGCCCTTTTTGTCCGCTGATTTTTCCGGGGGGCCGCCGGCCATCTCGCCGCCGGAGCCTTCTTCCTGCCCGGCAAAATTCGGATCCAGCTCCTTCAATATCTCCTGGCGCGTTTGCTCGATATCTATATCGAGGTTTTTTAATACACGGGCCGCCACACCATCTCCCTCGCGCAACAGCCCGAGCAAAATGTGCTCGGTCCCAACGTAAGTGTGATTGAGCGCCTTGGCTTCCTTGGCTGCGAGCGCGAGCACCTTTTTCACGCGGGGAGTGTAGGGAATGTTGCCGATCATCTTTTGATCGGGGCCGGTGCCGACCTGCTTCTCGACTTCCATCCGGACGGTTTCCAGGTCAAGACCGAGTTTTTGCAAAACGTTCACGGCGACGCCCTGGCCGAGTTTGATCAGGCCGAGCAGGAGATGCTCGGTGCCCACGAAATTGTGGTTGAACCGGTCGGCTTCCTTCCGGGCCAGCGCCAAAACCTGTTGGGCGCGCGGCGTAAAATTATTCATCGCTTCATCGCTCATAGTTCAAATTGGTCTTCCTAGTTAGTTTTGTCCAGCGAACCGGCGTCCCCATTCTTCTTCGGATTCGGGCGATCAACCTTTTTCAAGCGCTCGCGCACCATGTCAGCGCGGAGCAGATCACGTTCCTCGGCGGCGAGTTTCTCCGAGTATTGCTTCTGCAAATGGGCCGGCTGCGTCACAATAAACAATTCATCGATCAAACCACGCTCCACTTTTGGAAAATGATCGAGATCGACCCCCAGCCGCATTAAAGAGAGCAGATTCATCGCTTCCTTGGACGAAATACTATGCGCGTTGGCCAGAATTCCGTAGGCGCGACCGATATGATTGAAAACCATTTTCGGCTTCTTTTCCAGCAATAGGACACGGGCGTTCTCCTCGTGTTCAATTATTTGCAGCAGCACTTTGTTCAATCGCTCAACAATGTCGGTCTCTGCTTCGCCCAACGTCATCTGATTGGAAACCTGGAAAACGTTGCCTAGCGCCTCGGTCCCCTCCCCATACAAACCCCGGACGGCCAGGCTCAATTTATTCACGGACTGGATGATTTGATTGATCTGTTCCGCCAGAACCAGCCCGGGCAAATGGAGCATCGCGCTGACGCGAATGCCGGTCCCGAGATTGGTCGGGCAGGCGGTCAAATATCCGATGTCGGAATGAAACGCGTAGTCGAGCCGTTTTTCCAGATCTGAATCGACCTGGTCCACGGTCATCCAGGCCTGCTTCAATTGGAGCCCGGGACGCAGAGCCTGCATGCGCAAATGATCCTCCTCATTAATCATCACGCAGAGCGATTCGTCCTTGTTCAAAACCAGGCCGCTGCCGGCGCTCTTGGCCGCATGCTCGCGACTGATCAAGTGCCGTTCCACTAATATCTGCTTGTCGATGGCCGGCAAATTATCCATCGACTGCGAAAACGCGTTCGTCATCTGCGGCAGGCTCTCGACCGCGGGGCGAATCGATTCGAGCGACTTGATGCGTTCCGCCTTTTTGGCCCAACCCGGAAACGCGAATCCTCTCAGGTTGCGCGCGAGACGAACCCGGCTCGACATGACGATCCGATCGTGCGGACCGGTGCGGCGAGTCGTCTCGGAGGGTGGAGTTAAAAATTCTTGCAAGTCCATTTAGGGGGTTGCCACCTGGCTTAGTTTGTCCCGGGTTGTTTTGATTTCGTCACGAAGGCTCGCGGCCTGTTCGAAATCCTCGTCGTTGACGGCCTTGTCGAGGCGCTTTTCCAGTTGCTTGAGTTGCGACGTCAGGTCGCGGCCCTGGCGCAAGGCCTGCGGCACCTTTCCAACATGGCGAACGCCTTTATGCATCGTCTTAAGCAAACCTTCCAGACCCTCGGCGAACGTCTTGTAACATTCGGAACAACCGAGCCTTCCGGCCTTTTTGAAATCGGCCTGGGTGAATCCGCAGGTGGGGCACTTGATTTCCTCGCCACCACTGCCTTTTTCGATTTCCTGCGACGCGCCCAACCCTAGCAACAAATCCGCGAGAGAAAATCCCGCCGGATCGTTCACCCCTTTGTTCTTGGCGCACTCCTCGCACAGATCCACCTTCTGCATTTTGTCGCCGACAATTTGCGTCAGATGCACCTTGGCCTGGTTTTGTTTGCAAACAATACAGAGCATATGTGTTCGATTACCTCTTTACCGTATCCCGTTTCAGCGAGTTTTGCAGCAGCCGATTTCCTCTATTATCGTCCGCACACCCGGCGCTTCCTGTTAAGCTGCCGGGAATATCGGTTCACCTGACTGTTTCGTCAAAGCGTGATAGCGATTTACCAAATCTTTCGTGACAGCGCCCGGTTTGCCTGTCCCGATGGTCCTGCCGTCAATTTTCACAACCGGGATGAGCTCCGCGCCGGTCCCGGTGAGAAAGCATTCGTCCGCGTTGAAAAGGTCATAGCGTGTCAGCGTCGGTTCGCTCACTTGCAGCCCGTTCTCTCGCGCCAGTTCCATGACCACGCCCCGGGTGATTCCGTAAAGCGCGCCCGCCGATAGCGGGGGCGTCATAACCTGATTGCCTTTCACGATGAAAATGTTGTCCGCCGTGCATTCGGCCACGAATCCTTCGGCATTGAGCATGATGGCTTCCTCCACGCCCGCGTTGTTGGCTTCAATTTTCGCCAGGATGTTGTTGAGGTAATTGAGCGATTTGATCGCCGGGTTGATGGCGCTATGCAAATTGCGCGTCGTGGCCACGGTCACGATGTCCATACCCCGTTGATACATCGACGGCGGGTAAACCTGAATCTTGTCCGCGATGATGATGACAGCGGGCGCCTTGCATTTATTGGGGTTCAATCCGAGCGTGCCGACACCACGGGTGACCACCAGCCGAATATAGCCGTCGCGCAGTTTGTTTTTCGCGCAGGTGTCAATGACCGCCTTGATCAGCGCCTCCCGCGACATCGGGAGGGTCAGCAGGATCGCTTTGGCCGAGCAAAAAAGCCGGTCGATATGCTCCCGCAACTTGAAGACCCGGCCATTGTAGGCACGAATGCCTTCGAAGACACCGTCGCCATAGAGAAGGCCGTGGTCGAAGACCGAGATTTTCGCGGTTTTCTCGTCGAAATATTTGCCGTCGATGAATATTTTCATTCGTCCTCGTAAGGCTAGGAAAACAAATCCAGCAAAGCAATAGCGAGTTGAGATCGCCCGGACCACCGGGCCGGCACGCGCGAAAAATTTTTCAGTCGCCAAAGGGCCGACAAACGAAGAAATTTGCAATGAACTTTTCAAATCATCGTTCGCAAATCATAAATCAACTATCGTTATGCCAAATCCATGGACCGGGAAAGGGAACCCTTACAAACGCAAAGAGGTCGTCGCACGGCTTCGCGCCACTCTGAAGAAAGGCCAGCCGATCATCGCCGCCGGTGCCGGCACCGGCATCAGCGCGAAGTTTATCGAAAAGGGCGGTGGCGATCTGATCATCATTTATAATTCAGGCCGCTTCCGCATGGCCGGCCACGGTTCGACCGCGGGATTGATGTCCTACGGCGACGCCAACGCTATCGCCATGGAGATCGGGCAATACGAAGTGTTGCCGGTCGTCGAAGAGATTCCGGTCATCTGCGGCGTCCACGCCACGGATCCCAGGCGACGCATGTGGCACTGGTTGCTTCAGGTGAAAGACATGGGATTCAGCGGCGTGAACAACTTCCCGACGCACTGCATCGTCGATGGGCATTTTCGCCAGGTGCTCGAGGAAACGGGTATGAGTGTGAAGAAGGAATTTGAAATGGTCGCGCTCGCCCGAAGAATGGATCTGTTCAGCATTGTCTATGTGGCAACAGCCGACGAAGCGAAAGCGATGGCACAGGCGGGAGCCGACGCAATCATTGCCCACGTCGGAACGACCGTCGGCGGGTCGATTGGCGTTCGCGGCGCGGTGGTTTCCATGGACGAAGCCGTGAAACGCACGCAGAGCATCATCGATGGCGCGAAAAAAATCCGCAAAGACATCATCTTCCTCTCGCACGGCGGGCCGATCTGCACGCCGGAGGACGCGGCCTACATCAACGCGCACACCGACTGCGTCGGATTCGTCGGGGCCTCGAGCCTTGAGCGGCTGGCCGTGGAAAATTCCCTGATGGACCTGACGAAAAAATTCAAAAAAATTCCCGTGCAGAAAAAAGCGCTGGCTGCTTTCCGGAAGGGTTGAGTTTTCGGCTGGAATCCGGGAGCAGCGGCGCGTGACATTCGGCGGGAAGTTGGCAGGGGACGACATGCCACTCGCGGCGCGCGAAGGACTGACGCGCTCTACCTTCGTTTTGCCAGCAGGCTCAAGAGTTTTTCCGCGCAAGCCTCCGCGAACTTTTCGTCGTTGATCGCGCAGTCCAGTTCGATCACCTCAATGCCGGGACGCAGCGACGACGTGAGGCTCCGAAACAGTGCTGCATCCGCCGCCGGATCGTGAAATTTCTGCCCGGGGGCACTGATGACACTGATGGCTTTCAGAGGCAGCATCACGGTCAACGGCCCGGTGGAAGCGTTGAGTTTCTCCGCAATGATTTTTCCGAGCTGCGCGTTCTCTTCCGGTTTGGTGCGCATCAAGGTCACCTGCGGATTGTGTTGATAAAAATTTCGCCCTTTGAATTTCTCGGGAATGGTTTCCGGTCCATGAAAGTTCACCATGTCGAGACAGCCGGGGGCGACGACAGCCGGGATTCCACTCTTCGCGGCTGCGTCCAAACGAGTCGGGCCGGCCCCCAACACCCCGCCAACCAGTTCATCCGCCCATTCCGTCGTGGTGAGGTCCAGGACCCCGGCAACCAGACCGGTTTCGATGAGTGACTCCATGGTGCGACCGCCAACGCCCGTCGCGTGGAAAACCAAAACCTCGTATCCCGCCGCCTCGAGAATTTTCTGCGCGTGCTGCACACAGGCCGTGGTGTTGCCGAACATGCTGGCGACGATGACCGGTTTGTCTTCACCCGTTTCCGGACGGCTTTCCACCATGCCGCAAATGGCGCCAGCCGCGCGGGTCAGGATTTGTCGGGAAATCCGGTTGATGCCGGAGACATCGACGATGCTGGGAAACATGACGATGTCCTTCACTCCGACGTATTGGGCGGTGTTCCCGCTCGCCAGGGTGGAGACCATCAATTTAGGGAAACCAATTGGCAGGGCACGCATGGCCGCGGTGGCAATGGCCGTTCCACCTCCGCCACCTAGGGAAATCACGCCATCGATTTTCTTTTCCGCGACCAGCCTGGAGAGGATGATCGGAGCTCCTTTGGACATCGCTGCCACCGCCTCACCTCGATCGTTTTTTGCGAGCAATTGGGAAATCTGGATTCCGGCAGCGGTCAAGACTTCGTCACGGGAAACGTCGGGCTTCAATGTTGGCTCGGTCAAAACGCCGACATCTACCACCAGAACCTGGTGGCCGCGTTTTTGAATTTCCCGGGCGACGAAGGCGTGCTCCTCGCCTTTGGTGTCCATGGTTCCAAGAATGGCGATAGTGGGCATATAAACAAACAGTCGGGTGGAAAACCAGTGCGACCACTAAGGTTGCGGTCTCAACGTCGGACTGCCCCATCGCGATAGAAGGGCGTTGGGCAGATCTTTCGGATCCTGCCAAAAATAGAGCTGCCGATTGCCGCCGAGAGTCGGACCCCAACTATGAAGGAACCTCAAGTTATCCACTTTGACCCACTGCGCCGAACCATCAACGAATACCTCGTTCGCTCCCGCCGGCACGGGCGAATTACCGTTCCGGTGTGGAGGAGAACCTCCAAAAAGCTGCTTGTCGCGGGCGTCGTAATCGAAATAACCCCATGGATTGGATCCGCTCTTCAGGATCATGTCCGCCGCCAAAGCCCAGTGCGGCTTGGACGTGCTGAATTTCACCGGGCTAAAGCCCGGGCCGGAATAGGCGGGACCGGTCCAGTTTACGATGCCCCCAAAATATTGGTAACCGATCACCCACTGGGCCGGGGTGTATTGCGGCTCGTAAATGGGAAGGGTCCGCGGGCGAGAGGGGCAATTCCAGATGCTGAAACCGCCGTTGGAAGACACGACCAGCCCTACCAATTTCGCCTGATCCGCTTCAGGAGCGTCTAGTGCGACTTGAACGGAGGCAGCCCGCGCCGGCAAGAGCACATCCTTATTGTCGCCCGCGTAGAGGACGATGCCGATGCCAATCTGGCGAAGATTATTCAAACACGCCACGCGCTTGCTTTTTTCCTTCGCCTTCGCGAGGGCGGGCAGAAGCAACCCGGCGAGTATCGCGATAATCGCGATCACGACGAGCAGCTCGATCAGCGTGAATGCGGCCTTTAAATTTTTTTGGAAACAGCCAACCGATCCGTCGAAATGTGTCCCAACTGAGTCTTGTTTCATTGGATGATTGATTAAAGTGGAACCGCGCGAATTGAGTTGCAAGTTTTCTTTCTCGAAAGCGCTTCCTTAATACGCC
>Ga0163150_10005870_pt1 | contig 15391 bp, 14 predicted proteins | sample OliLakLV19P2IB_FD_148628 | JGI IMG/M metagenome (GOLD analysis project Ga0163150, IMG submission 148628) | Freshwater microbial mat bacterial communities from Lake Vanda, McMurdo Dry Valleys, Antarctica - Oligotrophic Lake LV.19.P2.IB | ecosystem: Environmental > Aquatic > Freshwater > Lake >...
GTTTATGGCTATTTCAAATTTTGGATGGATTACTGGTTCGGCCATCATTGGCACGGTGAAAGAAAATTTTAGCTGGCAGTATTGCATTTTAGCTTTTGCCTTTCTAGCTGCTATTGCTTTAATTCCGCTGCAATTCATGAATACCAAAATACATTTGCAGCAGTTAGAAAAAATTGATGAAGCAGATAAAACAGCCACAGCATTATCAGTTTAAAAATAAATTTAGAATGAAAAAACTATTCTTAGCACTGGTAATCCTGTTAACTTCGTCAATACCCAACGCCCAGGTGCAGGTAAGCAAAGAGCCACGGCACAAAAATGTTTTAGAAAATAAATATATAAAGCTGCTGGATGTAAAAATACAACCCGGTGATACCAGCTTGTTTCACATTCATTCAACACCGTCGGTATTTGTACATTTTACAAATACAGTTGTATGCTCACAAATAAAAGGCAGGGAATGGGTAACAGCTAAAAATACACAAGGCAATGCCTGGTACAGGTCGTTTGTAAACGATACCTTAGTACACCGGGTAAGCAATTGTGATACGGTTCCATTTAATGTAACCGATGTGGAGCTGCTTTCACCTTACAAACCTACTATGAAATTGCAACCACTGCCTTTTACCCTATTGTTTGAAAATGAAAAAGTAATCGCTTACCGGTTAACAGCAGCAGCATTCAATAAACAAGTCATTAAAAAGCGGGGACCGATGATAGCACAAATCGTTGCAGGTAGCGAAGTAACTCTTCATAACAAAAAAGGTAAAGAACTTTCACAATTGAAGGCTGGAAAATATGTGTACATTAAACCACGCACCGCATTTTATTTTTCAGCAACCGGAAATGAAGAAATTAATTTGATATTGTTTGAAATTAAATAGTATTCATCCATTCACTAAATTTTAAAGGTTTGTGAGACACAAAGCATGGCCATAAAACAATGATGTTTTTGCAACATTCTTAAAAGCTGCATTTCTTTAAACCAAAACAAATGAATTCAACCGAAACTGTTTCATCCAAAAAAGCGATTGCACTACCTCCACTGTCAGAACATCCTGTTCTGCGATATGCAACTTTTATTGTTTTGTATTTTTCGCAAGGTATTCCAGAAGGCATAACGATATTCGCCATTCCAGCATGGATGGCCATGAATGGTAAGAGTGCTGGAGAAATTGCCGGTTATGGCGCTGTAATAATGATTCCGTTCAGTCTTAAAATTTTACTGGCGCCTTTTATGGAACGATTTACTTTTTTGCCCATGGGGCGAAGAAGACCCTGGATGTTGTTTGGTCAGTTTGGTATTATGTGCAGCTTACTGGCACTATCTTTTGTGCCGGACCCGTTAAACAATATAGCCTTGCTTACTACCGTGGCAGTTTGTGTACATATTTTTATCATGTTCCAGGATATTGCTACCGATAGTTTAGTGATAGATATTGTGCCGCTTGAACAGCAGGGGAAAGCCAACAGTTTGATGTGGGGTTCCAAAATCGTGGGTACTTCTTTATCATTGGGTTTGGGAAGTTGGCTTATTAACAGCTATGGTTTTTCATTTGCCGTTTCATCACTGGCGGTTTCCATTCTCTTTTTTATGCTGGTACCCTTATTATTAAGAGAAAGGAAAGGTGAAAAATTATTGCCCTGGAGTGCCGGTGCCACTTCACCTGATGCAGCACTGCTGGCAATTGATAGCTGGGGTAAACTTTTCAAATCGTTCAAACAAGTGCTCTTGTTACGTAATATATGGTTACTGGTTATCATCACTTTTATAATAATGGCGGCGATACATTACATGAGAACGTTGCTTCCCATTTTTACCATTAAAAGTCTTGGATGGGATAATATTTTTTATTCAAAAACCTATTCCACTACCAACCTGATTGGAGGAATAATTGGAATGGTAACAGGAGGTATTATCATTTATCGGTTTGGTATCGTTCGCATGTTACAAACGGTGCTTTTAGTAACAGGAATACTTGTTGGCAGTATGGCCTTTTCCATTGCCTTTTGGCAAAACAAATCATTTGTTATAGGCTTTATTGCTTGCATCAATATATGTATCGTTCTGCTCAATATTGGTGTTTTGGCATTAGCAATGCAAATGTGCTGGAAACGAATTTCGGCCATGCAGTTTACATTTTGCATGACGGTTTTTAATGGTGCACTGGCAGCGGGTGCAGCGTTTATGGGATTGCTCCGTAACTATTTCGGCTGGCAAACAATTTTCTTTGTGTTTTCTACTATCGTCATTTTTGCCATGCTGTTATTAAAATTTATTAAAGTGAAAAAACATTTGGAGCAAGTGGAAGAGTTGGAGCAGAACTATTTAAAAAATCAAGAAGGGAGACTTTGAAGAGCGAACTATAAAATGCATTAGATGTAACGAGAACTATTAAAAATTAAAACCGACGGTATGAAAAAATTATTTACTGCGATTTATATCGCCTTGTCACTTACTGCTTTTACGCAGCCAAACATTATTTATGATGTAGTGCTTAAGGGTGGCCGTGTTATAGATCCCGAAACAAAACTAGATGCCATTAAAAATGTAGGCATCCTCAACAACCGCATTGCACAAATTAGTAGTGAACCATTGCAAGGAAAAGAAATCATAGATGTAAGTGGTTTAGTAGTTTCCCCCGGCTTTATTGATTTACATATACATGGCCGCAGCAATGTGGAACAGGAATACCAATTGCATGATGGTGTAACAACTGCATTAGAGTTAGAATGGGGAATTGAATATTTAAAGGAATGGTATGAAACCAGAAAATCAAAGGCGTTGATTAATTATGGTGCCAGTGTGTGCTGGCCTTTTGAACGATTTAAGGCAATAGATAAATACAAAGACGGCGTAAGCAAATTGTATAAGAGAAGTATTAAGGGGGAATCAACAATTGAGGGGATGACAAATACTATCCTGCCTGCCTCTGCCGAACCTCTAACTGAACAGGAAATGAGTAAGACATTATCCAACATCAAATCTTCTTTAGCCGAAGGTGGAATAGGGATTGGTGTACCCATTGGTTATTTACCCAAAACAAATCCTACTGAAATGTATAGGGTTTATCAGTTGGCCGGTGAGTTAAATGCATTGGTTTTCTCTCATGTCAGAGAACCTAACATTATTTCTATACAGGAAGTGATAGCCGATGCTATTCTTACAAATGCGCCGCTTCATATTGTTCATATTAATAGTATGTCATTGGGGCAAATTCAGCTGTCATTGGATATGATACAGTCAGCAAAGAATAAAGGTTTTGATATTACTACGGAGCTATATCCATATACAGCTGGTTCCACACTGCTGCAAAGTGCTATTTTCAATGATGGCTGGCAGGATAAAATGGCAATCAGTTATGGCGATTTGCAATGGGTGGCAACAGGTGAACGGCTCACTAAAGAAACATTTGAGAGTTATAGAAAGACAGGTGGAGTGGCTATTATTCACTCCATGAAACCCGAATGGATAAAGACTGGGATTGCTGCACCCGGTGTTATCATTGCATCGGATGGGATGCCTTATGCACCGCTGGCACATCCCCGTACCGCAGGAACCTTCTCAAGAGTACTTGGGAAATATGTAAGAGAAGAAAAAGTAATTGACCTGGTGACAGCTATTGAAAAAATGACTTTTTTACCAGCAAAAAGATTAGAAGGCATTGCCCCCATAATGCGCTACAAAGGCAGAATACAAATTGGTGCCGATGCAGATATTACTATTTTCAATCCCAATACGGTAATAGACAAAGCCACATTTGATAAAGGGCTTGCCTTTTCTGAAGGCATTGAATATGTAATGGTAAATGGTGTTTTTGTATTGAAGAATGTAAAAACGGTTGAGAATGTTTTTCCGGGGCAGCCTGTTTATGGGAAATACAAAAAGTAGTAAGAGATTTTCAGTATAGTTAAAATGTATCGTGCCGATGGCACTCAATTTATAATGTTGGTTTTTTCACCGGGTTGAAACCCGGTGTTATAAAAATAAACCGAGCCTACGGCTCTGTATGCGAAACATAAACTGTAAGTTTAGGTTAGTGCAGATGCGTAGCATCGATACATTTTGTAACAATGGATTTCAATCCATTGCAGGAATGCAATAAGTAAATCAAAAAGCCGTAGGTTCGATACATATAAATACTGAAAGCTTTATTCAAACTGTTGCATAAATAAAAAACCTAAACAATGAGAAAAAAATTCTTTATATCCCTGCTTAGCTTGTTTTTCCTTTTCATTACTACCCATGCTCAGCAAGCCTATTACCCCGATGCTGAATGGCAAACTAAAAAACCCGAAGATCTGAAGATGAACAAAACATTTTTGGACAGTGCTGTATCGCTTGCTTTAAAAAGTGAAAATAAAGTAGAACGGGATTTACGCATTGCCAATATGAAATCATACGCTAATGAGCCGGGTTATAAAATCATCGGGCCTATGAAACAAAGAGGCGGACCGGCAGGACTGGTCATTAAAAATGGGTATATCGTGGCGCAATGGGGAGATGTAAACCGGGTGGATATGACTTTTAGTGCAACAAAAAGTTATCTATCCACCATTGCAGGTCTGGCAGTAGATAATGGGTTAATAAAAAATATAACCGATAAAGTGGGTAATTATGTTTGGGATGATAGTTTTGAAGGTGAACATAATTCAAAAATTACCTGGGATAATTTATTGAATCAATCATCAGATTGGAGTGGCAGTCTTTTCGGTTTGCATGATTGGGCCGACAGGCCACCAAAAGAAGGTGACATTGATGATTGGAAAAACAGGAAACTGCTGGAGCCCGGAACCGTTTATGAATACAATGATGTTCGTGTAAACCTGTTGGCCTATTCTTTATTACAGGTATGGCGAAAACCTTTGCCTGTTGTGCTGAAAGAGAAAATTATGGACCCCATTGGTGCTTCTACTACATGGAGATGGTATGGTTACGAAAACTCTTATGTAAATATGGATGGGTTGATGATGCAATCAGTTAGTGGTGGCGGGCATCATGGCGGAGGCATTTTTACCAATACACTCGACCAGGCAAGGTTTGGTTTATTGTTTTTGCGAAATGGAAAATGGAAAAACCAGCAATTGATATCTGAAAAATGGATAAATGCCGCACAGCAATCATCAGTTCCAAATAAAAACTACGGATATATGTGGTGGATAAACGCTGATAAAAAATGGGCAGCCGTTTCTTCAAAAGTTTATTCTGCTCAGGGCTTTGGCGGCAATTATATTATCGTTGACAGCGAACATGATTTGGTAGTGGTTGCACGATGGATGGATGATAGTAAAGTAGGTGATGTGTTGGGCTTGAATATAAAATCAATTGATACTAAATAAAAAAAGTATGAAAAAAGTATTTTTTATCGCTTTGTTAATCCTTATTCAATATTCTTTATTTGCACAAAACCCGAGGGCAAGAGATATCGGAATTCCTTTTGACGGAACAACCGGAAAATTCAACGCCATTACCGATGTAAAAGGTGTGGAAGTGGGTTACAGCACCATCATTTCCGGCACCGGAAAAAATATACGGGGCAAGGGTCCGGTACGGACCGGTGTTACTGCCATTTTACCAAGAGGCAGAAATAATAATCCTGTTTATGCCAACTGGTATTCATTAAATGGAAATGGAGAAATGACAGGCACCACCTGGATGACGGAATCAGGTTTTCTGGAAGGGCCTGTTATGATTACGAATACCAACAGTGTGGGTGTGGTAAGAGATGCCGTATTGAAATGGTATGTAAAAACAGGCTGGTATAAAGAAGATTTTTGGTACACCTATCCGGTGGTGGCAGAAACTTATGATAGTTTTTTAAATGACATTTATGGTTTTCATGTAAAAGAAAGTAATGCCTGGGAAGCATTAGACAGTGCAACGTCTGGTTTTATAAAAGAAGGCAATGTAGGAGGCGGCACCGGAATGATGTGTTTGGGATTTAAAGGCGGATCAGGAACTTCATCAAGAGTTATAAAAATTAAAGATTCTACTTATACCCTAGGTGTTTTCGTACAATCAAACTTTGGCAGAAAAAGAAATCTTACTATTGCCGGAGTACCAATTGGTAAAGAACTTATTGATACTTTGAACAATGAATTCAAAGCTCCGCCTTCTTATCAACCGGGTGATGGTTCTATTATCGTGGTTGTTGCCACGGATGCTCCGGTTTTACCCCACCAGTTAAAAAGAATTGTTCAACGGGTTTCCTTAGGTATCGGGCAAGTGGGCGGACAAGGTACCAATGGGTCAGGTGATATTTTTATTGCTTTCTCTACTGCTAACTCAACAGCTTTCCAACGGGCCAATTTTACAAAAGTTGATGTATTGCCCAACGATGAAATCAATCCATTATTTGAAGCCACTATACAGGCAACGGAAGAAGCGATTATCAATGCGATGGTGGCTGCGGAAACAATGGAAGGGATAAACGGAAATAAATCTTATGCGCTGCCGCATAAGTTGGTGATGGATGTATTGAAAAAGTATAATAGGGTAAAGTAAATGGAATAAATTAACAGAATGATGAAAAATAATACTCCTCTTTTGTTTTATTGCAACTACACAACTAGCTTTTGCACAAACCACAAGAGTTGACAGTTTAAAAAATCTGTTATCAAAATCTACCGAACCAATAAGCCGGTATAACCTGCTGACAGAAATTGCCAATGGTTATTACACCAATGGTGTAGGCGAAAATACTGTGGACAACAATTTAGAAATGCTTCGTATTGCCATGCAGCAAAAGAACGATAGCCTGATAGCGGTTAGTTACAATAAAGCAGGCGATTATTATTTATTTGAAAAGGCAGATTTTAATACTGCCTTGGATTACCTGTTTAAAGGTATTCCATATGCAGAAAGAGCCAATAGTAAAAGATGGTTGTCATCCTTATATATTGATATAGCTATAGCTAATCAGCTGTCAGGAAATTTTTCAGAACAACTAAAGTTTTTAAAAAAAGCGGAATCTAATTCACCTGATACCAGCCACCCCGAATACAATTACCTGTTACTACAGTTAAAGCTGAATACTGCTGCTCATTATTTATTTATGGCACAACCCAGGGTAGCATTGCCTTATTTAAATGCTGCCAATGAAACGAACCTGAAACTTAACTATGGTATTTTTAATTTGTTTATAAATTCAACTTTTGGGAGCCTATATAATAAATCAGGAGATATTGAACTGGCCACTGCTTATTTTAAAAAGGCGTTAGCAACTGAAATAAATTTTTATCCCTTTGCAAGATTTGTTGTTAAAAGTAATTATATTGAATTTCTTATCAGCACGGGAGATTATGCTGCTGCTGAAGTACAGGCTAAAGACCTGTTGACTATTGGCGAAAAGGCTCAAAATAATTATTTCAAATTTGTAGCAGCTGGTTTTTTAAAAATAATATTTGACAAGCAAGATAAAATAGAGAGTGCCTATTATTACTCCAAAGAAGAGCTTGCGTTAAGAGATACCATTTTTAGCCAGGAAAGAATCAATAAAACCCAGGCATTAGCCTTCAATGAAGAAGTAAGGGTGGTTGAAGAACAAACCAAAAAATCAGAAGCGGCGGAACAACGCAAACAAAATATACAGTACGCATTATTAGCCCTCGGCATTATCACTTTCATCATTACTTTTTTATTACTCAGCCGCCGCCATATTACCAATACAAAACTTATTCAGTTTCTCGGAGTAGTAGCTTTATTACTGGTATTTGAATTTTTAAACCTATTACTACATCCTTTTTTAGAACGTATTACCCATCATTCACCGGTACTGATGTTGCTAGCATTGGTTTGTATTGCTGCATTGCTGGTGCCGCTGCATCATAAATTAGAAAAATGGGCTACGCATAAACTGGTGGAGAAAAATAAAGCTATCCGGCTGGCGGCGGCGAAGAAAACGATCCGATTGCTATCGGATGAGGAACTGGAGAAGGGAAAAGAATAAATAATACATATTTTTTGGAAATATCCTGAAAAAAGATATTAAATTTACGGATAAAGCAGAAATAATGATAAAAAGAAGCCTTGAAGCTGTTATTGCAAAAAAGCTAGAGGACAATAAAGCAATCATTCTGCTTGGCCCAAGACAAACAGGTAAAAGCACTTTGCTGCAACTAATGCAGCCTGAATTAAAACAACCCATTGCCTGGTGGGATGGAGATGAAACTGATATCAGAAGTTTGTTAGAAAAACCCAGTTCCACCCAACTAAAATCCCTGATTGGCAACAATAAAACCCTGGTGATTGATGAAGCCCAGCGTATAGAAAATATCGGTCTTTGCATAAAACTTATCACCGATAATATAAAAGAAGTGAAAGTAATTGCCACCGGTTCATCGGCTTTTGAGCTAGCCAATAAAATAAACGAACCACTAACCGGCCGCAAGTGGGAGTATCATTTATACCCCTTGTCTTTTGGTGAAATGGTGGCGCATAATAATTTGCTGGAAGAAAAAAGACTATTACATCATCGTTTGCTGTACGGCTACTATCCTGAAATAATAACATCGCCGGGCAATGAACAATCACTCTTAAAACAATTAGCCAATAGTTATTTGTACAAAGACATTCTTACCTGGGAACGGATACAAAAGCCGGATAAGTTAGAAAAGCTTGTACAGGCTTTAGCTTTTCAAACGGCACAATTAATCAGCTATAATGAACTTGGCCAGCTATGCGGATTAAATTCCGAAACCGTTGAGAAATACATTAACCTGTTAGAGAAAGCTTTCATTGTTTTTCGTCTGCCTGCCTTTAGCCGCAACCTGCGGAATGAATTGAAGAAAAGTTATAAAATATATTTTTATGATAATGGTTTGCGAAATGCCGTCATCAACCAGTTTAACCCGGTAAACCTGCGCAATGATACAGGGCAGCTCTGGGAGAACTGGTTCATCAGCGAACGGATGAAATTTTTAAATAATAGGCAGCAGCATGTCTCCCGGTTTTTCTGGCGTACACTGGCACAGCAGGAAGTGGATTATATTGAAGATACCGATGGAACGATTACCGCTTTTGAATGTAAGTGGAACCCAAAAGCAAAAGGCGGTGTGAGTCGGGCCTTCAGCAATGCTTACCCTGATGCGGTTACGCATATTGTGCACCCTGAAAATGCAGGGGGATTTTTATTGTGATAAACCCAATTACCCGAATCATGAAAAGAATAATAACCCTCATTTGTTTTATTGCAAGTATGCAAATGGCTTTTGCACAAGCCGACAGTGTTGATATAAAACTGCAAACTATCCTTGCTGAAAAAAATGAGGATGTAAGGATGGACAAGCTCTTTAACTACTTTGATTTGTTACCACATATCGACCCTGTCCTTACCCAAACAATTACCAAAAAACTATTAACTCTATCCGAAACAAATAAGGATAAACTTGCCGAAACTTTTGCCATTTCTCAACTAAGTGTAATAAATAACTATCTCGGAAATAAATCCGGGAGTTTAGAGTTTGCGTTGAAGGCTTTGAAGATGGCGGAGTCGCTAAATAATAATACCTTAATAGCTATTGTATATAATCGGCTTGCATCAGCTTTTAGGGCCGTAGATCAGGCCAGGGAAATAGAAACCTTTAAACAAGGTCTGGCTCTACGGGACAAAGGAATGCCATCTACTGTTTTTCCGATGATCGCCTTTAATTTAGGAAGCACATATATCGCATCAAATAAATTAGATTCTGCATTAGAGTATTTACAATTAGCGGAAAAATTAAACCTGCAGCTAAAAGATAATAAAGTCAACCCGGTAAATCTGATTCACTTTGCCAGGTTGTACGCAAAAATGAATAACCTTGAATTGGCAAAAACCTATTTCACAATAGCATTAAATGAAGCAAACAGGAGCAACTCCCCAAGGTTTATATACTATGTAAATAATTGGCTGTCGGAGTATTTTTATACATTAAATAAGCAGGACTCTGCCGCTTTTTATGCACAAAACGCCATAGTGAGTATAAAAAGCTCTTTATTTTTCAAACTGGCAAAAGACCCGGCTAAGCTTTTAATGAACTATTACAGCAATAAGAACAAAGATTCGGCTTTACATTATGCTAATTTATACATAAGTGTCAGCGATAGCATTGTTAATTCAAACAAAGAGCAGGAATCTTATTCGTTGTTATTTGATGAAGAACTAAGGCAACGGGAATTAAAAGAACAGGCGGCTGTTAAGCAGCAAGAACGGAAACAAAACATCCAATATGCCTTAATAGCTTTTGGCATAGTCAGCTTTGTTATTTTATTTTTAGCTCTCAGCCGCCGCCACATCACCAATACCAAACTCATTCAGTTTCTTGGTGTAGTGGCATTATTACTCGTATTTGAGTTCTTAAATTTATTACTGCATCCCTTTTTAGAACGCATCACCCATCACTCTCCGCTGCTGATGTTGCTGGCCTTGGTTTGTATTGCTGCCTTATTAGTTCCACTGCATCATAAATTAGAAAAATGGGCTACACATAAATTGGTGGAAAAAAATAAAGCTATCCGGCTGGCGGCGGCGAAGAAAACGATTGACGAACTTGAAAAGGATAATAGCTAAATAAATTAACATGAAGAAACTCCTGGTATTTTCCGTTTTGCTATTAACGCTGCAATCTTCGTTTTCTCAAATTGCAGGAATCGATTCCATGATTCAAAAAATTTCTTTAGAAAAAGATGATAATAAACGTCTTTATATCATTTATAGTACCATGGTGTTAATCGGTGAAACTGATCCTATTTTGGGATTGAAATATGGTCAAAGTCTGGTTGAATACGGTAAAAAAAATAAGGACAGGATTGCAGAGTTCTACGGCATATCTTATATAGGTAAAATGTATGGCATGATAGGCAATTTCGAAAAAGGTTTGGAAAAAGTATTGGAAGGGAAAAAAATGTCTGAAGCGACTGGTAATAATAAATTGCTTGCTATTTCAAATGTATTTGCTGGCCACATTTATAAATATCTGGCTGATTATCCTAAAGCGATTCTCTTTTATACCGCAACCGGAGAAGCAGGTGAAAAGGCAAAATATCAAGAGGCTCTTACATGGAGTTTTCAGAATCTGGCCGAATGTTACCTGGCAATAAACCAGATTGATTCTGCGCTGATGTATGCTCAAAAAGACTATGAGCTTTGCCAGCGAATAAAATATTTCGATTTTATCAGCTATACACTTATAAATCTCGGAAGCATAAATGGCAAAATGAGAAACAATGCCATAGCCATTGGTTATTTTGACATGGCAATAGAAGAATGTTTTAAAACTAAATCACTCCGGCAATTAAACTGGGCTTTAACATCTAAAGCACAGTACTTCCATTCTATTAATCAAATAGATTCCAGCATTTTATATGCAAAAAGGGCAATAGCCGCAGTACAATCTACCGACTTTGCAAGCAACAGCATTAAGCCGGCAAAGCTGTTGTTGGATATTTACCGAAAAATGAATGTTGACAGTGCATTTAAATATTCCGAACTTTTTAGAATTACCAATGACAGTTTATTTAATGCCAAAGCAATCCAGCAAACACAACTGATGACCTTTGAAGATGAAATCCGTCAACAAAAAGTAGCTGAAGAAAAAATAAAGGCAGTACAACAACGCAAACAAAACATTCAGTATGCTTTACTGGCATTAGGTATTATAATTTTTGTAATTCTTTTTCTGGCACTCAGCCGTCGTCACATCACCAATACAAAAGTCATTCAATTCCTTGGAGTTGTGGCCTTGTTAGTTGTATTTGAATTTTTAAACTTATTACTCCATCCTTTTTTAGAACGCATCACTCATCACTCGCCATTGCTGATGTTGCTGGCATTGGTTTGCATTGCAGCATTATTAGTGCCGATGCATCATAAGTTAGAAAAATGGGCAACACATAAATTAGTAGACAAAAATAAACAGATTAGGCTGGCAGTGGCAAAGAAGACGATTGAGCAGTTGGAAGAGAAAAAGTGAAGCAACAACTTCCAGGTTTAGCCACTTTTGTAAAAAATGGAATCTTTAAACGCAAAAAACAATTTGTGCTTTAGTTGAAAACATCATGTCATTATAAGTTGTAACTTTAGTTTATAATCATTTTTTATGTCAGTATCATTATTAAACAGGATAACAATAAATTCCGAAATAGCACACGGTAAACCTACTATCCGAAACAAGAGATATTCCGTAGAAGGACTGCTGGAATACCTGGCCGGTGGCGATAGCATTGAAGACCTGCTGAAAGAATTCCCTGACATGGAGAAAGAAGATTTTCAGGCCTGCCTGCAATATGCTGTTTTAAACATGAAACATAAATATGCAGAAATAAAAGCCGCATGAAATTTCTGTTAGATGCACAATTGCCTCCTTCACTTAAACAACTATTTCTTAATAAAAGATACGATTGTATCCATACTATTGACCTGAAATCAGGCAATGATACTTCCGATGCAGAAATCAATCGGCTATCGTTGCCGAACAAAGAATCCTGATTACCAAAGACAGTGATTTTTTTGACAGCTTTATCCTCAAGAATGAACCTTTCAAACTAATTATGGTAAACCTTGGCAATGCTTCTAAAAAAGAACTCATTGATTTTTTTAACACCCGATTTACCGAGATAATTGAAAAAATTAAGGTGGAAGAAATGGTATTGTTAAGTAAAGAAAGCTGATTAGCACTTTTACCAGCCATTGAAATTTAACTTCTTTATAAAAGTGTAAAATTAACAAGTGAAATTGGCATCGGAGAAAAAACCCATTGAAAAAATGGAAGGGAAATAAGTAACTTGTAAAAAAATCATTCCTCATGTTTGGAGATAATAGTTCCTGGAAAGGCCGGGTATTGCGGTTTGTTATTTATGTAGCAGTAGGGTTTCTCTGCGCTTTTCTGTATGGTTACCTGAAAAAATAAATTACTTATGGAAGTACATGCCCACACCCACACCCCAAGAAAAAAATGGACCCACTATTTCTGGGAGTTTTTAATGTTATTCCTCGCTGTGTTCTGCGGGTTTTTAGCAGAGTATCAACTGGAGCATACTATAGAGCACCAGCGGGAAAAAGAATACATGAAAACAATGATCGAGGATTTGAAATCAGATTCGGCCATGTTTGAAACAAATATCAGCTTCCGAAGTTCCCGCCTGCAAATGATTGATTCGCTGGTTTCATTGCTAAGTTCCCCGGAACTGGACCAAAAGGGGAACGATATTTATTTTTTTGGGCGGAGCATTTCTCCCCCTACTAATATATTTCCAAATGACCGTACCATACAGCAATTAAAAAACTCAGGCAACCTGCGCCTTATCCGCAAGAAGAATATCTCCAACAGTATAATGGCTTACGACCAGTTAGTAAGGCAGACCTTGTTTGAGATGGGTGATGAAGTGGAAGTAAGAGCAGAATACAGACAATTGGCAAGCAGGGTTTTTAGTACGAAAGTGTTTCATCAAATGATTGCTGGAGATGCCATCGTTAAGCCTCTTAATAATCCAAAACTATACTCAACAAATCCTGATTTAATAAATGAACTGATTGGCGGGATTCAATACTTTAAAAGAATCCACCAGGCACAGTTAATCAGGTCGGTAGATTTATTAAATAAGGCAAAACAATTGAGTGAACTTTTAAAAAAAGAATATCACCTGAAATGAAAACAAATTAAGAATTAAGAATTCATAATTCAACAATATGGAAGTACATGCCCACACCCACACCACCCGGAAAAAATGGACCCATTATTTCTGGGAGTTTTTAATGTTGTTTCTTGCTGTGTTCTGCGGTTTTCTTGCAGAGTATCAACTGGAGCATAAAATTGAAAAAGATAGGGAAAAGCAATTTATGCAGTCATTGATGGAAGACCTAAAGTCGGATACCGCATCGATTACAAGTTTAAATCAATGGAGGGATACCAGGCATGAAATGTCTGATTCTTTAACTACTACTTTAACCCAAAAAGTTCATTAGAACTACCCGGATAGATTAATGAATGGTTGACTTATAAAATCAGGTTGCTCAAAAAGTTTAGTAATCCAGTTTCTCCTTTTCATGTTTAGTGACATTTTAAGAATTCGCTGATTTCCATTTTGTATCAGGTAAGAAGCAATTCCCAAGCATTTATATCGAAGAGTTTTCAGCGTTGGCCGAACTTTATCCTGAACAATTATTTGTTTAAATAAACTCATTAAATTATAAGCAATCATTATAAAATTTAAGGTGGTTTCAGTTGCATCAAAACTGTGTTGATTAATTTTATCTACAGCATAATCATACTTTAATTCTTTAATTCTGTTTTCGCAATTTGCTCTGTTTCTATATAATCTCCATATTTCTGTAGGCGGTAACGTGAGATTTGTAATATAACAGCTATGCCGGTACCCAGCAATAATTTCATCATCTTCAAACAATCTTAAAATTTTACCAACAGCTTTGGGGCGGTCGCTTATTTTTTGTCTTACAATTATCAATCTGCGGGGAGCATTCCATGTTGGCGACTGATACATTGTTTCACAAATTTCAATACCAGCATCAATTTTTAACCATACTTTTTGAGTTTGAATTTTTCGCTGGATAGTTACATACATGGGACAAGCGATTATATAGGATATAGGAGTAGCCTGTGTTTCAAGAAGTTCAAATGTTTTTTGAGAATAAAATCCACTATCTGCCCTAAGTAAACCAATCTTTTTATTTTGTAAATGGGATAAAGTCTGAAACAAGAAAGCTTCAAAATTATTAGCACTTCCGGCATCGCCACTGCGAAGCCAAAAGTTAGCAACCATTTCTACATCGGCTACAAAAGCCATCAGTGGGTGATGCGATTTTCTGCCTTTCTTTTTAGCATTATAACCAACAGCTGCACCATCTTGTTCTCCATATCGGGTTACTACGGATGAATCAAAATCAAGTGTAAAATTGTTGAATGCTAAATTATTGAAGAACCATTGATAAAAATTGCTGAAAACGATAGTGTTCGTTTCCATTGTAAATTTTTTAAAATAGCGGATAAATGCTCTGTGGCCAGCCATCTTTTCCCAGCCAAATAATTTTTGTATTACACCATCAAAACGGGTTACTTCTAAATGATCATATCGACTGGCACCACACCAGATAGAAATAATGAATTGAAGAATAATTTGAACTGGATCATACCCACGATTTGAGCCTTGTTGTGGCAATGGTGTGCTATTCAAAAATTCAGTAAAATACATTTTGTCCATCATCTTTTGTAAAATAGCAATTCCTCCCCAGGGGGTAATTTCTTTGTCCGTAAACTCAATTTTAAGGTCTCCCATTTTTGTAAGATTTTCTTACTGCTAAAATCGTATTTTTTAACAAACCAGTATGCAAATAAAAATCAATGCCAATAAGCCTTTCAGACAATTAATCCCTAATGACCGTCATTAGAGAATAGG
>Ga0163150_10005872_pt1 | contig 15386 bp, 14 predicted proteins | sample OliLakLV19P2IB_FD_148628 | JGI IMG/M metagenome (GOLD analysis project Ga0163150, IMG submission 148628) | Freshwater microbial mat bacterial communities from Lake Vanda, McMurdo Dry Valleys, Antarctica - Oligotrophic Lake LV.19.P2.IB | ecosystem: Environmental > Aquatic > Freshwater > Lake >...
CCTGCATCCACGGCATATCGTCGGCTGCGGCAGCATCATCGTCGCCCAAACCCGCTAACGGGTCGTCGTTGTCGCTGGGCGTTTCGTTCGGGCCGTCGTCAAACACCGACGCGAACGCATCACCGAGCATATCCTCAGACTGCTCGACTTCTTGGGCCGCGAGTTCTTCCGGTGTTGGCGGTGGTGGTGCGTCCCACTCTGAATAACCTGATGATTCTTCATCCGGTTCGTCGTCGGGTTCATTTCCGCGCAGCCAAGGCGGGAGATTGTTGAAATCGTCGCTCATAAAACGTTATTCCCGATAAGAACGGTCTTGCCCGATTAATACGCGAACTCCGGTCACAATCGTTGCCAGCGCGATACCGAGCAGAATACCTCGCGCCCCGGCGCTCACGGGCACAGCCAACAGCCAGCGCTGGATTTGAGCCAGTCCGCCAACGCTGTCAAGCGGCAGCGCGCCTAATAAGATCAGCAGCATCGCTGCCGTGAATAATACGCCCCACCACGTCACGCGGCGATGCATCAAGCGCGCCGCGCCATATACCAGCGCGAACAGCAGCAAACCTGCCAGCGCCGACTCAATCGAGATTTGCACCGTTTCCAACAAGATCATGCTGGCGGAGCGTTCTCCCGGCGCGGTTGTGAGGATGTTGGCGCGTTCGGCCAAGGTCAGCCCGATCACCAACAGGAAGCTCAACAGCGCCACGAGGCTGTAAAACCAGCCGCCGCGCCGCGCCGTGACGCGCCCGAAATGCACCATCACCAGATTCCATACGCCGATCAATACCGTCAGCGCGATGGTAATCACGGTCAGTTGCAGCAGCAGATTGGTAAGCTGCACGAAGCCTAAGCCGCGCACGATGCCGGGTAACAGCCCTGCGCCGTCTCCACTCGAATCGCCAAAAATCAGCCCCAGAAACACGATTGTTCCGAGACTGATGGTTATCGCCGTCGCCAGCGCTCGCAGCAGCCTTAGTCGCATCGTTCGCTATCCCCCTGAGGCACTGCGCCGCGTAATCTCGCTCACGACGGTCAACAGCGTCGGCACGAGGATGAATAAAATCAGCAGCCAGCGCAGCACATCCAGCGCGAAGATGCTGGCTACCTGACTGTTGGACTCGCCAAGATACGCGCCCGCCGCGAAAATCTCTTCACCGATGAGCGCACTTTCGGACATGGCGAAAGCGACTGCCTGCCCTTGTAGTTGGTCGCTGGCAGCGATCACAGGCTGTCCGCGCCGCGCTGCTGCGCCAGCAATGAGCGCCAGTTCCGTGCCAAAGCTGCCGACCAGCACATGCGCGCTTACGTCGTTGTCGCCCATCATACCTGTGAGCGCAGCGGCGAACACTAATGAACGCGGCCCCGCCGGATACCAGCGGGCGCTGGTGGCCCGGAAGCGCTCCGGGAAATTAGCCGCAGTATAGGCGCGGCGCAAGGTGTCTTGGGCTACTGCCAGCGTCGATGGGTCGCTGAGAGTGATGATCGGCGCGGTTGGGCTGATCGCTGCGCGCCGTGCGACTTGATAAAACAGTTCCGCGCCGGCCAGCGTCAGCAGCGTGTTTTCGCCGCCCAGTCCTGAACTGCCAAACGACATATGAATCGGGCGGCTGGCTTCAATCGCCTCACCGATTCGCAGCGGCAGCAGTGCATAAGCGGGAACCTCACGCAGCGTGATAAATGCTCTACGCCGCCGTAGAAACTGAGTGACAACGATGCTGACCACCATCGTCAGCAGAAAGATCAGGATCGCCAGAGTTTGCGTCGTGCTGTCCACTGCGTTTCCTTAGGGATAGTTGCTCGGTAGGGGCGACGCATGCGTCGCCCCTACAACGCTAATCTTCATCCAATAACGCCCGCAAGCGCTCGATGCCGCCGGGTTCTTCCAGCGATTGCGCCAATTCGGTGAGCGCGTCACGCTGCATGAATAAGCCCAACGCAGGCTGCGCGACGTACACCAACTGCGCGCCGAGCGGCCCCAACGGCGCTAGGGCATCCAACGCGGCGCTGACCACGCCTGCGAGGTTGCGCGCCTTCACTTGCTGAATCCACTGCGGCTCAAGGTTAGTTGTCATAATGGGGAGTATAACACGCAACGTAATTGCACGAAACTTAAAGGGGTACTTTCGGACGGATAGAATTCAGTTAGCACTGTGGAATTGTGCTATCATTGGCGCAATAGTTGGTAGGGGCGACGCATGCGTCGCCCCTACAGCGAGCCATATATGAGGGGCAATTATGAAGTATCAATACCCACTAAACCTGCGCTTCAAGCTGATCGCCCTTGCGCCGCGCATCACCGTCACCGACGCGAATGGCCAAGAACTCCTGTATGTTCACCAGAAAACGCTGGCCTTCAAAGAGGACGTGAAAATCTACTCGGACTCGTCCAAGAGCCAGCAGCTTTACCGCATTCGTGCGGATCGGGTGATCGACTTTTCCGCGCAATATAACTTCACAGATGGCAACGATCAGCCTTTTGGCTCGATCAAGCACAAGGGTTTTCGCTCGATCTGGAAAGCCACCTACCTGCTGATGGACGCGGACGGGCAGCAAACCCACCACATCAGCGAGGGCAACCCTTGGGTCAAAGTGGCCGACATGCTGCTTGGTGAAATCCCGATTGTGGGCCTGTTCAGCGGCTACCTGTTCCACCCAACGTATTTCCTCTACGACAGCGAGAACGAACGGCCTATTTATCAGTTGACCAAGAATCCGGGCCTCTTTGAAAGCACCTTCGAGGTTGCGCCGTTAGAAGGCGCGGCTCAACTCTCGCGCACACAAGAGGAGCGTTTGCTGCTCGGCCTGCTCATGATGGTGCAGTTGGAACGCTCACGCGGCTAGGCAAAATAACAGTTTTGGCTGTAGGGGCGCAATATATTGCGCCCTTATTTACGTGGTTTCATATTGTATGGAGGCAGCGCATTGCGTTTAGCAGTGATTTCAGACATTCACGGCAATCTTGTCGCGCTCGATGCTGTCATTGACGATTTGCGGCAAAGCGGGGCAATCGATCATCTGTGGGTCTTGGGCGATTTAGCGACCTTTGGCCCGCGTCCGGCGGAGTGCATACAGCGAGTTCGTGCCTTGCCCGAAACGTTGGGCTTGGACGAAAAGAAGTTTGAAATCATCAGCGGCAACCATGACCGTTATCTGGTCACGGGCGCACGTCATCCGAAGAAACCCGCCGAAGATGCCGACAAGTTGAAAGAATTAGCCGACGAATGGAGCAGCCGCGATCAGGTCATCAACTGGACGCTGGAACAGCTTTCGTTCGAGGACTACGACTATCTTCGTAAACTGCGCCACGATTTATCGCTCGACGCGCCGGATTACGGTTGGGTGATCGGTTATCACGCCGTTCCCGGCGACGATGAAGGCGTTCTCAAGCCTGACACGCCCGCCGAAGAAGCCGAAGATTACCTGCTTGACCGCGAAGGGCGGCTGGGCATTGGCGGGCACATTCATCAGCAGATGGATCGACAGTTGCAGCATTGGCGCGTTATCAATGCGGGCAGCGTTGGCGCGCCGAAAACAGACAAACGCGCTGAATACGCCATCATCACTTTTGAGAACGGCGAAGCGCACATCGATTTGCGCCACGTTCGGTTTGACGTGGATACGGTCATGGCCGATTTGAAGCACGGGCCTCTAGCAGACTATCGGGCGGTGCAGATGAACTTTGTTAAAGCCGAAGCCTAATGCCAAAACGTGAAAAGCTGCTTGCCGAACTCAGCGCCGATGAAGATTACGGCATTTTTCTCGCTATTCAAATGGACGCTGTGCCCGAAACGCTGCAATTGATTGTGGCTACGGCGCGCTACGATGCCGCGGCGGGCGGGCTGCGCGAGCGCGGCCAATACGTCATTCGGGCGCTTGGCGTGGTTGAACATCAGGTTAGCGTGGGCATGTTTGCGCGCCTGCAATTCGTGGACGAACATCCGCTGCTGTACCAGTACAACACGCCGACGGTGGCCATGTTCTTTCGCGGCCAACCGGATAACGTCTATGAACTGGTGCTCGATCTCGAACAGGCGCATGTCAGCACCTTCGGGCTGTGGCGCGATCTGCCCGAATATCTGAACCTGTCCAAGCCGCTCGTGACCTTGCTCAACTCCGGCGGCGATCTTCTCGGCCAGATGCCCAAGCCCTTGGCCGAACGCATGGCCAAAGTGTTGGAGCATCACGGTCTAGAAGTCAAGCTCGGTGAAGCAGAGTTCGAAGCCGCCGACGAACACGGGCGCTCGCAGTTACGCAAGGCGCTGATGATCGACGATTCTTATGTGATGGCGCTGGACTTCTCGGTGGAAGAGTTGGGCCGCGTGTAATCAATGCACGTCATCACGCGCAAACGCTTGAATGATTTCGCTGTCACGCATCCTGATGTCAAATCCGCTTTGCAGCATTGGTACAAACTGATGATGAATGGATCGTTTGCATCGTTCGTTGAACTACGTGCTGTATTTCCGAGCGCCGATCAGGTTGGCAAGCTGACCGTTTTCAATATTGGCGGCAATAAAGCACGGCTCATCGCTGCCATTCACTATAATCGCCAGAAAGTGTATATTCGCGCTGTGTTGACTCATGCGGAATACGACGATGGTAAGTGGAGAGACTAGCGTATGCTCGACAAAACGGTACTAGAGGCTGAACAAAGTTGGCCGTCTGTCGCCAAAATTCTATATGTTCCTCACGGTGATACCGAATATCAGCGCCTCGTCGCTGTCCTCGACCAATTGATTGACGAAGTTGGAGAGGACGAAACGCATCCGTTAGCTTCGCTCATGGAAGTCATCGGCGTATTGATTGAAAAATATGAAGATGACCATGTGCCAGAACTCTAGGTCGATTAAGGAGCATCTATCTTGCAACTCAACGGTTCTATCGCGCTGGTGACAGGCGGCGCTTCGGGTTTGGGCGAGGCATGTGTGCGCCGTTTCGTTGAGCAGGGTGCGCAGGTTGTCATCCTTGACCTGAACAGCGCGACAGGTCAGGCGCTTAAAGACGAACTCGGCGCGGCGGCGCGTTTCATCAAGACCGATGTTTCGCTCGAATCCGACGTGCATAACGCTTTCAGCGAAATCGAAAGCGCCTACGGCAAACTGGACATCGCCGTGAACTGCGCCGGAATCGCCACCGCCGAGCGCGTGGTCGGCAAAGAAGGCCCCATGATTCTCGGTCACTTCGAGAAGGTCATCCGCGTGAACCTGATCGGCTCGTTCAACGTGATTCGCTTGTCCGGTGCGTTGATGATGAACAACACGCCGAACGCGGGCGGCGAACGCGGTGTCATTATCAGCACGGCGTCGGTGGCGGCGTATGATGGCCAGATCGGGCAGGCGGCCTACTCCGCGTCGAAGGGCGGCATCGTCGGCATGACGCTGCCAATTGCGCGAGAGTTCGCCAAGTTCGGCATCCGCGTGATGACCATCGCGCCGGGATTGTTCGACACGCCGCTGATGGAAGCGCTGCCCGAAGCGGCCCGCGCCTCGTTGGGACAGCAAGTGCCCTTCCCGCCGCGACTCGGACGCCCCGCCGAATACGCGCAGCTTGCCCAAGCGATCATTGAGAACGAGATGCTCAACGGCGAAACGATTCGCCTTGATGGTGCGATTCGCATGGCCCCGAAATAAGTTATGATATTGGCGAGGTGCGGATTTACCAGAATAGGGCCTTCTTGTGACTGACTCTCAGCTTGGGCTTTTTGCAGCAAAACATCTCAACAACAATCTATTTTCTGACCACTATCTCAACGACGTTGTGCCGACTCTGGCGCTGTGGCAAGACCCGGTTCTCCACACCCAAGTTCGAGCGCTGCGCGATGAACTGCGTGAAGTGCTGGCAAATGTGCAGCCTGCCTCATTGAGTGAACCACAGCTTGAGGAGCAGTGGATAAAGCCTATTTTGCGTAAGTTGGGACATCATTTCGCCGTACAGGTGAATATTCGCTTTCGAGATAAACACCGCACACCAGATTATGTCTTCGCTGCCAGCACAGAGGCAGTTAACGCCTTTACACGACAAATTTATGAACCTAAAGAAATTGCTCATGCGATTGCAGTAGGCGATGCTAAAAAGTGGGGCGTTAACCTAGACCAATCCGGTAAGGGTGAACAACGCAACCCAAGCCAACAGATCGACGAGTATCTGCGCTACACAGAACTCACTTGGGGTATCCTCACCGATGGCCGCTACTGGCGGCTGTATGAGCGCAGCACCAGCAAGAACAATGACTATTATGCGGTTGATCTTGTAGCCCTGTTGAACAGCGAAAATGAACGCGCCGTAGACAACTTCTACTATTTCTATCTATTTTTTCGGCGCGAGGCTTTTGAGCGTGAAGGCTGGCTCGATCAGGTTTTCAAAGGCAGCGTTGATTACGCCGAGAGCCTCAGCGAAACGCTTGAAGATGAAGTTTATGAGGCGCTCGTCCAGATCGCGCAGGGGTTTTTCAACTATCGCCGCAACCGTCTGACACCCGATGCCGCGACCTTAAAGCTGGTTTACGAGCAAAGCCTGATTCTGCTTTACCGGCTGCTGTTCGTCCTCTATGCGGAAAGCCGCGATGTTTTTCCGCTGAGTGAGAACAGCCTGTACGCTAAACATCAGAGCCTAACTGCCATCAAACTGCGCCTACACGACCATATAGACCTCAACCCGACCCGTTTGGAAATGCTGGTAGACAACACCGAGTTCTACACACGGCTGAACGACCTGTTTTTCATCATCGACTCTGGCAGCGAAGTTTATGATGTGCCGCCGTATAACGGGCGCTTGTTCTCGGAGATCGAACATCCTTTCCTTGCCGAAAAAAGGGTAGGCGATAAATATCTCATCAAGGCGATTGATCGGCTGGCGCGTGTGCCGGACAGAGCCGCACCCAACAAACGGGTATTTGTCGATTACCGCGATTTGAGCGTCCGGCATTTGGGGGCGATCTATGAAAAGCTGTTGGAATATCAGCTTGACGCCGCTGCCGAACCCCTGACTGTAAAAGAGGGTAAGTACGTCCCGGCCAAAGCGGGCGAGACAGCCACTATCGAAGCGGGCGCGGTGTATCTGAAAACGGGCAGCAATCAGCGCAAAGTGACCGGCAGTTACTACACGCCCGATTACGTGGTGACGTTCATCGTTGAACATACGCTTGACCCTCTGCTGAACGAAATCACCGATCAATATGCCACGCTTGACGCCGAAGGACTCTGGCAGGTGGCAGATCGTGATGCGGCACGCGGCGCGGTTCTGGCGCTCAACGTGTTAGACCCGGCCACAGGCAGCGGCCATTTCTTAGTGGAAGCCGTTGCCCATATCGCGGATTGGCTGCGGCGGCTCAATTTGCAGCCGGACGACCTCGCGCCCGGTGAAGATGAACTCGTCTACTGGAAACGCCAAGTGGTCAGCGCGTGTATCTATGGTGTCGATGTCAACCCGTTGGCCGTCGAACTGGCGCGTTTGTCGCTGTGGCTGACGACGATTGCGCGGGGCAAGCCGCTGTCTTTCCTCGATCATCACATCACCGTTGGCAATACGCTGGTCGGGACACGAGCAGCAGAGCTGTCGTCGCAGCTTCCCGACAAAAGCAAACGCGCTCAGTCCGTTCCGCCGGAACAGAAACCGCTGTTCGATGAGACCAACATTCTGATGGTGGTCAGCGATGCCGTAGACCGTATGCGCGGCATCGAAGACGTTCAAGCGGCGACCATCGCGCAGGTCAAAGAGCAGGAGAAATCCTACGATGTGCTGCACGACGAACTCAGGCCGCTGCAAACGCTGGCCGATGTGTGGACGGCGCGTTACTTCGGGCTGGAACTGACCGCCGACCAGTGGCGCAAGCTGTACGAGCATCTGGTGAGCGGCGCGGACGCGGACGACGACGTTAGGGCGCTGCTAAAAACGGCTGCGGAACTGGCCGCTGAGTATCGTTTCTTCCATTGGGAGTTCGCTTTTCCCGAAGTGTTTTTCGATGGCGCGGGCAAACCGATACCCGGCGCGGGTTTTGACGCGGTGATCGGCAACCCGCCCTATGTGCGCCAAGAGCGGATTAAGCCGTATAAAGCCTACTTCGCGGGTCAGTATAAAATACATCAAGGCACGGCGGATTTATTTCTGTACTTCTACGAACGAGCGCTCACGCTGGTCAAACCGTCCCGGCATATCGGTTACATCACGTCGGGCACGTTCATGAATACCAATTCGGCGGGCGAGTTCCGGCGCTATATTCATAACAACGCGGCCTTTGATACGGTCATTAACTTTGGCGAGAACCAGCCGTTCAAAGGCGCGGAGATGGTTTTTCCAACCATTGCTATCCTGCGTCATGGCAAACCAACCCCGACTTTTCGCAGCCTGTTTGTTGAAGATGTTTACCGCCGCAGCGAGTTAGGAAAATCGCTAACTACGCTGCCATTAGTTGAAACGCTGTCCGATGTGACATCGTTAGCAGAATGGCGGTTTCAGTCAGTCGAGCTAACACAGCTTTTCGGGAAAATCATACAGGGACAACAAACGCTTGATGATGCTGTTTCCGGCAAAATCCATCGCGGCATAACAACAGGGCTGAATGAAGCCTTTGTCATCGACGCGGCCACTCGTCAGCGCTTGATCGCGGAACATGCCGCAAGCGCCGAAGTCATCAAGCCGATGCTGCGCGGCGAAGATTTACGGCCATGGTATCAGATCGACGGCGGCCAATATCTAATCTTTACGCGGCAGGGCATTGATATTGAGCAGTATCCAGCGATCAAAGGCTATCTTGAGCAGTTCCACACGGCGCTCGAACCCATGCCGCCCGATTGGAAAGGCACAACCGATGATTGGCCCGGACGCAAAGCAGGCCCGTATGAGTGGTACGAAATTCAAGATAACATCGCTTATCATGCAGAGTTCGAGAAGCCTAAAATAGTCTGGTCTGACATTTCCAAACTCCCACGTTTTTCGTGGAATGAAGCCAGCTATCTAAATAACACGGGTTTCATGATACCGGACACAAACCATTCTGTGCTTGCGCTGCTTCAAAGTCGCTGTATGTGGTTCGCGCTGTCACAATTTGCACAGCCCTTACGGTTACGAGCGGGATTGTGGCAGTATCGCGTCATTGCACAATTCGCAGAGCGCTTGCCCATTCCAGCGCTGACGGCTGCACAAGAGGCTTCGTTGGCGGAAGTCGCAGAGGACATCACGGCGCGGGCACGTTCACGCTATCAACTGCATGAGGGCCTGCGGCGGCGCATCACGTCCGATCTCGGCGGCGATGGCAAGCTCAACGATAAGCTGGAAAATTGGTGGGCGCTGGCCGATTTCAACGAGTTTCGGACTGAGGTCAAGAAGGCGCTCAAGGCCGATATTCCACTGGCCGAGCGCGGCGAATGGGAAAAATATCTCTCTGACCAACAGGCGCAGCATTCCGCCGCGTCAGCCGCGATAGTGACGCTGGAAACGCGCATGAACGCCGTCGTCTATGAAGCGTTCAAACTCACGCCGGAAGAAATCACACTGATCGAACGGGCTACCAAATATCCCTATGGCGAAGTCTGACGCAATAAAAAGCTATCGTGTATTAAAGAAATCAGCCATCTCTTTGCGAACAGCATCCGGCGCTTCCATGTAGGAGAAATGCCCGCAGTCTTTCAGCAGCATGAAGTGTGCGCCGGGTATAGTCTGCGCGATTCGCATGGCCCCGAAATAAAACGCGCCTGCCCCACATTGGGACAGGCGCGTTGATCGTTTAGCTGGATAGACGGGGCGGCTTAACCCCACTCATCACCTTTTAGTTTGCTGAGTTTGTCAGACTTTGCACCGCTGCGCTTGTTGCGAGTTTCAGCCTCGCGCAGGAAGTCGTAACCCACCTGTCGCCACGCTGCGGGACCTTCGTAATAGCCGGGCAGATTGCGATATTCCATGACAGCGCCGCCGCGTTTTGGTTCGTCGCCGATAAACGGTGTACCAACTTCACGATCTGGCCCAACGGGCTGCTCCCCGGGAACTGCCGAGCCGGCCAGCAGCGTATCGTCTTTCTTCTCCGACAGGTCGCCTAAATTCGGGCTATAGGCATTGTAGGCATCCTGTTCCTCTTTATCGAGGTCATTGAAGAGAACACCATTTTGCAGCTTTTCCCGGGCCTGCTGATACGCTTCGCTTGTCGCCCCGCCTTTGACCAGCCCACCAGCGAGCGGATCAGTCGCGTCAATATCATCCCGACCCGTCTTGGCGATCAGCGTTTTCAGAATATCCTCCCGCTTGAGGAGGTAGAATTCTTCTTCCTTCCCGGTCATGCTGTAATGAATGGCGATTTCGTTAGGGCTTTTCATCAAAATCGGGGTGATATTCTTGATGGTACTGCCAGATGGAATTCCAGCTTTGCCGCCAATCATATACAACGCCATATGGGTGATCCATCCGCGAATCCCGCGCATGTTCCCCATTTGACCACGCTGTTCTTTGCTGACTTCTTTCATGAGCGATGTGGTCACATCGCGGCCAACATCGACAGCTTTGAGGATATTTTTCTTTGCGTCTGTGTAGCCCTTCCGGCTTGCCTTGTCTTCTTTCTTCGGGTCTGCATAGGTTGATTTGGCGTACCATTTGGCCATGCTGGCATATTCGCGCATGTCAACGCCGATATTGACCTGAATGCTGCCCTTCCAATTATGATTGGGTTCTTTCGGCATCGCGCCAATGTCGGGATAAGACATCGGGCCGAGATTATGGCCGGTGCCGTATGGGTTCAGAGAGTGTGTAGTCAGGTTAGCGGTGCGGTTATCCACGTCCTGCACGAAATCAGCGACGCTGTCCATCGCAGTATCGAATTCTGTCTTGTTGGCTTTCGGTTCCATGACGATTTCCAGCAGCGCCGTATTATTCAAGTCACGGAAGGGAAATGGCGGATGCTTTCCCGATTTCACGCGGCTGTCGTGGTCAACCTCTGCACGAAAATGCCCGTTCGTCGCTTTAGGGCCATTGCCGCGTGTATATTCAACCTTTCGATTATAAGGCCTATCGAGAGTCTGTAACTGGGGTGGCATGTTGCGCTGGGTGCCATCGTGGCCAGCCGCGTCTCGAATCTGATTTCTTTCTAGCGCGGTCATTTCATCGACAGGTACGGCGACTTCGATCTCAAGGCCGATAGCGCGTTGAACAGCTTCTGCTGTTGCGCGGCTGATTGGAATCGGGCCGGTTTGCTTGCTGATTTGCTGCTGCTTGAGCAGTTGGGAAACGGCGCGGTTGCCGATGGTGCGCTGCAAAGTGAGAATGTTCTGCGGCGTGATCGTGAGATCCCCCGCAGTAATCGGCGCATCTGTTGGCGCGACAGCTTGCTTGTTGACAGCTTGGGGCGGTGCCTGCTGACTGCGCTTCTGTCTAGCAGTCGATTTGCCTGCTGACCGGGTATGCTTCGCTGAAACAACCATGTTTGATGCCCTTCGGAGTCAATGTTGTCTGTCATGTCGGGTTGGGCAGCATGAACTGTTAAAGTGATAGACAGCGAGTATCTGCTACTTTATGTCAATCTGCTCAATTGCTGTAATTAACTATACAGCGAATTTTAATAAGCGCAAAATTACTATTACAGAAAATAGCGGCTGTATCCGGTGAAAATGAAACACCCTTAATCTGCACTGACCATTTGTAACGCCGCTTCCGTGCGCGGCTCATGAACGTAGCGCAGCGTCACGAACAATGCCGCAATCACCATCGCCAGCGCCACAATGAACAACGCCTCATAGCCGAGCTGCTGCACCAGCGTTCCGCCGATGAACGGCGCAATCAGCGAGATCACCGCGCCGACAGTGTTGAACAGCCCCGTGTAAACCGGGCGTTGGTCAGGCGTGGCATAGGTGATGACCCAGTTCTGATAGCTGGAGAAAATGTTGCTCATCGTTAGCCCCGATACCAGAAAACCCAGATACAGCGGCCACGGCCCGACAACGGCAGCCAGCAGTGCGCTGATCGGCAGCAAGCCAGCCAATGCCAGTGCCAGTCGGATATACGTCAAATTGCTGCGCGCTCCGAGCCACGTATAAATCAACGCCCCGCTCACGCTGCCAATGGTCTGCATCGCCAGTAGAGTCGGCACAGCCACAACGCTCGACAGCCCGAGCTGTACCGTCGCAAAGCCGATGTAAAACGGACTGGCCATCATAAACAATCGCGTCAACATGCGCGTGATAATCATGGCGCGGAATGCCCTGTCCGTGCGGAGAACGTGCCCGAGACCGGGCAAGAATTCGCCGAGCGACGGGATCGTTTCCGCCACTTTACCACCCGGCAGTTCATGAATGAATAACGGCGGCAAAATGGAGAGCGCAAACAACAGCCCTGATGCACCGAAGATCACGGCATAATTATTGGGGAAAGCGAGGCTTTCGCTGCTGAGGATACTGCCGATGAGCGGCGATACCGCCAGCATAATGAGTCCCGCAGTGGCAGCGGTCAGCCCGAACATGCGCGCCCGCCAGCGATTATCAAGGCCCGTGCCGATCAAAATCGCCCACGGTACGCTCACAATTCCATCACCCACCGATGCAATCACGTAACAGATGAGAAAAGCGACCAGAATGGCTGCTGGACTATCTTTGCCAAGCAGCATTGCAATGACGGCGAAGGCAAACATCACGAAGCGCACGGGGATATTGGGCCCCGCAAACCACCACTTCTTGCGTTCGAAACGCACGATATAGCGGGCGATAAACAACTGCGGCAGTGTCCAGCCCACGTCCCATAGGCTAGAAGAAAGCCCGATCAGGATTTCGGAACGGGTCAGGTGACGGATAAAATCGGGCAGCACTGTGGTGGGGCCAATGACGTTCATGGCCACGTTGAATAAAATATTGTCGAGCAGATAAAAGATAAAATTGCGGCGATAAATAGGCTCGCGGTTAGCGACTGACTGTGGACTTGACTCTGGCATGAATACCCTATCTAAGAACGAGTTGATGGAAACTTTTCATGCGAGCGTGTGACGCAGGTTAAAAGGTGTTGAAGGCTTCTTCCGTTGTCCAGCGCTCAGGTTGTTGGGCTTTGTCAAAGAGGATGCAACCATGATGCACTATCTTCTCGTTTTTCAATAGTTTCAATTCGTTCAGGAATAAACTTTTTGGCTCATGTTCAAAACGAGTGCAAAAGTTATCTCAGTGTAGGGGCAAGGCATGCCTTGCCCCTACTACTTCTGAACATGAGCCAACTTCTTCATGAGGGAAATAAAACGCGCCTGCTCTACATCTAGAGCAGGCGCGATACACACGCACTAATTTGGAGCGGCGCTGTTACGGGGCGGCGACAGTCCAGCCTTCGTGTTCTGCGCCCATCGCATCGCCGGGAGCAGCGTCTTCGGCGTAGAAGTACAGCGGCCAGCCGTTATAGGTTACTTGCAGATCGCCTTCTTCAAGCGTAATCGTGCCAAGTTCACCCTCAGCGCCTGCGCCAGCGGCCAGACGTTCACCCTCGCCGATAGTGAATGGTTCCCATTCTTCGTTGCACTCGCCCGTGCAGGCGCTCTCGCCCGAACCAGCTTCATCTTCCGCGAATGTGTACAGCGTCATGCCATTGGCGGCGGTCAGCATGTCACCATCCACGACCACAGTCTCTGGCACAACCGTCCACCACACATCGCCTACGCCTTCGCCGTTGGCATCGCCGCGAGCCATATCTTCGTGATAGTAGTACAGCGGCCAGCCGTTATACGTCACTTGCAGCGAGCCATCTTCGCGCTCAATCGTGTCGATTTCACCGGGCATGAACAACCCTGCGGCTACTGGATCGCCCGCTTCGACGGTCAGCGGCGGCCAATTGGTCTCGCAGTCGCCCGTGCAGGTGCTGGCTCCGCTTCCGGCGGTATCATTGGCGAAACGATACAGTGTCATGCCCGTCGGGCCGACGAGGACACTGCCGAGTTCGCCAACCTGCTCGGCGTAAACGGTAACAGGCGGTATAACCCACCACACATTACCCACGCCCTGACCTTTGGTTTCGCCGACAGCGTAATCCAGATACCAGAAATACAGGGGGATACCGTTATAGGTCACTTGCAGCGTACCCGTCGTGCGCTCGATGACGCCGAGTTCACCCGGTAGATCGCCAGCGCTGGCCAGCGCTTCTTCGTTGCGAACCAGCAGGGGCGGCCATACTTCGGCGCAGCGCTCGTAGCAAGCGGTGGTATTCATCGAATCGTTGGTGAACAGATACAGCGTAAAGCCTGTCGGCCCGACGAGGAAATCACCGAGTTCGTCGGTGTGTCCGATGCTGACAATCGGCGGCGCATCTTGCGCCGAAACCAGCGCGAATGTCGGTAGGGCTACCAGCAAAACCAACAGCGTAAGCGTTATATTTCGCAGCTTAAACATGATTCCTCCAGAATACAGTTTTCCGAATGTGTGGATATGGGCGCATTCTGCGCTGCACATATCTTCTATATGAAGTGATCGACAGGGATTCAGGAATTGGATTGCGCTGCGGATTACAGTGATAAGAATCACATGAGTTGAGGCAGGGCAATATTCGAGGTAGGGGCAGACCTAGCAAACTTCGTTTGTTTGTCTGCCCTAGTGTGGGCGAACACACAGGTTCGCCCCTACGATGCCGACATCGTAAAACGTACCTTTGCGCCCATCCGATGAGACTGTTAAACTGTGAGTCGGAGAAACACGAGCCAACATGCATTCGCCATCTGCCGATATCGAATTGATGAGCCAAATTGCCGCGCGCGATCAGCAGGCATTTCATGTCCTGTATGACGATCACGGCAAAGCGGTTTACAGTCTCGCGTATCGCATTTTGCAAAACTCGACGCTGGCAGAGGAAGTCACGCAGGATACGTTTCTCAAAGTTTGGCGGCAGACAACCAATTGGGATCCCGAAAAGGGCAAGCTCCGCAACTGGCTGCTGACCATCACGCAGTTCACCGCCATTGACCGCCTGCGCCGCGAACGCCGCCAGCCGATGCTTGACCCCGACCCGATTGAAGACACCGAAGAAACAATGCTCATCGCGGGGAGTGCGCTTCAATGGGATATTCACTGGCAGGAAGGCACAGCGCTGCGGATGCTGGTTGGGCAGCTTCCAGCGGAGCAAGCGCGGTTGATTGATCTGGCGTTTTTTCATGGCATGAGTCACAGCGAAATCGCCAGCGAGACGCAAATCCCGCTTGGCACAGTGAAAACCCGGCTGCGAACGGGCATCCAACGCCTGCGAGAATTGTGGGGCGAAACGGTAAATCGAACATCCAATCAAGCTTAATCCGGCGTATTATTAATTAAGAGAGTGTCATAGTTGTAGGCATCATGAGTTCCGTAAAGCAAGTTACAGCGCCCGACTGCGGGGCCATTTTAGAGCTAATTCCTGACTACGCCTTCGGGCTGACCAGTCCCGATGAAACGCGCTTCGTCGAGGCGAACCTC
>Ga0163150_10005873_pt1 | contig 15385 bp, 14 predicted proteins | sample OliLakLV19P2IB_FD_148628 | JGI IMG/M metagenome (GOLD analysis project Ga0163150, IMG submission 148628) | Freshwater microbial mat bacterial communities from Lake Vanda, McMurdo Dry Valleys, Antarctica - Oligotrophic Lake LV.19.P2.IB | ecosystem: Environmental > Aquatic > Freshwater > Lake >...
TCGGCATGCTGCCCGGCGTCGATCGGCCGGCGCTCGCGGCGACGATTCCGTCGGGGAATCGCCTCGGTATCCTGCTCGACGTCGGCGCCAACGTGGAGTGCCGCCCGGCGCACCTGTTGCAGTTCGCGGCGATGGGGGCGGTCTACGCGAAGGTCTCACTCGGCATCGAGCGCCCGCGCATCGGCCTGCTGTCGATCGGCGAAGAAGAGAGCAAGGGCACCGAGCTGATTCGAGAGGCCCACCAGCTGTTGAAGGGATCGGCGCTCAACTTCATCGGCAACGTCGAGGCGCGTGAGGTCTACAAGGGCAACGCCGACGTGATCGTCTGCGACGGCTTTACGGGCAACATCGCGCTGAAGGCGAGCGAAGGGCTCGTGGACACCGTCGAGCGGCTCCTCGGAGAAGAATTGTCGAGAACGTTTTCCGGCATGGTCGGGTCACTTCTGTCGCGGCGCGCGTTCCGTCGCTTCCGCCGCCGCCTCGACTACTCCGAGTACGGCGGCGCACCGCTCCTCGGCGTCGCCGGCGTCTGCTTCGTCTGCCACGGCCGGTCTTCTGCCAAAGCGGTTCGCAACGCGGTGCTGATGGCCCATCGATTTACGACGGCCGGCTTCCTCCGGCGCGTCGAACACGAGATCGCGACGGCTGCCGCATCATGATCGCGCTCGTCTTTCCCGGACAAGGATCGCAGAAGGTCGGCATGGGCCGTGCGCTCGCGGACGCGTTTCCCGCCGCGCGTCAGGTGTTTGCCGAAGCGGACGAAGCGCTCGGCGAGCCGCTCAGCCGCCTCATCTGGGAGGGCCCGGAAGACGCGCTGATGCTCACCGAAAACACGCAGCCGGCGATGCTGACCGCCAGCATCGCCGCCTACCGCGCGCTCGAGTCCGAAGGCCTGACGTCCCACATCTCGTTCATGGCCGGACACAGCCTCGGCGAGTACTCCGCCAACGTCGCGGCGGGCACGTTCTCGTTCGCCGACGCGGTCCGCACCGTGCGCCGGCGCGGCCGCTACATGCAGGAGGCGGTGCCGGTGGGCACCGGCGCCATGTCCGCCATCCTCGGCCTGGACGCCGACAGAGTCCGCCAGGCCTGCGAGGAAGCCGCTCAGGGAGACGTCGTGTCCCCCGCAAACATGAACGGCGCGGGGCAGGTGGTGATCGCCGGCTCCCGCGCGGCCGTCGAGCGCGCAGGCGTCCGCGCGAAAGAGCTCGGCGCCAGGCGCGTCGTGCCGCTCCCGGTGAGCGCGCCCTTCCATTGCGCCCTCATGAAGCCGGCGGCGGACCGCCTCGCGCCCGATCTCCGCGGCCTCCAGACCCAGACGCCGCGCGTGCCGATCGTCGCCAACGTGGACGCCTCGCCGAAACGCGATGCGGAATCGGCCATCGAGGCGCTCGTGAGCCAGGTGTCGTCGGCCGTGCGGTGGGAGGACAGCGTGCGCCGCCTTGCGTCCGATGGCGTCACCGCGTATGTTGAGGTGGGCCCGGGCACCGTGTTGAGCGGCCTGATTCGAAAGATCCATCGCGAGGCCAACGTGGCGGCGGTGGGAGCGCCTGACGATTTCGCCGCGGCGCGGGTGATACTCGAGACGGTCCGGCTGAAGCCGGACACTACTGAATGTTGAATCTCACTGGAAAAGTTGCGATCGTCACCGGCGCGTCGCGCGGCATCGGCGCCGCCATCGCGAAGACGCTCGCGGCGCAAGGCGCCTTCGTCATTGCCGGCGCGCGGGGCTCGAATGCCGACGCCACCGTCGCCGAGATCGTTGCGAACGGCGGCAAGGCCGAGTCGGCGAGCTTCGATGTGACCGACCCCGCAACGGTCGAGGTGGTCGTCAGCGGTGCGCTGGCGAGGCACAGCCGGGTCGATATTCTGGTCAACAACGCCGGCATCGCCCGCGATCAGCTCATGATCCGCATGAAGCGCGCCGACTGGGACGAGGTGATGGCCACGAACCTGACCGCCTCGTTCACCTGCACGCAGGCGGTGCTCCGGCCGATGATCAAGCAGCGCGGCGGGCGCATCATCAGCATCAGCTCGGTGGTGGGGCAGATGGGCAACGCGGGCCAGGTGAACTACGCGGCCTCGAAGGCCGGCCTGATCGGGATGGCGAAGGCCCTCGCGCGCGAGGTGGCCTCACGGGGCATCACGGTCAACGTCGTCGCCCCGGGACTGATCGAGACGGACATGACCCGCGCCCTCGCGGCCGGGCCAACCGAGGACTGGAAGACGCAGATTCCGCTGGGACGACTGGGCACGCCTGAAGATGTGGCCCACACGGTCTGCTTTCTCGCGTCGGACGAAGCGTCGTATATTACGGGACAGGTTATTGCGGTCAACGGCGGTATGTACACGTAGGAGGATTGAATGGCGGTTGCTGAAAAAGTGAAAAGTATCATCGTGGAGCAGTTGGGTGTGGACGAGGAAGAAGTGACACCGGATGCATCGTTTGTCGACGATCTCGGAGCGGATTCGCTCGACACGGTCGAGCTCGTCATGGCCTTCGAGGAGGAGTTCGGCATCGAAATCCCCGACGAAGACGCCGAGAAGATCACGCGCGTCAAGGAAGCGATCGAGTACATCGATTCGCACGCCAAAGGCAAAAAGTAGGCATCGTGTCGACGAGACGGGTCGTGATCACCGGCATCGGGCTGGTGTCTCCGCTGGGCATCGGCACCGACGAGAACTGGCGCGCGCTGCTGGCGGGCCAGAACGGGATCGGCCGCATCACGCGTTTTGACGCCTCGGCCTACGCCTCGCAGATCGCCGGCGAGGTCAAGAACTTCGATCCGCTGCAGTTCGTGGAGAAGAAGGATGTCAAGAAGATGGACATCTTTATTCAGTACGCAATTGCGGCCGCGAAGTTCGCGATGGCGGACTCGGGGCTGGCCATCACCGACGCCAATGCTGCACACGTCGGCGTGTTCGTCGGCTCGGGCATCGGCGGGTTCACGAGCATCGAGCGTGAGCACGAAGCGCTGCTCGCCGGAGGGCCCCGGAAGATCTCTCCGTTCTTCATTCCCGCCTCGATCATCAACCTCGCCGCCGGGCAGGTGTCGATTCGCGTGGGCGCCAAGGGGCCAAACCTGGCCACGTGCACCGCGTGCTCGGCGTCTGCGCACGCGGTGGGGGAGTCGTTCGAGATTATCCGCAGGGGCGACGCCGACGCGATGATTGCCGGCGGCTCGGAGGCGGCGATTACGCCGATGAGTGTCGGCGGTTTTGCGGCGATGCGGGCCATGTCCACGCGCAACGACGCACCGGAGCGTGCCAGCCGCCCGTTCGACAAGGATCGCGACGGGTTCATCATCGGCGAAGGTTCGGGGATCGTCATCCTCGAAGAGCGCGAATCGGCCATCGCGCGCGGCGCGCGCATCTACGCCGAGATCGTCGGTTACGGCATGTCGGGCGACGCGTATCACATTACGGCGCCGACCGAGGACGGCAGCGGGGCCGTGCGGGTCATGGAGATGGCGCTCCGCAAGGCGAACGTGAAGCCAGAGCAGGTCGGCTACATCAACGCCCACGGCACCTCGACCCCGCACAACGATCGCATCGAGACGCTGGCGATCAAAAAACTATTCGGCGAGCACGCGTACACGCTTGCGATCTCGTCCACCAAATCGATGACCGGACACCTGCTCGGCGCCGCCGGCGGGCTCGAAGCCGGCATCTCGGCCCTCGCGGTGCATCACCAGATGGCGCCCCCCACCGTCAACCTCGACCACCCCGACCCCGACTGCGACCTGGACTACGTCCCAGGCAAGTGCCGTCCGCTGACGATCGAGTACGCGCTCTCGAACTCGTTCGGCTTCGGCGGGACGAATGCGGCGCTGCTGTTTAAGAAGCACGACTGAGACTGCCGACTGCCGACTGTCGACTAGAATGTATTTGTGCGTATTGCTGTGTGCCTCAAGCAGGTGCCCACCCGTGAGTGGCAGCCGCGGATCGACGAGACGCGGCGCGCCGTGCGCGAGCAGGACGCCAGCTTCGAGATGAACGAGCCCGATGCCTACGCGCTCGAGGAAGCGCTGCGCCTGCGCGAAAAACATGGCGGCGAGGTCATTGTCTGCACGGCAGGGCCCGCGCGCGCGTCGCAGGTGCTGCGCGAGGCGCTGGCGCGCGGCGCCGATCGAGCCATCCACGTCGAGGACGATCGCCTGTCGTCCGCCGATGCGTTCGTCGTGGCCGGTGCGCTGGCCGACGCGGTGCGCGAGGAGAAGTTCGATCTCGTCCTGACGGGGCTGCAGTCCGACGACCAGGGCGCCGCCCAGACCGGCGTCATTCTCGCCGAGCGGCTGGGCCTGCCGCACGCGACCATCGTCATGGAAGTGCAGGTGCAGGAGCCATCCGTCCGCGTCAAGCGTGAGCTCGAGGGCGGCTGGTTTCAGTGGGTGCAGATGCCGCTGCCCGCGCTCCTGACCATTCAGAGCGGCATCAATCAGCTTCGCTACGCCACCCTCAAAGGCATCATGGCGGCGAAGAAAAAGGAGATCCGCAAGGTCACGCCGGCGGCGCTGCCCACTGCGCAGATCAGCACCATCAGCCTCGATGTCCCGCGTAAGACGAAACAGACGCACATGATTGCCGGATCGCCCGCCGAGGCCGCGAAGGGCCTCGTGCAGAAGCTCAGAGACGAAGCACGGGTGATTGGATGATCCTTGTTGTGGCAGAACAGAGAAACGGCATGCTGCATCGCGCCTCGTGGGAGGCCGTCGCCGCCGCGCAGGAGTTGGCCGGCGATCAGGCGCTTGATGCCCTGGTGCTCGGCGCGAACCCGGCGGCCGCCGCCGCGGAGCTGAGCGAGGCGGCCGTCGGCGCCGTCCACGTGATTGATTTGCCGCTCCTCGAGCCCTATACGCCAGACGGCTACGTCGCCGCGCTCGAGCAGGCGATTGCGGCGCTGAAGCCGACGCACGTCCTGCTGCCGCACACCTATCGCACGCGCGACTTCGCCCCCACGCTGGCGGCGCGGCTGGGCTGCGGGCTCGTGACCGACTGCGTCGGCATCAAGAACGGGGACACGTCGACCTTTCTACGTCCTGTCTATCAGGGGAAGCTGATCGCCGAGGTCGCGGTCGAAGGAGAGTGTCCGCACCTCATCAGCATGCAGATTGGCGCGTACCGAGGCGACAGCGCGAAGCGCGGCGCGGCACCGGCCCCCGTGAAGGCGGTCGCCGTCTCTCTCGATGCCGCGTCGATTCGGCAGAAGCCAGAGGAGCCGTTTCAGGAAGCGAAGCAGGCGGTGGATCTCTCGAAGGCTGAGCGGATCGTGGCGGTCGGTCGAGGCATCAAGGCGCAGGAGCACATCGCGCTGGCGGAAAAGCTCGCCGCCGCCCTCGGCGCGCAGCTCGCGGCGTCGCGGCCGATCTGCGACAGCGGATGGCTGCCGATGGAGCGGCAGGTCGGCAGCTCGGGCCAGACCGTCGCTCCAAAGCTCTACGTTGCGCTCGGCATCTCGGGCGCCATCCAGCACGTCGTCGGCATGAAAGGCGCCCGCACGATCGTCGCGATCAACAAGGACGCCGACGCCCCGATCTTCGAAATCGCCGACTACGGCATCGTCGGCGACCTGTTCGCGATCGTGCCGGCGATGATCGCTGAACTCGAGAAAGCCTGACTGTCCGCGTCTTTGCGTTGAGACCTGGCAAATGAGTGAGCGCGAATCACTGGATGTTGACGTGCTGATCGTCGGCGGCGGGCCGGCGGGTTTGTCGGCGGCGATCCGGCTCGCGCAATTGCAGAAGGCTGCAGGAAACACCCTGAGCGTCGCCGTTCTGGAGAAGGCCGCGGAAGCGGGTGCGCATCTGCTCTCTGGCGCGGTGCTGGATCCGCGGGCGCTCGCCGAGCTGATTCCCGACTACCACGCCAAGGGCGCGCCGCTCGTCTCGAAGGTGCGCGAAGACCGCATCTATTTCCTCACGGGCTCCGGCAAAATCACGTTCCCCGTCACACCCCCTCCGCTGCGCAACCACGGCAACTACATCATCTCGCTGCAGCAGTTGGGTAAGTGGATGTCCGGCCTCGCCGAAGCCGAAGGCATCGACATGTTCCCGGGGTTCGCCGCCACCGAGCTGCTGATGGAGGGACATCGTGTCGTGGGCGTGCGCACGGGCGACCGCGGCGTCGGGCGCGATGGCGAGAAGCGCGCGACGTTCGAGCCAGGTGTGGAGATCCGCGCGAAAGTGACGATTCTGGCCGATGGTGTGCGCGGCAATCTGACCAGGCAGCTCATGCGCCGCTCCCGCATCAATGTCGGCAAGCAGCCGCAGGTGTACGCGCTCGGCATCAAGGAGTTGTGGGACGTTCCCGCAGGCCGCCTGCCGGCCGGGACGGTCGTCCACACGCTCGGGTATCCGCTCGATCAGAAAGAGTTCGGCGGCGGGTTCATCTACGCGATGTCCGACACGCGACTATCGGTGGGCTTCGTGGCGGGCCTCGACTACGAGGATCCGATGTTCGACCCGCACATCGCGTTCCAGCGGTTCAAGCTGCACCCGCTCGTCAGCGGGCTCCTGCGCGATGGGCAGATGGTGCGCTACGGCGCGAAGGCGCTTCCGGAAGGCGGATGGCTCACGCTGCCCGAGTGCGCGGTCGATGGCGCCCTGATCGTCGGAGACGCCGCCGGATTTCTCAACTCCTTGCGCCTGAAGGGCGTGCACCTGGCCATGAAGACCGGCATGCTCGCGGCGGAGACCGCGTTCGATGCGGTCGTCGGGGGCGACACATCCGAAGCGCGGCTCGTCAGCTACGACGAGAAGATCCGCCAGAGCTGGGTGGGTGCCGAGATGCGGCCCGTGCAGCACGTGCATCAGAGCTTCAAGTACGGCCTGTTCGGGGGGCTGGCGTTCTCCGGCCTGCAGCTGCTCACGAAGGGCTGGTGGATTCGCCAGGCGATTCCGAGTCAGCCCGGACACCTGCGGATGAGGACGCTGAACGATGCCGGGCACCAGCACGCCGGGGAAAGCCCGAAGCCGGATCGCGTGCTGACGTTCGACAAGGTGACGAACGTGCATTTTTCGGGCACGCGTCATGAGGAGGACCAGCCGTCGCACCTGCTGGTGCATACGGAGGTCTGCCACTCGATTTGCGGCAGCGAGTACGGCCACCCGTGCACCCGCTTCTGTCCCGCACACGTGTACGAGATGGTGCCCGGAGAGAACGGCGAGCTGCGGTTGCAGATCAACGCGTCGAACTGCGTGCACTGCAAGACGTGCGACATCATGGACCCGTATCAGGTCATCACCTGGGTGCCGCCCGAAGGAGGCGGCGGGCCGAGGTATGAAGGAATGTAACTGGAAGGCGTCGAGGGTCAAGCAGGCCGAGTTGGCGGCCATTGCGGCCATTGGTGTTCCCGTGATCACGGCGCTGGGGAGCACGCTCACCTGGAAGGTGGAGGGCCTCGATCACCTGCAGTTCGACGGCCCGGGGCGTCGGCCGATCATGGCGTTCTTTCACGGTCGCGTGTTGACGGCGACCTATTTCTTTCGGGACCGCGGCATCTTCGTCATGATCAGCGAAAACTTCGACGGCGAATGGATCGCACGCATCATCGAACGGTTCGGCTACGGAACATCGCGCGGGTCCACGTCGCGAGGCGGCCAGCGCGCGCTGTTGAAGTTGAAACGGCTGATGGCTGAAGGCCGGCCCGCAGGGTTCGCCGTTGATGGCCCCCGTGGTCCCGCAAGGACAGTCCAGCCCGGCGTCGTGTGGCTCGCGAAGCTGACCGGCAACCCGGTCGTCCCGTTTCACATGGAAGCGTCGAAGTCCTGGAGCCTCAGCAGCTGGGACCGCACGCAGATTCCGCGGCCGTTCTCCACCGTCGCCCTGGCCGTCGGCGCTCCGATCGACGTCGCAGGGGATGCCGACGAAGCCGGCATTGAAGCCAAGCGCGTCGAAGTTGAGCAGTCGCTGCACGGCCTCGAGACTCGCGCGGCAGCGCTCCTGCACCAATCCCCAATCCCCAATCGCCAATCGTAAATGTCTGTAATCCTCATCCACTCCGACCGCTTCCTCGATCACCAGCCGCCGCCTGGACATCCGGAGCGTGTCGAGCGGGGAGAAGTGATGCAGGGCATTGCCACCGCATGGAAGCAGCGCGGCCGGATCGTGCAGGCTCCCCGGCCCGCGACGCGAGCAGAGCTCCTTCGCGTCCACACGGAGGGCCATCTCACGGCGATCGACAAGACCGCGGGTCGCGCAGCGTCGCTCGACGCCGACACCTATACGTCTCCGGACTCGCGCGACGTCGCGTTGCTGGCTGCAGGCGCCGCTATTGCCGGGGTCGAGGCCATCGTCCAGTCGCGCGCCACGCGGGTGATGGCGCTGGTGCGGCCCCCCGGCCATCACGCCGAGCGCGACAGACCGATGGGGTTCTGTCTCTACAACAACATCGCGGCCGCTGCCGCGCACGCGGTGACCCTTGGGATGGAGCGGGTCGTCATCATGGACTACGACGTCCATCACGGCAACGGTACGCAGTGGATCTTCTATGAGGACCCGCGGGTGCTGTACGTCTCGACGCACCAGTACCCGTTCTATCCGGGCACGGGTGCGGCTGAGGATGTCGGTCGCGGAAAGGGCGCCGGCTTTACGCTGAACGTGCCGCTCGAAGCGGGCTCGACCGATGGCGATTACGCGGAGGTCTTCAGGGCGCTCGTGATTCCGGTCATCGATCAGTTCCGGCCGGAGCTGCTGCTGATCTCGGCAGGATATGACGCTCACGAGCGCGATCCGCTGGCGGGCATGCGTCTGTCTGCGGCCGGTTACGCGGGTCTGACCAAAGCGCTCTGCGACGCCGCAGACCGGCACTGTCACGAGCGCGTCGTCGCCGTGACAGAAGGAGGCTACGACCTGACCGCACTCAAAGCCTGCCTCGAATCGTCCATCGCGGTGCTTGACGGAGGCGCCGCGCCCCTGGCTGCCGAGCCCTCGCATGCCGCGACATCGCGCTCTCGTACGGCCATCGCCGCCGTACGCGCCGCGCAGTCCAAGTACTGGAAGCTATAATAGGCGACACCGTCCGCCTAAAGGCGGACACCACGTACGGGACACCACGTACGGTACGTAGTGTCCGGCTTCAGCCGGACCTCGCATATGGCCGACTATAAACCGCAGGCACTGGATAAAAAGTGGCAGGACCGCTGGACGAGCGCGCGCGCGTTCGAGGTCGTTGACGATCCTTCGCGCCCGAAATTCTACTGTCTCGAGATGTTCGCCTATCCGTCCGGGCACGCGCACGTCGGGCACGTTCGCAACTACATCATTGGCGACGTGATGGCGCGCACCAAGCGGATGCGCGGCTACAACGTCCTGCACCCCTTCGGCTGGGATGCGTTCGGCCTGCCGGCCGAGAACGCCGCCATCAAGAGCGGCATCCATCCGGAGACCTCGACGCTTGCCAACATCGCCCACATGAAAGGGCAGCTTCAGCGCCTGGGCATCAGCTACGCCTGGGGGCGCGAGTTCGCGACCTGCGAGCCGACCTACTACAAGTGGAACCAGTGGCTGTTCCTCAAGATGTACGAGCGCGGGCTGGCGTATCGCCGGCGCTCGTCGGTCAACTGGTGCGAGAAGGACCAGACCGTGCTCGCGAACGAGCAGGTCGTGGACGGCGGCTGCTGGCGCTGCGGCACGCCGGTGACCACGCGCGATCTGGAGCAGTGGTTCTTCAGGATCACGCAGTATGCCGATGATTTGTTGAAAGGCATCGAACAGCTCGGCCAGTGGCCGGAAAAAGTACTGACGATGCAGAAGAACTGGATCGGGCGATCGGTGGGGACTCGCGTCCAGTTTCCGGTGATGGCCGGAGAAGGCCGCTCGGTGTCGGACACGATCGAGGTGTTCACGACCCGGGTGGATACGATCTTCGGGGCCACGTGCGTCTTTCTTGCGCCCGAGCACGAGATGGTGGACACGTTCGCGATCCTCTCGGGCGAGACGGAGGCGTTCCGCAAGCGCGTGACCGGCTTTCGCACGCAGGATCGGACCGCGCGCATGTCCGGCGAGGTCGAGAAAGAGGGCTTCTTCACCGGCCGATACGCGCTCAACCCGTTTACGAAGGAACGCATTCCCATCTGGGTGGCGAATTTCGTCCTGGGCGAGTACGGCACCGGTGCGGTGATGGCCGTGCCGGCGCACGACCAGCGCGACTTCGAGTTCGCGACAAAGTACAGCCTGCCCATCAAAGCCGTCGTGCATGCGGAGACCAATCCGGGTGGCGCGTCGACGCCGCTCGATGCGGCCTACGAGGAGTACGGCCATCTCACGGACTCTGGCGAGTTCACGGGGCTGACGTCCGAGGCGGCGCTGGCGCGGATGGGGGAGTGGGTCGAGCAGCAGGGCATCGGCAAACGGACCGTGCAGTTCCGGCTGAAGGACTGGGGCATTTCGCGACAACGTTACTGGGGCACGCCCATTCCGATGGTGTACTGCAAGGCGTGCGGCATCGTGCCGGTGCCGTACGAGCAGCTGCCCGTGGAGCTGCCGAAGGTGACGAACTTTACCGGGCGCGGCGACTCTCCGCTGGCGCAGGTGGCGGAGTTCGTCAACGTGTCGTGCCCGACGTGCGCGGCTCCTGCGCGGCGCGAAACCGACACGATGGATACGTTCGTGGATTCGTCGTGGTACTTCTATCGCTTCTGCGATCCGACGAACGACACGATGCCGTTCGATCCCGCGAAGGCGAAGTACTGGATGCCGGTCGACTTCTACAGCGGTGGCGTCGAGCACGCGATTCTCCACCTGATCTACTCGCGGTTCTTCACGCGCGTCTTCCGCGATCTCGGCCTGGTCGACCACGACGAGCCGTTCCGGCACCTGCTGACGCAGGGGATGGTGCTCAAGGACGGCAGCGTCATGTCGAAGTCGAAGGGCAACGTCGTCGATCCGGACGACATGCTCCAGAAGTTCGGCGCCGACGCGTTGAGGCTCTACGTGATGTTCGTGGCGCCGCCCGAGAAGGAAGTGGAGTGGAGCGACAGCGGCCTGGAGGGCAGCTGGCGCTTCCTGGCCCGCACCTGGCGGTTTATCGACCAGTGGTCGGAGCACATCAAAACCGCCGCTCCCGTCGCCGGCGTGGACACGTCCGGCTTCGACGCGGCCGAGCGGGACCTGCGCCGCAAGACGCACGACACCATCAGGCGCATCACGATGGACGTCGAGCAGCGCATCCACCTGAACACGGCCGTCTCGGCGCTGATGGAACTCGTCAACGCGTTGTATGTGTTCGGCGAGACGCTGCAGGGGGGGGCAATACGTCCGCAGTCGCTGACGTCGCTGCGCGAGGCGATCGAGAGCCTCATTCTGATGCTCGCGCCGTTCGCGCCTCACACGGCCGAGGAGCTCTGGGAGATGACCGGCCACGCCGACGGCATCGAGAAGGCGGCATGGCCGGTGTTCGATGCGCGCGCGGCCAAGGCCGCGGAAGTTGTCGTGCCGGTACAGGTCAACGGCAAGGTACGCAGCCGCCTGACTGTCCCTGCCGGAATTGCGGACGCCGAGCTGCAGGAGCGCGCGCTGGCCGATCCCGCGGTGCGTCCGCACATCGAGGGCAGGACCATCAAATCGGTCGTGATCGTGAAGGGAAAACTGATCAATGTGGTTGTGGTGTAGAACCGGACTGGTGGCGGGGATGCTCACGGCCGCCGTGGCGTCGAGCGGGTGCGGGTACGCGCTGGCCGGACGTGGCAACTTCCTGCCTGATTACATCCGGACGATCGGCATCCCCACGTTTCAGAATCACACGTCGTATTTCGTGTTGGCGGAGCTGGTGACCGACAAGGTGCGGCAGGAGTTCATCGGCCGCGGGAACTACAAGATCGTTCCCGAGGCCGCGGGCGCCGATGCCGTGCTCATCGGGGCCGTCACGAACGTCACGATTGTCCCGACCAGCATTTCGGCCGAGCAGCAGGCATCGCGGTACACGATTACCGTGACCGCGAACATCGAGCTCAGGGATGTGGCGAAAGATACCATCTTGTGGACGAATCCGGCGCTGTCGGTGCGTGAGGAGTACGACGCGACGAGCTCGGTGTCGAACGATCCGACGGGCTTCGTTGATCCGTCCACGTTCTTCAATCAGGAAACCAACGCCGTCGATCGCGTGAGCAACGAGTTCTCGCGCACGGTGGTGGCCGCTATTCTGGAAGCCTTCTGATTGCCTGTCGCTTCCCCAGCTGACGTCCGCAAGCAGATTGCATCGGGCAAGGTCGCGCCGATCTACCTGATTCTGGGCGCAGACGACGCGGCGAAGATCGGCCTGGCGGGCGAGTTCCTCGAGCTCGTCGATGAAGGGTTGCGCGCGTTCAATGTTGACCGGCTCTACGGCGGAGAGACGACCGCCGCTGCCGTCGTCGATGCCGCGAACACGCTCCCGATGATGGTCCCGAGGCGGGTCGTCCTCTTCGTGCACGCCGAGCGCCTGCTGAGCCCCAAGAAGGAAAGCAAAGCGAGCCCCAAGAAGGAAAGCAAAGCGAACCCCAAGGATGACAGCGACGCGGTATCGCGCGACCTCGAGATGCTCGAGGCGTACGTGAAGGCGCCGGTTGATACGTGCTGTCTGGTGCTGGTCGCGGAGGCTGTGGATGAACGCCGCTCTCTCACCAAGCTGCTCCTGTCTCAAGCCACGGTTGTCCGATGTGCCGCGCCGGCCGATGCGGCGACGTGGGTTCGGGACCGCGTGGCGCAGGAAGGCCTCACCATCGACGCTCGCGCGGCGCGCCTGGTCGCCGAGCGGGTCGGTCCCGACGTCGCCAGGCTGCGATCGGACGTGGAGCGGCTCGTGCTCTACGCGGCAGGCAAGAAGGCGATCACCGAAGAGGACGTGAAAGAGGTCGTGGGCGCGGCGACGTCGCAAGACGTCTGGGGCGTGACGAAGGCGATTGAGAGAGGATCGGCCGGCGACGCCCTGCGCGAGCTCGGACTGATGATGGACAGGGGCGCCGTGCCGTACATGATCCTCGGACAGATCGCCTGGTTCGTCCGCACGAAAGTCCCGGCCACGAGGGTCAGCTCCGCCGTGGAGGCGGTGTTCCGGACGGACCTCGCCATCAAGACATCGGCTGGAGATCCGCGCGTGTTGCTCGAGCGCCTAATTGTAGAACTCTGCGGGAGATGAACCCGAGAACCCGGAACCTATGCGGTTTTCGAGACGGCTTTCGAGACCCGCGCGCTCAGGCGCGACTTGTAGCGGCTCGCCGTGTTGCGGTGGATGATGCCCTTGCCGGCCATCTTGTCGATCAGCGAAATCGCCAGGTTGACCTGTTTCTTCGCCGCCGCCTGATCCTTCGCGCCCTTGGGATCGTCGATGAAGGTGCGAATCTGCTTCAGGGTGCTGCGGAGCTGCGAACGATACTTCCGGTTGCGCTCGCGGTGCACCAGGCTCTGCCGGTGCGCCTTCAGCGCGGATGCGTGAGATGCCACTAAGCCGTCCTCTCAGTAAACGTAAAACGCGTATTTTAGCACAAGGACTTGCGGGGCAGGGTGGCGTCCGGCTCGGGGTGGGGTCCGGCTTCAGCCGGACGTGCTGTGGGGTCCGGCTTCAGCCGGACCTAGCGCCGGACTTCCTCGTAATTACCGCCTGCGGGCTTCGTGTTGGTGTATTTCACGACCTGGCGGCCGTCCACCGTTTCGAAGACCTTGTACATCCGGATGCCCGGCGCAGAACGGCTGGTGCCGCGCATGCCGGTGATCTTCAGGACGTAGTTCTGGGTTTCCTTGTAGGGCGGAATCTTGCTGCCGTACTTATCCACCGCGCCAGGACCGGCGTTATACGCGGCCAGTGCGAGCTGCTCGTCTTCGTCGTAGCGATCGAGCAACTGGCGCAGATAGGTGACGCCCGCACGGATGTTCTCGGCCGGGTTGAACGGATCCAGCACGCCGAACTTCGCGGCCGTCGCCGGCATCAGCTGCATGAGGCCCATGGCGCCCTTGGGCGACACCGCGCGCGGATTAAAGGCCGATTCGACCTGAATCACCGCCCTGACGAGGTCGGCCCGAATGCCCTTCAGGCTGGCATACTGCCGGATCAGGGGTTCGAAAATCGGGTTCACGCGAGCCGCGGTCACGGCGTGGGTCCCCACCCGTACGGCAATCGCCCGTGGGCCGCCACCCTGGGGCCGGTCAGAGACCGTCAGCACCCCGCTGGCATCACGCCACGAGTAGATCTGTGCCTCCGCAGGCCGAGACAGGCCTGCGACCGCGCACAGCGCGAGCGCCGAGGTGACGATGATGTTTTTCAAGGTCTGTAACTTACCGGGGGAGAGGCTGTGATTATACAGCCAGAGCCCTCCAGGACGCAACGCGCCCTGTTGTCGTCTATCGGCGGCAGCCGTTCACGACTGTAGGAGCTTTTCCGCCAGCCGCCGGGCCTCGGCGAGGGCCTCCGGAATACGGGCGGGGTCCTTGCCCCCCGCCTCCGCAAAGTCCGGCCGGCCGCCCCCGCTGCCGCCGACCAGGGGGGCAATCTGCTTGACGATCTGGCCCGCATGGACGCGGGGCACCAGGTCCTTGGTGACCGCCACGACAATCGACAGCTTGCCGTCGCCTTTGGAGCCGATGACGACGACCCCGGTTTTGATGCGATCGCGGTGAGCATCGGCGAGCTGGCGCAGCTCGTCCTTGCCCAGGCCCCCAACCTGATGCGCGACGAAGGTACCGCCGGCATATCGAGTCTCGTCGATCGCGCCCTGCGACCCTCCCTGCTGGCTGCGTGCGCCTTCGACCTTGAGCTTGCTGACCTCGCGCGCCAGGCGCTTGGTTTCGGCCTGAAGCTGCTCGACCGCGGAGCGGGCGCGCTCCGGCGTCGTGCCGAGCGCGCCGAGCACGTCCTCGAGCGCCGCGCGCGTCGATTGATGCAGGTGGACCGCAGACGCCCCCGTCAGTGCCTCGATTCGTCTGACGCCGGCTGCGACGCCGCTTTCGGAGGCGATGGCGAAGAATCCGATATCCCCGGTCGCGTGGCAGTGCGTGCCGCCGCAGAGCTCCATGCTGAACCCCGGGATCGACACCACGCGCACGCGGTCACCGTACTTCTCGCCGAACAACGCCATCGCTCCGGAGGCCATCGCGTCCTGCGTCGAGCGCTCGTCGGTGTTGACCGGCGCGTTGCGGTAAATCTGCTCGTTGACGATCCGCTCGATCTCGAGAACCTGCTCGCGTGTGACCGCGGTGGAGTGCACGAAGTCGAATCGGAGACGATCGGGTGCCACAAGGGAGCCGGCCTGCTTGACGTGCGACCCGAGCACCTTTCGCAGCGTCGCATGGAGCAGGTGAGTGGCCGTGTGATGTCTCCGCGTCGCGTCGCGCGCGGCCGCGTCGACGTTCGCGGTGATGAGATCGCGCTCTTTGAGCGTGCCGTGCGTGAGCTGAATGCGGTGCAGGCGGGGCA
>Ga0163150_10005875_pt1 | contig 15383 bp, 12 predicted proteins | sample OliLakLV19P2IB_FD_148628 | JGI IMG/M metagenome (GOLD analysis project Ga0163150, IMG submission 148628) | Freshwater microbial mat bacterial communities from Lake Vanda, McMurdo Dry Valleys, Antarctica - Oligotrophic Lake LV.19.P2.IB | ecosystem: Environmental > Aquatic > Freshwater > Lake >...
GATCGGGGTTCCGACCAGCGTCGGATACGGGGCGCACTTCCATGGCCTTGCGTCGCTGCTGAGCATGCTGAATAGTTGCGCCAGCAATGTGACCACCGTGAATATCGACAACGGCTTCGGCGGCGCGTATGTGGCCAGCCTCATCAACCGTTTATAGCAATAACAAAAGTTCGCGTGTTCTCGGGTAGGAAGCGTAAATAAATTAAGGTAGCAACTTGTCGGTGATCCTGCTGTGCTGCTTAGCATGGGCAGACTTACGGAGTTGACTCAGAAATTCCATTCCGTGTGGCCACTCCTGGACGAACGGACACGGCGTATCATGGCGGCCAGTGAAGCGATCACGTTGGGTTATGGGGGAGTAAGTCTCGTTCGTCGTGCCTGCGGACTGTCGCGAAAGGCGATCTCGAAGGGTGTCCGGGAAATCGAAGAAGGCATCTCGCCCGCGACCGGCCGCATTCGCCGTCCCGGATCCGGGCGGAAACCAATTACGGTTTCCGATCCGCACTTGGTGGAAAGTTTGGAAGAGATGATCGATCAGCAAACGCGTGGCGACCCGGAGTCTCCCCTGCGGTGGATTTGCATGAGCACACGGGCAATTGCGAAGGAATTGGGCCTGCAAAGGCACCCTGTCAGCCATGCGAAAGTGGCGCAACTTCTTCACTCGCTCGACTACAGCCTCCAGAGCAACCGCAAGACAGAGGAAGGGCGAGACCATCCGGACCGCGACGCGCAATTCCGCCATATCGGCACGGCAGTGAGGAAATGCCTGGCGCGAGGCAATCCGGTGATCTCGGTGGATACCAGGAAGAAGGAACTCATTGGCAACTACCGCAATGCTGGTCAGCAATGGCTTCCAGCGAAACAACCCAAGAAGGTTCGCGGCCACGACTTTCCCAAACCCGACGTTCCGCGCGCCTATCCTTACGGCATTTATGATATCGGGCGCAACGCCGGGTTCGTCAACGTCGGAACGGATCATGATACCGGAGAGTTTGCCGTGGCGTCCATCCGCGGGTGGTGGCAGGATGAAGGAAAGCGCCTGTATCCGGGCGCCACAACGATAATGATCACTGCCGGCGGAGGGGGCAGCAATGGCTGGCGGTTGCGTCTTTGGAAACTGGAGCTGCAGAAATTCGCCGAGGAGTCAGGCCTTCCCCTTTCGGTCTGTCATTTTCCGCCCGGGACCAGCAAATGGAACAAGATCGAACACCGCCTCTTTTCCTTCATCTCGTCGAACTGGCGCGGAGAGCCTCTGCGTGACTATGAAACCGTCATCAATCTCATCGCCAACACGACCACCGCAAAAGGCCTAACAGTCACCTGCCGATTGGATCGCCGAAAATATCCAACCGGCCGTAAAGTCACAAAGACAGAAATGATGCAGAGTAAGCTTAAACCCAATAAGTTTCACGGCGAATGGAACTACGTCATCTCGCCGACGACCAAGACATGATGTTGATACCTTTATTTAATTACGCTGACTTATGATAGTGCAGCCGCGCGTCGAGCGTGATTTCCGTGACGTGTACCGTCGCCGGAAACTCCGCGTAGTCATCAAAAGCGCGGTGCGCGATGCCGCAGGGGCATTCCACTCCGGGAACGTCGCGGAAGTTCACCATACGGTACTTGGTTTTCGCCTCGTTCATTTCGAAGCACCTCCTGGCAACCGCTTCAGCCGGATATTCCGGAACTCCACCTGCATCGGCTCGCCGGAGTGGAGTTGGAGAGCGATGATCCCCGTCGCCGATTGGGATTCCGTTGTATCGATGGTAACCAGTCCGTTCAGAGTAAGCCGGATGTGCGGGCCGTCGGCAAACACCTCATAGCTATTCCAATCCTTGGGACGGACCACCGCCTTCGCCTTCAGCCAGCCCTCGTCAGGCGTCTTCATCATGGTCCGGCTGCGGCCCCGCTCCTCGTAAAAGTTGCCCCAGGCCGACCGGTCTCCCGCATCCGCGAAGTCCGCCTGATAGCCGCTGACGATCCACCCTTCCCCCGGCAGTTGGCGGCTCCGAAACTGGATGCCGCTATTGTTGTTCCGGAGCCGGACATCGGCGCGAAGAATGAAGTTACCTTGCGGCTCGCGGTGGATTAGAAACGTGTTCTGTTGGATCTTCTTCTTGTCGGTTGACCCAATGATGGCTCCATCGTTGACCGACCAGACGCCGGTATCGCCATCCCATCCCTTCAGCGATTTGCCGTCGAATAATAAAACAAATCCCTCCGTTTTCTCCTGCTTGGTGAGCCGGTTCGGCTCGGCGGCGGCGGCCGATCCGGCGAGGAGCAGCGTTTCAAAGAGCGCAAAGCGAGAGTGGTTCATTTTCCCTCCGATTGTGCCATAGGAGTCCGGCTAAATCGCACCCGGCGAACCGCCGGTAACGGTAACAGCATGGAAAGGCTATCATGGCGAAGTCGTTTTGATGCCGCTCCCCATTCCCAACCCCGAAGTCGTCCGCGCCGAATTGGATAGGATTCTGGGGAGCCCTGTCTTCTCCCTGGCCAGCCGCTTACGCCGGTTTCTCACCTATGTCGTCGAACAGACCCTGGGCGGCGATGAAGGCCAATTGAAGGAGTACACGATCGGCTTAGAAGTTTTTGATCGCGGCCAGGATTTCGATCCCAGATTGGACCCGATCGTACGCGTCGAGGCGGGGCGGCTGCGCCAGAAACTCCTGCGCTATTACGAGAGTGAGGGCCGGCAGAGTCGAATTCGCATCGAACTCCCCAAAGGCGCCTATGCCGCGAAAATAGAGCCGCGTGGGACAAGCCGGACAGCGAGCCCTGCCCTACCAACTCTGGCGGTGCTCAACTTCGCCGACTTGAGTCCGGACCGCGACCAGGACTATCTATGCGAAGGAATGACCGAGGAGCTGATTCGGGCGCTGATCAAGGTGGCCGGTCTGCGAGTGTTCGCGGCCCAATCGACGAATTCCGCCACATTCGTGCTGGAAGGCGGTCTGCGCCGGGACGGACGGCTCATGAGGGTAACCGCGAAGCTCAAAGATGCCAGGAACGGCGAATTCGTATGGGCCGAGAACTACGACAGCGAGTTTGCCGAGGTCTTCGCCGTGCAGGAGAAAATCTCGCGGGCCATTGTCAGCGCTCTGCAGATTCAACTGCGCCACGAGCCGGCGGTGCTGGCGCCGACGGCGACGGCGAACTCGATTGCCTACCGGCTCTATCTGAAGGCGCGCTATCACTGGAATCTGCGCACGCCGGAGGGCCTGTTGGAGGCTGTCCGGCTATTTGAAAAGGCGATCGGAAATGACCCCGAATTTGGCCTGGCCTTTGCCGGGCTGGCTGACTCTTATTCCCTGCTGGGGAACTATAGCGTCCTGGCGCCAAAGGAAGCGAGAGCCAGGGCGAAAGAGGCGGCCGGGAACGCGGTGCGGCTGAGCCCGGGCATGGCCGAAGCCCACACCTCCATGGCGCACGTGCTGGCGACCTGCGAGTGGAATTGGGAAGAGGCCGAGCGTGAGTACGAGTTGGCGATTGAGCTCAATCCGCGGCTGCCGACCTCACACCACTGGTACGCCATCACCTGCCTGATGCCCCAACGGAGATTGGCTGAATCCCAGTTGGAGGTGAAGGAGGCGGCCTTGCTCGACCCGGTTTCAATCAGCATTTCGCGCGATGTGGCCGTTATCCACTGGGCGATGCGCGACTATCCCGCGGCCGTGGAGCAGGTCCGGCACACCCTGGCGCTGGCATCCGATTTCCATGAAGGCTACTGGGTGCTGGGGTTGGTCTGCGAGCAGATGCGGGAGTATGAACAGGCCATCGCGGCGTTCCAGGGCGGACGCGCCATTCGCCCCACCGCGAGGTTGATCGGAGCGCTGGGCCACGCCCTGGCCTTGGCCGGCCGGCGAGCCGATGCGCATCGCATCGTGGGCGAATTGACCGAACTAAGCGAAGAACGATATGTGTCGCCGTTCGACATCGCGGTGGTGTGGTTGGGATTGGGAGAGGTGGACCGCTCCTTCGAACTCCTGGCCCGGGCCTTTCACGACCGTTGTTACGAGCTGCTCTGGTTGCCCGTGGACCCCCGCTGGGATGCGGTGCGAACCGATCCCCGCTATGAGGAGTTGGCGATTCACCCAAAGGGCCTGTTACGGTAACCGCGGCCCGAAACCGTTGAACGGGCTGCGCGCGCGTGATACATCTCATGAGGCTCCCGTCTCTCTGAGGTGATATGAAAAACACAATCGCAATAATGACCCTGCTCGCCGCGGCGAGCCTCACGGCGCAAGAGGCGCGGTTGACCGGCTCCGTCACCGATCCATCCGGCGGCGTGGTGGCGAATGCGAAGATCACCGCCACGCAATCGGCCCGGAATCAGACGTTCAGCACCGTATCGACGGAAGACGGCCGTTACCAGTTCCCCCGGCTGCCGATCGGGCTCTATCAGATTCACGCGGAGAGCCAGGGGTTCAAGTCGTTCCTTCAGACCAACGTCAACCTGACCACCAACGCCGGCCTGCTGCTGAATGTGGTGCTCGAACTCGGCAGCGTGTCGGACCAGGTGAGTATCTCCGCCGAGGCCAGCCGCGTCAGCACCGAGTCATCCACCATCCAGCAACTGGTGGACTCCAAACGGATCGTGGATCTTCCGCTCAACGGGCGCGACATTTATCAACTGGCAAAACTCGTTCCCGGTACGGGCCAGAGCGGCACGAATATCGGTGGCGGCCGGTCGGGCGGGCAGAACAGCGGCATGGTCAACGTTCGCGTGGATGGGGCGCTCAACGTGGACAACGCGTTTCAACAGATTCTCCCAAGCCCCAGCCCCGACGCCGTGCAGGAGTTCACCATTCAGACGAGTGTGGCGTCGGCTCGCTACGGCTATGCATCGGGCGTAATCGAAGTTTCCACCAAGAGCGGAACGAACCAGCTCCACGGCAGCCTGTATGAATTTCTCCGTAACGACAAGCTCGACGCCCGCAATTTTTTTCTCGCCCGGAAGATCAAGCGCAAACGCAATCAGTACGGATTTGCCGGCGGCGGGCCCGTCTATATTCCCAAGCTCTACGACGGCCGTAATCGCACGTTCTGGTTCCTTAACGTCGAGCAGCAGAAGGAGCCCCTCGGCGCGGCCACCACGATCTTCGTCCCCACCGAGGAGCAGATTCGCGGCGATTTCTCGAAGTTCAACCGCCTCATCCGCGACCCGCTCACCACGCAGAACTTCCCCGGCAACATCATTCCCGCCAGCCGCCTGGACCCGCTCGCTATCAATTTCCTGAAGCAGTATGTGCCGCTCGCGCAGGACTCGCTCGGGATTTACCAATACCAGCGCCCGAACGACAGCAACCCAACGCAGATGCTCTTTCGCGGCGATCAGGCCTTCGCCGAAGGCCGCCAACAGTTCAGTGGACGCGTATTCACTACTCGCCGCATGGGCCCCACCGGACACGGCAATCTGCCCAGTTTCCAGCAGGGAAAGCTGCAATTGGATACCGACCTATACGGCTTCAACCACGTAGCCAATCTCGCCCCTAACAAGATCAACACCGCGCGTCTGAGCTACAACGGCTACTACACGGTCGCGGCTTACCAGCCGAACATTTCCCTCGACGACCTGAAAAAGCTGGGCTGGGGATCGAACTACTACACCTACTCGCCCGACTTCCCGATGATGAACGTCGCCGGCTTCTTCCAGGCCAGCATCGAACAGATCAAGATCGCACGCGACTACAACACATTCTCCTGGAGCGACGATTTCTCCTGGATCCTCGGAAAGCACAGCCTGCAGATGGGGGGCGACGCCATACGCACCATTCAAAGCGACGCCAACCTTTCCCGCACCAACGGTTCCTACACCTTCAGCGGCGTCTTTTCCAACACCGCGCTTACCGACTTCCTGACCGGGCGGCCGGCCAGCTTCCGGCAAGGCAGCCCCGCTCCCGACGCCGTGCGGGGCTTGCACATGGCCTTCTACATTCAGGACGACTACAAATTGTCGCGCCGGCTCACGCTCAACCTGGGGCTTCGCTATGAGCTGCCGATGCCGCTCCTCGCCATCAACGACGCGGCCATGAAATACGTACCCGGCGCTAAATCCACGGTCTACGTCAACGCGCCTCCCGGCGTGCTCTTCTATGGCGATCCCGGCGTTCCTCGCACTGGACGCAACGCGGTGAAGAACCTCTTCGCACCGCGCGTGGGTCTCGCTTACACCCTCACCGGCGACCAGAAGACCGTGCTCCGCGCCGGTTATGGCGTCTATTACAATCCCTCCTGGTCGAATATTCAAGGGCAGTTCGCCATCTACCAGCCGTTCACGCGCATCATCGACATCAACGCGCCGGCCAGTACCGCCAACCCCTGGGCCAACTTCTCCGGTGGAAATCCCCATCCCTACACGCCGAACAAGAATTCGCCGTTCGATAACGAAATTACAGGCCTGTCCTACGGACCCAATTTCAAAGAGTTGAACATGCAGCAGTGGAATGTGAACATCCAGCGGGAGTTCGCGCGGGATTGGCTGGTCACCGTGGGCTATGTCGGTTCCAAAGGCACCAACATTCCCTACCTGCGCGACATTAACCAGGCCATCTACATTCCCGGCGCATCCACGGCGGCGAACATCAATCAGCGCCGTCCGCTGGCGCCCTACTTCGCGCGGTTCAGCTTCATCGAGTCGGTCACCAACTCCAGCTACAACTCGTTGCAGGCGTCCGTGGACAAGCGCCTTAGCCATAGTGTCACCGTGCTGATGTCCTACACATTCTCCAAGGCGCTCACCGATCTCAACACCGTGCTCACCAATAATGGCGGCGTGCAGGACGCTAACAACCGGCGCGCCGAGTGGGGGCCGGCCGACCATGACCGCACGCACGCCTTTGTTACGTCGTGGGTCTGGCAGGTTCCTTCGCCTTTCGGCAAGCGCGGACTGGGGCATGCCATCTTCGGCGGATGGGAACTGAACGGCATCGGGTCCATGTACTCCGGCGCGCCGCTCCAGTTCGCCACTTCGCAGGACCGGGCGCTGCGCGGCCAGCCGAACCGGCCGGACCGGATTAAGGATCCGCGATTGGACCCCGGCCGTCCTCGCGTGGATTTCATTGCCCAGTATTTCGACCGGACCGCGTTCGTTCCGAACCAGACCGGACAGTTCGGCAACGCGCCGCGCGCCGAAGGGCAGTTGAGGGCGCCAGGCACGATCGACGTCACCGCGGGAATCATGAAGCGGTTCCGCGGCATCCGCGAATCGCACCAGTTGCAGTTCCGCACCGAACTGTTCAACTCCCTGAACCGCCCCAACTTCGGCGCGCCGGGCACCAATCCGGACACGCCGGGAAACTATGGCCGCATCACCAGCGCCGCGGATGGCCGGATTATTCAGTTCGGTTTGAAATACATCTTCTAATATTGGAACTCTAATGCTTCGACGTTCATTTGTCTCTTCCCTGCCCGCCGTCGCGCTGGCAGCCGGCGCAAAGCCCGCGCCAGTGCGCGCCATCACGCGCGGGCCTAAGTTTCATTGGTTCGGCTACTACGACAAGCTCGAGTTCGATCCAACGGGGCGGTATATCCTGGCGAATCAGGTGGATTTCGAGCACCGCAGTCCGAAGCCGGACGATGTCATCCAGGTCGGCATGGTCGATCTCCAGGATGGCGACCGTTGGATCGAACTCGGAACAAGCCGGGCCTGGAACTGGCAGCAAGGCTGCATGCTGCAATGGGTTCCCGGTTCCAAGGAAGAGGTTATCTGGAACGACCGCATGGATAACCAGTTCGTTGCTCACATAATGAACATCCGGACGCATAAGGCAAGGACAGTGCCTGGCCCGGTGTATAGCGTGAGCCCAAATGGAAAGTGGGCCGTCTATCCCGATTTCCGCCGGTTGAACCAGACGCGCCCGGGCTATGGATACGCTGGAATTCCGGATCCTTTCGAGAAGGAACTGACGCCCGAAGGAGCCGGCATCTGGCGGAATGATCTGGTCACGGGCAAGCAAACCCTGATGATCTCCTTCGATCAGGCAGCAAAGATTCCGAATCTGCATTCCATGTGGGAGCCCAGTGCCAAACACTGGTTCAATCACCTGCTGCATTCGACGGATGGATCGCGCTTTATCTTCCTTCACCGCTGGCGGGGCCCCAAGCAAGGGAATGGATTCGGCACCCGCATGTTCACGGCGAATGAGCAGGGGAAGGATCTCTACGTCCTCGATCCGTTTGGCGGCACTTCGCACTTCATCTGGCGGGACCGCAATCATGTCCTGGCGTGGGCCAAGCATCCGTCTCACGGAGAAAAGTTCTATTTGTACGAGGATAAAACGGAGAAGGTCGAAGTCATTGGAAAAGACGTGATGACCGTAAATGGCCATTGCACTTATCTGCCTGGCAATAAGTGGATTCTCAATGACACGTATCCACAGCAGGAAAGACAGTATCTCTACTTGTACGAGGTGGCCACTGGGGAAAAAGTCCCGCTTGGCGACTTCCGGTCGGCGCCTCCCTATAGAGGCGAGTGGCGTAGCGATCTGCATCCGCGATCCAGTCCCGACGGGACCAAGATAGCAATCGACTCATCGCACGGCGACGGAAGGCAGATCTATCTCGTGGATATCTCCGGGGTTGTGAAGCGGTGAGTTAGCGCAACTTACGCGATAGCGGTAATCATTTCCCGGGCGGCAATGGTATTGGTATCGATAGCTCCGGTATTGAGGAAGCTGCCGGCATCGAGCATGGCGTCGGCCTTCAATGCGGTGATTGTCAACATGGCGTCCGGCGTTAATTCGCCGGTGACACCGGCGAGCGCTTTCGTAGCCGCCAGATAGACCGCCGTTCCCAGGGCGCGGGAGACGCCGCCGAGATAGAGGTTCATCACATTGCTGTTGAAGGCTTCCGTGAGTTCGGAGCCGAATTCGGCCAACTGCTCGATGGCCTTGCGGGGGTTTTGCTGTACATTGATCTTGGCTATGGCATCATAGGCCGCCACCGCCGTATCAATGATCACGGCTTCCGCAAACAACAAGCCTTCCAGGCGCGGATCCTTTGTTTTGACGTTCGCCAGAATCCTGCCGGACTGGTCCGGCGTGTAGAACTGCCGCGTGCCAGGGTCACTGCTGAGCCGGGCGCTGATTGTCGCCAGCGCGGCGGCCAGGTTAGTTCGTGTATCGCTCGAGTCCAGACGCTGGCGGCGGATTGTGACATCGGGCCAGTCCCAGAAGACACTGCCCTTATCATTAATCCCTGGCAGGGAGGCCCAGGCGAGCAGGACGAAGGCGGGGTCCAGTGTCTGAAAGCGTTCAATGGATTGAAAGTAACTGTTCAGCGTTAGTTCTCGCAACGTACTTTGAATGGCGAGGTACATGGCCTGCTTCCGCTTGAGATCATCTCGCCGACGACCAAGACATGATGTTGATACTTTTATTTAATTACTCGTTTTTAGGGAGTTTCTGAGCGAGAACGCGGATTTTGCGGAGATTTGCAGATCGTCCGGCATCGCCTTCATCGGGCCGGACCCGGAGGTGGTGCGGCTGATGGGCGTTAAGGAACGCGCCCGCAAGTTCATGAGGGACGCCGGAGTGCCGGTCTTGCCAAGCTCAAAAGGAGTTCTTTCGAGCGCGGCCCAAGCTATGCGTACGGCGGCGGAGATCGGCTACCCGGTCATCCTCAAAGCGTCCGCCGCCGGCGGACGCCGCGGCATGCGGATTGTTCATGAGCAGCGGGAAATTGCCGGGCAGTTCGCGCCGGCGAAACAGGAAGCCGGCGCGGCATTCGGATGCCCTGACGTCTATCTGGAAAAATACATCGGCGCACCGCGCTACATCGAAATTTCAGGTCCTGGCCGACCAGTACGGCAACGTGGAGGTCCTCGGGGAACGCGATTGCAGCATCCAACGCCGGCATCAGAAGCTTCTCGAAGAATCGCCTTCCCCGGTGTTGGAGGACAATCTCCGTAACAAAGTTTCGGACCAGTTGCGTTCCGCTTTGGCGGCGGCGCGGTACTCAAACGCCGGAACCGTGGAGTTCCTGATGGACGAACAGGGCGACCTGTACTTCATTGAAGTGAATGCCCGCATCAACGTGGAACACCCGGTCACCGAACTGGTGAGTGGGGTGGATCTGGTGAAGAGTCAAATCCTGATCGCCCAAGGCAAGCGGCTCACAGATCTATTCGACGCCCCGGTCCAAATGAGGGGGCACGCGATTGAATGCCGGATACCGCCATTTACACCGATTGGGTGGTTCCGGCTTGTTACGATTCCCTTGTCGCAAAACTCATCGCGTTTGGCGACGACCGAACAGAGGCGATCAGCGGGCTGAACCGCGCACTCGATATGTTCACCGTCGAAGGCATCCACACGTCCATTCCTCTGCATAAGCGGATTCTGGCCGACTCTGCGTTGAGCGCTCCGTGATGCCGACTCTCTCGGCCACGTCTTTCAGCCGCGTGTCCAGATCAACTGCGATGCAAAGCAGTACGTGCCCGTAGTTGGTAAGGAATGTCCAGGTTTTCATGCCTCTTCTTTTATAATACCAACTGGGGCGTCTTGCAACACGCGACATGAATGCCGTATATTGCCTTTGAGACGGACGATTCGCAAACGGAGAAATTATCTTGCCTAAAGGAACGAGTGTCACGGTCGCGCACGGTGACGGCATAGGCCCGGAGATCATGGAGGCAACGCTTCACGTCCTTGCGGAAGCCGGAGCTAATCTTGCCATTGAAACGATCGAGATCGGCGAAAGCGTTTACAAACGGGGATTTACCTCCGGGATTGAACCAGCCTCCTGGGATTCACTGCGCCGCACAAAGGTCTTCCTGAAAGCCCCCATCACCACACCTCAGGGGGGCGGTTTCAAGAGCTTGAATGTGACAATCCGCAAAACCCTCGGCATGTATGCCAACGTGCGCCCTTGCGTTTCCTATCACCCGTTCATCGCGACGAAGCACCCCGTCATGGATGTCGTGATTGTCCGTGAGAACGAGGAGGACCTTTACGCCGGCATCGAGCATCGTCAGACCGATCAGGTCGTGCAGTGTCTGAAGCTGATCACCCGGCCCGGCTGCGAGAAGATCGTCCACTACGCCTTCGAATACGCGCTGCGGAACAACCGCAAAAAGGTGACCTGCTTCACCAAGGACAACATCATGAAGCTCACCGACGGCCTGTTCCACAGGGTCTTCGATGAAATCAGCGCCGAATATCCGGACATTGAAAAGGAACACTGGATTGTGGACATCGGCGCGGCCAAGCTGGCGGATACACCCGAAGTCTTCGATGTGATCGTGATGCCCAATCTCTATGGAGACATTCTGTCCGACGTGGCGGCGCAGATCGCCGGTTCAGTAGGACTCGCCGGTTCCGCGAACATCGGTGAGCATGTATCCATGTTTGAGGCCATTCACGGTTCAGCCCCGCGCCGCGCCGGACAAAACGTTGCGAATCCGTCGGGGCTGCTGCTGGGCGCGGTGATGATGCTCGTGCACATCGGGGAGACCGAGGCCGCCGAGCGTGTTCACAACGCCCTTCTGCGGACCATCGAAGACGGCCTTCACACCTATGACGTTTACACCGACGGGGTGAGCCAGCAGAAGGTGGGGACGCGAGAGTTTGGTGACGCCATCATCGCAAGGCTTGGCCAAATCCCGCAGCAACTCAAACCCGTACGCTACAAGGCGGCAGAAGCCGGCATTGGGGCGGGCTGGACGCCGCGTCCGCCAGCGGACAAGAAACTGGTGGGAGTCGATGTCTTTCTGGATTGGCGCAAGGGCACTCCCGACCAGTTGGCAGCGGCGCTGCACCACGTGCTGTGTGACGGACTGACCCTATCCATGATCACCAATCGCGGCGTGAAGGTATGGCCGGGCGGTGTTCCGGAGACTTTCTGCACCGACCATTGGCGTTGTCGATACATGGCTAAAGACGGCGGGGACGCCAGTCACCGGCAACTGGTTTCACTCCTCGCGCATGTCGAAGAGGCGGGGTTTGACTTCATCAAGACGGAGAATCTCTTCACCTTCGACGGCGAGCCTGGATTCTCCTTAGGACAGGGACAATGAGCGCCTTCCATTCCGGGAACCTGCTCGATCTTTAAGACCGGACCGAGGAGAACCGATGTCTGACGAACGCGCCCGCCTTGAAAAGCGCAAAGGGCCCGGCGCGCGCCGCCCATAATGAAAGGAACACGACTGTCCGGCCGCGCCGAGGCTCCGTTTTGCGCGTGTTCCTCAAAAATGGATCGCTCCAGTGACGGGAGGTGACGTGATGGAAGAGGCGCGAATGCGATTTCCCGCTGGGCCGTATTGCGGCCGGGTGTCGGTGCTCACCACAAAGCACGGCAAGCAACGCGCTGTCGCGCGTCCGCTCCGCGCGGCGCTCGGACTCATCGTTACGCTTCCAGAGGAGATCGACACGGACCTGCTCGGGACCTTCACGGGCGAAGTAGAGCGCGCCGGCACGCCGCGTGACGTCGCGATCAGCAAGGCGCGGCTGGGAATGCGTGCGAGCGGAATACCCCTGGGGCTCGCCAGCGAAGGAAGTTTCGGACCGCATCCGCTGATCCCGGTTCTCGCGTGCGACCACGAGATCCTTGCGTTCGTGGATGATGACCAAAAGATTACCGTCGTCGAAAGCTTGCTCACCGAAAATACAAACTTCGGTCACTGCACGGCGCGAACTCTCATTGACCTGGCCGCCTTAATGAAGCAGGCGCAGTTCCCTTCGCACGCCTTGATCGTGCGGCCGAATGACGGCATTAAGCCTGGTTTTATGTTTAAGGGCATTGCTGATCCGGAGACCCTTGAAGACGCTGTCAATCGCTGTGCCGCAGCCTCTGCGGACGGTATGGCGCACGTGGAAACGGATATGCGCGCCCACGTCAACCCGACCCGGCAAAAGGCCATTCGACGTGTGGCTTTCCGGCTCGCTCGTCGCCTTGCCTCGCCCTGTCCGTCATGTGGAGCGCCAGGCTGGGGCCGGACCCGAGTCGAGAAAGGTCTGCCGTGCCAGGCCTGCGGCACCCCGACGGAATTGGTGAGGCAGCAGATCTTTGGCTGTCCCCGGTGCAATCACACCGATGTAAGACCGCGCAGCGACGGCTGGCAATACGCCGAGGAGGGCCAGTGTCCGTATTGCAATCCTTGACCGGCTCCGTCGGATGATGTTCCGCATGTTTCCGCCGAGCGCGATGAACTACGATGAATCCGTCCGTTTCCTCTATTCTCTCGGCAACTAGGTTCGCACAGCAAAACTCAACCTTGAGCGCATCACCGCCCTCTTGCACGCCTTCGGTGACCCCGCGCTTCCCGTTTCGTCCATGTGGCTGGCGCCAATGGGAAGGGGTCTACTTGCGCCATGATCGAGGCGGGTCTGTGTGCCGCCGGTGTCCGCACCGGCCTCTACACCTCGCCCCATCTTGTAGAACCGACGGAACGCATCCAGATTGGAGGCGTGCCGGTCGGACGGAATGATTTTGCGAGCGCCTTTCAGCGGGTTCATGAGACTGCCGAACGGATGCGCGCGAAGGGAGATCTTGATCTGCATCCGGCCTTCTTTGAAACGGTCACTGCCATGGCGTTTCTGTTATTTCGGGAAGCTGCGGTTGAAACGGTCGTGCTCGAAGTCGGCCTCGGCGGGCGGCTCGATGCGACGAATGTGGTTACCCCAGCGCTGTCGGTCATCACCCCCGTCGATTTTGACCATCAGGAGTTTATCGGAGATACCCTTGGTCAAATCGCAGGCGAAAAAGCGGGCATCCTCAAGTCAGGCATCCATGCGGTCTTTGCCAGGCAGCAGCCGGAAGCCGAGCAGATGCTGGAAAGCCGGGCTCGCGAGATCAGAGCGCCGTTCTTTAGAACCCGTGACTGGCCAGTCGAAAGGCTGGAAATGGACGCGCTATGCTATCGACTGCCCCTTCGCGCGTCAGCACCAAGTCGAGAACGCGCTGACCGCGGCGCTCGCACGCCATCAACTTGGCTACCCGACCTCAGGCATCGCCCAGACGCGATGGCCGGGGCCCCTGGAGCGCATCGGGGAGCGGCCGGAGATCATAATCCATCCGGCGCCCGAGCCCTGGCGGACTATATGCAGCGCTTCTACACCGAGCGCAGGGTTTGGCTTGTCTACGGCGTCATGCGCGATAAGCCTGTCGAGGCCATGACGAGGCTCCTGCTCCCGAAAACTCACGGGCGATGCCGCCAGAGGAGATACGCAAACGCTCCCCGCAATCAGCGCGCATCGAAGTCTCTCCGCGCGTGAGAGACGCCATGGCTTTGGTCCAACAGGCCGACGCGCAGGATGTGGTAATTGTGACGGGCTCGCTTTTCGTTGTTGGAGAAGTCCGTGCCTTCCTCGACAAGGGGTCTGCATCGGCAGACGTGGAAAGCGCGAAATGAAAGTCGTATATTACGAGAGAGACTAAACGGTGGAGGGAGCCCGGCTTTGACTGCCAGAATGGCTGAGCGATGGCACAGTGCGCAAGGATGCCGCATTGAAATCATCAACCCGCAAAAGGTTCGCGCATGCGCAATCTCTGGAAGCGAAAGCGGTTTTCATCTTTGGTTGGAACTCAAAGGAACACTATGAACCAGGAACAACTTCAAGAACTGCTAGAGCAGGTGCAATCACGAGATCTGGATATTCCCACGGCGATAACCCGCTTCAAAAAACTGCCTTTTGAAAACGTCGGTTCTTTCGCCAAAATTGACCACCATCGCGCAATCCGCCAGGGTATGGCCGAAGTCATCTTCGGACAGGGCAAGGAGCCGGAGCACCTGGCCGAGATTTTTCTCAGGCTCCAAGAGAATTCTCCGAACGTACTCGCCACGCGTGTCGGTAAAGAAGCGGCTGAACTCGTCCTCCAGAGACTACCCGATGTCGAGTACCACCCGCTGTCAAGGACGTTACGCTGGTGGAGTGATCGCAAAATCAAGGGCAAAGGAAAGATTGCCATCATCTGTGCGGGTACCGCCGATCTACCCGTGGCGGAGGAGGCCCGCATCACGGCGGAAATCATGGGGAATGAGGTTGACGCGATTGCGGACGTCGGCGTTGCCGGGATCCACCGCCTGTTCGCCTATCTGGATGTGATTCAGTCCGCCCGTGTCTGTGTGGTCTGCGCGGGAATGGAAGCTGCCCTCCCCAGCGCCGTGGGAGGCCTGGTGTCCTGCCCGGTGATCGGGGTTCCGACCAGCGTCGGATACGGGGCGCACTTCCATGGCCTTGCGTCGCTGCTGAGCATGCTGAATAGTTGCGCCAGCAATGTGACCACCGTGAATATCGACAACGGCTTCGGCGGCGCCTATGTGGCCAGCCTCATCAACCGTTTATAGCAATAACAAAAGTTCGCGTGTCCTCGGTTAGGAAGCGTAAATAAATTAAGGTAGCAACTTGTCGGTGATCCTGCTGTGCTGCTTAGCATGGGCA
>Ga0163150_10005876_pt1 | contig 15382 bp, 9 predicted proteins | sample OliLakLV19P2IB_FD_148628 | JGI IMG/M metagenome (GOLD analysis project Ga0163150, IMG submission 148628) | Freshwater microbial mat bacterial communities from Lake Vanda, McMurdo Dry Valleys, Antarctica - Oligotrophic Lake LV.19.P2.IB | ecosystem: Environmental > Aquatic > Freshwater > Lake >...
TGCGGTCGTGTGAAAGTCCTTGATTGGTACGCAACTTAAACGGAGATCGCGAAAGCCCGAAAGAACGAAAACGCGAAACCATTACGACCGAGGGACAGGATTAACAAGATGGACAGGATGAGGAGACGGGTGAAGAGATCCTCGTGCGCATGCCTCGTTCCTTTCCTGTCGATCCTGTTATCCTGTCCACGTTTCCTTGTGTTTGTCCTCCGCGATGCGGTTGAACGTGGCTGCGCGATGCTCGAATTCTTGTCGCCCCGAGCGGTCGGTAAAAATGTCCAATTTGGTTCCGGCTCCGCCGGGCTGGGTTCATTCCGCGGTTCCAGTCGGGTCGCGCGACTTGACACCGTCGCCTTTCAATTCACGGCTTTAACTTTTCTTGCTCGGCTAAGAATTCGTCGACGTTGTCTCCCGTCACGGCCTGGGAATCCAGGATTTTGACGCCCGTTTCGGGAAGATTGGAGCGGTCTCCGCGGGCGAGTCGAGCGAGGATCTTTACCGATTGATAGCCCATTTCAAATGGTTGCTCGACGATCGTGCCGTAGATCACGCCGTCCTTGACGCCTTGCAGCGTTGCCGCGTCCTCGTCGAATCCGATCACGCGAACCTTGCCCTCGAGCTGGGCTCGCTTGACCGCCGACAGGACGGACGGCGTTTTGTTGGGCGCCACGACGACCAGGCAGAGCGGCTCGGGCTGATCGGCAAGCTTGGCAAGGACATCGGCGACGATCGTGTCGAATTCCTTCCGCGGGGCGTCCGACTGCCGTGCATCGACAAGCTGATAGCGTCCCGGTTTCGACCCCGTATCGGACTGGCCCACCAGCTCGTCGGTCAGGCCCTGCCGACGGTCCGACGCCGCTCGATCGACCGACGGATCGGTGAGGATCGTGACGCGACCGCCCTCGGGCATGGCTTCCTTCACGAGTTGGCCGGCGGTGCGACCGACTTCGTAGTGGTCGGCGCCGACAAAGCAGACTCGCTTGCTGCCCTGCGGAACGTCGCTGTCCTGCGTGACGAGCTGCACCTGCCCGGCGACGCCGTCGAGAAACTCGGCCTGAGCGGCCGCGTCGCAAGGACTGACGGCGATGGCCTTGAGGCCTTTCGTCAAAAGCCCCTCCAGGATGGTCTGCTGCTCGGCGGCCGTGCCGGTCTTGGGGGCGTGGAACTCGACGTCGGCGTTGAACTCGGCGGCGGCTTTTTCCGCGCCGCGGCGGGCGTTGATTGGATACTCGGCGGGGCCGCTGCCGACCAGCGCAACGCGAACCCGCTCGTTGCTTGCCGACTTTCCGCCACCGCAGCCTTGAATTGCCAGCACGCCCAAGGCAAGGACCGCTATGCCGGCAAGGCAGAATTTTTGCATACGGTTCGAATCCTTTCGCTGTCATCCGCGGATCGGTCGCGGCGCCGCCTATGACCCAATCGTAGGAGGCGACTCCTGTCGCCGATGTACCTGCATCGCAAGAATCGGCGACTACAAAACGTGCGTTCAATTTCCAATATACTTGGCATACAGCGTGCGCGCGGCGGCAATGTCGTCGGTGCCGGCGACGATGGCCCGACCGTCGGGAAACACCGTCAGCACACAATCGTCGACCGAGAGCCGCAGCAGGAACGCATTGCGGCTCACCTGGCCCACACCGGCCAACTTGGTCGCCAGCGCATCGAGCGACAATCGCTGACCGTCGGGCTGCGTGAGTTGCACGGCGTTGCGACCGCATAGCACCGCGGTGTGGCTGCCGCGCTGGCCATCGAGCCAGGGAAACTCGCGCTGGCTGCACGCGGGACACGCGCTGCGGTCGGAGAGCGCGTCGAGCTTCACTTGTCGAACGCGGTTGTCCCACAGGTCGATGGTGAATAGCGCCCGCTGGATCGCCTCACGATGGCCGCTGAGGATCTTGATCGCCTCGAGCGATTCGATCGACGCGATCACATTGATAACGGGACCGACGATGCCCGCCGTATCGCAGGTGGGCGTGGCGCCGGCCGGCGGTGGCTCGGGCATCAGGCAGCGTAGGCACGGCGTTTCGCCGGGCAGAATGGTCATGGTCTGCCCCTCGGCGCCCAGGCATCCACCGTAGACCCAGGGGATGCCCAACTTCATGGCAACGTCGTTGAGCAAGAAGCGAGTCTCGAAGTTATCGGTGCCGTCGAGGATGATGTCGACGCCGTCGCACAGCGCCAGGATATTGCGATGATCCACATCGGCCACGATCGGTTCTATCTCGATCGCGGAGTTAATCGCGCGCAGCTTGTTGGCCGCGGCGACTGTCTTGGGCAGGTTGTTGGCGATGTCCTGCTCGTCGAAGAGCACTTGCCGCTGCAAGTTGTTGAGCTCGATGAAATCGCGGTCGACCAGCCGCAACTTGCCGACGCCTGCCCGGGCCAGCGTGTTCGCCAGTACGGTGCCCAGCGCGCCGCAGCCGCAGATGAGCGCCCGGCTGGCCAGCAGGCGGCGCTGACCGGCTTCGCCCAAGGGCGCGAAGCGGATCTGCCGCACGTAGCGGTCGAGTTGATCTTTGGCGTCACTCATTGGTACGCGGGCTTCGTCAAAGTTCAATACTAGGATGTCTTAGCGTGGCACATGCGCAGCTTTCAGTTCAAGACCAGCTCGACATTGGTAACACTTCGCATTGACAGAGATCGTGTCGCCAGCAGCGTTGTTGAATTGCATTACCAGTCCAATATCTGATCTGCCGAGCGATCTCGCAGCAGGGACGAGTTATCGTTCGGAGCCCCGCTAGGGGCGAAACATGCTAGCCCACGGCGCGAGCCGTGGGACCATGTTGCGCCCAACATAGTTTTCAGCCCCAGCGGGGCGAAACATTTGAACCGTCAAATTGTACCGACGATCCTATTCGACCTACTCCAAACCCCTGTCGCCCCTCTGGGGCTTTTTGCGCGATTGCCGAATGATTTCCCACGGCTCACGCCGTGTGCTAGCATCTCACGCCCCTCTGGGGCTATTGCGACATGACTTCATACTGAATCTACACGATGTACCCGGCAAAGTCTCCCCGACCTGCCAGGGCGGCTTGCAATCGATCGCACTCATCGCGGGCCATTGAGACACTCGAACAATCGCTGGCACGTCGCACCGCAAGCACCGGTTTGGCACTATCGGCCGCGCGGGTCGCCAGCTTGGTCGCGTCGGTGTCTTCACAGACGGCCAGGTCGGCCCAGGCGTCGGGTTCGACGGCAGTGCCAGCTCCGAAATACTGGGCGATGAGCAGGTTTCGGCATTCGCGGCGCAAGCCGGCATCGACTTCAAAGTCATCTTCAAACACCACCGCCACGATCGCGGGCCAACGCCCGAGCCGGCGGAGCGTTTTTGACAGGTCAAGCTGCGGCTGACGCAGCCAAGCGATCAGCAGCACGCCCTGGCGGCTGGCCTCGCGACAAAGATCCTCGTCCGGCGCGTCGACGACCATCGCGGTTGTCGCCACGCGCCAGTCTGACCAAGGACTCCTTGCCGTTAGGCTGCGCCGCGCGCCGCGCAATACGTAGGTAGTTCCGCCAAATAGCAGCCGCCGGCCGCGCGTTCCCAAAGGACGGATCCCCAACAAGTGCTCTGCGGCGACCAATACCTCGTCCGCCCTACGCAGTTCGACCCGCACGCGATACAGCATGGGCAACTCGGGTGACCAGAAGCAGGGATCGTTCACGAGTGCTTCGGCAACCAGCATTTCTGGACCACCGTCGACGATTGGCTTGCGGCTTACGAAGGTCGCCGACGCGTCGAGCGTGTGAGCAAGGGCACATTGCGGACCGGTCACGACACCCGTGAGCGTGCAGCCCTCAGGTGCGGCATCGGCCGGCAAGACAGCATAAATGCGGGCCTCGGCCGTGCTGCACTCGCCGAAAAAGAGTTGCAGGCGTTCCAGTGGTGTGGTGCTATCGGTCATGTTGGACAATCAATCGCTCGCCGATGGAAGCGCGGCTAAACGGGAAGAAAGCAGCATCATTTGCCGAAACTCTCACAACAACATCGTCAAAACATCAAATCGTCAAACTGAAAATCCAGAATCCGCAATCCCCGACATCACGCCGTTTTCTCGGCTACTTCCTCGGCCAGGGCCTTCGCCAAAAAACGCCCGGTGACCGAGCTGACATTGCGCGAAACCAACTCGGGTGTGCCCAGAGCCACGATACGTCCACCCGCCTCGGCCGCGCCGGGCCCCAGATCAATCACATAGTCGGCCGCTTTCATCACTTGCAAGTTGTGTTCCACGACAATCAGCGAATGCCCCACGGCCAGCAGCGCCTCGAAGCAATCGAAAAGTTGCACGATGTCGGCAAAGTGCAAGCCGGTCGTCGGCTCGTCGAGGATGAACAGCGAACGGCCGCGGCGCACGCTCGACAGGTAGCCGGCCAGCTTTAGTCGCTGGGCCTCGCCGCCCGAAAGCGTATTAGCCGGCTGCCCGAGGCGCAGGTAGTCGAGCCCCACGTCGATCAGCTTCTTAAGCCCCACTTGCACTTTGGGACTGCCGCGAAAGAAAGTAAACGCCTCGCGGACGGTCATGTCGAGCACGTCGGCGATATTCTGGCCGCGGTAAGTGACGTCCAAAATCTCGTCTCGGTAACGTTGCCCCTGGCACTGGCCGCACTTCATGTACACGTCGGCCAGAAACTGCATGTCGATCTTGAGGTAGCCGTCCCCTTCGCACTCGGTGCATCGCCCGCCCGCCACGTTGAAACTAAAATGGCTGGCCGTGTAATTGTGCGTGCGGGCGTCGAGCGTGCCGGCAAACACCGCCCGAATCTCGTCAAAGGCCTTGATGTACGTGACCGGATTGGATCGCGGCGATCGGCCGATGGGGCTCTGATCGACCAGCAGCACGTCGTTGATCTGGCCATCGCCGTAGACGTCATCGTAGGCCAGCGGCCGCGGGGCCTCTTTTCGCAAGCGGCGACAGAGGGCCGGGTAGAGCGTGTCCTCGACCAGCGTGCTCTTGCCCGAGCCGCTGACACCCGTCACCACGCACAACGTCCCCAGGGGAAACTCGACGGTCACGTTCTGCAAGTTGTTGCCGCGCGCGCCGGCCAAGCGAATCCAGCCGTGGTCGGGCTGCCGACGCTTGGAGGGGGCGCGGATTTGCCTGCGACCCGCCAGGTAGTCCCCGGTCAGGCTGCTTGGACACTGCTGCATCTCTTCAGGCGTGCCCTGGAAGACGACCTTGCCGCCCCGCTGGCCCGCGCCGGGACCGATTTCGACAATCTGATCGGCCGCGCGGAGGACTGCTTCTTCGTGCTCGACCACGACCACTGTGTTGCCTCGATCGCGCAAGCCGACAATGGCCTTAAGCAGCCGGGCCATATCTTGCGGGTGCAATCCGATCGACGGCTCGTCGAGCACGTATAGCATGTTCACGAGGCTCGAACCCAAGGCCGACGTGAGCGCCACGCGCTGCGACTCGCCGCCCGAGAGCGTGCGCAGCGTGCGGTCGAGCGTCAGGTAATCGAGTCCAACCGTTTCGAGATAGCCGAGCCGGGCACGCACCTGGTCGAGCATCATCTTGCCGACCGTGCGATCCCACTCGGCAAGTTCCAGCCCACGGAAGAATGCGCTGGCAACCTGCACCTTCATGGCGCAGATTTCGGCGATGTTCTTGTCGCCGATGCGCGTGGCCAGGGCCTCGCGCCGCAAACGTTGGCCGCCGCACTCGGCGCAGGGGCGATAGCTCCGCCAGCGGCTCAAGAACACGCGAATGTGCATCTTGTACTTGCGCCGCTCGAGCCACGCGAAGAAGCCTGCCAGGCCACCGAATTCTCGCTCCGGCACGCCGTGCTCAATGAGTTGTCGCTGCGGCTCAGTCAGTTCCGCAAACGGAACGTCGATGGGCAGGTCGAAATCGCCAGCCAGCGCTAGCAACTCTTCCAACTCGTGTGCGTAGGCGGGCGTATTCCAGGGAGCGATTGCGCCCTCGCGAATGGTCTTGCGTAGGTCGGGCACGACCAGATCCATATCGACATCGATTGTGTTGCCAAAGCCCTCACAGGCCGGACAGGCCCCCAGCGGACTATTGAAGCTGTATAACCGCGGCTCGGGCGTGGGGTACTCCAGGTTGCAGTCGTCGCATACCAGCCGATTGCTGAAGCCGATGCGCCGCCACGGTGCGCCATCGATCGTGGTTTCAGAGCCCGGCGATAGCGGGTTAGTGTCTGGCGACGCTTGCCGCGGATTTTCAATCGCGGCTTGCTCGATAAAGACGTATGCCCTTCCGGCGCCTTTGTCGAAGGCCGTTTCCAGCGAATCCTGCACGCGCTGCGGGCTCGCGCCGCCCACGGTGAGTCGATCGACGATCGCGTACACGGACTCGTTGGTCGGTGAGTGCCCGTGGGCGACCGCGCTCTCGGGAGCACTCTTCGGAAAATCCGCGGCCTCGGTCAGATTCACGATCCGGCCGGAAACTAAAACTCGTACGAAGCCTTCCTCGCGTAACTGCACCACTAATTCCGATCGGTCGAGAATGCCCGATCTGAAAGTCACGAGGTATCGCGTTCCAGCGTGAAGCCGGGCAAGAGCATCGGCGACGGACTGCGGTCGGTCGCGGCGGACTTCGCGTCCGCACTGCAGGCAAAGCACGCGGCCGATCTTGGCGAACAACAGCCGCAGGTAATCGTTGGTCTCGGTCACCGTGCCCACGGTCGAGCGGCTGCCGCGCGCTGAGTTCTGCCGGGCCACGGCGATGGCCGGCGGAATGCCGTCGATCCGCTGGGCGGCGGGCTTCTCCAGCCGCTCCAAGAATTGCCGCGTGTAGGCCGAAAAGCTCTCGATGTAACGGCGTTGCCCTTCGGCATACAGCGTATCGAAGGCCAGGCTGCTCTTGCCGCTGCCCGACAGCCCGCAAAAGACGATCAGCCGCCGGTGCGGCAGGTCGAGATCGACGCATTGGAGGTTGTGAACCTCGACTCCCCGCAACGTGATGAACCGTGGCGTCACGCGTCGTTGCCTTCCGAACTGTTGCCTTCTCGACCGCTGCTTACTGTCGGCCCCAGTGCGGTTGCCCGCAACTTGTGATCATACGTCCGCGCGGCGAACGCGGCCAGATACGTCCTACCAGCCCGACGCGCCAGCGAGGGATTTGCGCGAGGCTGAGCGTAGTTCCATAAATAACTCCCTCGCTGGCGCGTCGGGCTAGTATCCGTACCGCCGTTGACCGATCTTTTCTTACACCGCTATAATCCGCCTGAGGGTTGGGCCAGTTCGTATTTTCCTCCATCGGCCTCTGGGCGAGCCGCTGCCGTCCATTTGCCGAGCGGGTTTACGTCGACATAGCAACGAAAGGGATCATTATGGCCACAGCGAGTGTCACCGGCGTCCGCGACGATATCACCCAGTGCATTGGCAACACGCCGCTGGTGAAATTGCAGCGCGTGGCGGCCGGCTGCGTGGCCACCGTGGCCGCGAAGATGGAAAACATGAACCCGCTGTGGAGCGTCAAAGACCGCATCGGAGCCGCCATGATCGACGCCGCCGAACGCGACGGCCTGATCAAGGAAGATACCGTCATCATCGAGCCCACCAGCGGCAATACGGGCATCGGTCTGGCCTTTGTCTGTGCTGCCCGCGGTTACAAGCTGATGGTCACCATGCCCGAGAGCATGAGCCTCGAGCGTCGACGGATGCTCAAGGCGCTGGGCGCGGAGTTGGTGCTTACCCCGGCCGCCGAAGGCATGCCCGGCGCGCTCCGCAAGGCGGACGAGATATTGGCCGCCCACAAGAACTATTTCATGCCGCAGCAGTTCAAGAACCCCGCCAACCCCGAAGTCCATCGCCGCACCACGGCCGAGGAAATCTGGCGCGACACCGAGGGGGCTGTGGACATTGTCGTTTCAGGCGTCGGCACCGGCGGCACGATTACCGGCGTGGGCGAGGTGCTCAAGAAGCGCAAGCCGAGCATCCAGATGATCGCCGTCGAGCCGGTCAACAGCCCCGTGATCACGCAAAAGCGGGCCGGCCAAGAGCTCAAGCCCGGCAAGCACACGATTCAAGGGATTGGCGCCGGCTTCATTCCCGATGTGCTGAACGTGAAGATCATCGACGACGTGGTCCTGGTGACCGATGATGACGCGATGGAGACTGCCCGAAAGTTGGCCAAGATCGAAGGCCTGATGTGCGGCATCAGCAGCGGGGCCGCGGCCTGGGCTGCGATCGAAGTCGGCAAGCGGAAAGAAAACGCCGGCAAGCTGATCGTCGTCATCCTGCCCGACATCGGCGAGCGGTATCTGTCGACGAAGCTGTATCCGGAGTAGGGGCTGTATCCGGAATAGAGGCGATTGCCCACTTTGGCACTCGATGCACCGGGTGTAATTGGCACTTTGTGCATACAGCCTACAGATGACGGACTACGGATGACGGATCGATCGCGTGAGCGACAGCAATTGCGTGCCCCCCAGGGGCACAAGCCATTAGCCGGGAGTTGAGCGCAGCGACACTCCCGGTTACGAGTCGATTCGTTAAACCCCCACGACCCCGGCGGGGTCGCAGCGCCGGCCAAGATCCCGATTACGCAATTGCATGGCTGCCGCTGTCATCGTTCGCGTCTGTCAGGAGCGCGGCGCGAGCGGCGTTTTCTGCGACCCCCTGGGGGTCGAATTTGGATCGGCGTCCGCGACCGGTGGTCTCGCTGCGCTTCGACCACCGGCTAATGGCTGTGACCCCTGTCGGGGTCGGTAAGATGCTTACCCAGCGAGACGCGCCGGAGTCGCTTTGGTAACTTGCCTCGGCATGAATGTGTCGCGCTACAAACTGCACTCGACGCAATTGCACTGCTGGACGAGCCAGCAGTGGCACCCTCTGCGCGGGCCAGCAATCGCAAACAAGTAGTCAGTAGCCCGTAAGACTCACGGCACGGCCGTTACCGCTCCCTGCGCATACAGCGGCAGGTGGCGGTAGTAAACTTCGAGCATGTACGTCGACAGGCAGGTCACGTATAGGCGGCCGGCCTGGCCGCCCCATTGGTCGGGCGTCGGGCGGACGGGGTCCCAGCTTCCCTTTTCGCGTCCGGTTTTGACCTGATTTTCGGGCACGACCTGCCGCATGACTTTGTTCCACTTCATCCACTCTTCGCCGCCCATATGGTGCGCCACCTGGGTGGCGTAGTACCAGTAGTACGCGTTGCGGTCGCTCCAATTCACGGGCGATTGATTCAGGTAGTTCACGCCCGAAATCAGCCGTGGATCGTTGCGAGCCCAACCGAGGTACTGGCGGCAAAGCAGGGCTTCGGCCGTCATGGCCGGTGTGTGCTGCGCGCCGGGCATGTAGCCATAGTAGTACCCGTCGCCCGTCGCGGCCGAATCGAGGTAGGCCGTGACCTTTTTCAACGTCTCTTCCGGTACGTTGAGCTTGGCCATCCGCCCGCTCTGCAGCGCCATCACGAACCAGCCGGTGACTGACGTATCGGATTCCCGGCCCGGTTCGTAGCGCCAGCCTCCTTGCGGACTTTGCGATTGAGTGCAGTAATCGAGCGCTTTTTGGGCAACGTCTCGCAAGCTGGAATCATTGGTCATGCCATACAGCTCGCACACCGCGATCGTACACTGCGCGTGCGTGTAGAGACTGTGGGTCCGCGGAATCCCATCCCCCATGAAGCTGCCATCGCGCTCTTGGAACTTCAACAGCGCGTCGCAGGCTTTTCGCATTACCTTTTGATAGGGCCCAGTGCCCTGATGCGTTTGCCCGTCGCCTTGCAGCGCCAGCATGGCCATCGCCGTGGCGGCGAGCTTGTTCTCGACAAAACTACCGTCGGCGTAAGGGCCCCTCAGACTCCATAGGCCATCGGAACTCTGATTCCGGGCGATCCATTCCAAGGCCATAGTCACCGACTCTTGGGTGGATTTCGTTCCCCCGTAGGCGGCGTGCAGGACCATCTTCCGCCCCTGCTCGCGTCCGGAGAGGGCCAAGCCAATCGAGGGCGCCTCCATGGTGCCCGCTGGGAGCGTGCCGCCCAGCCCGACGTCCATCTTCGGAGGGGCCGCAAAGGGGTTGTCGACCTCGGGCAGCGAGCTCAAGGAGAGGGCCGCTTTATCGTCTTCAGTCGGCGGTCCATTTAAAGCGGCCCTGGGGTCGTCGAGCTGGTTGCCGATCGTCTCCGCGTAGATTTCGTGGTCTTCGTTGCCAAGCTCGATTGCCATCGGCGCAGTATCGTTGTTATGAACTTCCAGCGCCAACAGCCCAATGAATACGAGCAGCGTCAGGTGGACGACCAAACTGACGAGCCACGGGGGAGCAGAACTGATCGCGCGCGAAAAGGCGCCCCGCGATTGGTGTTCATCCTCGACAACCGACTGAGAGAACGTGGCGACGGCCCACTCGCGCAGGCCGCGGTAGATGCGGCGGAAGAAGGGCTCGCGGCGAGGGCGCCGGTACGAAGGCAGCGCGTCCGGCAAATCGTCAGACAATCCACGCGCAGAGAAGTTGGCAGCCGGGTTCTGGTCGGCGGGGCGTGGCGCCACGACTGGGGCGCCCCCAAAGCCTTCGCTGGACGTTTGCCGGCTGAAGCTATCCACGGCTTTCGCCATCACTTCTCGATGTGTCGCGTGTCGAGTGAGATCTTGCTAAGTCCTAACGACTGCAGCATGTCCATCACTTTGACGACCTCGCCATAGGCGACCCCGCGATCGGCCGACAGCGAAACCCGCTGACTGCTGGCCGGTGTTCCCACGTCCTTTAGTAGCGCTTGAATGTCCTCGACGCCCGTGGGTCGTTCGCCCAGGTAGAGAACCAGTTCACCCGATTCCGCGCGCTTTAGATAGAAATCCAGCGTCATCTCCTCGACGACCGATGCCACGGCGCTCGTTTCGGGTAGATCGACCTTGATCGGAGCGCTGCCGACAATCGCGGGTACGGTGATCATGAACACGATCAACAGCACGAGCGTCACGTCGACCAGCGGAGTGACGTTAATGTCGCTCATCGATCCGTCGTCGTCGTCGGAGAATCCAGAAGATACGGAGCCGGCCATTAGGAGATCCTCGACGCAACGGGGGTTGTGCTGGAACTATTGGTCGGCGCGGCGCCGGCCCGGCCCGGTTCGCTCCGGGCCGTGGACAGCACCAGGTGGGCCAAGGTATCGACCTGGGACAGCCTCGTCCGCACTCGGCGCTGCAAGAGGTTGTAGGCCACCACGGCGGGGATGGCGACGCAGAGTCCGACCGCCGTAGCCACGAGAGCCTCGAACACGCCGGACATAACGGCGCTGGGATTTCCCTCTCCACCGGCGCCCCCCAAATCGTGGGCCGCTTTGACGATGCCCAACACCGTGCCCAACAAACCAATGAAGGGCGCGTTGCTGCCGATCGTCGCCAGAATGGAAAGGCGGGCGTCGAGTTCGGGCTTCATGCGGGCCTTGGCGCTGAGCATGGCCTCGCTACATGCTTGCGTGCCGCGGCGGACCGCGGCGAGCCCTGCGGCGACGACCTCGCACTCAATGATCTCGGGCTGTTGCACCAGGTCCCACGCGGCGCGCAAGTTGCCGGCGGTCAGATGTTCGTTGAGCTGCTCTCGGAGGGTTTCACCGTCGATGCTAGTGCGATTGAAAAACAGCAGTCGCTCGACGATCAGCGCAATGCTGATCAAACTGAGCACCAAAAGTACCCACAGCACCCATTCGGCGCCGATCAGGGTAAGCTTCAGAAACAGATGCGTGAGCATGAAAAGCCTCGCTTGATTCCAATGTTCCGGTTCGACTCAACTGACTACTTTGGCCCCAGATCCCTATTGGACCCAGTTCCCCATTGGCCCCAGTTCCTTGAAGAGGCGCGAGGCTCTCCGCTCCCGTTGCGGCCCTACTACTCACCGCACACAAACGCGAATGCCCACGTGCGGATGTGCTTCATCGATGAGGGCCAGGCACAAACCAAATCTGCAAACGGACGGGGTCTGCCTGCAAGGTGACTAAACAATGGCACTCCTTGCCCTGGCAATGACCGAGCACAGCGTTCTCGACACAATGTAATGCGTAGTGCAGCTTGCGGGCCAACGCCAAGCGGCGGCAGGCGCATACTTCGCACGGGCGGCTCGCATGATTTCATCGTAACCGCGTCCTGCGGACACTTCAACAGAAACCGCGATGCGACGCAGCTGAAACGCCGTTTTTGCAAGGCCACAAGCTTGACCCGAAGTGCCCCGAAGTGCGTGGAACGCGACCGCTTCGCTATGGTGGCGAAGATCGAAGCATCAAACCGCCGCGTCGAGCTGAGCAGGATGGGAAGGCCGCCTGCTTGAAGTTGGTTTGTATCACCTGTGTGGGTGGCAGGGCCAAATCGTCCTCGAGTAATTCGGCAGCCTTTGGTCCGATTGAGGACGTCGGCCATCGACTGGCGAAGCGGCGGCGCGCTGCGTGGCAACCACCCCATTGTCGAACCCGGCAACGGACGGCCGACACCTTCGGAACTCGTCGCCACGCGGATACTGCGTAACGACGAGTTGCAGATTGTGCCCGCAGTCTCCGAAAAAAACCTTGACAGCTTGGAGGCTTGGGCATACAAACAGAACAAGAATTCTAGTTCTTAATTGCTAGCGTCGTTGGTTTTCCAATTGGGGGTTTTCCAATTGGGCTGTGTGGCGGTCCGCTGGCCCAGCTCGGCCCGCCAATTACACGTTCGCGATTGCCCGAACGGGTAGAATCGAAGTAGTGTTTCCGCGAGTCAGCCGCAACGGTTGGCTTTGCACGTCTACGTCGATCGCGCGTCGCGCCTTTCTGGTGTTTCGGGAGGATGGAAGCATGTTGCGAAATGTCGTGCGGTCGCTGTTGGTATTTGTTGCTTTCACGCCTATCAATTGGACGGCGGTGACTAGCGCAGCCGAAACGAAGCCAGCGGATTCAAAGGGGGTGAAATCCGACCAGCCCCTCAGCAAGCAATCTTCGGTCGGCAAGCAGATCGAGAGTTTTTCCGCGCGCGACTTTCGCGGCAAGGAAACGAGCCTTGCCGATCTTGCCAAAAGCAAGCTGGTCGTCGTCACGTTCATCGGAACCGAGTGCCCGCTGGCTAAGTTGTATGGTCCTCGGCTGGCTGAGCTGGCGGCTGAATTCGAGCCGCAGGGCGTGACCTTCCTGGCCGTCGATTCCAACCGCCAGGATTCGATCAAAGAGCTTGCCAATTATGCGCAGGTCCACGGTATCACGTTTCCCGTGCTCAAGGACGTGGGAGACACGATCGCCGATCAGTTGGGCGCCAAGCGAACGCCCGAGACGTTCGTGCTCGACGCCAAGCGCGTAGTCCGCTATCAGGGCCGCATCGACGATCAATACGGCTTGGGCGCGAGCAGCTACGCGCAGACAAAAGTACAGAAGCGATTCTTGGCCACGGCGCTTTCCGAGCTCTTGGCGGGCAAAGAGGTCGGTGAGCCGACGACTGAAACGGTCGGCTGCCTCATTGGCCGCGTGCGGCCGGTCAAGGACGCTTCGCAGGTGACCTACAGCAACCAGGTTGCCCGCATTTTGCAGAAGAACTGCGTCGAGTGCCATCGACCGGGCCAGATTGCCCCTTTCACGCTGACCGACTACGACGAAGTCGCCGGCTGGGCCGAGATGATCGATGAAGTCGTCCGCCAGCAGCGGATGCCGCCTTGGCACGCCGACCCCAAGATCGGCCACTTTAGCAACGACCGCAGCCTGTCGGATAAAGACAAAGAGACGCTCTACACTTGGGTTCGCAACGGCGCCCCCAAGGGCAACCCTGCCGACCTGCCGCCGCCGGTTGAGTATCCCGAGGGCTGGCAGCTCGGTCAGCCGGAGCAAATCGTGACCATGAGCGAGACCCCCTACAAGATCGCCGCTGAAGGCACGGTGAAGTATCAGTACTTCGTCGCCGATCCGGGCTGGAAGGAAGACTTGTGGGTGCGCGCCGTGGAGTGCATGGTGGGCAACAGAGCCGTCGTGCATCACATCTTCGCCTTTGCCGTGCCTCCCACGCACCCCTTGGCTCAAAAGTCCGGCTACTTGGGCGACGGCTTCGAGCCCGATCTCGGCGGCACTGACATCCGGCTGATTGCCGGGGCAGCGCCGGGCACACCGCCCTTCGTCGGGCGCAAGGGCATGGCCACGCGGGTCGTGGCCGGCACGAAGCTGCTCTTTCAGATGCACTACACGCCCAATGGATCGCCCCAGGAGGATCGCACCAGCGTGGGCTTCTGGTTTGCTCGGCCCGAGGACGTGAAGCAGAACGTGGGCATTGGCATGGCGATCAACGTGGCGTTTGCGATACCGCCCGGCGCCGACAACCATCCGGTCGAGTCGCAACACGTCTTTGCCAAGGATGCCCTGCTCTTGAACATGACGCCGCACATGCACCTGCGCGGCAAGTCGTTCCGCTACGATCTGGAGTATCCCGACGGCAAACGCGAAACGATTCTCAACGTGCCGGGCTACGACTTCAATTGGCAAGTGACATACAACCTGGCGCAGCCCAAGTTCATTCCCGCGGGCACCGTGATGCAATGCCTGGCGCACTTCAACAACTCGGACGAGAACTTGGCCAACCCCGACCCAGGCTCGACGGTTCGCTGGGGAGACCAGACATGGGAAGAAATGATGATTGGCTGGTTCAATCAGACGACCGATGTGCTCCCCGAGGACTATGGCGCATGGCCCAGCCGCACGGAGCGATTTGTCAAAGCGACCGAAACCAAGCCGCCGAAGATGGGCTCGATTCTCTCGCGAGCCGCGCAGCGAGCGCTCGAATCCGACGCCGACATGGCCCGCCTGGCGTTTCGCTTGGAGAAAGAGACCCCGCAGGTCGACCGAATTTGCGCCAGCGTCGTCGAGGACGGGCAAGTGCGCTTCATTCAAGTCTCGCAGCCGAAGGTGTTCGACGCACCGCTCGGGCGCGCGGGGCGCAAAGTGCCGGCCCAATCGGCGAGTCTGTCGCAGTATGCCGTTGGTGACAAGCCGGTGGTCAATCAGGACCTGGCGGTTGTGAAGGGCGACGACCTTACCGCCATGCGTGCGTTGCTGGGCTCGAGCCTGCACGTGCCTGTGATGATCGACGGCAAGCGCGGCACGGTAAACTTCTGGAGCAAGGAAAAAAACGCCTTTCCCGACAAGGCCGTTGAGTTCCTTACGGAAGTGGCGAAGCAGGTGGGCCAAGGGAAGTAACCCGTTGGTCGGCAATCACTGATTGTCTTTTAGCCACGGATGAAACACTGATTGAACACGGACGGGCGGAGGCGGAAGGAAGGCGAAAAAAGGGGACTGGTTCATTATTCGGACGCGACATCGTCGCCAGCGCCAAGTTCAAGTTTCGCACTTTTTGCTAGCACGATTCATGCATTGATAGCATTGACTGCTGGCCGGTTTTTCGCGGACGGCGCTAAAGCGCCGAAATTTCGGCGCTTGGTTTTTGCATCTCGTAGACAAGCGGGCACACGCAAGAAACTGCT
>Ga0163150_10005877_pt1 | contig 15381 bp, 20 predicted proteins | sample OliLakLV19P2IB_FD_148628 | JGI IMG/M metagenome (GOLD analysis project Ga0163150, IMG submission 148628) | Freshwater microbial mat bacterial communities from Lake Vanda, McMurdo Dry Valleys, Antarctica - Oligotrophic Lake LV.19.P2.IB | ecosystem: Environmental > Aquatic > Freshwater > Lake >...
ATTCAGTACCGTATTGATCGAGCGGAACTCGTCAACGCGATCCTTGAGTGTGATGATCTCGACGGTGGGATCCATCGTCAGATAGTAGTTGCCGAGCACCATGTCCTTCGACGGGCCAACGATAGGCTGACCGTCGGCGGGCTTGAGCAGGTTGCGCGTACTGAGCATCAGTTCGCGGGCTTCCTGCACGGCCTTGTCGCTCAAAGGAACGTGGACAGCCATCTGGTCGCCGTCGAAGTCAGCGTTGAACGCCGAGCAGACGAGTGGGTGAATCTGGATGGCCTTGCCTTCGACCAGTTGCGGCTCGAACGCCTGAATACCCAGACGATGCAGGGTAGGGGCACGGTTGAGCAGCACCGGACGTTCTTTGATGACTTCTTCCAGCACTTCCCAGACTTCGGGGCGTTCACGCTCGATGATGCGCTTGGCACCCTTCACGTTGCTGGCATAGTTGTGACGCACAAGGCGGCTGATGACGAACGGGCGATAGAGTTCCAGCGCCATCGTCTTGGGCAGACCGCATTGGTGCAGCTTCAATTTAGGGCCGATCACGATGACCGAACGGCCAGAGTAGTCCACGCGCTTACCGAGCAGATTGCGGCGGAAGCGGCCCTTCTTACCCTTGAGCATATCGCTGAGAGATTTCAGTTCGCGGCGGCCACGGCGGCTGAGTGCCTTGCCACGCTGGCTGTTGTCGATCAGGCTGTCTACCGCTTCTTGCAACATACGCTTCTCATTACGCACGATTACATCGGGCGCGCCGAGTTCAAGCAGATGCTTGAGGCGGTTGTTGCGGTTGATGACGCGGCGATACAGGTCGTTCAGGTCGCTGGTCGCAAAACGTCCACCGTCAAGCTGCACCATCGGGCGCAGATCGGGCGGGATGACCGGCAGCACTGTCAGGATCATCCACTCAGGGCGGTTAGCGCTCTTACGCAGACTTTCGACCACACGCAGGCGCTTGGTCGCCTTCTTCTTACGCTGCTTCGAGCGGGTGGTACGAACTTCGTGCCACAGTTCCGCCGCCAGCGTGTCGAGGTGCATACCCTTGAGGATTTCATAGAACGCTTCCGCGCCCATGTCCGCCTGGAACACCTGACCATAACGGCTCTTGAGTTCACGATAGCGGGTTTCCGACAGGAATTGCAGCACTTTCAGGTCGCGCAGTTCAGCACGCGCACGGTCAGCATTCTGACGCACGTTGCTGATACGGCCTTCGAGTTCGGTGCGATGCTCCGCGAGATGCGTTTCCGCTTCGCCAGTGATAGTGCTGGCTTCATGGTTGAGGCGGTTGAGTTCCTGCTGACGCAGTTCTTCCGCTTCGGATTGCAGTTCATTGATACGAGCATTCACCGCCGACTGAATGCGGGAGATATGATCGTTCTCGACTATTTCGCCCTTAGCCGCGATAACGGTACCTGCACTGACGAAGTTGATGTCCGATGGAGCAGCTTGACCAAGTTGTGCTTCAATGCGGTTCTGAATGACCTGTGCCTCTTGCACAAGTTGTTCACTGCGGGCGGCCAGTTCCTCGTCAGAACGTGCTTGAATATCACGCGCATGACCTTCGTTTACGCCAAGCGCGCTGTCGCGTTCACTGCGAATTGCCTGCATTTGCTCTTCAAGATCGCCACCGAGCGATGTTTCCTTTTGGGAAAGCTCACGCTCTAGGCGGGACAGCGCTTTGTGGCGCGCTTCCTCGTCAACGTAGGTGATGACATACTGCGCGAAGTACAATACGCGGTCAAGGTTACGACGGCTTACGTCCAGCAGCAAACCGAGATAGCTCGGAACGCGGCGGGTGTACCAAACATGGGCGACAGGGGCGGCGAGTTCAATGTGTCCCATGCGCTCACGGCGAACCGATGCACGGGTGACTTCGACACCGCATTTATCGCAGACAATACCGCGATAACGGATGTTCTTGTACTTGCCGCAGTAACACTGCCAATCTTTGGTGGGGCCGAAAATTGCCTCGCAGAACAATCCGTCTTTTTCCGGGCGTAGGCGACGATAATTGATCGTCTCCGGTTTGGTAACCTCGCCATAAGACCAAGAGCGAATCTGTTCCGGTGAAGCTAGGCTGATGCGGAGTGCGCTGAAATCTTTCGCCTCCAAGGCGTATCCTCCTCTGCGCTAAACCGAATATGAAAATGTTTGTTTACTGCTTACCACTGGTCAAAATTGACTTGAAGGTGGGGGAAAGGCATACACCTAAGTGCCACCAACAACAAAAATAGCGCGTGGATTCAGTTCATCCATCGCTGCTAATTCCACTTTCTGATACCAACCGCAGGGGCAAATATAATCGACCTTGACGGATTTTGTCAAGGGACAAACTCGATTCTTGTGGGAGTTGTTGTCAAAATTGACACGAACCATCCTCGTGCAATCTAGTCACATAGTAGCACTGCGGACGATGCGTGTCAAGCAACCTTAAGGGCCGCCATAGGGCAAACGCATCAAAAGTAATGCAGGAGTTGGGTCAGAAAAGAATCGTCGAGTGCGGCCTTGAAGCGCTTGCGTTTGAGACTGAGTTTAGCAGGATGACGTTTGAGCAAATTCAAAGCAAACCGACGGAGGATGGCAAAATTCTCCGCGCCGTTGAGGACGCGCAAGCGAGCGTCGTCTTCCCGAAAAACCACATCCAACGTCCAATGGAAGTTGTTCTCAATCGACCAATGAGCGCGGATAGCCCTCAGCAACACATCCGCGTCGGGCGGCAAAGATGAAATGAAGTAGACCGTTTCGGGCGTCACAGGTATATTGTTAAGCGAGCGCCGTTCGCGTTTGACCCGGACTATCGACTGCAAGCCGGTCCAACCGTCATGATGGCGAATGACTTCAAAAGCACGCGGGTCGGACAAGGCCCAACACTGGCGGATCTCAATCCGTCCATGATTTTTGTTGATGGTTTGGGCATAAGTATGGGGCATGTCGTGAAACTGTTGTTGGTCTGCCCAGTCGAACCATTCGGCGACATCGGCATGGAACTGCCCTTGGTTGCCCTTCAACGCCAGTACATAGTCAGCTTTCTTAGCGATGATTTTCTGAGCGATACTGGTCTGAGTGCCCATCGCATCGAGCGTTACGATACACCCTGCCAGATACAAATCATCCAGCAACTGGGGGATCGCTGTGATTTCGTTGCTCTTTTCCGTCACTTTGCGCTGTCCCAGCACGATCCCGGCCTGATGTGCCCATGCGCTCACCAAGTGCAGCGCCCGTAGACCTGCTCCCCGTACCGTTTTGCCATCCACCGCAATCACCTGTCCACTTTCGACTTGGAAGGTTTGTTCCACCCACTGGCGAAAGCGACTTTCAAAGGTCTCCGCAGGCAACAGACTGAATACGCGGCGGAAGGTGTCATGCGAGGGTATGCCTTGCTCCAACGTCAGAAATTGCCCTAACCATGCTCGTTTACTCTCTCCAAATTCCTCCACCTCTGTCCACGTTTCCGCTCCGCACAACACCGCGCAGATGGCAATCATCACCACTTCCACCAACGGGTAGGTGCTGCGTCCCACCACTCGTGGGTCATCCATATCTGCAAACAATCGCGTCAAGCTGATTTTAGGAAGGTCATTCATGGCTTTTTCCCCTTCCCTCTATCTTTACCTCACTTTTGATGCGTTTGCCCTAGAACCAACCCATGTCCACCTTGACATGCTCCTGTTCATCCCCTTATAATTTGCCCATTCAGCAACGGGCCTGTAGCTCAGCTGGGAGAGCGCTACAATCGCACTGTAGAGGTCAAGGGTTCGAATCCCTTCAGGTCCACCAGATCGGACGTGAGTCGAACAAAAATCAGCGAGCATTGTCTCGCTGATTTTTGTTTCCTTCACCGCTGTGCTGGCTACAAATTGATATTCTCGCTGGAATTCGGCTTTTCAACCTACTTCTTGCAGACCCTAAACTCCTCATCCTCTCCTGCACCAGTCCGTTTCAGAGGGTTCATCGCACTATACTCCCTTCCCAATGAGAGCTAGCACGGCAGTATGCGAGGAGCAATAACCTGTTCAAGCGTGTTTTCCAGTAGTGTCGAACCTTTGTCAACCGGGGACTGACGTGGCTTGAACAACAGCTCCTGCTCCAGACCAAACCGAGTACTGCGTTGACACTGATCGGAGCGGCAGGTGATACTTTTCGTAGTCGCCAAGAAGTATTGCTGGAAAATGCCCTGCTCCGGCAGTAACTGGTTATTCTCAACCGGCGTGTCAAGCGGGTGCATCCGACCGACCCATCCTCGTTTGCCTATCCGGTCGGTTGACAGCGTGGCGCGAGGCACTGCTGATCGTCAAGCCGGATACGATCATAGCGTGGCAGCGCACCTTATTCCGTTGGTTTTATCAACGCAAATCACGGGCTGGAGTGGGACGTCCCCATTTAGCACTCGAGACTATTGCGCTGATCCGACAGATGGCGACTCAGAATCGACTTTGGACGCGGAACGCATCCAAGGGGAGCTGCGCAAACTAGGCATCCGTGTCGGCAAATGTACTATCCAGAAATATCTGCGGCAGAGCCGACCAAGACGCCGCGCAAGTCAGACATGGGTAACCTTCTTGCGTACTCACGCTCAGCAAATCCGGCTGTGCGATTTCCTGCCGATTACCGACCTCTGGTTTCGTCAGTTTTATGGCCTTCTTCATTGTTGAACTTGGCTCACGGCGAGTCGTGCAAGTGAGTGTCACCGATGCGCCGACAGAGACTTGGATAGCGCAGCAGCTGCGTGAGGTCACACCATTTGGTGACGGACCGAAGTATCTCATACGCGATAACGACAGCACGTTCGGCACCCACTTTGCCAATGTCGTCGTTGGAGCACAAATCACCCTCTTGAAAACACCAGTCTAGGCGCGGAACGCCAATGGCATATGCCAGCGCTTCCCCGACTCCGCTCGGCGCGAGTACCTTGATCATCGCCTCCTTGTCGGCAGACAATCGATTAATCGCGTGGAAAAAGGGTCTGTGAACTTCTTCAATCATCACCGCCGGCATCAAGGCATTGGACAGCAGATTCCGGTGGCATCCCTTCGCTCAGAATCATCTGGAGAGCTCGCGAAGATTATCAGGACGCCCGTCCTCGGCGGTTTACATCACACCTACCGACTAGCCACTTAAATGGGTGCAATACGCGGCAAAATTGAATAAGTAGCCAGCACGACTCTACACGCTCGATCAAGAGCACATTTATCTACATTCTATTCAGCGTGTTAGCGAGACAAAGTAAGCATGTCTCTGAGCGAGGCGTTCAACCGTTCCTTTCCCTTGCGTTGTAAGCATGAAAACAAATGTTTCGCCACTTCGTACTTCCAAAACATGAAACGAGAGCAATTACACATGCTATTGATAAAGGAACTTGCTCGTTATAAACCTTAACATAAATTCGCATTTCTCTCATATTGCCTCCTCAATAATCGTTATAAACTAGATTTAATCGTTATATTTGTATCAGGTTAATTCATGACTCTCCATTCGGATTTTTCCGTCTTTGATTTGGTTGATCGCGTTCAGGGCATAAGCACCCTACTACGCCACCGTCGCACGATGTCGCTCGTCAGCTATGAAATCGAGAACATCACGCTTGAAGATCAAGCCTATACCCGCATTTTTTCCGGTTTCCAACTTTACAGTAAGTTCGTGCCACAGATCGAGCGCTACCGCAGTATCGCTGCACGATCTGAAGCGGTGTACGTGTTTGGTGTGCCGGATGTCGAACTCCCCGCTATCCCTAACATCACTTATGTTCCCATCGCTGCAACCGACAAGCTGGCGCAGGAGTGGTTTTTAATCTCATACGGGGCGAATTATGCGTCAGCGCTGGCTACCCACGAAATCACGCAGATACAAGAGCAGGACGCGCTGCGAATGTTCAAAGGCGTATGGACATTCGATTATGTAACGGTGAGATTCCTGCACGATGCGCTGACCCGCTACGTTGGACAAAACCCGATCACTATTCCGCAAACCCGACATTACAGCCAACAGGTCAGCCTGATGAGTAAGAGCTTGCAGCGCATGGCAACTGCCCTCGTACGGATGAGCAACGGTCGCACTCGCCGCCCGAATGACGAATTTATGAAAACCGAAGTTGCTGCCATAATTGAGCACGAACTCGATCCTGCGTTACAGCAGCTCAAAGCGTCTCGACCCAACGACGTCCATAAAAGGTCACTTTTGACCTCAACTCCAACGCATACCATTTCTAAATAACGACGCTGCCTCCCAGTAGCTCCTTCCACTTTATCTTCTTGCCTCAGAAGTATCTGCTCGCCAGCCAAGGACTCGACCCGTATGAAGCGCATGTGTGAATACGACGTTGGTCTCTAATTCGAAGATCTGGATGGGCTGTTGCTCTCTTGTAAACGGCATCGATACAATCATTCGATTATCCGGTGACCACGCAAACCCGTACGCTGTGTGGCAAGTATCCGTCACCTGCTGTGCTGCCAGATCAGCAATGTATAAATTCCCACCAGAAGTCGCGAACGCTAGCATTTGCCCATCACTCGACCACTTCAGATTCTGCCCAAAGAACGTCTCCTCTGGCAAATTAAACATAATTGCTTCCCGCTGTCCATCACGATTGAACAGTGCTAAATTCTCATCCTCGCCTCCATACGCCCAGATTTCTCCAAACGAAGCCGCAAAGTGAGATGAATTTGGCCGCCATGCTATGGGTGCTTTCACCCACTCCAAAAGTCTCAACTCTGAAGGTTCCGCAACGAGCAGTCTCCAATCGTTCTCGTAGTACACCCTCCCGCCAACATTCATCACCGCCCGCGTCCAATTCGGTGCCGGAAAAATATCGATGCCCATATCAACAGGAAAAATACCCGTCCAATTTTCTATTTCTAAGGTAAAAGGGTTAATTAATACGAATTCAGCTTCACTTTCCTGTGATCGATAGAGTAGGTGCTCATTGTCCCGCCAAGCTAAGGTAGGCACATCTTGCGGAGGGAGAATAGTCTCCCAATCCAAGCGATAACTTTCCTCTGAATTGCCTGTGCTATACACAACGATTGCCTGTGTTTGAGTTAAAGCAGCTTTACCTTCCACAACAGCAAACCAGTGATTGTCTGGAGATAAAATACCGGTGCCTCCGGGCGCTAAATCACCCCAACGGATAAAATGCGCGATGTGCGGCACAGAATATTCAGCCCGTAACGTATGCAAGCCAGCCCATCCTTGCAGCAAGATCGTCCCCGTAAATGTCCAGTCATCGGGTGGTGTGGTGGGTTCATCAACGCACTGCTGCACGAGAGGCCAAGGTTGCATATCCAATTGCAATCTTGTCTCCGAGGTATTGTTCGGCACGATGAAAAGCAGAATGAATAATCCTAGCCAGGGTTTCATGACGATAATCTCCCCTCACTAGTGATATGCTAGATTACGGGCAGTGCGCCATCACACTATGTATCACAGCGTGGTTCAATATTATATTGCTCGCGCTCAGCGCAGGTAAGTTGACGAATGTACCGGTTCTCATTCACCCAACGGATAAGTGCTGGCAGTGTATCTATTCGCCAAAGATCTACAATGCCATTACCTGAACCGGTTGCAAGCAATAGCCCGTTGGGGCTAAATGCCAAGCTTTCTGCTGCGCTGTAGCCCGCACCAACTTCGCGCAGAATATCTCCCGTGTTCACATCCCACAGTAGGGTTCCACCGCACTAAGTTGCAACACGGACAGGGCTATTTGCTCCTGGCTTTTCGTCATGTCCACTTTGGCCTTCATGTTCAGCAGCAAGTACAGAAAATCCTTAGCCCAGCGCTGTGCGTAGTGCTCGATGAGAAAGACCGGTTCGCACAAGATGCGCATTACACAGTCCATGTTGGGCATTGGTCTCTGCGAGAAAGGTTTTGACTTGCCCTACAACCGCTTCGACTTGCCCGGCCACTTCGACGACCGCCGCGGCCACGGTCCCCTCTGAAACCTGCTGCTGGTATAGTTCGCTAACGATTTCTGCCGTTCGCGCCAGCGCAATGAAATGGTACATGTTGAAATACACCATCTGGGCACGAAGACGCGGGCTATAATTTAATGGTCAGGTATCGGGGAAATATGTCAAAGGCTCAAGCTCTCATTGTCGATGATAACCTCAACAACATCCGTGTTTTGGATCAACTGCTGACAATGGAAAATGTCGCCACGGTGAGGTTATCTGGTACTGCTAATCTATCTAGTGAACTTGACTCTATCGAGGGGATCGATATTGTATTCCTCGATCTCGAAATGCCGGACATCAACGGATATGAAGCGTTGCAAGGTATTCGAGCGCATCCAAATTTCAGGTCTGCGAAAGTAGTTGCTTATACCGTCCATGTCAATGAATTCAACAGCGCGCTGGATATCGGCTTTGATGCTTTTCTTGGCAAACCCGTAAGCGCATTCTGGGTGGAGAAAAACTGCTTTACTTACCATAATCATCATCGCTAAATAAGCGCCGCAGCATGGCATGAAAGGATAGGAGCCATATGCTCCAAGGAAAACACATTTTCATCGTTGAGGATAATATCCTCAATCGAGTTGTCTACCAGATCACGATTGGTACTCAAGGAGCCTATCTTCAATTTGATAGATGGGGGCGGGAAGCGGTTGACCGACTGAAACCGGGTCGCAGATGGGACTTGATAATCCTCGATCTGATGCTTACCGGGGGCATATCCGGCTTTGATATTTTTAACGAGCTTCGATTAATGCCTGAATACAATAAGGTTCCGATTGTGGCGATTTCAGCATCCGAGCCTGCTGTTGCTATGCCTAAGGCGATGGATCTCGGTTTTTCTGGTTTCATCAGTAAACCAATCGATGAGGCCCATATATGTAAGCAGATTGCACAACTCATTGCTGGAGAGGAGGTCTGGTATGATGGGACATTTACTACCCGGTAATATGTCGACCTCTGAGAAGTAAATAAGCAGTTGATCTGCGAGATCTTCATACCATACTAAGTGACTTTGTTGGCTAGTATCTGGCATGCTTCGTCAAGCGATTTAGTAAACATGATTTGACGCTTAGAGGGAAACATTTTTTGCAATACAGAAGAAAGCGTTTTCATAAACGCCAATAACGATGGGTTGATTGATGCATTTACAATAATGACCTGTCGAGTATTGACAGGTTGACCTTCAAATGCCCTTCTGAAGTGAACAAGTGGGTTTCCGGGAGGGAGATCACTAGCGTAAGAGAATATTAAGTCAACTTGATGTTCGACGCTTGCAACCATATTGTGAATTTCGTGAACTGCGGTATAAAAGTCATTCCAATTGTAAGTCTCTCCAAACTCAGTAATCACCAACCGTTTTGTAGGATTTTCCCACCGAGGCATGATTGCCATAATACACTCCTTAGTACACTTTCAATTGTATTACATTTTTACCCTCTGAATTACAAAGGACTATATGAGAATGTCCGACAGTATAAGCAAGTACGCGTCATAAAGCGGTATGCATTTAGCTCCACATACTGTCTACCTGCTGCTTACATTTGTGGCATGAAATACCTGTCGTAGTCTCTGCATGACATTACCCACTTCCTTTTATATAGACCAGTCTCTATAATTAGATAATGAGTTATGGCCAATTTACGTAAAGGAGATTTCTATCACTACCCATATTCTTATCACTGGCGCTCCCGGTAATGTCGGCACGGAAGTCGTCCATGAGCTGCAGCGAATGGGAATTCCCTTTCGAGTGGGGGCACACAATGTCGAGGCGGCGCGCAAGGTCTTGGGGGATAACCTCGAAATCATTCACTTCGACTTCCTACAACCAGAGACATACGTCCAGACCTTTGCAGGTATTGAGCGTATGTTCCTTGTACGCCCGCCCGGACTGTCCAACGTCCAACGCGATATCGCGCCTGCCATCCGGGCGGCGGTAAAAGCCGGGGTCAAGCACATCGTATTTTTGTCCATTCAAGGGGTCGAAAATAATCCGCTCGTGCCGCATCACAAGATCGAGCAACTGCTGTTAGAAACGGGCATCGATTATACCTTCCTGCGTGCCAGCTTCTTTATGCAGAACCTTACAACCACACATCGTGCCGAGATCCGCGATCAGGATGAAATCGCGCTGCCTGTTGGTGCTGCCAAGACCAGTTTCATCGATACTCGTGACATCGCTGCTGTAGCAGCACATGCCTTAACGGAACTGGGATACGCGAACAAGAAATACACGCTCACGGGTGGCGAGGCACTGGATTATGAACAGGTTGCGGCTAAACTCTCGTCAACCTTGCGACGGACGATTCGTTATACTCATCCATCGATGATCAGCTTCATCCGGCGACAGCTTGCTCAGGGACAGAAATTGAGTTACACACTGATTATGACGGCGCTTTACACCATTACTCGTTTCGGCAACGCAAAAACCGTCACAGGGGATGTAGCAATGATTCTAGGGCGTTCCCCCATCAGCTTTGATCAATTTGCTGAGGACTATCGAGTATCTTGGCAGCTTGACAGTGCCGCTGAGACCGCTTTCGCAAAGCAGCGCACACCCTTAGACTCGCAGCCAGCACTCCTGACACATAAACAGCCTAATCTCTAAAGTCACGTGTCGGGACAGGATAAAAAGCATGACTTCAACACGTGATCAAATCATCGAGACAACCTGTAATCTGCTAGAGCTGCAGGGTTACCACGCCACCGGACTCAATCAGATCATCACTGAGAGCAGCAGCCCCAAGGGATCGCTGTATTATCACTTTCCCGGAGGTAAGGAAGAACTCGCGGTTGAGTCTGTTCGCCGGGTGGGAGCTATCGTTCTGGAGCGCATCCAGCAAAACTTGGCGCAAATCGAAGACCCTGCCGAGTCCATTCGCAGCTTCATCATGACCATTGCGCTCAATGTCGAGCGTTCGGGCTTCCGAGCCGGTGGGCCGATTACCACGATTGCGCTGGAAACCGCCTCGACCAGCGAGGCGCTGCGCGAGGAATGCCAGCGGATCTACGCAGGATGGCAAACAGCATTCGCAGACAAACTGTGCGCTGGTAGTATCACACAGGAGCGCGCCAGTAATATGGCAGTGCTGATTATCGCGTCAATCGAAGGCGGCGTGATTCTCTGTCGCACGAACCGCAGTCGAGTACCGCTGGAGCAAGTTGCGAAAGAAATCGGCCTGTGGGTACGGCATGCATTGTAAGTAGGTTTTTTTGCACCTATTATGTAGACTGGTCTACATGAATAGCCTTATCCGATGCAATACTCAGCCACTAGTGGCACTAGCGAGGAGACAACGACATGAAAGTAGCAATTTTTGGCGGTACGGGTAAGACCGGACAGCATGTGGTACAGCAAGCATTGGAGCTGGGTCATGAAGTCGTGATGCTGGCGCGCACCCCATCCAATTTCACGATCCAGCATCCCAAGCTCACAATTTTAAAGGGAGATATTCTGGATGCAGCGTGCGTCGAAGCCACCATTCAGGGGGTTGATGCCGTCATCAGCGTGTTGGGCCCGAGTAATAACAAGCCGGAGTTCGTCATCAGCAAAGGCACTGACCACATTTTGAATGCCATGAAACAGCACAATGTCCGGCGCATCATCATCTCGGCTGGAGCGGGAGTCCGCGATCCACAGGATAAACCCAAATTCATCGACCACTTTTTCGGACTGTTGTTGAACCTGCTCTCAAAAAACGCCGTGGAAGATATGAAGCAGGTCGTCGCCAAGGTCCGCAGCTCAGATCGCGACTGGTCAGTCATCCGGGTGCCGATGCTCACTGACCAACCCGCCCAAGGGACCCTGAAGATCGGCTATGTCGGTGACATCACGACGCGCCTTTCACGAGCGGATATGGCAGCGTTCATGCTCAAGCAGTTAGTCGACGATACCTATTTAAGCCAGGCTCCCGCGATCAGCAATTAAGCATGATGAAAAGCAAAATGGAAAACACCACGTTGAATGGACGACCTTGGACATGGACACCTCCACCTGCAGTAAATTGGCTGATGGTGACCACACTGCGGCTGCCCCTGTTGTATCGTCTGGTGAGCAAAATGCTGCTGCTGATCTCCTTTACCGGACAAAAATCGGGTCGGCACTACGTGATCCCTGTTGGATATCATCGGGACGGGAATACAATCACGATTCTCACGAAACGCTTTCGAAAATGGTGGCACAACTTTGAGGTGCCTGCACCGATTGTATTACGCATCGAAGGACGCAATTACGCGGGTCAAGCGACAGCGCTTACCGATACCGAGACTCTGATCCCGATCATTGCCCATATCGTTGAAGTCCATCCCCGCGAGGCTGAAATTTACGAGATTAAACTGCTGGCGAATGGTAAACCTGATTTGGACAGCGTTCGTGAACTCGCTCCGAGAGTCGTCATCATTCAGGTGACGCTCAATTTTGAACAGGACGCGCTATGAAAGCCAAACAGGTGTGGGTTGAACAACCCGGAGGCGCTGAAGTTCTGACTCTCCGTGAGGTGCAACTGCCTTCTCTACAAGCCGGTGAGGTATGTATTGGGGTTGAAGCATCCGGGGTGACGCTGGCGGACATCATTGCGCGTCGCGGCAAACCCCATCCCGGTTCACCCCGTATCCCACTGGTGCTGGGCTTCGAAATCGCTGGAACGCTTCTAGAAGTTGGAACCGATGTAACCGGATTGACAGCCGGACAGCGAGTCATTGCAGTAGTCCATTCCGGGGGTTATTCCAGTCATATTTGTGTCGATGCATGGCGGTGTATTCCCATACCCGATGCGCTCGATGCAATCCAAGCAGTGGCGCTGGTCGTCAATTACTGGACGGCATGGCATTTGCTGCACCGCGCTGGTAAGGTTCAGCCGGGCCAGCGACTGCTTATTCATGGTGCCAGTGGTGGTGTCGGAACGGCACTGGCCCAGCTCGGTCATCTGGCAGGTCTAGAAATGTATGGCACTGCATCGCTACGCAAGCATGATCTGGTGCGTGCCTTAAGTGTAACGCCCATTGATTATCGTCATGATGATTTTGTAGCGCGCGTTGCCGAATGGACTGCTGGCAGTGGGGTTGATCTGGTCATTGATCCCATTGGTGGGGACAACTGGCTACGATCTTACCGAACGTTGGGAAGAGGCGGGCGTTTGCTGCTTACAGGTATCCAATCCTTGGCGGATAAACCCGCTGTTATGTTGCTCCCTTCTGCATTGCGAATGCTATTTTTGGCGCTGCTGCCCGACGGAAAATCAGTCCGCTTTGTGGGCTTGATCCCCGAAAATCTGCGCGATAACTATCGTGAAGATTTGACACAACTGGTAATTTATCTGGCGGAAGGCAAGATCAATCCGATCATCAATCGGACATTCCCGCTGTCTGAGGTGGCTGAGGCCCATCGTTATCTGGAGAGTGGTGAGGTAACTGGTAAAATCGTATTGACTCCCGATTAACAAACCCGAAAGGCTTTATCCATCCGTACGAATGGATAAGAACGGAAAGTTATGCAGTCGCTATAACTAATTTGGCCCAAAAACTGTTTCAAACACCCAGTTATTAGACCAACAAAACAGGCAGCGCTTTTCTGTTTTTGCGCCTTGCGATGGGGCTGAGTGCAACGGCACTTTCACCTCACCCATCTATCCGTGAATAGACCGCTCACAACGCAGCTCAAAAGCGGGCGCAGCGAATACCAAAGACCTGGCTATTGAAGATAGGTAAAACCCTGAAGCGAAACGCGCTGCGCAAGAGTGCAGGGAAGTCATCGTCCTATGACGTGCCCCGCAACACACGCATTGCAAGCGGGCTATAGATCGTATTGTCCTCACGCCCATCCGTCGCATCATAGGGATAGGCTTCGAATAAGCTGTTCGTCCATTCCCACACATTGCCGATCATGTCCAACGTTCCGACCCATGATCCCTGTTGGGGCTACTTCGCAAATCTGAGGGGGAAATTAGGTCTCACGCCACGCGTCGGTAGTCGTGGTGTAGCCCACCAAGCACCGGAAATGCGACGATTTGGCTGTTGGAAGCGGACTGAGGATCCGCGCTTGTCGATGGTATCGGAGTCTGACCCGAGATACCTTGATGAGGTCGAGCAGCGTTGAAATAGGCAATATACTCCTTGATCACGCCCTGTAAGTGACGTTCATCGAAAACGAGGACGTGATCCAAGCATTCGCGGCGTACACTCCCCAGAAAGCGTTCACACACGGCATTGGCTTTGGGTGCGCGAATGGGTGTACGCAGGATAGTGATGCCACTCGCAGCCCGCTCGAACCCGGTACTGTATTTCCGGGCGTTGTCGCGAATTAAGAACCTAGGGCGTGTGTCGAAAGGGGTTGCTTCGCGCACTTGCTGCGCAACCCACGCATCGGTTGGGTGGGATGTCACGGCAAAATGGACGACGCGGCGGGAACCTAATTCAATGATGAAGAAGACAAAAAGCGTCCGAAACCACAGGTCGTAGGTCTGGAGGAAATCACATGCCCGGATCTCAGGGGCATGATTCTTCAGAAAGCTGCCCCACGTTTGACTGGGTTGTCGAGGCGGTGTAGCACGGCGAACCTGATGGATGTACTTGGCGACGGTGCGTTTCGTCAGGTGATAGCCTACTTTCCGCAACTCGTCACGAATGCGTTTTACGCCCCACAAGCGATTATGGAGTGCCATGGCGTGGATGAGCGCGATCACGTCTTCAGGGACACGGGGTCGCGGTGTTCTTGCTTTCGACTTGTGCCGCCAGCACAAGCCGAAGCCTTGGCGATGCCAACCAAGCAGGCTGTCGGGTTTGACGATCATCAGTGCCTCACGCCATGCGCTGAAACGACTCGCCAGTAAAACGAGGATAGTTCGATCGCGTGCGCTGAGAACAGGGCGCTTGGTTTGACGCCGCACAATCAATTGTTGGCGAAGAAACGCGTTTTCGGCAATCAACTCGGACTTGCTGCGCGGAATGTCTGCAAGGGTATCGCGTACCAGATGAGGGTTGGCAGGCCGGAAGCATTGTTGGACGGATCGTTCGAGTGCGATGATAGCGCGGCTGATTGTTTGATGGATGGCTGAGCGTAGGGATGGAAATTGCATCAAGAATTCTCGTTGTTGCAGGACTTGTCGGTTATGAAACTCTGCTTTTTTAGCCTCGTTTACGACCAGATCCACCCCAGATAGAACAAGTAGCCCCTACAACTGGCCGCAGTTGATGAACGGTTCGATGGCAACCCGCATCCCCCGTGAAATCGTTGTGACGTCGACGCCAACATCGACCACCGTTCCAGCAATTTCGTGCCCGCATACCTGCGGATAACGCGCATATGGATTCCTGCCAAGGTAAAAGTACAGATCGCCCGCGCAAACGCCTGTTGCGCCTACAGCAACGAGCACTTCATCAGCGGTGAGCCGCGGCGTTTGCCATGTGCCAATCTGTATATCACGAGGTGCTTTTA
>Ga0163150_10005882_pt1 | contig 15369 bp, 10 predicted proteins | sample OliLakLV19P2IB_FD_148628 | JGI IMG/M metagenome (GOLD analysis project Ga0163150, IMG submission 148628) | Freshwater microbial mat bacterial communities from Lake Vanda, McMurdo Dry Valleys, Antarctica - Oligotrophic Lake LV.19.P2.IB | ecosystem: Environmental > Aquatic > Freshwater > Lake >...
TTCGGGCAGCCTGTGCGGTGACGAATGATTCGTTCGAGCAGGGAGCCGCGAAGGACGTCCTTAGCCTCGGGAAGACGCGAGGCGAGCCGGTCGCGTTTGCGGACAGCAGCTTGATGCTAGCTATGGCATCAAACCGGGAAATTCTGGAACATGCGATCAAGTGCTTCAACGATCCTTCGCGCCGCGAGGGTACCTGGCGCTTTACTCGGATGACGCACGGCTTTACGGGTATCACGGGGTCGAGCCTGGACGGTCGGGGATCCGGGCGTTCTATGAGAACTTCTGGGCTTCGTTTCCAGATTCTTCAGTAACGCTCGAACACATTATCGAGAGTGGGGACGAGGTGGTCGCCCGGTTTACGCTGACGGCAACGCACCAGGGCGCTCTGATGGGCATTCCAGCGACTGGACTGGCTGTGACGCTGACTGGGATCACGATTCTGCGTTTTCGTGACGGCGAGGTAACGGAGCGGTGGAGTCAGGCGGACTTCTTTGGGCTAATGCAGCAGATTAGCCCTGGCGGCGCCACCTAAGCGGCTGCCTGGTCGAGGTTTAGACTGGGAAGTGTCGGACAGAATTGTGATTATTGGCGGGGGGATTTCCGGTCTCTCTACTGCCTGGTACCTCGCCAAAGCCGGACTGAAGGCCACCATTATCGAGAAGGATCAACGACTTGGCGGTGTGATTCGGACGGACCGCATTGACGGAATGATCGCCGAGGCGGGGCCGGACAGCTTTATTACCGTCAAGCCCGCGGCCAGGGAACTCTCTGTCGAACTGGGGCTCGGGGACGAGCTAATTGGTTCCAACGACTATAAACGCGCTACATGGATTTGGCGGGGCGGACGGCTGGTGAAGATGCCAGACGGAATGACGATGATGGTCCCGGGCAAGTTCATGCCGATGGTCACCACTTCGCTGCTGAGCTGGCCGGGGAAGATCCGGGCGGGTTTAGATCTGCTGCGGCGCCCGACTGGCGTGGAACGGGACCGGTCCGTGGCGGAGTTTGTACGAGACCATTATGGGTCGGAAGTTTTGGATTACATTGCGGAGCCGATGCTGGCCGGGGTGTATGGCGGGGACCCCGAGGAGATGAGCATCGGGGCTGTAATGCCCATGTTTTTGAAATGGGAGGCGAAATACGGTTCCCTGACGAAGGCGGCTCGGGCGGAGGTAAAAGGCGGTAAGGCTGCTCTGTTTACGACGCTCAAGTCGGGCGTACAGACGCTGGTGGACACTTTGGTTGAGAAGCTGCGGCCAGAGGTGATTTACGGAAAAGTCGAGAAGGTGGAGAGGGGTTGGCGAGTTCGGGTGAACGGGGACTGGCTGGAGGCGGATCAGCTGGTTGTGGCGTGCCGGGCCCAGAATGTGCTGCCCGATCTGTTCCCTGCGATTCGGTATAACTCGGCCAGCGTGATTGCGATTGGATACCGGAAGTCGGATATCGGGCGAGATTTCGAAGGGTTTGGGTTTCTGGTGCCGAAGATTGAGCGCAAGGCGGTGTCGGCGGGGACGTGGGTGGGGAATAAGTTCGATCATCGGGTTCCGGATGACAAGGTGCTGATCCGACTGTTTACTACGGGCGACAAGGCGGACTGGCGGGCGGAGGTTGCGGAGAAGCTCGGGATCCGGGCGGAGCCTCTGTTTGTTAAGGAGAGCTACTGGCCTGACGCTATGCCTCAGTTTAATGTCGGGCACGACAAGATTGTCGCGACGATCAATGCGATGCTGCCTGATTTTCCTGGGCTGCACCTGGTTGGCAATGCGTACACGGGCATTGGGATTCCGGACTGCATTCGGATGGGGAAGTCGGTGGCGGAGCGGATTGCGATCAGCGTTTAACGGGTGACTACGTAGGCGGAGTTCTTTATTACTTCGATGCGATCAATCTTGTACTTGAGTTCGAAGGGGCGGCCTACCCTGGCTTCGGGGTAGTTGGGGATCAGGTAGTTTTCGATCAGGAAATCGAGGGCTGAGCCGGAAATCGGGATGCCTTCGAGTTCTACGCTCTTGATGTCGATTGTGGCTTTGCCGGCGCCGGAACGGACGGTGGCGGTGACTGCCAGGTCGTGCTCGCCCTGCAGCAGAGTGCGCAGGATCAGGCCAGGCGGGCGGCCGCTCGCGCTACGGAGCTTCAGGAAGTCAATGCGGGCTCGTCCGGTGGCAGTGTTGTTTCCTTCCAACGTCACCTGTGGATTTCGGATTCCGGCCGGCGCCACTACGGGCAACTCCTTCTGCACATAAGCATTCAGTTCAGCCTGGCTGAGAGGGATTCGTGTGCCTGGGCGGAGTTTCGCCTTCTCGATCTGGCTGAACTTCGTTTTGACCGAGTTGTAGTCGCTGGTGGTTGCCGCGGCAGCCGCGAACACGACGACGAGGGCGACCATTGTTCGCATACCTATAGAGATTCGATCACGGCCCGTCGCGTTTCGGCTACTTCTTGGTCGGTCATCTCCGGGAAGCACGGCAGGGTCAGGACTTCGGCGCAGTGTCGCTCGGTCTCGGGGAGACGGGGGTGGTCTGTGGTGCCTGCGGCGGGCTGCCTGTAGTCGGGAATGGGGTAGTGGATTTCGGCTCCGATGGATTTATTACGCAGGGTTTGGCGGAGTTGATCGCGTTTTCTTGTACGCAGTACGTATAAATGGACCACGTCCGATTTAATAGACGGTCTGCCTATAAAATCGTACCTGCCGCAAATTTCCCGGCGGCGGGTGTTCCATTGGTCAAGGTGCGGGAGTTTGGCCAGCAGGACGGCGGCCTGGATTTCGTCGAGCCGGCTGTTTCGGCCGCCTGCGATTTCGGCCTGATACTTGCCTGTCCAGCCGTATTGGCGGAGTGCTCGCAGGCGGCCAGCGAGGTCTGGGTGGTTGGTGACTACGGCTCCACCGTCGCCGAGAGCTCCAAGGTTTTTAGTCGGGTAGAAGCTGAAACAACCGAGTTTTCCCCAGTTTCCGGCGGCTCGGCCATGAAGGCGGGCGCCGTGGGCCTGGGCGCAGTCCTCGATTACGGGTACGCCTTTGGCAGCGGCGAGCACGTCGGGCATGGGTTCCATCTGGCCGTAGAGGTGGGTGGCGATGATGGCGTCGGCCTCCGGTAGCTGGCTAAGGTCCATGTGGGTGGAGTCGGGGAGAATGTCGACGTAGACCGGCGTGGCTCCGCAGGCGAGGATGGCGGTGGTGGAGTACATACCGGCGATGGCGACGGTGGCAACTCGCGAGCCTCGGCCGATGCCGATTGCGCGTAACGCAAGTTCGAGAGAATCCGTCCCATTGGCGACGCCGACGCAGTGTTGCGTTCCGAGGTATGCGGCGAAAGCGGACTCGAAAGCTTCGAGTTCGGGACCGTGAATGTACCAGCCCCGGTCCAGGACTCGTCGAATGGCGTCATTAATTTGCGGGCGCAGTAAAGCCGTCTGACGGCTCAGATCATTGACAAGGAGCACTGGCTACAATCTCACCATGAAACTCACCCTGGTTTTACTCATAAGCGTACTGACCGGTTTTGCCGCGACTGACACAGAGAAGCGCGTGCAGGCGGCGGCGACCGTTTTGCAGGAAATCATGGAGACTTCGGACCGCTCCATTCCGCAGGATTTACTGAACAAGGCGGAGTGCGCGGTTGTTGTTCCCGGGATGAAACAGGGCGCGTTTATTGTTGGCGCAAAGTTTGGACGGGGCTTTGTGTCGTGCCGGACTGGGAACGCCGGGTGGTCGGCTCCGGCGGCGATTCGAATTGAGGGCGGGAGTGTCGGGTTTCAGATTGGCGGGACGGAGACCGACATCATCATGCTGGTTCTGAACAGGTCGGGCGCGGAGAAGCTCATGTCGAGCAAGTTTACGGTCGGGGCGGATGCGACGGTGGCTGCGGGTCCTGTGGGCCGGACGACGGGGGCGGAGACCGATGCCTACCTGCGCGCCGAGATCCTGAGTTGGTCACGGTCCCGCGGGGCGTTTGCCGGTATTGCGCTGAAGGGTTCGACGCTGCGACCGGACGAGAAGTCCAACCAGGAGCTTTACGGCAAAGAACTGACGACCAGGGCGGTTGTGATGGACGGCACTCCAGTGAATGAAGCTGGCCAGCCGCTGGTGTCGGCGCTGACGAAGTACTCGGCGCGGAAATAAGGTTGAGGGCCTGGCCTCACGGGAGGTGGTTTACTTCGGCGAGGTCAGGCTTTTGGTGAATGTCATATCCTCTTCGAGGATGTGTGTATGCAGCCAACGTTTGAGGAAATCCATAGTCTCGATCGTTATGGAGACACGGCCGAGTTTGAAACTGCTCTGCAGGTTGCTGACTTCGGAGACCAGCTTGCGGTGTTTACGCTGGTGGTCGACAAAGCCGGTCCAGTTTGCCGCCGTCATCAGCCCTTCTTCGGTCTGGAAGTGGGTGACTGTGTAGGCGGCGAGACGGTCAAGGATGCTGCCGAGGACGTCGCGCCCCTTTCCCAGCTGCATAGCGGCGTTGAGTTCATTGATCAGCCTGACCATTTGCCGGTGTTGCCGATCAATCTCAGGCAAGCCGGTTTCGTATTCGTTCCGCCATTCAAACGCTTGAAGTTGGAGGGTCGGAGTCATTCATCCCTGTAGTGCAAACGGTAGGGAAAAATTCTCAGATGCCTACACGATCCAGTCGGTTGGCTCGGCTGTGGAGAGTTCGATCCAGCCCTGCGGCGGGAGAGCTTCCATCGGGAGGCCGTTCTGCCACAGGCTGATCTGGAACTTGACGTCGTGGCTCGGCTGGACTCCGAACAGGTGGAGCGGTGCTTTGATTTCGCACACTTTGCCGAAGGCGGATTCGAGTCCGTCGGAGGTTCCGTTCAGCGGGATGGAGCGGACGGTGGGCTGGTCGGCTCCGCTCGATTCGCGAGGCTGGATGGCGATGCGGATTTCGGTGTCCCGTCCCGTGACGACGGCGGCTTCCACGAAATCAAGCCTGAGAAAAAGATTGTGCGCGTCGCTTCCGTAGCGCAATTCCTGGACAAAGAACCGCTGGCCATGCATGGCTCCACTGCGGTGGTCGACGTGGTAGACGCCGGCGCCAAGCCACTCGAAGTAGCTGGTGACTTCGCCGTCGATCATTGCCTGGACTGGGCCGGTTGGAGGCTGATGGAATTCGGTGACGCTGAGCTTCAGGATGGGCCGGGAGAGCTCGTCAGGTGGGGAGAGTCCGAGGAGCGTGTAGACGTTGGCGAGATGAGTCCGGTAAAGCTGGTCGAAGTCGGGGCGATTGGCGGAATCGTGCTGAGGGCCGTACCACCAGTTCCAGTCGCTGCCTTCGGCAATGAGCAGTTCTTCGTGGGCGAGTTGACGGCGTCGCTCTGAGACTGTCTCCCAGGCGGGCGAATTTTTCACTCTGTCGTAGGTTTGGCGAGCCTTGAGGAGGTAGTCCCAGGCTCGGTTGTCCTCTTCGTCGCCGATCCAGACGTCGAAATTTGCGCCTATCCAGGAGCCGGGGAAGATGTGGTCGATTTCGTGGGGCTGGATGCGCGAGAGGGCCGCGGTGATGGTGAGTGCCGACATCGACTTGTCGTCGGTGATGCGCTGGTAAAGCTCACGGAGGAATGGTCGGCCGCTCTCTTCGTAGTACTCCCAGGCGTTTTCGCCGTCGAGGAAGATGGGAACCAGGGCGTCGTTGCCGCTGTTGAGGATGGGGCGGCAGTTCTCGCGGATACGGTCGAGGAAATGGGTTGCAGCCTCGTGCGCGCCCATCTTCGAGTAGACGAATCCTATGAGATCGCTAAGGTAGTGGTCGCGGAAGAGGCCGAGCATCTCGTGGCCGCCCTGCTTCCACTTGTAGGGTCGATAGGTGAGATTGGCGTCGGGGTGGGCGTTGAGGGTTCGGCCAAGGACTCCGTTGTCGGTGGCGAACCAGCGGTAGCCAGCTTCGGCGGCGAGATGGAGGACTTCATCCGACACTGAGCCTTCGGACGGCCAGAGGCCAGCGGGCGGCTTGCCGATCTTTTCCGTCATGTAGTTACGGGCCATGACGAGCTGTTCCTGGGCATCCTGCGGATAACGGAATCGAGGTGGGAGCGGAACGTAGGGATGCGAGACCTGGGCGATGTCGGTGTCGCAGAGCAGAGGCAGGATGGGGTGGTAGTAGGGGGTTGTGGAGAGCTCAATCTGACCGCGCGCCGCAAAGTCTCGATAAACGGGAATTACCTTGCCGATCACCTCGATTTGTTTTCGGCCGAGGAGACGCTGATCTTCGAGGGTGAAGTCGCGGCTTTTGGCGGCGAGGCTGCTGACGAACGGGTCGTGGGTGAGGAACTCCTCGTCGAACCAGGCGAGCTGGGAGAGGACCTGGAGGTCACGGAGGGCCTGGCTGTCGAAGAAGCGGCGGGCGCGTGCCCAACATTTGCCGGACGAGAGCCAGTTATCGAAGAGCTCGCCGTAGCGCTTGTATCGATAGATCATGCGCTGCGGGTTGGACTGAAAGAAGTACTGGAGAATGAACTCCTGCTCGGCCTGCGTGAGCTCTTCGGCAGGCTTGAGGGCTGCCCGGAGGAAGGGGTCGGCTGCGGCGCCGGATGCGTATTCCTCGATCTGAGCGAGCATGGAGGGCACCAGGTTGAACGTCTGGTGGATTTCGGGGAAGTCTTCCAGCACTTTAACCATGCCGTAGTAGTCTTTGAGCGCGTGCATGCGCGTCCAGGGGAGTTTGTACTCGCCAGTGACCAGGTCCTTATAGAAGGGCTGGTGCATGTGCCACAGGAAACAGATGTGAATGTGAGGCATCAGTGGGCGAAGAAGCTCCTTACCGGCGCGGGCGGTTCGGTGCCTCGAATGCCTCGCCAGAGGATGTCATTGAGTTCGTCGTCGTCGATCTCATCGGCTTCGGAGAAGTCAAGTTTGGCGGACCGAATGGCTTCGGCGGTCTGCGCGGGGTTTCGCCGATCGAGCGGGAACGTGGTGGGCGCGGCCTGCCAGGGAGCGGGGTTAGGCTCCTTCGAGAATGCGGCCCACATGGGTCGGGCTCCGGCGTCGAAGTGAGTCATGGGGCGGAGACCGAGGATCAGCTCCATTGTACGCAGCATAGACGTGGTGTTGTACATGGTGCTGTCGATGACACCGCGACGGGTGTAAGGGCTGAGGATGTAAGCGGGGGCGCGGTGGGCGTCGACGTGGTCGGGGCCATTCTGGGCGTCGTCTTCCAGCACGAAAATGGCGGTTTTAGGCCAGAATTTCGATTTGGAGACGGCTTCGACGAGCTGGCCGAGGGCCTGGTCATTGTCGGCCATCATGGAAAGAGGTGAGCGCTTGCCGGCGGCGAGGCCTGAGGTGTGGTCATTGCCGAGCCGCACGAGGGTGAGTCGGGGCATCTGGCCGGTGGCTTCGAACTGCTTCAGGTCTTCGAGGAAGTACTTGATGCGTTCGGTGTCGAGGTACTCGAGGTCGAAGCCGCGGAACTTCATGTTGGTTACTTTGGCGAGGATGGGATCGCGGACCTGCGCGATCTGGGCCTCGCCGGGGGCGCCGGGTTTCGGCGTGTTGGCCACCCAGTTGCCGTAGTTGCGCATGGTGACGCCGGCCTGAGCGGCGGCGGTCCATATGTAGCCGGCGGGCGGGCGGGAAGCGATGTCGATGCCAGCGTAGTCGGAGAGTTTGCGGCGTCCGCCGTAGCTGTTGGGCCAGAGCTTCTGGACGTAGTCGTTCGCGATGGCTGACATGGTCCAGGCGTGGCCGTCGGCGCTGACGTCGGCATTGACGAAGAAGTTGTCGAACAGGACGAAGTCGCGGGCGAGTTTGTGGTGGTTGGGCGCGGACTTTTCGTCGAACAGGGTTAGGCTGGGGTCTCCATTGCCTTTGCCGAGGCTGCCGAGAACCTGGTCGTACGTGCGGTTTTCCTTCACGACGTAGATGACATGCTCGATGGGTGCCGGGGAGCCGGTGATGTCGAGTTTCGCGTCGTTATACGGGGTATTTTTCAGCACTTGCTGCGACCAGGTATCGAGCTGCTCTTCGTTGAAAGGGTCGATGACGGACATGGTGCCGGTCTGCATCTGCGCGACATACTGGGCGTTTCGAGCGCCTCCGTGCTGCGGGCTGTTGCCCCTCGCAGGCGTCGGGCCCTCCGGATTCGGGTAGCTGCGGAGGCCGAGTCCGTTGAAGATGAGCAGGCGGTTGTCGGGGAGGGTTCGGACGCCTGTGGGGTACCAGCCGGTCGGGATGAAGCCGAGGACCACGGATGTGTCTTCGGAGACGTCGGCGACCGCTACCGTGTTTCCGTCCGAGCAGGCTACGTAGAGCCGCTTGTTGTCCGGACTGAGCGAGAGGGCGCTCGGGGTCATACCGAGGGGCTGTCGCGGCGTCATGGAGACGTTGATCGTCTCGCTCAGCCTGAGTGTTCGGTCTTCCTGAATTCCTACCGAGTAAACCGCATTGGTGTTGGCGGCAGCGACGAAGAGCCGGTGGGTGAAGGGCTCTTTGGCGGTGGTGATTACCATGTCGACGGGGTGCTGCCCGAGTCGCACCATGTTGAAGCGCTCGCCGGTCTCCGCTTTGTGCTGGTAGACGGTGCCGTCGGCCCAACTACTTACAAAGTACGTTTTTCCGTCCGGGTGGAACAGTATTCTGTACGGCCGTCTGCCGGTGGGGAATTTCTCGGTGACTGTGGCGGTGCTGAGGTTGATGAGGTGGATGGCGTCGTTGTGGAGGGCGGCGACATAGAGAAATCGACCATTGGGGGAAACGGCGACGTCGCCGATGAAGTCACTGACCTTGCGGGTGGCTTCGGGCGTGATGACGATGGTGCGTTTCGGGGTCAGGGTGCCGTTCTCGTACCCGAACTCGAAGACAGATGCCGTGGATCCGCCGCCGACGTAGACGTTTTTGCCGTCGGGTGACATGGCGAGTCCGAGCCATGCGTCTTTCACGGGCACACGGCCGGTTTCAGCCATGGTGTCGGTGCGGATGATGGAGATCGACGGGGGCCGGTAGCCCTGGTTGAGCACCAGCAGGAACTTGCCGTCTTTTGAGAGGACGGACGACATCGGAAACGTGTCGAGAGGGACCTGACGGCCGGCGGGGGTGATTTTCCAGCCGCTGTTGAGAAGGAAGCCGCCATCAATGGTGGGGCCTACCGTTTCGGGGCGCGGGCCGGTTTGCGAGGCAAGCCAGCCAGTGAGTACGGCAACCGCGAGGACTGTCGCGAGAGCTGTCGTTTTCATGTTCAGGTCCTTATTCGGAAAAACGCTGTGCGATGGGGAAGCGGCGTCCGATGCCGAAGGCTTTGGTGGTGACCTTCAGTCCGGGAGCGGCCTGCTGCCTCTTGTATTCGTTTCGATCAACCTTGTTGACGATATCGCGAACGAGGGCGATGTCGATGGTGAGCTCCTCGGCGATCCGGCGCGAACTCCAGGACTGCTCGACGTAATATTGCAGGATTTGATCGAGGAGGTCGTATTCAGGAAGGGAGTCCGTGTCCTTCTGATCGGGCCGCAGTTCGGCTGACGGCGGCTTGGTGAAGACGCTCTCAGGGATGGCATTGTTGTGGCGCCTGTTGGCTACGCGGGAGAGCTGGTAGACGAGCGTTTTGGGAACGTCGCTGATGACTGCGAGTCCGCCGCACATATCGCCATAGAGGGTGCAGTAGCCGACGGCAAGTTCGCTCTTGTTTCCGGTGGTGAGGACGATTGCGCCGAACTTGTTCGACATTGCCATGAGGGTGACGCCGCGGAGCCGGGACTGGAGGTTCTCTTCGGCGACGTCGGGCGCGCGTCCGGCAAAGACGGGGGCGAGCGTGTCGATGAGCGCCCGGTAGCCGTCGTTGATGGAGATCAGGTGCCAGTTGATACCGAGGCGGTCGGCCATGGCTTTGGCGTCGGTGACGCTGTGGTCGGAAGAGTAAGGACCGGGCATACCGACCCCGGTGACGTTCTCGCGGCCGACGGCGTCGACGGCGATGGCGGCGGTCAGGGAGGAGTCGATGCCACCGGACAGGCCGATGAGGACTTTGCTGAAGCCGCACTTCCGGATGTAGTCGCGCGTGCCGAGGACGAGGGCTTCGTAGGTGGCTTCTGTTTCGTCGGCGAGATCGGTATGGTCGTCGCCCGTGTTGGTGTCGAGGTCGACGTAGATCAGGTCTTCGTGGAAGGAACGGGCTCGGGCGAGGAGATTGCCCTGGGCGTCCATGGCGAAGCTGGTGCCGTCGAAGACGAGCTGGTCATTCCCTCCAACCTGGTTGACGTAGACGAGCGGGAGGTTGAAGCGCCGGGCGGTGGCGGTGAAGACTTGCTGGCGGAGCTCGCGCTTGCCGATGTGCCAGGGCGAAGCGTTGATGCTGATGATGACTTTGGCGCCGTGGTGGGCGAGTTCTTCGACGGGGTCGCGGTGGTAGAGGCGGTGCTCCCAATACTGCTTGTCGTTCCACGCGTCCTCGCAGATGGTGAGGGCGGCGAGGGTTCCGTCGATGTCGGCGATGGACTGGCGCTCGGCCGGTACGAACCAGCGGGCTTCATCGAAGACGTCGTAGGTAGGCAGGAGCATTTTGTCCTGCCGGAAGGTGAGCTTGCCGCCTCGGAGGATGGCGGCGGAGTTGGTGGCTCGCTTGCCGGTGGAGTTGCCGTTGGCGCGGCCTACGAATCCTGCGATGACGGAGAGTGAGAGGTTGCGGGTTTCGTGGGCCAGGCGGTCGAGCTCTGCCTGAGTTTGTTCGAGAAAGCTCTCTTTGTCGACGAGGTCGCGGGGCGGGTAGCCGTTGACGGAGAGCTCCGGAAAGACGATGGTGTCGGCGTTTTGTGATGCGGCATCGTGGGCTGCCGCGGCCATGAGGTCCACGTTCCGGCGGAGGTCTCCGACGGTTGTGTTGATCTGCCCCAGCGCTATCCGCATTGCGAACTTCTATTGTAGGCTGTGAGCCCGCCTGGTCGGTGCAATTGGTTACGCTGCCCTGGACAAGCTGGTCCTTTTTCATCCCTGCGAATCTGCTGTGGCGATTTGGCTGGCTGGAGTGGTTGGTTTGCTCGACAAGAATTTCGCGGCCATGTTGCCGCGGGTGGACGCCCGCGGCGCGACGGCTGGCGTAGAATAGCCACTATGTCTAATCAAGTCAGTGGAGCGGAATTCAAGGAACAGTTGCGCAGTGGACAGGCGAAGATGGGCCTGTTTGTGAACTCACACAGCCCGACGGTGGCTGAGCAGCTTGCGCACAGCGGCTATGACTGGCTGCTGGTGGACACGCAGCACGGCCCAATGGGATCGGAGAAGCTGTCGGCGATGCTTTGCGCGATTCAGAATGGCGGGGCGAAGTCGATGGTGCGCGTGGCGGGTTATCACGACCGGGGCGGGATTCAGCAGGCGCTCGACCTTGGGGCCGATGGCATCCTCGTGCCGTATATCAACACGGCGGAAGAGGCTCGGCAGGCGGTGAGTTGCGCGCGGTATCCGACGGCCGGGACTCGGTCTGTGTATTTCCCGCAGCGGAGCATGAACAAGGCCGGGTTGCTCGGATACGCGGGCAACGCGAACAAGAATATTATTGTCGCGCTGCAGGTGGAGACGGCGGACTGCATCACTAACATGGAAGAGATCGCGGCGCTGCCGGGTGTCGACATGCTGTTCCTGGGGCAGAACGATCTGTGCATGAGCATGGGGCTGTATGACAAGTACGAGTTTCCGCACATGTACACGTCGCCGGAGCTGAGCGCGGCTACGGACAAGCTGGTTGGCGAGGCTCGGAAGAACAATGTGATTCTGGGCGTGTTTTTGTTTGGGACGTCGCGCGTCGGCGAATTTCTGGATAAAGGCTTCACATTTATCAGCGTCGGGAATGATTTGCACCATATTCTTACGCAGGCCGGTGCTTATGTGAAAGATTTGGAAGAAATCGCGAAGTCGCGCAAGGGTTGGGCGAAGGCGGCTTCGGCTCTGGTTTAGGTTTATTACGGTTAAGCGATAGTCCGGAATTCCGGGGCTGGCGCTGTTGTTGTACTGCGCCGTCGCACCTGCTGCGCTGGCGCAATGGGTTTGCACTACAAACGAAGGTAACGCCCGTGTGCGGCCAACCGACATCACGGAGCTTATTCCCGAAATAGGTTTAATGTGCCCGTGTTCAGTCCCAGCTGTTACGGTCAACATTACGATCACGCTTAATGCGGATGTGACAAGCCGAACAAGCCCAAGTCCGGAAGCAGTTCTTCTTATTGACGAGGCATTGGAGCGGGTGCCGGGCGTCAATTTGATTCAGGCGGATAGGAGTGGCACTACTTCGAAGCAGATTCGCTTTCCCAATGTAGCGCTACCTGCCAGCACCGATGCGAACTCGCGACAGCTTCGAATCGCGAATATTCGTGGGGATGCGTCGACGATTCGCCTGGTGGATTCGGCGGAGTTCGCAGCTACGGTCCTGGAGTGAGGTGCGAGTTAAATGACGATTCGATTTGTCGGGCTGGTTTTTTCTTTTCTCTGCGCGGCAGCGTCTGCTGCTTTGGCGCAGACCTGGACCTGCATTGTTCAGGGCAATCCTTCGAGCCTTCGTTCCACTGGAGTTACGGAACTCACCTCCGATCTGCTTCTTCGCTGCGCCGGCTCGGCCTCCAATCTTTCTACGAATATTACGCTCACGATGAATGCGGACGTGACAAGCCGCATGAGTCCGGGCCCGGCGGCTCTGCTGATTGTCGATGACCAGTTGATTCAGGCGGATGCGAGTGTGGCTTCCGCGAGAGAAATTCGCTTTCCCAATGTAATGTTGCCTGGCCGCGGCAGCCCGGGGGAGAGACTGCTCCGATTTACGAATATCCGCGTGAATCCGTCGACGATGCCGGCAGGATCATCCACTGAGGTCAGTGCCACTTTTTCGGCGACAAACGGCATATCGGTCGACTTTCCGGTGGTGTCGCTGGGGGAGGTCAGTTCCGGCCATTCCTGGGATACGGTTCTGCCCAGTTCCGGTGTTCCATCGGGAACCTGTGCAGCGCATAACCAGGCGCTGCTGGCAAATTCCGCGGCGAGTGGCGGAGTTGTCGACTTTTCTGTTCGAATTGGGGAGTTCAACCGGCCGAATGTGTTTCGCCCAAGAGCAGACGGCTTTCCCGTGCCAGGGATTACGCGCGACAGCGAATCAGGGTACTACAACACTTCCCTTCCCGCTACAAACGGACTGAACAGGCTTGGGCTGGCGGACTCCGGCACACGCCTCAGACTGGAATTCAGGAGTATCCCCGCGGGCATGAAGCTGTACGTCACGACCGGACCGGTGGAGGCGAGCACGACAGGTCAGGTGGGCTGGCTCCGGCTGGTGACCGGTGACGGAACGCCAGTTGCGCCAACTACCAGCGCAACGTGGAACGGCAAATCCTACGGCATCGCGCCGGTGGACTCCTCGTCTCTCAGCGCAGAATGGGAAGTAACTGGCAGTAACCCCCACAGCAATGAAAGCTACCTGTTTGGTGTTGTGGCTGCGTATCCGAACGGATTGGCTGCGGCGAATTTACCGAAGATGGAAGCGATGCTGGGTCCGTCCTCGACTACATCGCTGGTGCCTCGGTTCACGTCGGGCGGTGCGGCGGCGTTTCTTCCGCTGAGTCCGTGCACGGCTGGAATCGATCTGATTCCAACGAGCGTGTCGTTTGTTGGCAGTGTGCCAGGGCTTGCCTTCGAACCGAAGGTTGGGCTGGTGAATCGAGGCTCTTTGTCTTCCGGTCCCTTCGGGTACAGCTTGCGCGTCACTTCTACGACTGGGTCAGGGGGAACCGAGGAGTACGGCACGTACAACGGATCAGTGGACGGGCTCGGGCCAGGAGAGTATCGGTTGGTGACGGCGCGCTACCGGCCCTCTGCCTTTTCCGCGCAGGTTGCACCAAGTCGAGGCGCGACGGTTACGGTTACTGTCGATCCCGCACAGCAGATCAGCGAGACTGACCGCACGAATAACGTCTTCGTCAGCCAGTCCGCCGGCGTGACTTGCTCGACTTCGCCTTTCGGGAATGTGGCTGCGTCGGCAGCGGGCGGGACTTACCCGCTTCCGCTGCTGAACGATTCGGGATGCCCCGTCTGGGCCCCGGGCCCGATGGCCGCTCCCCCGTGGGTTGGTCTGGCTGGAAGCGGAACCGCTTTTGAGTTGGCTGCGAATACTCAGCCCTACTCCCGCTCGACTTTCGTTTTTCCGCCGTCCAGCTACGCCTGGTTTCAAGTCCAGCAGGCTTCAGCCGATCCGGGCTGCTCCACTGCGCTGGCTTCAGGAGATTTGTCGACAGCTCCGGCCACTGGAGCGGTTCGGACACTGATGATTCAGACCGGGGCAGGGTGTAAGTGGTCAGCGGTATCGAACACCCGTATGGCGTCGCCTGCTGCCATTACATTTACCGGACCTGGGCCGTTGCCAGTAACGATTCGGCCGAATTTCAGTTCGAGGTCCCGGCAAATACCGGTGGCTGTGGGGACGTGGTCGGGGATTATTCCGCAGGCGGGGAACAGCCGGCCGGCGGCAGAGCGGCTGGTTCAACTGGTTTACCACAACTTCTTTGGACGGCTTCCGAACGAGACGGAAATCGCGACACAGGCGGCAGTGGCGCGGTCGACAGGCGAACGGGAATTCTTGATGCGCTTTCTCAATTCTGACGAGTTCGATTTGAAAAGCCGCTACATTGCCGGCCTGTACGTCGGACTGCTGGCGCGGGATGCGGAGTATAACGGGTTTGCTTTCCAGCGAGATGCGCTCATCACAGGTATTGCCAGCGCTCCGCAACTGGTAAGCAACTTCCTGACTTCGCAGGAATATGCTCTGCGGTTCGGGCTGCCAAACAACGGGGACTTCGTGCGGTTGCTGTACGCCAATATCCTGCTCAGGACACCGAGTGAGGCAGAGGTCATCGGACACGCGGCGAACCTGACGGCGGGGCAGTCGCGGGCTCAACTGGCCAGTAACTTCCTGAGTTCGCCGGAGTTTCGTCTGGGCGCGGGTCCACGGTTGCTGGGGTTCCTGCTTTATGCGGGCATTCTGGGCCGGGAGGGCTCTCAATTCGACCTGGATGGCGCGGCCAGCCTGATCTCCCAGGGTTTGCTCAGCACAGCAATTGCCCGACTGGTGGATTCGCCGGAGTTTGCGGCAACCGTCCTCGAATGAGGGGGTTGGATAGACTGGAGTCGTGACCGAAGAATTGCCTCTGCATTCGCGAACTCCGGCGGAGTGGGGGCACAGTGTTCTCACTGACCCGATTGCGCTTCTGATCGACCACGCCTTCTTGGAGAAGAAGGCCGCGAACAACGCCATGGACATGATGACCCGATGGCCCACCGAGTGGGTTCCGGGCTGGGTGGAGACGATGACGGCGGTGGCTCGGGATGAGGCGGCTCATCTGGCTCAGGTGACGCGGATGCTGATGGCTCGCGGCGGCCGGCTGGCGCGTCAGCACAAGAATCCTTATGCGAAC
>Ga0163150_10005883_pt1 | contig 15368 bp, 15 predicted proteins | sample OliLakLV19P2IB_FD_148628 | JGI IMG/M metagenome (GOLD analysis project Ga0163150, IMG submission 148628) | Freshwater microbial mat bacterial communities from Lake Vanda, McMurdo Dry Valleys, Antarctica - Oligotrophic Lake LV.19.P2.IB | ecosystem: Environmental > Aquatic > Freshwater > Lake >...
GCACGACTCATCATGAGTTAACGCTCACTGGTGAAGAGTATTTTAATTCACTCGAAACTCTTATTAAATTTAAAGACGCGCCACTCTCAGTTCCTAACGAAATACCTATCTTTCATTTAAGCAAAGAGTTAAGTAAACACATCACTGTCGTACTTTCTGGCGAAGGTGCAGACGAGTTGTTTGGTGGCTATGGGCGTATCTTCCGCTCCCCGTTTGTTTATACACGTGACAATATTGCAGAGCCCTACAAAGACTTTCTTCTCAAGCAGTACAAGTATGTGCCGGATGAGAAGGTAAGCAGTATCTTTACTCAAAAATTGGGGCAAGAAATACGAACCCGTTCTTACACGGACAATTATTTCTCACAGTTGTTTGCCGAAGCAAGCGAACTGCCGCTCGAGGACCAGACACTCTACATGTTTCAAACAGCCCATTTGTTGGGACTTCTGCACCGACTGGACACCCCCACCATGGCGGCTTCTGTTGAGGGGCGGGTACCTTTTGTCGATCGTGAGTTGGTGGAATTTGTGCACGCAATCCCTTTTCACTACAAAGTAAAATGGAACTCTCCCCAAAGTGAACAGACTGCACGCGAGGGTAAGCTCTCGACAAGTGAGATCAGCGAGACGTATGACACGCCAAAATATCTGTTACGTGCGGCGTGCGGCGACTTAGTGCCGCCCTCAACCGTTGCGCGAAAGAAGGTGGGCTTCCCGGTGCCGCTCGAAAGCTGGCTTAGTTCTCCTACGGGTGTAGCGGCACGCGCTGTATTGACAGAGAAGCGTACGCGTGATAGAGAAATATTCGACCCCGGCTTTCTTTCGGGAGGGGTAGACACCCTTCCACCACTAGCCCAGTGGATGATGCTCAATTTCGAGCTGTTTGTAAGAAACTATTTCGACTAGGGATACAGTTATATATGGCAACCAAGCGCATGACAAAACCGAAGCATAAAAAACTCATCGGCTACACGACCGGGGTGTTCGACCTTTTTCATATTGGTCACCTCAACCTCTTGCGTAGCGCCCGCTCCCTTTGCGACCACCTCATCGTCGGCGTTACTTCCGATGAGCTTGTAGCCTACAAGTACAAACAAGCGGTGATTCCGTTTCGCGAGCGGCTCGAGATTGTGCGGAGCCTCCAGTATGTCGACACAGTAGTAGGGCAGTATGACATGGATAAACTTGGTGCGTGGAAAAAACTGAAATTTGATGTGATGTTTGTGGGGGACGACTGGCACAATACGCCGAAGTGGAATCAAATTGAAAAGCAGCTCAAAAAGGTGGGGGTTAAAATTGTCTACATCCCATATACCCACGGCACTTCCTCGACCCTTATTAACGAAACCCTCCTCCTGCTTCGTAAGAAAAAAAGTCCTCTTAAGACCAAGCGTGCGGTATAGTTACGACATGCATACCGGATCTCCTGCCCGCACCGTAGTTGTGCTTGGTTCAAAACCACAAGCGCCTCTACCGGCAGTAGCGGCACCAGTGGTACTGACTGCCAATAATGCGGTTGAGCTTGGGGTGCCGTATAGAGAGAAATATGGCTCCCGTATTATTGCCTTTGTGCCGGCGTTTGAACTACGGCGGCAAGAGCATATCCAACAGTCGTTTATCAAAGCCAAGCCGGACAAGATATTTTTGGTAGGCGACGACGGCACTGACCCAATAACTTTTGTAAAAGAAGCGCTCGGGCTTCGTGAAGCAGACGTTTCGATTTTGAGTTTGCAGGAGCGCAATCACCTCCTGCAGCACGCGCTTGGTGGGCAGTTTTGGCCCTTAACCTGGCAAAGCATATGGGTGCGCGGTATAGGGTATGTGGTGCATGCCTTGCTGGATTTGTTAGGGAAAAGAGAGATGGAGTGGTTGGCGCAGTCGACAGGTTTGAACGCTGTTTTTTATGCGATGAAACATTTCCCCGATGCAAACATTATTACGGCAGGTATTGGGTTGCAACCGGGAGAACATTTTAGCGGGATAGGCACTTTTACTAACAAAACTGCTAAAGCCGACCAGCTCACCATGAAGTACTGGCCACCAGAAAAGAGACCGCAGGTCTACACAACCGACGACGCCATGCACGAGTTAGGCAAAGTGCCGAAGTGGGAAGGGGAAGTCTTTTATTTTAAAAATTAAGAACCGCGCAAGGGCCAAGGGGCCTCGCGCGGTTCGGTGTTGCTGGTGGGTCCGTTAGCCCAAAGTGCGTTCACGGTTGATGATTCCGTCCCACAAGTCCTTCGCGACGAGCATCTGTTCGACGACTTCGCGGAAGGCCCCCCAACCACCATAAGCGGTGGCCAGGTAATCCTTCTGGCCCACTTCCCTCCGCACCTCTTCCACAGCATCGCCCGGCGCGGCCGCCACCCCTCCGTTCTTCATGATAAGTCTCAGGGCCGCGAGGTCCTGGATGTCGTTGCCCATGAGGAGAGTGTTGTTCCACTCCAGGCCTTTTTCGGCGAGGATGCGTTCCACTACCGCGACCTTGTCCTTGACGCCCTGGTAGCACTCGGCGCCCAGGTCTTCGGCACGCAAGCGGACCGGTAGTGAAGTCCTGCCGCTCAAAAAGACGACAGGAATAGGAGGGTTACACCGCCGGCACTCTAAAACTGCGATGCCGTCGCGGGTATTGAACTCGTAGTCCTCCTCCCGCTCCACGGTCTCATGACCGTTCGGACCCACCACTCTCTTTGCGCGGAGCCTGAATCGGTCATCGGTAAGACATCCGTCGACGTCCGTGAGGACAATCTTTATCCTCCGGAGCCTGGTTCGCAACATAACGTCCAGTGTTCTTCTCAATGCAGGTCTCCTCGTGTTCGCGCAAGCATTACCTTGCGCACGGTTTCTAGTTCGTCAGGCGTGTTTACGCCGAGATTATTCCAATCGCCTTTAACGATTTTCATACGCACGCCACTCTCTAGGATGCGCATTTGTTCGACCCCCTCACGCAACTCCAGGGGAGTTTGGGGGAGTTCGAGAAACTTGTACAGGAACTCACGGCGGAGTGCCATGGCTCCCGCAATCTGGTAGCTATCAACTTTTGCGCCGGGGTTGTGTACAAACGGTACCGACGCTCTGGTAAAGAAAAGTACATTATTTTTGAGATCCGTCAATACTTTGACGATACTCGGCTCACCGAGCAACTTTTCGTCGTGTATGAGGTCTCCGACTCCCGCTACTTGTAACTCGGGGTCTGCCAGTAAAAGTTCCACACACTGGTCGATCGCTTCTGCAGAAAAAAGTGGTTCGTCGCCCCAAATGTTGACGATAATGTCGGGGGTAAAGCCTTTAAAGAGTTTGGCTGCAGCGGCCGCGCGGTCGGTGCCGGTCTTGAGGTCCGGGGAAGTCATAATTACCTCAACACCAAGTGCTCGCACCACTTCGGCAATGCGCTCTGAGTCGGTGGCAACAATAAGGGCGTCGAGTTTTTTAGCTTGCTTGGTGCGCTCCACGGTCCACTGGATAAGCGGTTTCCCAGCAATATCTTTGAGCATCTTCTCGGGGATGCGGGTTGAGCCAAGGCGGGCGGGGATAATGCCGAGGACTTTTTGTTCTGTTGCCACAATAGTCGGCATTATAGGTCTAAATTGAAAAGAGTGCCAAAGCACGTTATGCTTTTTTTGTGATCAAAAAAATACTCTACCTCCCCATGGAAACGCTGGTGAGGGAGCTCGACAGCAACCTGGCTCTAGCTGACGAGGCACTAAAGCGAGGCTACAAGGTGGTGTTGGGCGAGAGCGACGAGGTCAAAGCCTTTGCGCGCCACGTGGGCGGCGGAGTGTATGTGTACAAACACTGGGAGAGCAAGTTTCCCTACAAGTTCGACCTGCCAGAGCGCCGACACTTTTTATACGCAGGTCTGCATCAGGAGGGGGTGGTCTGGATCGACAACGATACTTTTTTACGCCGCATCACCGAGCGGGGACGATCAGAAAACTTGGATATTAATTTTGTTAAAGGCCAACTCCAGCAGCAGCTCTTGGTTGAGTTTTATACGGCAATTGCCCCCAAGGTTCGAGTTTCGGGTGCGCCTACGTTCGACATCTTACGCCCAGAATTTCGGCTACTGTTTGCAGGGAAGGTAGAAGAGCTCCAACGTCAGTGGGGCCAGTATGTCCTGGTCGACACTAACTTCTCGCAAGGCAACCGACGCAAGTTTGATACCGACGATATTCTCGTAGAGCGGGAAAAGTCGAGCATAAAAAATGTGGGGCGCCCACTGACCGAAGAAGAGAAGAAAATAATTATCGGCGGTATGGAGTACAAGCACCGACTGTTTGAAGAGTATGGAGCAATGCTCCACACGTTAAGTAAGCAGTTTCCGCATATCAATTTTATTTTGCGCCCGCATCCGAGCGAAAATCATGACACGTGGCGCGAAGCACTGCGTAGCCTCCCCAACGTGCACGTTATTTTTAAAGACAATGTGGTGAATTGGATTTTGGGCTCAGTGGCAGTGGTGCAGACCGGTTGCACCACTGCACTTGAGGCGTGGGCCGTAGGGAAACCGGTCATTCGCTACAACCCGCTAGGGAAGACGAGCCCTTATGAGTCTGAACTACCGAACCAGTTTGGTGCATACACCTCAACCCCAGAAGAGTTGGCAGGAGAACTGCAGCGCGTATTGGATGGGGACGACAAAAGAGCCCTTGCGGGTGAGGCCTCTACGTTGAAGCCGTATATGGACTCAGTCGACGGAGAGCTCGCCATTGTGCGCATTATGAACACTATCGATGCCACTGGTCAGTTTGAGAACTACACGTCCGTCGAAAGAGACCGTACTTCTTATCTTACGTTTAAAAAGAAGTTAAAAATGTTTGCAAAACGTATTGCGAGTCTGGTCCTAAGGTATGAAGGGTTAACCAAATATATTCTTGGCGAGCAGGAGGCCGTGCGCCGTGCTGCTCCGTATCAAAAATTCCCCGGACTCTCTGCCGAAATAGTGCGGTCTGGCTTAGCGCAGTTAGCTAAATTGCGCGGCAGTGCTTCTGCGAATGCGTTGCGCATTAGACGAGTAGATGTTACCACTTTCGTTGTAGAACGCCTCTAGGCTTCTGCTACGAACTATGCGCATCTCACATTTTGGGGTACATAACGCCGAAGCCAACCAGCCGGTAGCGGTTAATGCCAACGCAGGAGACACTCTGCTTTTTCAGGCTACGCGTGACCTCTTTGTTAAGTTTTTGGGGCCCGTTGATTGGAAGCTCGAGGCCCTGTGGAAAGAAATGATTGCCGAGATAAATAAGCAAGACGCGGTACTGGTGGGTGGTGGGGGTTTGTTTTTGCGCGACCAAAAAGGCGCAGACGCTTCTCGCTCTGGTTGGCAATGGAACTGTTCGGTCGACGAGCTAAAACAAATTACCGCACCACTCATTATCTTTGGTGTGGGCTACAACCGGTTTCGCAACCAGCCCGACTTTGACCCGGTGTTTACCGACCATGTGCACACCATGGTAGAGAAAAGTATTTTCTTTGGTTTGCGTAACCATGGGAGTCGCTACGCCATCCGTCGGTATCTGCCGACTTCTCTACATCACAAAGTACTGCACCAGCCCTGCCCGACAACGCTTTCGGCGTATCTGTACCCAGAATTAGTAAAGACTCCTGTCAAAAAGAAAACTCTGGTTTTAAATGCTGCATTTGATCGACGCGAGATGCGTATGGGGGCAGACGAGAAACAAATACTAGGCGATATCGCGGATGTGGTGAGTAGTTTTGCTGCACGGGGCTGGAAGATTATTCTCGCCAACCACAAACCACAAGATGCGGAAATTGGGGAGTTGCTTGTAGCACGCAAGGTACCTTTTGAGGCAGTTGATCTCTCGGCTGCGTACCCGGAAGAGATTTTAAAGTTTTATGCAGACAAAGACGTAACCGTGGGTATGCGCGGCCACGCCCAGATGATCCCGTTTGGGTTACAGCGCAAAATAGTTTCGATTGTCTCGCACGACAAAATGGGTTGGTTTTTAGACGATATTCAGCATCCAGAGTGGGGAGTTGATGTTGAGGACCTGCACTTTAAAGAAAAATTATTGCAGGCACTTACTCATGTAAGTGAACATCCAGATATTGAACGCCAACTTGCAGAGGCGCAGGAAAAACTGTGGGCAGTAACCACCCACAACATGCAGGGGTTTCGGAAGAACTAACGGGAGTTAGGTAGCACGGCGGGGAGCAGGTGTTCTGCGAGCTCAAATGCCTCGAGCGTGTCGAGCTCAAACGCTTCGAGTTTAGGAAGAATATAGCCAAGGGGTGTACCTTTTTGGTATGAACCAAGAGTAAGTAAGTCGCGTGCCGGCATGCACTGTGCCGCACCACAAAGGGCGTAGAGCTCTGGCGCGTCGTCTATCTGAAAGTTGATTGCCGTTTTGTTTGTAGCGGGAGAAATGGTGCCGTTTTTGTTAAACACACGCAGATGGTACTCGTTGATCTCGAGCGGCATCACTGACAACACATTTTGTTTGGCGGCACGACTTTTTTGCACCACTTCGGTAATTGAGTTCGACGAAAGAAACGGATAGGGGGCGAGTAGGCGGGCGCAGTAGAGCGAGTCGTCGGGTGTGGGGTAGAGGCGCCGTAGCATATCGAGCACCGGTTCAGTGCCGTGTACCTGGTCGCCAGAAAGAGAGGTGTCGCGCAAAAAAGGAACGGACACTCCCATCGAACGTGCAAAGGCCGCGATCTCCTCACTGTCGGTTGATACGTAGACTTCGTCTATCGCCGTGCTTTGTTTTGCCGCAGTGAGTACATAGTGCAGCAGAGGTTTACCACCCAGGAGGCGCATGTTCTTGCCCTCTATCCGGCGGGAGTAGCCCTTGGCAGGGATGATGGCAATAGTTTTGCCCATAGTTTTTAAAAAATAGCACACTTTCTGCAAAAACCTTTCCGCGCGCTCCTTTGACAAAATACCTTTTTGTGTTAAAAAGTACGAGGATTTGGATCGGTGCCCATCGGGCACTGTAAAGAGAAGAGGAGAGGGCGTTGGGCAAGGACAAGTTTGACGTATGGGCCGCGGTCAAAGACCCTGGCGGTATGGCTGGTGTTTTGCCGGTCGTCGACAAACTGCAGGAGGACGGGCTCTCCGTACTCCTCATCGCTAACGGCAAGGCAGTGGAACTCTTTGCGGCACAGGGTCGCGAGCATTTCACTGCCTCCAATGCGTCACAGGTAATGCGGAAGTATGAGAAGCCTAAGTTGTATCTGACGAGCATGTGCTCGAGGGGCGGTGTGGGGCGTGACCTCATTCCGTTTCTCAAGGGTGAAGTTCCGACGATAGCCCTGCAAGATGCGTGGGGTAGTCTTCTCAAGAGTGATTGGGCGGACCCCACATACTGGCCCGACTACATCGTGACCAACGATGTGGTGGGCAAGAGGATCATTCTTGAACGCTGGTCCGGGTTCAGCCCCGATCACGTGCTCGTCACAGGTTTTCCCGCACTCGACAAATATGTGCCATTCAATTTCAATGTGGCAGGCGTCGGGGGGAAAGTACGTGAAGATCTCGGCCTCTCTAAGCTGCCCATCGTTCTCTTTGCGGGGCAGGGGGTTGGATCCGCACACGCGCTCGGTGAACTCGTAAAGGCGCTCAATGAAATTGAAGGGAGGTTCTACCTCCTCCCTCGGTCACATCCACGGATAGCGACGGACTTTCCAAGCGAGATTGGTCCATGGCTGCAGGCACTCGCAGGCTTTCGTGGCAAGCACATAAGAGGAGCTGATGACTACACCATGCAACAGCTTCTCGCCGCAGTAGCTCAATGGGGGTTTGTGGTTTCGATGTACTCCACGACCCTACTCGAGGCCGCGGCATGGCGGATACCGGCGATCTCGATGCTTTTCCCCGGGGAAGGCAGAGGGCTTGAGGCTATGCAAAAGAGTCTCTCCCTCGACAAGTATCCGCTTGCAGAGCTCGGAGCAGTAGCGAGCGCAAGCAACTACGATGAGTTGCGGAATGTGCTCCGGCGTGCGTTCTACGATTTGCTCGGGCTGCGGCCTCTGCAGGAGCGACATGTAGTGGTGGACGGCCAGAATGCTCGTCGTGTTGTCGATGCGGTCAAGCAGCTCATGTAACCGAACCAACCCCTGGTTCGCTCGCGCCCCCGGCTTGCCGGGGGCGCTTTCTTTTTAGACAGGGCTGTATTATCATCACTGCCTCTACACATACATGGACACTTTTCGAGAAAAACCAATCGTCATTGCAGAGATAGGTGGTAACCACAAGGGCGACTTTGAAATTGCCAAGCAGATGATTTTTATGGCAAAGACTTTTTGCAATGCCGACGTAGTTAAGTTTCAAAAACGCACCAACAAGGAACTTTTAAGCCCCGAGGAGTACAACGCTCCACACCCTAACCCTGCAAACAGCTACGGCGACACCTACGGTGCACACCGGGAGTTTTTGGAGTTTAGTGCAGCACAACATGCCGAACTCAAGCGTTATTGCGAGGAAATCGGTATTCATTACTCGACGTCGGTCTGGGACCTTACTGCAGCCAAAGAAATTGTGGCACTAAACCCTCAGGCTATAAAAATCCCTTCGGCTTCGAACCTGCGTTTCGATATCCTTGAGTACCTTTGCAAAAATTTTGAAGGCGAAATCCACATTTCTCTTGGCATGACGACTCATGCAGAGGAGAGAAAAATCGTTGAGTTTATGGAATTTCATAACCGTGCAAAAGACACGGTGCTCTACAGCTGCACCTCGGGTTACCCGGTAGAATTTGGAGACGTTTGTTTGCTTGAGATCAAGAGAATAAAAGACACGTACGGCAACCGAGTAAAAGCAATTGCCTTTTCAGGTCATCACAATGGCATTGCTATAGATATAGCAGCTTACACACTTGGTGCGGTGTGTATTGAGCGCCACTTTACCTTAAACCGCACGTGGAAAGGGACCGATCATGCGGCAAGCTTAGAGCCAGACGGTCTGCGCAAGCTGGTGCGCGACTTGGGCAATGTCTACAAAGCACTGACCTATAAACCAAAAGAAGTGCTCGACGTCGAAGAAGTACAGCGCAAGAAACTAAAACGACTCTAGACGACCCCTCAATTTTGCGGTACGTTTTGTGGGGATCTCCACGCTTACTTGCGAGGCAACTATGTCAAAGCAACTCCAAGGCAAACTTCTCTCCTTCCGGGGTCTTATCCTCGACGGTGACGGGGTGTGGTTTACCGGACACGAGTATCGTGCAGTCGTGGCTGGTCAAGTTGCAATCATGAAAAAGCGCTATCTCCCTGACGGGCAAGGGCTTTCGTTCTTGCGCGCCCTTGGGCTCAAGGTGGTCTTCGCGACCGGCGAAGGCGAACCGCTTGAGAGTATCGTCAAGAAGATCAACGAATTGCCCTCGGTCAAGACGGGCGAGTGGGCAGCCGTCGATCTTTTTATGGGGGAACTCAAGAAGGGCGGCAAGGTTGATTCGCTTGAAGCCTGGATGCAGAAGCATGCGCTCACCTGGGAAGAGTGCGCCTATATTGGTGACGACCGTAGCGACCTGGAAGCAATGCAGAAAGCCGGGCTCAAAGTTGCGCCGCAAAACGCCCGCAGACTTATCAAGAATATCGCCGACATTGTTCTTACGGCGAGCGGCGGCGAAGGTGCAGTGCGAGAATTTGCCGAGATGGTTCTAGACGCACGGGGCGTCGACGAAGCCACACTGCCAACGGCGTAGCGAATGTGTATGTGGGCGGCCCTTCAGAGGGCCGCCCAACTAGTTTTATTGAGCGGCTCATCTGAAATAGAGTATAGTAATGCAGCAATGAAAAGAGAGCATGGAATCAGGCGACTCCTTATTAAACTTGGAGTAAGCACTAAAAACTCCTTTAAACCATTCTATCCTCGCACTCGTGAGCGTGCGGATGTATCAGTGTTTCGATGCAACAAGTCTGGTGTCATCACGCTTTCAATCGATGAAGTGCCGCAAAGCCATTACGAGCACAAACTTTTTAATGGGCGCGGGGCGCGTACCCGTGCACAGGCACTGCAGGCTACTGCCGTTGATAGTGCGCGACGCGCCAACCAGTTTGGGAGTTTGATAAACAAAAAACGCTGGTTAGACGTCGGTACGGGTGCGGGCGGTATCCTCGACGCACTCTCTCCGCGCGCAAAAAGTACAGAAGCGGTTGAGCTGCAAGACGAGTCGCGCGAGAGTTTAGAGAAACTCGGGTACACCGTGCACAAAACGTTGCAGGAAGTAGAGAGTAAGCCATTTGATGTTGTTTCTTTTTTTCATGTGCTTGAGCACTTGCCCCACCCGCTTGAAGACCTGCAACGTGTGCGCCAGTTACTTACAAAAGGAGGGAAGGTGGTCATTGAAGTGCCTCATGCAAAGGACGTTCTCATTACGCTCTACGAAAGTGACGCGTTTAAGGCACATACGTTTTGGCACGAACATTTGCTGTTACATACTAAAGAGAGTTTGCACGCGCTCCTTAAGGCTGCAGGGTTTAAAAATATTAAAATCGAAGGTTTTCAGCGCTATCCACTGGCAAACCATTTGCACTGGCTAGCTAAAGGTAAACCGGGTGGGCAAAACGTCTGGCCACAACTGCGGGACGCACATGCCGAGAAATCCTATACTGAGCTTTTGGAAAAACTAGGGGCAACTGACACGTTGGTTGCTGTTGCTACAAAGTAAAATGGGCGGCGCTTTTGGCGCCGCCCATAGGTATTCTTCCTCGAATACCGACCTACTTCACGTCGAGTGCCGGGATGATCAGGCGCTCGACGATCGAAGCATTGAGGTAGAAGTCGAAGACCAAGTGTGCCCGGAGGGCCTCGCCGGCGTTGTTGACGCCGTGCATACTGGACTGGTTGAACAGGTATACGGAGCCGGCATCCATCGTGTGCGGCTGCCCGTCCATGTAGAAGATCACCTTCGGGTTGGTGATGACCGGCAAGTGGAAGCGCAACTTGTAGTCGTTGACCCGCCCGGGGATGCCGATGATCTTCTCGCGGTGCTGGCCCAAGCCGCCGTCCTTGGTCAAGGCGTTGAGCCGGCAATTCTGAAGTTCGGACCCCGGGAAGTATTCGTCCATGAACGCCGGGATCTCGACGAGCTGCGAGTTGAACCGCCGATTGACCGGCGTCCAGTGGTGGTCGTCCTCGTTGTAGAGGAAGCTATTCCCCGAATTGTAGAGACTGTACTGCTGGACCCCGCCGGGCTTCGGTGCCCAGCTCGGGTCCTGCTTCGCCACGTACTTGGTCGTGGGGTGAGAGCCGTCGAGCTCCTGCCCCGGCTGGGCGAGGATCTTCTCGACCTCCGCCTTGATCCGCTCGAACCGCTGGGGCTCGACCTCAAAGAGCTTCAACAGGGTGATGCCGCCGGCACCGCCCCAAATCAGCTTCTTGATGGTGTCGTTGACGGGTATGGTGTTGTCCGCATGTCTCAGAAAAGAAAGCGCTGTGTGCATCGTGTCCTCGCCTTGGCTGTGCCCCGTTACGGAGCGTTGCGTCCGTCTAGAGTAGTACCACAAAACCATACCTCCTGCTACTCCGGCTCGGTCCAGGTTCAGGAAGCTTTCGCAAACAAATATCTGGTGAGGAGGTTGACGTAGAGCTGGGTACCAAGCAGGGCATATACTGCACCCCAGATTCCGTAGAGGGGTAGGAGGGTGAGCAGGAGCACAATTTTTAAGGCGTTTGAGGTTAAGTTGATGATGTACTGCGGGCGGCGGCGATGATGTGCGGCAAACGCTTGAGAGTAAAGCGTGCGAGGTTTGGAAAGAATGCTAAGCACTAATATTTGAGAGAGCAGTATCGACTCTGGGTACATAGGAAAGAGAGTTTTAAATAAGAACGGTGCGACAACTGCATACGCTAGCGCGATACAGCCAGCTACCAGCAAAAATATACGCACTTTGTGTGAAAGTGTTTTTTTAAGTGTGGAAAAGTCGTTGTTGGCAAGCTTTGCAAAGGTAAGCGGGTAGACGAGTTTAAGTACTCCCTCTATCTGTTTTATCGGTAGAAGTGCCAGTGTGTAGGCCGCCACCGGTGCGGCGCCCAAAAACACCCAGATAAGTACTTTGTCTGCCTGGCTCATGATCTCTGAGATTATTTTGAGAATACTTAAGTGCTTGCCGTAGGACACCGTTTCTTCGTCGGCTGTTTCTGGCAACTTGTAGCGGGTTACTACCAGCCAGTAGAGTAGTGCGGCCGAGAGTGTGTTCGACGCAAAATAGGCAAAGATAAGGATCACGGGGTCGTGAGTGAGAAGAATAGTTGTTAGCACTGCCCCGACAGGGAAAAGGCGTCTCCACAAACCAAACATCACACTTTCTTTAAAGAGTTGTTTGCCGGTAAAGTACGCTTGGCTTAATCCAAAACTAGAAAGGAGTGGAGAGAGTGCGCCGACAATTAAGAACGACGCGGCAAGTACCTGGTTGCCGTTAAGGTAGTAGTACGTAGCAAGTGCGGCGCCTGCCAACACCACGCCGGGGCTCCAAAGTAGTTGTGCGCGAAACCCTGCGCGTAATGCGCCGTCTCTTCCGCGCGCAATTGCACGCGAGACCGCGGTGCTCATGCCGATTAACGTAAAGGCCGAGACAATCACCGAGCCCGCCATAATAAACTGGTAGGTACCGTAGACTTCTTTTGGAACAAGGTTGGCAAACGCAACTGCCAAAATGAGACCACTGGAGGCAATCACCACTTGTCCTAGAAACAACCAGAGGCCCCCCTTGGCGAGGTAGACCATGTTAGTTTTGGTGTACTGTTCGCTCCAGCGCAGCACCGAAAATAGGCGCACCTTTAGTTGCTCGAACATGATATCTATACTAGCGTGCGCTAGAATAAGTAACAAAAGCCCTATCCTATGAATCACCCCTCCAATTCTTCTGACCGCGCTCCCGACTCGGGGTTTGTACGCGACACCTACGACAAGTTGTTGCAGGGGCTACCTCATGGATACTCGGCGTATCGGTGGGCAGAGACGCCTGTGTCACGTTTTCATTTTAGACAAACAACACGGGCTCTTAAACAGGCACTCAAAAGTGTGCCGCATGTCGAGCGAGCACTTGAGGTGGGGGGTGGCGGTGGCACCTGGACACCGTTTGTACTTCAACATACAAACACACTCGATTTCTTAGATATTTCTGCAGAGATGCTTGCAGAGGCGCGCACGGCTCTTTCTGCTTACCCAAACATTTCTTACATCCACCACGACTTTTTAACGTGGGAGGCACCGCACGAGGCGTATGGTCTTGCTGCGTCGTTTCGTAACCTCGAGTATATGCAGGACAAACGTGCGGCACTCAAGCGTTTTGCAAGTGTGCTTACAAAAGGAGGTAGTTTTCTGCTGGTGACCAAAAGCCCGCACTACGACTGGGGTGGTTACTTCAACAATAAAGCACTGCACGGTGGGCAGGTGCCTATTACTGAGCTTCTGGCACTGCTTCAACAAATTGGATTCACACCAAAAGTGGTGTACCCGGCAATTATCGGCAAAAAAACGGCGTATGCTCCTGTGCGCTTTGTGTGGGATTGTGTCCAAACGGCACTTCTGTCCTTGCCGCGCTTTTTGATGCCGCTCTTTTTTCTGAAGTATATTTCTGAAAGTTTTATCATCGTGGCAGAAAAGCAATGATCGTCGAATTTTTTGGCGCACCGGGGGCAGGCAAGAGTACGTTGTTAAAAAACCTCGTTGCTTCTGTACCTCATACGCGGGAAATAAAGCCAAAGACACGTGGAGAAGTTTTGTGGGGCTCTCTACGATTTCTGCTTCGACACCCGGTAAGTTTTTTTGTGTGGATGTGGACATTGCTCCTTAGTGCCAATGGGTTGTTTCGCTACAAACTAGGGCTTCTGCTGCGCTCGATGGCCGCACGCGCATATGCAGAAGCGGCATCTCGCGAGACGACGGTGTGTATCGACGAAGGGCTAACACAACGTATCCTCACGTTGTGTGATGCACCTCTCACCCAAAAACACGCCGCCTTCTTATTGAAGATGAGCCCACGCCCAGATCTTGTAGTGGCGCTCAAGGGTGGGGACTTTGGCAGATTTACTACAGCAGAAGATCGCATGGGGAGCCCGCGCGCGCATCACAAACTCACGGTAGAAGAGTGGATGAGGGTCGTTACAACTAATACTGAAGTGGTGCGGCAGGTCTTGCCACGCTACACCAGAGTTGTGGAGTGTGAACAAGGAACGCCCGTTGTAGGGCTACAAAGAGAAATTGAATTAGCCCGCACGCGCGTGCTATGATTCGACTCGTATGCATTACGTCACCTATCTGCGCTACACACTTTTAATCGGTCTCTCTACGCTTCTTTTTATACCGTTTATCGCTCCCGCCCCACTAGGGTTGCAGTTGTTTGGTGACGTGTTCTTCCCCTATATCACTCCGAAAAATTTTACCTTTCGCATCATTGTCGAGTTTTTGGTGCTCGCCTATATCCTCCTTGCAGTTAAGGAACCTAAGTATCGCCTTAAAGCGTCGCTTGTTATGTGGGCAGCGCTTGGCTTTGTGGCTTGGATGGCGCTCGCCACTATGGCTAGTGTCGACCCGGTAAAAAGTTTTTGGAGCAACTTCGAACGCATGGAAGGGTACGTAGGACTTCTCCACCTCTTTGCATTGTTTGTGGTGGCAGGGGCAGTACTTACGGCAGAGAAATGGTGGAATCGCTTTTTCCAAATATCTGTTTCAGCAAGCGTCATCATGGGTTTTTATGCACTCTTACAGCTTTTCAATCACGAGCTCATTTCTTCACAAAGCGGTTCTCGTGTCGACACGACATTCGGCAACGCTACCTACTTAGCGGTGTACATGCTCATCCACGTGTTTATTACGCTCTACTTACTGGTGCACGAACACAAGTCCACCACTGCGCGCTGGCTCTACGGTAGCGCTTTGGTGCTACAGGTCACCGCACTCTTCTTTACTGAAACCCGTGGCGCTGCGCTAGGGTTAGTTGGCGGGCTCATTGTCATGGCCGGCTATATTGTGTGGCGCGGACGTGGACAGGAGTGGGTGTTTCTACGCAAGGTTGCACTCGGCGGGCTTGCGGCAGTGGTACTGCTTGCAGGTTTGTTCGTTGCTCTGCGCGACACCTCGCTTGTCCGCGAGACTCCCATGCTTTCTCGTTTGGCATCAATTTCGCTCAATGACCCTACTACTATGTCGCGTTTTCTCTATATCTGGCCCATGGCTATACAAGGCGGATTAGAAAAACCGATTACCGGCTGGGGACAGGAAAACTTTAGCTATATCTTTAATAAAAACTACAACCCTGCCATGTATGCGCAGGAGCAGTGGTTTGACCGCGCCCACAACCAGTTTCTCGACTGGTTGGTAGCGGGTGGTGTGCCTGCCTTCTTGCTCTACCTCTCGCTCTTCTTCCTGACCGCGTGGGCGGTGTTTCGCTCACAACTCT
>Ga0163150_10005886_pt1 | contig 15360 bp, 8 predicted proteins | sample OliLakLV19P2IB_FD_148628 | JGI IMG/M metagenome (GOLD analysis project Ga0163150, IMG submission 148628) | Freshwater microbial mat bacterial communities from Lake Vanda, McMurdo Dry Valleys, Antarctica - Oligotrophic Lake LV.19.P2.IB | ecosystem: Environmental > Aquatic > Freshwater > Lake >...
TCACACTTTGATCCAAAAACCCAAAAAACCCACGTCAGCGCGCCGGCGAGCTTGAATCGCTGCATCGCATTTGTTACACGATCTCAAACATCTGCAATGAAACCTAAATTCCCACGCAAGGACACGATGGCCAGGCGAAGCGAGCTCGCATGAAAATCTTGAAAGTTTTTTCAGATGCAAACTGGAGTGCTTCCGCCGTTGACCTGATTAAGACGGGCATCGCGCCCCATATTCTGATCCAGTCAACGAAGCCATCCCTTTCCGTACTTCATCAAGCCGGTCCTGACGACGCACTGGCAGAGGCTGACATCATCTGCGGCCAGCCGGAGGTGGCAAATGTCCTTCGCTCCACCAATCTGCAATGGCTTCACCTGACGAGTGCCGGCTTCACACGCTATGACACGTCATCCTTTCGAGAACAGGCTGCGGCCCGCGGCCTGTGCGTGACCAACAGTTCTTCAGTCTATGATCAACCATGCGCCGAACATGTTTTCGCTTTTATGCTGGCTCATTCCCGGAGATTGCCTGTCGCGTTGAGGAGTCGCGCGGCCAATGGATCCAACGAATGGACTGGGCTGCGAAACGGGTGTTCCTCCTTGCAAAACAAAAGTGTGCTGATCCTAGGATTTGGTGCCATCGCGGTCCGGCTTTTACGGCTCTTGGGCTCGTTCGAAATGCGCATTGTCGCTTTCAGACGCCGTCCGAGAGGGGATGAAGGGATACCGACGGTTTCCTTGAATGATCTGCCTGGCCCGCTGGCCCTGGCCGATCACGTGATAAATATTCTTCCGGAAAACAGCGACTCCATCCATTTCATCAATGAACAAAGGCTCGCGCTGATGAAACCCGGCGCGGTCTTTTATAACATCGGACGTGGAGCGACAGTGGATCAAGCGGCTCTGATTGCTGCTTTGAGGTCGGGCAAGCTCGAAGCCGCATGGTTGGATGTTACCAGTCCGGAACCGTTGCCGGAAAACCACCCGTTGTTAAATGAACCGAACTGCTTCATCACTCCGCATATTGCGGGTGGACACGAAAATGAATCCGAATCGCTGGCCCGGCATTTTTTGGAAAATTTTCAACACCACATCTGCGGAACGTCGATGATTGACCGCATCATGTGACAAAACTCAGCCGTATCTAATCAGTTGAAAAACCATCGCCCTCACCCTAACCCTCTCCCCCGAGGAGCCCCCGAGGAGAGGGAACGATTCTACTCCGCGTTGGATCTGCAACTGGACGGTGAGCGTGATCCTGCGGGCGGAAACGCCTCCCTCGCCCCTTGGGCCCCTTGGGAGAGGGCTGGGGTGAGGGGTCCGAAGACCCCAACTGCATCAATACGACTCAGCGTTTCGATTCGATCTGCAAACGTCCGTTTCCCATTTGATAAAGCCCGCTGGTGGCGGCAAACACCTCCGGTTTTCCGGTCACGATGTTCAGGGAACGCGGTGCCAGCAGTGCAAACGCTTCCGGAACATCAATGACTCGCAGAACGTTCAGGAAAAATGGACCTTCCCGGTGTGTTCCCGGAGGATCAAGCACTACAACCTCTGCGATCAGTGGTTCAAAGATCGCGGCATAGGCGCCAATGACTCCCGCGCGTCCACGTCCCACAACCTTCCAATTGCGAACCTGCCGCGATTGAACCGCACTTCTCAACACCGCCACCACGTCGAGAAATTTTCCGCCATCCAAGGTCGAACCGATCAAAGGAAACGATCGTTGAAAATAAAACGGCGCCGGTTCACCCTGAACTCCCCCGCGTGGAGCTACCAACAAAACCGGCTCCTGCGCTTTCATCAACCATTCCGGCTTCTTCTCCAGCGAATCGTCACCATCGAGAATGGCGATCGAAACATTTTCCAGGGATGAACTCGTTCCCGGAAAAAACCTCCAGCTTACCCGGATGCCCGGTTGAGAGATCAATGCGCCCGCTGATTCGACGCCGCTTTTCAGGCCCAAGTCGCTGTGATTTGTCATGGATGATAACTGCCGAAAAACCAGGCGATGAAGTTCAGCAATTCTGTCCTTTTTCCAGGAAAGAAATTCATCTAAATTTCGGGCTGATGACCGCGCGGCAACGGGAACAAATACTTCATCAATGCTTCCGTTGATCGAATCTGAAGGCGGTTCCGAAGGAAATGCACGCAAGGCGGCTCCGCTGATGTCTGGCAAAACCGGCTCCACAACAGGGGAATTGTCTCCTTTCAAGTGGCGGTTGAACCATCGAAATGCCATCAGTCGAAGTTCTGGATGATCTTCGTGACCGCCTGGAGTAATTCCGATGTCGAAAAGTTTATCCACGCGATTGGTGTAAAAACCATACATCCGTTCCAGCCGTGTCCGAATCCGCTCATTGCCAGGCATGGGAAAGATGGTGTCGTGTCCAGAATTTTCAAACAGCATCGGACGCGGCACAACCAACGCGGCAATCTGGCTCCAGGACCATTGAAAACAATTGTGCAGAAACATGCAGTCGCAATGTCCGTTCACAATTTTCTGTCCGACATAATCCTCCAGGTCGCTCATGCCGCTCACCGGCACAGCCACCCGGACCCGGTCGTCCGCTGCGGTGATCCAAAACGTGCTGGCACCGCCGCCAGAAATCCCGGTCACTCCAATCCGGTTCGTATCCACCTCGGGACGGCTCTGCAAATAATCAATGGCACGGATGCCGTTCCAGCATTCCACCCCGGCCGGTGTAAATCCACGGGCGTGCCACCACCAGCGATCATGCCGATACGTTCCATGATGAATGCCGGGGATTTCGCCCAGCTGCAAGGTGTCAATGATGAGGCAGACATAACCGTTGCGGGCAAACCATCTGCCGTGATGTTGAAAAGCCGTTTTGTTCCCATCGCGACCTTTAGGGGAATGTCCGCAGACGTAAAGCACAGCGGGCAGTTTTTGTTCAGACGACCAATTTTTGGGAAGGTAAAGATTGCCGGTGACATAGAGGCCAGGGCGGCTTTGGAAATGGAGATTCTCCACGCGATAGTCATTTTGATCATCAATCCGACCGGTGATTTCCGCCCGGAGCGGAGTTCGTTCGGGCATGGGCCAAAGCCCGAGCATTTCCAAAAACTCCTGCTTGAGTTGTGGTCTTCGCGACTCCCATTCCGCGCGGTTGCTGACGCCCTGGAGAAAACTGGCATCCAGATTCCGAGCTTCCTGCGCAAGGAAGTTTTGCAACATGGGAAGCGCTGCGCTGTTTGTCTCCGCAATACCGGACGGTGAAAAAAAAAATGAAAAACACCAACAAGGCGATCGGAAAGAGTCTCCTCACGTCGTCTCCTACAAATGTGGTCTGCGTCCGATGAACCATTGCATCCCCTTGATAATATTCCCGGGGCAAACGCGGCAGGTATTTATTCCCATTTTTCATAATGTAGGAGACGACGTCAGGAGACTCTGATTCGATTTTTTCCGGTGTGCAGCCGGGGAAGAATGTCAGGGTTCCCGATTTCATAAAGACGGGTTACCAGCGTTCTCAATAAAGTCCAGCAGATCAGCCAGGTTCTGGTCGGACAATCCCTGCTCCAATCCCTCAGGCATCATTGATTCACCCCGGCTTTCCAACTTGAGAATGTTCTTTCTCGGGAAAACTTCCTCACGCCCGTAAGCCTGACGCAGAGTGACCGAAGTTGAGGTCTGGTTGACAACGAGTCCGAGATGACTTTCTCCATCCGTGGTTTGCAACAGATAGCCAGCATATTCCGGCCGAACCTCCCGGTTGGGATCGACAATGTTCAACAAATTCTTTTCGCGCCCAGCGCTTTTCATCGTCACCAAATCAGGGCCCAACGCATGCCCCTCACCACCTGCCCGATGACAGGAAAAACAGCGCTCCATATAGACCACTTTCGCACGGGTGGGGTCTCCCTTCAGCTTGAGGGCGGGTGACGCGGCATCCAAGGCCTCCCGGCGCGGGATTGAAACCTCAAACACCCTGGCGGAGAGCTCCCGGACAGCTGCGTTCGGGTGAGATTGCAGAAACTTGACCTGGGCCGCATGCAAAGCCGAAACAGGAAGCCTTCGATCAACCATAGCTTCTAAAACAACCATCGTCCTTTCCGGTCGTGCCAGAAGCAGGGACAAGGCTTCATTTTTCAATCGGGGAGTAAAATTTTGCCAGCGCCCCAAGAGTTGATCGGCCAGCCCGTTGTATCGTTCCCGACCCAAGGCGGCCATGGCCTCAACCCTCAAAACTTCGGGATCGCCGGAATCAAGAATAGCCAAAAACAATGATCGTGAAGACCGGGATTCTTTGTCCAAAGCCAATACTCGAATGCTTTCAATCCGGTTCTCCAAAGATTGCTTTTTATAGGCCGCCGTATTTCTCGCTTGGGTGAAAATTTCCTGAAGAGCGGTATTTCCGGTTGGTAGGGAACTTCCTGCCCCCTCAAGCCCCTCCCCCAATGAGCGGAGAAGGACAAACGAATATTTTCCTTTGGCTGAAATTACCCTCAATGCCATGGCGACATCGCCGGGACGGTTTTGCGTGCCGATCAGTTTCAGCAATTCCGGAATCAAAACTCGTCCAGCATTGAAGTATTCTAGATTTTTCTCAGTGCAAGCTTGGAGAAACTCCCCCGCCCCTTCACCCAGCGAGGAAAGAATCGCGGCGCGAACCCAGGCATTGGTGCCGTCGCGTCTCGCGATTTCGACCAACGGTGCCATACGGGAAGCGCCTTTCATTTCGCCCAAGGTGAATGCCAATTGATACCGTGTGGGCGCGGACGCGGTCTGGGTCATCTCGACAAGTTTTTTAAAAAGCTGCGGAGATGGTTTTCCATCCACAAAAAAGCGTTCGGAAAGTTTCACCGCATGTTCGCGAACCGCCGGATGCGGGTGATCAAACGCGACAATAAGGTGACTCTCCTTCAAACCCTTTAACCGATCCAAGGTATGCAGCGCGTGCAAAATCCCGATGGCACCAAACCCCTGTGGAGGTTGTGTGGAGCGCGGGTAATAATCCCGACGACGCCCGGCTTTAGGAAGTTTCTCCTCAAGCAACGGAATCGCAGACCGATCATGCCGCTCGTACAACAACCGCGCCGCCGTATCGCGATGCCAGCCGTTCGGATGGTCCAGGGTTGCGACCAGCTCTTCCACAGATGCGGCCCCCAAACGTGGAAGCGAAGGCTGTTTAAAACCATCGGGCACCACCCGGTAGATGCGGCCCCGCTCATTTCCGGAGTTTAAATCCAGCAGGGTTTTGATCGATTCGGGGATCGACCATGGATGCTCAATCACTTCCCGATACATGTCGGCGATGTAGAGGGTTCCGTCAGGCGCGTTGGCCATCTGCACCGGTCGAAACCACAAATCATTTGAAGTCAGGAACTCTACCTTTTGTTCATCGGCGGGCCGCTCCGCAAAAAATTCCGCTCCTTTGGTCCGAACCTTTTTGCGATGGATCAAATTGCTTCCGCAATCTGCGATGAACGCGTCCCCCAGATATTCTCGCGGCCAGGCGTTTCCCCTGTAGATCGTCAACCCTGTCGCCGAGGTGAAATACCCCGAGGCGCGTCCTCCCCCTTCGACCGGCCCCGGAACCTGTCCAGCCACCCGCCATTTGGTGCGCATCACGCGCCAGCTTTCCTCCCCGCTGGTGCGATAAACTTCAGCCGCCGCGCCATCCACCGCGATGTCCACCAGTCCATTCGGCATGTTGTATTGAGGATTTCTTCCTGCATACCGGGTGTCGTACATGTAGGTCTGGATGTGATGCGAATTGCTGCAAAAAAAACGACGTCCCTGGTTGTCAAAAGAGATCCCAAATTGTCCGCCGCCGCCTTCGGTTCCGAGATCCAGCGTTTTTGGGTCAAAATGAAAATCGCGCCCCTGCAAATCGACCGGAGCAATTTCTGGTTTTGCCGGGTTTCGAACCACGCCGCCATTTCCAGAAGTCTGCCCATGTATCCGGTTGTCCATTCCCCAGCTCAGACCGTTGACCAGGGCCTGCACGTTGAGCTTTTCCCCTTTCCCCGCCCCAAACCCGGTGAACGCCACCTTGCGCGTGTCCGCCTTGCCGTCGCCATCCGTGTCCTTGATGTAAAGAATGTCCGGAGTCGCGGCGACAAAAATTCCTCCATCGTAACAAATCACCCCGGTGGGCCACGGCAGATCTGCAGCATAAACGGTTGAACGCTCAAATTTACCGTCGCCATCGCTGTCTTCAAGCAGACGGATCCGGCCCAGATGCGGGTGTTCGTTCCGTCGCTCGGAATAGTCCCGCATCTCCACCACAAACAAACGCCCGTTTTCGTCGAAGGACATGGCGACGGGATCGTTCACCAACGGTTCGGTCGCCACGATTTCCAGGTGAAAACCGGGCTTGACCTGGAACGTCTGCAAAACTTTAGAAACCTCGACCGGGGAGACTCGCGGCAGTTCCCGGGAAGAAACCGCAGGCTGCGCGAGCAGGGCATGTCCTGAAAAAACAATTACAATTCCAGGAAAAAAATTCTTCATAAAATCAAGCCGGTTTCATTTGCGCCGCGTGGAGAATGCGCAATTGGACGAAACCTGCGAAGTCACAAATTCACTCCATAACGGATGTAACCACCACTTTGCTCGCACGCTAAAACATGGCAGGACTCTGGTATTCACAGCCTTCTCTGGATTTTGGAGCAGTTTCTACCCACAGATTCTGTTACAGAGGCGTTTTTCCATCGATTTCACATTCTGCGCTGCGACTTCCGACTTTTGGACCTTGTCCGAAACCCGGAAGATCAGACAGATGGCACTCTATCACTTACCAAACCGGTCTGGAGATTGCCCAATTTGTCGCAGCGGGTTTGTAAAACCAAAATCCTTCGCTCAAGTGAAGCGAGACGTCTTTGAACGAACCGATGTTCAACCGCCATCCTCCGTTTGTGAGAGAATAGGTTTCGTAAGTTGGTGTGGCGCTAATCGTGAGATCAATTTTGGCCTGGATTGGAAATCCAGTATTCGGGGCGGGCAGTTTTCCAATGCCCTAAGGCAAACTGCTGGTCAACAAGTCCACCTCATATGTGGAAGGAGTGATCAGCTTGAACAAGGAGGGAAAGTCAGCATGGAATATCCAAATGGAATCGATTTTTGAAGGTTGGTTTCAATGATGCCCGAGAAAACGTACGTTTGGTTGTTTGTTCGGTAAATATTGATCAAGACCGCCTCCGCTGTGGATATTGCAAAGTCGGTGGACCAGGTTCCCGTTTCTGAGTCATACGAGCTGGTGTAATTGGTGGTGGAGTTGTTCCACTTATACCTCATCCCAAACTGCAACACAGACCTTTTGCCATCGGGTGCGACTTGAAGTGGCGGTCAGCCTTGGTGGTGGGAGTGCTAGCGCTGCGAGCACTCCGCTCGCGTCGAGCGGGCGGAAGGAAAGGCGGAAGCATTGCGCCGCTGCACGCAGCGCTGCGGCTCGCAGCGCGAGCCGTTCTACCCCGTTGACCGCCACTTCCAGTCACACCCTTTGCCATCGGCGATTTCAACACCGTCATTCTGCCCGCCAGCGAAACGAAGTTTTTCCGAGTTCGACGGTGAACCTCAAAAACGCGGTTTAACCGCGGATGGCTCGGATGAACGGGGATGGGAAGAAACTTGCGAAGAAGAGCGCATTATCGCAGACGGTGAAACCTTGGACAGATTAGATCCGCGTAGATCCGCGGTTACTTGGTTTCCACCTGCCGATTTAGAGGGCTCCTGCGGTCAGCACTTGCATGATCTTCGCGGGCGATTCGCCGTTCATTGCCAGCCAGGCCATGCCACGCAGGCCGGGGTTGGCATGGTTGAAGAAATGTTTGTAGCCGGCGCAGAGGTAGTTGAGGCCAGGTTCGCCGTCGGGTGTCTGAATAAAGCGGTTTTTCGGGCACTCACCGTGGCAGGCGAAGCGCACCTCGCACTCGCGGCAGTAGAGTGGGAGTGTGGCGGATTTTTGCTGGCCGAATTCACGCTGCTGAGGGCCGCGCACCATGTCGCCGAGGCTGGCATCAAGAAGATTGCCGATCCGGTGGCGAGCCGTGACGAAGTGATCGCAGGAATATACATCGCCATTGTGCTCCAGCGCCACGGCATCGCCGCAAGTCTCGCGGAAGAGGCACAAAGCGGAAGGCTGACCCATCCACACGCCGAGCATGACATCGAACAATTGCACGAAAGTCTTCCCCACATCATTTAATAGCCAGTGATCCCAGATCGTGGTCAAGAACGTGCCATAATCTTCGGCAATCACGCTGGCATCGCTCACGGCACCGGTCTCGCCGACACGATCGACGAGAGGGATGAATTGCATGTGCGTGGAGCCGATCTCCTTGAGGAAGGCATAGACCTCCAGCGGTCTGCGGGCACTGGTGCGATGCACGACAGTGAGCGTGTTGAACTCCACGCCATGACGCTTCAGCACATCGAGCCCGCCCATAACTCTATCGAAGGTTGGCTTGCCGCCTTTATCCAAGCGGTAAATATCGTGCAGCTCCCGCGGTCCGTCGATGCTGAGGCCGACGAGAAATTTCTCGCGGTGCAGGAATTTGCCCCAGGTGTCGTCGAGCAGAACGCCGTTGGTCTGAAAGGCGTTCGCGATCACGCGGCCATCGCCATGTTTTTTTTGCAAGGCGACGGCCTTGTCAAAGAAAGGCACACCCATCAGCGTCGGCTCGCCGCCCTGCCAGGCGAAGAGCACCTCCGCGCCCGGCGGTTGCGCTGCGATCTGCCCGCGCACATAAGCCTCCAATACCGCATCGCTCATGCGATGTTGGCCCGGCGGATACAGGGCCTCTTTCTCGAGGTAGAAGCAGTAAGTGCAGTCAAGATTGCACTTCGCCCCAGAAGGCTTGGCCATGACATGGAAAGGAGAAGTGGTTGACATTGGAGGCGCTCGTCCGGCGCGGACGATCAACAGGCTGTTAACTCGCCGCCGCCCATTGGATGCGATAAAATGCTTTGTCTTCTTCCAGGGTGTCACTCATAAGCACCAGGCCGTTGTTGCCGGTGAGCTCGGTGCCGATGCTGGTCCATTCCACGAGGTCGGTGGATTTTTGGAGCTTGTAGGTAGTGTTGAGGCGGGAGTTGAAAGTGATCTGCACACTGGCCTGCGGGCCTTTGGTGGGATCGGTCCAGCGTTTGACTTGCAATCTCATGTTCTCCGGCGACACGGAAGGGGCAAAGGCGCGCGGCGCCAGGCGGGTGCCCTCCAATGTGGAGAGTTGATTCATGAGCTGCGTGCGCGCGGCCTGCTGAGCGGGACTGGCCAGCGTGGGCACGCTGTTGGCGGTGCGCCGCGCTTCCGCCCACACCGAGAGATTGTTCAATTCGAGCGGCAGACCGAAGACCGCGTTGAAATCACCACCGGCGGGCCGCAAGTCGTAAAATTCCTGCTGGTCCTGCGCCAGCCCCGCGCCGTCGAAGTAGCGTGCGTATTTGAAATCAGCGGAGCGGATCATGCGGATGCGATTCGGCGGAGACACGGCGCCGTTTGGAAATTTAGCGGCATTGGAGGCGGCGTAGATGTCGTCGAAAGTGAATAGGATGTAATCCTGGACCGAGGGCGCGGTGGGATTGAGGACGATGCTGCTGTAATCCACCCCCGCAAATCCCTTTGCCTGCCAGTTCGGCACGCCAGCAAGCGCGCAGAGTGTGGGCAGCAGATCGACGTGCGAAACGAGCGCATTCGTAATCTGAGCGGTGGGATAAAGCATGGAATTGGAATAAATCATTGGGACACGCAGCACCTCGTCGTAGCTGACAAAGGTCTTCTGGCGCAATGCGCCGTGGCACATGCCGTTCTCGCCGTGGTCAGAGGTGCGGATGATGAGAGTGTTCTTCAGCGCGGTGGCGCCGGTGGCCCCCAGGTTGTCGAAGACCGCGAGCAACTGGCCGATCTGGCCGTCGATCTTCCGCATCAGATTTCCGTAAAAGTTGAGATATTTTTGCTGCACTTGCGGCGTGGCGACGATGCCGAGCCCGGCACCCATGACGGCCTTGATAGCGGCATGAGCGGTCGGTTTGTAGTTGGTCGCGAGCTCCTCATCTACCGTCGGTGGGAGTGTCAGCGGCGGCGTGGTGGGATTCAGCCATGTGTCATCGTAACCTCCGGCAATGTAGGACGGCATGCCAGTGCCTCCCGGGGGAAGGCCCGGATACCCCAGCACGTCGTGCGGATTAACCAGCGAGACGATGAGGCAAAACGGCCGGCCTGTCGGATTTTTGATGCGGTTTTCCAGGAAGGTCTTCGCATCGTTCACGAAACGCTGGTCGTGATTCGCGGTGCCGCCACCGAAGTTATGCGTGGCAGTGTCACCGCCAGCATCCGGGGCATCCCAGCCGTCGAAACCATAGCGGCTGATGTCGGTCTCGATCCAGACGCCGTCCACACCATCAATGCCATGTCCCATATGCCATTTGCCCTTGTAAATCACGTCGTATCCAGCCTCTTTGAGGCACGTCGCCATGTTCGGCAGCGTAGGATCGAGCTGCGGCTCGATAGGCGTCTGCAAAAAGTCCTCCGTCAGCGTCGAGTGCGCATGATGCTGCGCGGGAAACAGACCGGTGAACAGGGCGTTTCGTGAAGGTGTGCACATCGCCGTGGAGCAGAAGGCATGGGTAAAACTCAGGCCGTTGGCTTTCAGGCGCGTGGTGTTCGGCAAATTCGCCGCCTCCCAGCCTGCGGGAAACCACATTGGCGGACGCTCCTGGTCAGTCATGATCAGCATGATATTCATCGCCGATGGCAATTGCCCGCCTTGCGCCCGCTGCGTGACAACTCCGAAGAATTGTGTACCGACCGCCGTTACGGCAATGGTTTTGAGAAAATCCCGACGTGATGGAGAGTTCATTTTTTGAGATTTACCAGGCCTAACTCAGAAGTTGTTAATTATACAATAATCATATCTGCGCACAATTGCTGGGTCAACGAGAATGGCCGCCCAATCCGGCGGCGGCATCACAGTCCCGTCCGGTGTTTTTCCAGGCGGTCGTCAATAAGTCAGACGAGTCATATCGGTAAGAGGTAATCATCCATGCTGACGGCATTTTTCGCGATCGCCAGTCATGGCGGCATGGCCCAGTTAAAACTGATTCATTTCGCTGGCTTGGCGGCTTGGCTGTGGCTTCTTCGATTTTTGGGGAAAGGTCGGTGTCGTGATGGATCAGTTTCCAGTGGCCATTTCTAGTCGCAAAATATTGGTGGCCCCAAAGCTCACTTTGGCAGGTTTATTTGTGGATTGGAACCATCTGTTCCAATTATCGGTGCCGGTTTTCAACGTTCGGCCATGGTGGTGAAATGTCGGTTGAGTTCGACGATTTTGTCCGTGCTGATCCAATCCACCCCGATCTGGCGGAGTTCCTGCCATGAGTCCGCGTTGTCTGGTGCTCCCCAAATCCTTGAAGATGCCCCCGCTTTCTTTACCCTTTCAGCGAATGTCCGGATCTTTTGCCTGACAGCAGGAGTCCATGCAGTGGAATTTTCCCCTGTGACATTTTTCCAGGAATCGCTGATCCAGGGATAAAATAGAAGGTCTCGTTTGTCTCCATCAAGCTCTTTGAGACGGCCATCGATTCCAAGAAACCGGTGGTTTTCCTGGACAATTTCTGAGATCGCCCGGTTTCCAGAGAGGATGACTGTCACTGGACCACCCTTTTCCGCTGTTTCTTCCCATTGCTTGAGAAGTGGCGAGTACTGAACCAATATTTCTTTGACCCTCTTGTAAGCCGGTTCTGCTTCCGATTTGACATCTATCAAAAGGTGAAAAGAAACATTTGTCCCCCGGTAAACCGTTCCGCCGTTTTTGGAGATTCTCTCCTTCAAAGGATCAAGGTAGAGCGATTCCAGCGTCCGGTCAGGCTTGAGATCGGCGTGGTCATGAGCCACAAGAAGCTGGCCATCCACCAGCCAGACGTCAGCCTCAACACTTCCAAACCCATTTTCCAAGGCCTCAGCCAGAGGCCGGCGATGTTCGTAGTCGTTGTGGGAATGCGCGAATGGAAGAAAAACCGGGGCTGCACAGGTTTCACCAACATCCAGGATTTTTCCAGAAAGAAAAAAAGCGAGGCAAAACAGGAAATGTTTCATTTTCGAAAACTCCGTCCCAACTATCCGGCACCATTAAAAAGACGGGCTGCCGGCAAACAGATTGCTGAACACTCCCTAAAATCGTTCCCGGCCCGAATAGCCCGAGTCAAGGTCATGCCAGAACTCGATGTCTTCGTCATCTTTTTCCCAGCACAAAAAAACCTCACGCCCACCCTTCAGAGAAGGGAAGTCAACCAATCCCCTATCGAGGTCCTTGATGAAGACGTGCCGTTTCTCAAACCCGTTCAAGATCGACTTTATCTCCGCCAGCTTCCGGACATAACCTTCCACCGTTCCGCCCCCGGCGTCCTGTCCGTTGTCCAACATGCCGTTCAGGTGTTGTTCCGTCTCCCCCAGGTTCGCGCGCAACGAGTCAAGGGTTTGAAACCAGCCACGTATTTGCGGCAGCAAAGCCCTGGCTTCCTCCAGGGTGTAATGTTTGGAAAATTGGAACTGCATAATCAGTCTTTCCTGAGTTTTCGCAGGGATTCGAGTTTCTGACCGACTGCAGGATTTTTCTCAAGTTCAAGCGATTTTTCCCAGGCCTTTCCAGCATCGTCGTTCTTGCCCAGCGAAAGGTAGATCTCTCCCAGATGATCGTAAATGGTCGGATCTGGCTCCTCGGCTTTTGCCAGGGATTGCAACATCTGTTTCAAGGCCTCTTCCGGTCGTTTAAGTTTAAAAAGCACCCAGCCCAGGCTGTCTAGGAAGGCGGCGTTCTCCGGTTCCAGCTTCACCGCCTTCTCAACCAGCGCCAGAGCCTTCTCCAGGTTCTCACCGCGGTCCGCCCACATGTATCCAAGGTAATTCATGCCCTCGGCAAACTCAGGGCTCAAATCCAGGCATTTGGCGAAATATTTTTCAGCCTCCTCAAAATTTCCACGACGCTCTTGCGCCGCTCCCACATGGTAGTAAAACAAATGATTCAGCCCTTTCGGATTTGTCGCCTTGGCGATCATCTCGGCGGCGGTGAAATGCTTCAACGACTCCGCGTAATCCTTCAACTTGGAGTGAGCCAGTCCAAGAAAAAATTCTCCGAGAAAATTCTGTGAAAACCTGGCCTGCGCCCTCATCAAAAGTTCGATGGCTTCGTTCGGTTGCTGCAAATTAAGTTTGATGCCAGCCAGATCGTAATAGGCCTGCTCCAGGTTGGGTTCAATGAGGAGTGCTTTCTCCATGTAATCAGCGGCCCTGACAAATTCTTTCCGATCATACGCGAGCGTTCCCAGGAAAAACCAGACTTGCGGATAACGCGTCGGATTTTCGCGAACAATCGACTCCAGGAAATCCGCAGCCTGTTTCTTGTCCGGAGATTGCAGATAGAGATTGGCCAGCCGCTCCCTCAGTGCATCACGCAGCGGCCCGCGGTCCGAATGATTCTCCAGGATACGGGCATAAATCGCCGCGGCCCGTGACGTTTCCCCCATCCGTTCGTAATTGGCGGCAATTCCTTGTAAAACCACGGGATTGTCAGACTGGGCGGCCTCGGCTCTCTCCAAGTGCTGCGAAATCCTGCTCTTGAGCGATGCCTGATGCTCCGGATGTTTGGTGCTGATGGTGATATAAAGTTCAGCCAAAGCCAGGTCAAAACCGGGATCGTCCGATTTTCGGGACGAACCTTTCTCAAGGAGCTTGATCGCTTCACCAGGGTTTTTGTCGCGCAAAAGCAGTTCGACAGCCACTTGGTAGCTGGGGACGAAATCAGGGTTTTTGGAGACGGCGTTTCTGGCCTGGACAAGCGCCTCCGCGTAATTGCCTGAAATTGCTTCAGCACGAGCCAGGAGGGAGAGAACCTGTCCAGACGCGGCAGGAAAAGCAGCCGCACGCCGAAGGAGCGGCAGTGCTTCATCCAGTTTTTTATTTTGAAGCAGCCTACGCGCTATTTCCGTCACCAGAGCATCGTTCTCAGGGTTGCTGAGGGCCGATTTGTAATATTGCTCCAGCGCCTGCTCGGACTTGTCATTCAGCTCATAGCTCAGACCCGTGGCGAATCTCGCAAAAGATTCGGCACGTTTCTCCACCTCGGTTTCTGACAGCCGTTTAACCCCCTCGCCCGCCGCAACCCCGTCTGTCTTTGAAGCGGTCCTGACACTCTTAAATCCCCCGGCGCAACCAGCGAGGATGATGCTGATCGCGGGAATACAGCAGGCCGTTACTTTAAGCGACTTCATACAGCGACCACTCAACAGGAAAAAGCGCACCCGAACTGGGATCCAGCGGGTGCGCTCCGAAAATTGCACTTAAACGTAATTGAAGCCGCTTACTTCTGCCACGTGCGCTTCTTATGCCGGTTGGCGCGAAGCTGTTTACGGCGTTTATGTTTGTTAATCTTTGCTTTTCTACGTTTTTTTAAGGAACCCATAATAACTTATCGAAGCCTTCTCAATATACAACTTTGTTTAATGGATACTCAATGATTCCTTCGGCTCCGGCTTCTTTGAGCTGCGGAATCAATTCTCGAACTACATGTTTATCTATGATCGTTTCAACCGCGACCCATCCGGCCTGGCTCAAACTTGAAACGGTTGGATTACGCAAAGCGGGCAAAGATTGCAACAATTTCTGCAAATTTTTCTCCGCAATATTCATTTTGAGCCCAACTTTGGTCTCCGCTTCCAATGCGCCCTTGAGCAGAAGGGCCAGAACTTCCAATTTTCGCCGTTTCCAGGGATTTTTCCACGCCTCATGGTTTACGATCAGTCTGGGAGTCGATTCCAACAGCGTGTCCACTATGCGCAGCTTGTTGGCGCGCAGGCTGGAACCGGTTTCCGTCAGCTCCACGATGGCATCCACCAGCTCGTGCGCTTTAAACTCTGTCGCACCCCATGAAAACTCCACCTCCGCATTAACTCCATGTTTTGCCAGGAAAGTCCGGGTCAGGTTGACCACTTCTGTGGCGATTCGTTTCCCTTCCAGGTCCTTCACGCATTTTATGGGCGAATTCTCCTCCACCGCAAGGACCCACCGCGCCGGTTGACGGGTGGCTTTGCTGAAAAGAAACTCCCCCACCTCATGCACGTCGGAGTTGTTTTCACAAATCCAGTCGTGCCCGGTGATGCCGCAATCCAGGTAGCCGTGCTCGACATACCGGCTGATTTCCTGGGCCCGGATCAGCCGGATCTCCAATTCTTCGTCATCCACATAAGGCACGTAAGATCTGCTGCTCACCTGAATGTTGAATCCAGCTTTGGCCATCTTTTCAATTGTGGCCTCTTGCAGACTTCCTTTCGGCAACCCAAACCGCAATTGATTCTTTTTCACGTCATCTTCTGTTTTCAAAAATCCCCCCCCCCGTTTAACAG
>Ga0163150_10005895_pt1 | contig 15348 bp, 12 predicted proteins | sample OliLakLV19P2IB_FD_148628 | JGI IMG/M metagenome (GOLD analysis project Ga0163150, IMG submission 148628) | Freshwater microbial mat bacterial communities from Lake Vanda, McMurdo Dry Valleys, Antarctica - Oligotrophic Lake LV.19.P2.IB | ecosystem: Environmental > Aquatic > Freshwater > Lake >...
AAAACACCACCACACTTCGTTGTTCGCTTCGCGAACAACTGCGCGTGGCAAGCCACACTTTTTTTCCACAAAGAAGTGTGCCCCGCAGAGCTCTGAGCAAAGCAAAGAGCGGCGTGGGGCTTTTTCCCATATCTAACTTCTTAGACCTTCGCGTGGCAAGCCACACTTTTTTTCCACAAAGAAGTGTGCCCCGCAGAGTTCTGAGCAAAGCGAAGAGCGGCGTGGGGCAACATCAGAACTGAACAGATTCTTAGAACAATAGACCTAGTACTTCGGTTGATTTTCAATATTTTGTGCTAGTGTCATTTGCTATGCACTACGTCTATATTCTTCAACTCGAAAATGAATAAAAGTACATCGGCTGCACAAAAGATCTTAGTGCCCGTCTAATGAAACACAAGCATCATGCCGTACCGACAACGAGTCGCATCCGACCAAAGGAACTGTTGTTTTATGCAGCATTTCAATCAAAAGAGAAGGCATACCAATTCGAAAAGTACCTAAAAAGTTCCTCTGGTTTTGCATTTAGGAATAAACGACTGATTTAAAGTACGACCCCACCCCGCTGCGCGGGGCTTCGCGTGGCGAACCAAACCAAAGCTACACTTTTATGTAGGCTTTTTTTGTAATGAATGAGCCGGACGAATGTCATAGATACAGACTTCTCATTCCCCAATTGCCTATGGGTGCCATCCCCCCCTTTATCGTTCTCCTGATCGTTGCGATCATCTTCAATTACATCCCCATGGAAGGGCAGCTGAAGAGGCTTGGTAACATCATTATTGGCATCGTGGCCATCGTCATGCTGCTTCGATTGGCCGGTCTGTTTTAATTCGCTTTATTTTTTTCCTCCATCTCTTTATGGAGCAGTGTTCTGTATGTGGAAATGAACCGTGTACTTGCTCAAAATAAGTACATGCGAAGGACCCTCTCGTTACGGGGGTCTTTTCTATTTCTGATCAGATGAAACCCTTTCATCTGTTTATGACAATGCTGTAGTTGATTTCATAAAAGTCAGGCTAGTGTGTTTCAGTCATATTGTGCGCCTCGCCCGTAACAAATTACTTATCACTGCATCATGCTGAACACATGAAAAGAGAGAGATTTCAATCCGATTCCAACTCAGGTGAACCAAGTCCACAACTCGACTGAGCGCTTCGGGGCTTCGCGTCATGTATCATCAAGTTGTATAGCTCCTACGTAATGCACAAAAGAATGATGACCGAACAATCAGTATCAACAGGCGTAGTGCACACGGTTCCTGCAGATTTGAAGAAAGCGCTGATTTCTAAAAGTGCTGTACTAGAGAAATGGAACAGTCTTACGCCTCTTGGGCGAAACGAGTGGATCTGCTGGACGACGATTGTGAAGAAGGCAGAAACAAGAAAAGATCACATAGAACGCTTATGTGCAGAGCTTCTGGAAGGAAAACGCAGACCGTGCTGTTGGCCAGGATGCCCTCATCGTAGGCCAAAGGCGAAAAAATGGTTTAAGGGGAAGTGAAGCGATAGTCTTTCACATCGTTCCAGTTCTCCTATCCTATTAATGATTAATCAATGTGAATGTGAAGTGTAATTGTCCCTAGAAATTCCAGCACTTACACTTTCTTCATCCCCCAGTTCACAGCTCCTACAATGATACTTACGAGCGTCCAGCCCCAGATACCACCCGTGACAGCGAGGACGATGAGGCTTGGGTCCATCTGCAAAATGATCTGATACGTGAGCCAGAAGAACACAGCATTGAGAAGAATGACGAATGGCAACCCAAAGATAAAACGAGCGGGAAATGTTGCGATCCTCAGAATCGGTCGGAGAACCAAGTTCATCAGTGTCAGAAGCGCACCAATGATGACAAATGCTGCCATGCCACCGAAGATCGTGATGTACGTCGGCAGATAGGTATGCAACACGTACATGAGGATGCTGTTTACTAAGAATTTTACGGTGAGTTTGAGTGGTTGAGACATAGAAGGAATGGACAATTGACAATTACTTTCTGAGGTTAGATTTCGTCGTTTTAATAATCGAGGTCATGATCTTAATAACTTCATTCACGTCTTTTTGGAGAGCCAGCCTCCTTCTCTGTAAGCATCTTCCCAGCTTTTAGCAATCTTATCCAGTAGTCTGACTCATAGGCTTCCTTCAAAGAGATAGATAACTTTGCAATAAAGTCTTTTTTGCTCTGTCCTTGCAGCGCCTCTTCAATATTCGCACCAACGCTCGTTCCAGATCGCAGAAGTTGCTGACTCATTACATACTCCTTTTTATTGCTCGTGAGATGTTTGTAGACATTGATAATGCGAACTGCAAATGCAAACGACTTTTCCTGCAACGGATTACTTTTTGGCTTCCACATGGGTTAATTGTCAATTGTTCACTGTCAATTGTCAATTTGGCATTGTCAATTGTTCATTCGACGAAACGCAATCCCGATCGACCGTTCGCCAACCTTCACGCTTTCAGCCTTCTTCTTGACTTCGCCGATCGTTGCCCTTGTTTCACTCAGGATCATCTCTTCATGTTCTTTGAGGAGATCTTCGGCACCTGTGAGTGTTAACGTGATCTGATCTGTGAATTCTAAGCCCGCATCTTTTCTGAGTGACTGAATTGCATGGATCAACTCTCTCGCGTCTCCTTCGAGCGTGAGTGCATCGGTCAGCGTGCTTTCGAGCGCCACCACAATGCCGTGATCGGCGGCTACTTTCTTCTCTTCTTTTCCTTGGTACACAATCTTTGCTTCTTCTAAAGTCAGTACTTCTCCCAAAATCTCGATACCACCTTCAACTTCCTTATATTCCCCAGTTTTTCCAGCTTTGATGAGCTCTTGTACTTTGCCTCCCAGCCTTGGGCCCACTTTCCGTGCATCGATGCTGATGGTTGGAGTCGCGAGTGCGCCAGGATCTTTGGTAACGATCACAGATTTCACATTCAGCTCTTCTTCGATGAGGGCAATCACAACACCTGCAGTATCTGATGGTGGAAGCGCAACAGTGACGGATGCCAGAGGCTGACGTACACGGATCTTTTCATCAGAGCGAAGCGAAAGCCCGAGCGTCACGACTGCTCGTGTATTTTCCATGAGTTTTATGAGTTCTCTATCGCCTTTGGAAAGCTTCTTCGATGCTGGCCAGTCAGTAAAGTGAATGCTGCCGTGCTCTTCAGTCACGAGATTTAAGTACATCGCTTCGGCAATAAAAGGACAGAACGGAGCGAGGAGCTGCGCATTTGCAATTAGAATCCTATACAGCGTATCGAGCGCGTCGTTCTGGCTTCCATCTTTTCCGGCTAGTCGCCTGCGGCTGAGGCGGACGAACCAGTTTGTGAGATCGTCGATAGACCCAGCGAGTTCCGCACACGTTGCGGAGAGATCGTACGCATCGAGTTCACTTGTCATGTTATTGATGAGTTCCTGCGTTTGCACAACGACCCATCGATCTAACTGATGTGCAGACTTCGCATTCTGAAGAGAGAAGTCGATACTCGGTGTAAAGTCTGCAGCGTTTGCGTACGTCACGAAGAGGCGATACGCATTCCAGAGCGGAAGGAGCACCGTGCGTACCGTTTCTTCTACGAGCCTCTCGGAGAAGCGAAGATCTTCTCCACGTACAGCAGGCGAAGCCATCAGTGCAAAACGTACGGCGTCCGCACCGTGTGCATCGACTACTTTGGTAGGCTCTGGATAGTTCTTGAGACGCTTGCTCATCTTCTTGCCGTCCTCTGCAAGCACGATGCCATTCACAATGCAGTTCTTGAATGCTGGACAATCGAACAGCGCGCTACTTAAGACCATGAGTGTGTAGAACCATCCACGTGTTTGATCGAGTCCTTCAGCGATAAAGTCTGCAGGAAAGCCAGGTGGTACATTTTCTGTTCCTTCAAAAGGAAAGTGCTCTTGTGCGTACGGCATGGAACCCGACTCGAACCAGCAATCCAGCACATCGCCAATTCGTTGCATGGTTGGCACGAGTGTTAGCTCTACCGATTCAGCATTTTGGAAATCCATATGTGCAGCTTCTGCGTACGAAAGATTTTTCGTATGCATCAAAAACACTCTATTGAACCCACCATGAGCGACAAGAAGAACGCGTTTTCCTGCGTATTCAGAGAGGGTCCAATCTCTTGCTTTTTTTGCTCGAGTCGAAAACTGCTCGAAGCTTTCGCCATCCTTTGGAGAAAAGTTCAGCATAGATGGATCGACGTGTTCCATTCCCTTCGGCGCAATCTTCTTTGCGATCTCCTTCGATTGCATCCCCGAACACTCACCCATGCTGCGTTCTCGGAAGATCTCAAAACTTCCGCCATACTCTAACCCCAATTCTTTTGCCAGAATGCTTGCGGTCTCTGCGGAGCGTTTCAGATCTGAGGACAGCACGATATCAAACTTCTGTTTTGCTAGCTTCTTTGCAGCATCTTTCGCCTGCTTCTTTCCTGTCGCATTCAATGGTGCGTCGATTTCTGATCCCTGTTCGATACCTTCTTTATTCTTATCAGTCTGTCCATGCCGCGCGAGCGTCAGTTCCACCTTATCGTTGTCCGTTACTCCATCCGCTTCCCATGTAATATCGTCGACTGTTTCTTTATGCAGGTCCATCTCCGCGTTACGAACATGATCCCAAAAGAATGTTTGTGACGACGCTGTATGCACTGCGCGATGCACGATTTTATTCAGATCTTCTCCTGTGAAGAAGTGCATCGCATTTTGAACGATGTCTGCATGTGTGACCACAACGACCGTTTCACCTTTGTGCTTCTCCAGAATTTCATGCAAGAACTCTCGTAGCCTGAGCCCAATGCCGTCCCATGTTTCCATGCCATGAAAGTGATAAATACTCTCTACTTGATTACTATTTAGTTTGTGCGCTCTGCGTTCGCGGATAAATGTCAGATCATCAAAATTGATGTGCTTGCCTTCATACTCACCAAACTCGACTTCGCGAATGCGTTCATCGGTGATCACTGCACGATCGGTCACTTTGCTGATGGCTGCTGCAGTTTGCTGCGTACGGAGCAGGGGAGACGCATAGATGGCAGCGATAGGAAGACGCTTCGATTGAGCGAGAAGTTTTTCTGCAAGCGCTTCAGCCTGCTCCACACCTTTTTTTGTCAGTGGTGTTCCTGGCGTTTTTCCTTGATAGATCTGTTCTACATTTCCTTCGCTTTCCGCGTGCCTGCAGAAAATGACTTTCGTAAATCTCTGCGGGTTTTTTTGCATCAGTTCATCTCGTGACCCGATGACTTCCACTTCGCCTGTGACGGTATTGCGCCAAATCGGCAGTGGCGTGCCCCAGAATCGATTTCTCGAGATCGCCCAATCTCGTGCCCCTTCTAGCCATTTTCCAAAGCGTCCATTTTTGATGTGATGCGGCATCCAATTGGTTTTACTATTTGCACTCAACATTTTCTTCTTCACTTCTTCGACTGCTACAAACCACGAACTCGTCGCAAAGTTGATAAGAGGTGAGTCGCAGCGCCAGCAGTGTGGGTAGCTGTGCTGAAAACTTTCGGACTGAAAGAGTTTCCCAGATTTTTTTAGCAGCCCAGCCACTGCCTTATCTCCACTCTGATGATCATCTTTTGGCTTGGCATGCTGGCCGACTAAGTCCGTCACTTCTTTCGTGAAGATGCCATCGATACCGACGTGTTGGATGATCTCCAGTTTTTCATTCTTCACCAGATTGTAGTCGTCTTCTCCGTATCCACCTGCGATGTGCACGATACCTGTTCCATCGGTTGTTGTGACGAAATCGGCACCCACAATTCTGAATGCATCTTTTTTGAGTGCTTCTGCAAAGTAGGGAAAGAGTGGAGTGTACGTTTTTCCAACGAGCGCTTTACCCTTTAGTTCTTTTTCGATTGTATATTCCATTCCTTTGAAGACAGATTCTGTGAGCGCCTTCGCGACGATGAATGTTTCTTTCCCAATTGTTGCACGCACATACGTTTCTTTCGTGTCTAGAGCGAGAAGCATGTTCCCAGGCAGTGTCCAACCTGTCGTTGTCCATGCGAGTACGAATGTTCCTGGTTCATCGGTCAATGCAAACTTTGCGGTGATCGAATGATCTTGAATATCTTTGTACCCTTGCGTGACTTCGAAATTGGAAAGGGGAGTCTGACACCGTGGACACACGTGCATGGACTTGTACCCTTCTTTGATGAGTTCCTGCTCATGCAATTTACTAAATACCCACCAGATCGACTCCATATATTCCGGATCCATGGTTCGGTAGTCATTGTCCATATCGACCCAACGGCCGAGACGCTCAACAGTCTTCCTCCATTCACCTGTGTAGCGTTGCACTGCTGCGCGGCAGAGCGCGTTAAATTTTCCGACTCCTAGATCTTCGATATCTTTTTTACTGAGGAGTTTCTGCTCTTTCTCTATTTCATTCTCCACTGGTAGTCCATGACAGTCCCAACCGAAACGGCGCTTCACGTACTTTCCGCGCATGGTTTGGTAACGAGGGATCACATCTTTGATCGTCCCAGCGAGAATGTGGCCATAATGAGGAAGACCTGTTGCAAATGGTGGTCCATCGTAAAAGCTAAACACATCACCGTCTTTCCTGTGGCGCATCGAACGCTTGAACGTATCTTCTTCTTGCCAGTAGCGTAAAATTCCCTCTTCGAGGTCAGGGAAGCGCTGTTTGGGGTCGACGGGGTCGAACATGGAGAGAGCATAAACTAGAATGGTGTATACACCCAGATGTTATTCAGTAGGACACAGAATATTGACAGAATATTAACAGTTGACAATATTGACAACTTGTTACAAAAGAAATATGATCTTGTTACTCAGCATGAGTTCTAGTAGTCTCTCGGCCTTACGAATTTCTCCATGATTTCCAACTCAATGCCAGACATTGGCAGTAGCGGCATCGACCCTAGGACGACAGGGTTTGAAAGGTTTCGGAATATTCGTGATCGATTTAGTGATGCTAAGACACTATTGCATCTGGGGGCCATGCGAGGCTTTGGTGCGGAAATAGCTGATTGTTTTAGCAAGCATTGCGCTGATGAGACAAGGGCACCTGTGAAAAGAACCGCCAATGAATTTGAGATAAAAAATAACGTCTCAAGTAGAGCACAAATGAAAGCTACTAAGCAAGCAGCATCGATGCTTGCTGATCACACCAAGAATTCCTCTATTGAGGAAGTCATTGATTTTTTAAACAAGCAAAGTGCTACGAAGGCGATGCTTGCCCTTTCTTTTCTACGAAGCGCCGAAAGCGTTGAGGCGAAGAATATTCATCCAACAAATATTCGAAGGCTCGTAGAAGGAGAAGATGAAGTTACAAGACTATCTTTGCCTGGAAAAATGGAGCAATTTGATGGATATGAAATCGGCTCTAATCATGCATGGTTATATGACAATAGGGTGCTGAATTACCTACGATTTTTAGGTGCCCTTCCTGAGATCGAGTATGACGAATTGCATAAAAGAGAAATGTACTTGTTTACTAATAATTCTGATCCTACACAGTTTGCCCATCATTTAGTGGATAGAGATCGTATAAGTCAGAACCAGGTAAAAATCATTCAAGATAAGGAAATTTTGGAAATAGGCCCTGGAAATGGAGCTGATGTAGAGTTATTTGTGCAAAATGCGGCAGCAAATGTAACGGTATTAGATGGAAGCCATTTTATTATCGATCGTCTACAGAAGCGTTATAGAGAAAATGGTTTACTGCATTCTAAGGATAACCCTTCAGGAAAGGTGATTGTCCCCAATCATGGTATGGATATGCGCGATGCACTGCTTCATTATCAGCAGCAAGGCAAAAAGTTTGATACGATTTGCGCGCATTCATGTTTGCATTATTTCGATGATGAAGAACTACAGATGCTCCTCGTTCTTTTGCATGATTCACTTCGCCAAGATGGTCACCTTGTATTTGCTGTAAAAGCACCTGGAGCAACAATGGATGGTAACGGAATTAAAATTTTTGAAAAAATAGAAGAACGTATTCATCTGGCATCCGATAATTCAGTGAGGGAAACTACACAAGATGTGCGCGGAAGAATGTGGGTCAACCTCGATGGCCAGACGCGTAATTTTCGTTCTATCGATGCGTGGGATGATTTATTACAGTCACGTTTCACTTTTCTTGAAAAAACAGAATCAGTTATCGAAAGTTACGAAGCACCGGGAGTATCACAACAATTCTTTAACTTTATTTATCGCAGGAAAGAGACAGGTCTTCCGCTACAGGTGTAATTTTGATTTTTTCCCTTCGGTATGTGTGCACGAATTCCATGCATGAGCGAACATCCCTTTAAAGAGTGATGAGATCAGTGGGCCACTGAAGACGAAGCCGACAGGTTTTTTCTTATGAAAAGTGATCACAGCCACTTTATCTCCATAGACGCGTACCTCTCCGTTAATTTCTAAATCAGACGAAAACGTTGTGTCACGCATTTGAGATTTCTTTGCGTATTCAGAATTCATGACATTGATAGGCATGATCGCATAGGACCTAATCTTCTTTTTCATACGTTTCTTAATAAATTCATGCATGTAGTCACCTAATGTTTCGTAAATCTTCTGAATATCCGTCCATGAGTAAATATGCTTTCCTTCATGAATCATATCTTCATAAATTTCTCGGATACCATCTGCACCCTCAAAGTACATTACCTCTGGTTTCCAGGCAGATTCCGCAAATGTCGTGAGAAACGTACTGATGGATGATTTTGCGTCATTGTAGATTTCAGCATTCGTACTTTTTTGGTCTTCAATCCATTCGAGAAATTCCTGACGAGTACACATATAAACTGTGTCTTCTCCACCCTTGCGTGATCGTTCTACTAATTTCTTTTTTTCAAGTGCATGCAGAGCGTAATGCACACTTTCGAATGAGAGTGTTGTTTGATTACTAATTTCTTTTGTCGTCATTTTTTTGTTAGAAAATAATGGAAGAAGCACCTTGCATTCATGATCAGAAAAACCCAATGACTTCAGCGTCTGCCTCGTTTGTAGGGGGAGAGAGTTCATCATATCTGAACTCATAGCCTACTCGCTCACTGCGCTTTTGTGAAGCTCTTCCAATTTTCCTAATTCTTTCTGTAGAAGGTCCATAAGAGTCATAAAGAGCCTCCTTTGCCCAAGCGGCACACGATGAAAAAAGCTTGTGAAGGTAGGAAAGTACTGTTCATGTAGTTCGTGGATCCATCGATGTCTTCTTTTATCAGGTAGTCCTGCAATGGTGCTGAGATTATGAATAAGGTCAGCAATCTTGATTGTAAAGACAAAAATATCTACCTCGAAGGATCGTTCCATTTGTTTCATGTATTCTGCTTGTTGCGTCGTTTTATCGATGATCGAATCATCTTTGGATACCGCTTCAACGAGGTAGAGAACCTGATCTCCAAATGCAAAGTATATCTGATCTTGTATTCTGGTGTTTCCTGCATGCGATTCCAGGACATCGTGTAAGAGTGCAGCAATGACAATATCTTGATCAGCCCCTGCATCGAAGAGGATTTTCGCTACTGCAACAGGATGTGTGATGTACGGTGCTCCAGACCCTCTTATTTCATTATGATGTACCTCTTCCGCAAACTGATACGCATCAATGATTTTAGGACCCAATAGTGCCGCCATTTCCTGAACTGCTTTTGGAACCTTTCCCATAGGAACTCAGTGTACTCTACAAAGCCTCAAGAATGTACCTCTGCACATTCCCAAAGATCTCTTTTTTGCTATCCAGAGCAGCCACCTCTTCTTTGGTAAACCAGCGCATTTCTGTCGCTTCTTCTTCTGCCAGAGTTAGTACTTGGGTTTCATCCATCAGCTTCGCGATGAACAGAAAATCCATGTGTTGATGTGCAGGCTCATTGCGTTCCGGCCGTGCAGGGATTTCTTCAAGCATCATTGCGATGGGTTTTTTGAGCATCGTTCCTTCGTGCGTATTTCTTTCAAAAAGATCTGGCTGCTCACTGCCTATGATCTCGACATCTAGCCCCGTTTCTTCCTTACACTCACGTTTTGCCGTTTCTTCTGGAGTTTCATTGTCATCCACATGCCCGCCCGCCGGCATCCAACGCTTCAAATGTTTGTGCCAGAGGAGCAAGGTTCGATGCTGAGAATCGATGATGAAGGCGGTAGCGGTGAAATGACGTTTCATAATTGACAATGGACAATTGACAATGGACAGTAAAGAAAATCATATCTTCTATTGTAGTCTCTATTGTCCATTATCCATTGTTCATTGTCCATTTTTATGGTTCTTATCAACGACAACTCCACAGTACTAAAGATAGGCGCAACAATGCCTTCTTTTTCTCTTCCAGCAACAACGGGCGCGACGATCGATTCATCGTCATTCTCAGGTATTACTGTCATCATTTTCACATGCAATCACTGTCCGTATGCCAAAGCGGTCGAAGGTCGGCTCATCGCACTTGGCCATGAATTTGAGGGCAAGGCATCATTTGTGCTTATCAGTAGTAACGATGCTGAGAATTATCCGGAAGATTCCTTCGATGAAATGAAGAGAAGGGCAGAGCAGAAGCAGTATCCGTTTCCGTATACGTATGACGCCGATCAATCAGCTGCGAAAGCATTCGGAGCACTCTGCACACCACACTGTTTTGCGTTCGATGCGGAGAAGAAGCTGCAGTACAAAGGTCGCGTGGATGATAACTGGCAAGAAGAGACGAAAGTAAAAGACCGCACACTGCACGATGCAGTAGCCGCACTCGTCTCTGGTCAGAAACCAAAAACACCCGAGGCGAATGCGCTCGGGTGTTCTATTAAATGGAAAGCGTAAGTTAGTTCGAGAGATTTCTGCGTGAGACTTTTTCTACAGAACAGTCGCCTGAACGCTGTAGAGACACTAAGTTGATGCCATCTGCCGACCAGCAGTCGCCAGAGTACACAGTAAAATCATCAGTGATAAAATCACTCGATTCATCAGAGTATGTGTCATTCCATTCATCTTCGTACGAACTCCAGTCGATCGTATCGATATTATCGAATGACGTATCTGGGAAGATAGGAGTAAATGGTAGATCAATGAGCGATGGCACACCAAGGCCTCCGCCAGACAGCATTGTATCTGCCGCGCCCATGATCTTGAGTACTTGGTCATACGAAAATGCACCTACTGGAGCGTTCAATACTGGTAATGACGCGAGGATTTTTTCAGTAGAAGAAACCTTCAGGTACGAGTTCGAACCTGTGACATCAGCTGTGACAGAACGAGAGATGATCTCACCCTTTGTATTTTCTTGCACGGTCACCTGCACATTCATACTCTCTGCAAGCGCTCTCCATGGGAAAAAGTCCTGAATGACAGGCCTGTCTCCACCCAATATATCCAGCAGTTCTCTTGCTACACCTGCAGCCGCATCTGGCTTTAGCGAAAGAACATACGTCTTTCCAGTTGCAGATGGTACTTCTTGTACATTGAACATTGCATCTACATCTTCACCTGCTCTGCTGAGCAATGCGCGCCAGCTGAGATCAGTAAACATATCTTGCATCATGGATGAAGACATCACCTGTAACCACTGTTTTGTTTTCACATTCATATTCATGAGTGCAAGCTGATTATTAAACGATCCACTGATATCCGTGACATTCACATACAGTCCATCTGGAATCATGCGGAGAGAGCCTTTCATACGACCCTTGAGATCTTTATTCACCATATCGATTGTCGTATTGATGTCCATCACTGGAGACGCGAAACCCATAGTTCCGTTTGCCCACAGAGAAACGTAGACACCATCAATATTTTTCATGTTGAGTGTCATCGAGAATGTAGAGCCAGCACGAGCAAAAATGTTGCTGCTGACTTCCATAGGTGTCATTGCAGATGCCATCATTGGCACGAAAAGTACAGTGACAGAGAGAAGTGAAAGAAAACGTTTCATAGGAAAAGTGAGAAGGTGAAGTTGGGTATACAGTAAGGCAGTGGGTATAGTTTTGGCAATAATGAACGAAAGGAGACAGAGGTCTCAGACGAAACAGAGGGTAGAGACGTACGATCGAGTTTTTTACCTCTGTGACTTCTGCCACTTCAGCACCTTATCTACCTTCTGCATTCTTTGCACCCTCCTTAGGCCAATACCTTCTTCAAGTACTGCCCGGTGTAACTCTCCTTTGATTCAGCAACCTCTTCTGGTGTTCCCTTTGCGATAATTTTTCCTCCGCCATCGCCTCCATCGGGACCGATATCGATAATGTGATCGACACACTTAATAACATCCAAGTTATGTTCGATCACAAGCACCGTATTTCCACGTTCTACAAGGCGCTGCAGCACTTCCAGTAATTTCTGAATGTCATCAAAATGAAGTCCAGTTGTGGGTTCATCCAAAATATAGAATGTCTTTCCCGTCGCGCGCTTCGTCAGTTCCGTTGCGAGTTTGATGCGTTGTGCTTCGCCACCAGAGAGAGTCGTCGCATTTTGGCCCAAATGGATATACCCCAGACCGACATCTTCCAGTGTTTGCAATTTATTTCTGATTCCTGGGAATGCACCAAAGAATTCGAGCCCTTCGCTGATCGTCATATTCAGCGCATCAGAAATACTCTTTCCCTTATAGGTAACTTCCAATGTTTCACGGTTGTAGCGTTTGCCCGTACACGTTTCGCACGTCACATACACATCAGGTAAGAAGTGCATTTCGATACATTTCACTCCATCGCCTTGGCAATCTTCACAGCGGCCACCCGTGACATTGAAGCTAAATCTGCCTGGTTTATATCCACGTAACTTGGCTTCAGGAGTCGAAGAGAAGACATCGCGCACTTCTGTAAAAATACCCGTATACGTTGCAGGATTACTGCGCGGTGTACGACCAATGGGGGATTGATCGATGACGATCGCTTTATCGAGCTGCCCGAGTCCTTTGATTTCCTTGAAATTCTGACCTTTCGAGTGCGCTTTATTCAGCGTTCTCTGTAGTTCAGGAGCGAGAATTCCATGAATAAGACTCGACTTTCCAGAGCCAGAAACGCCTGTAATACCGATGAGACATCCAAGTGGGAAGACGGCATGAACGTTTTGCAAATTGTGATGTGTCGCACCAAGAATTTCGACGATCTTTCCATTTCCTTTACGTCGCTCATTTGGAATTTCGATCTTCTTTTTTCCACTTAAGTATTGCCCCGTCACAGACGCAGCATTCTTTTTGAGTTCTTCAGGCGTTCCCTGTGCGATGACTCTTCCACCCAGTTTGCCAGCACCTGGTCCGATCTCAAGGAGCCAATCTGCCGCCTCGATTGTTTCTTGGTCATGCTCGACGACAATGACGGTATTGCCGATATCGCGAAGCATCGTGAGCGTATTGATCAGCTTCCTATTATCGCGTTGGTGCAGACCGATACTTGGTTCATCGAGCACGTAGAGAACGCCTTGGAGTGCAGAGCCGATTTGTGTTGCGAGACGAATGCGTTGCGCTTCACCACCTGAAAGTGTGGCTGCAGATCGATCGAGTGTCAGATACTTGAGTCCTACGTTTTCTAGAAAAGAAAGTCGAGCGATGATTTCGGTCACAACTTTTTTCACAATCGTAAATTCATACGCGGTGAGCGAAGTACTCGTTACAACTGACTTTTTGCTTTTAGCATCGATCGTTGGCATCAAGCTCTCGAAGAACATTTTCGCTGTCGTGACACTCAAGTTCGAAGCATCAACAATATTTTTGTCTCCAACAGTCACTCCCAAAATCTCTTTCTTGAGTCGCTTCCCTCCACAGTCATGACACGGAAGCTCGAACATGTACGCCTCGATCTGCTGACGTGTGTAACTGCTATCGGTTTCCTTGTGCCTTCGCTGCAGATTTGGAATAACACCTTCGTACGTTGTTTCGTAGGAACCATCGAATTTCTGCGTGATAAATTCCACATGTACCTTCGCGTCGTGGCCGTACAGAATGATTTTTTTCGTTGCGTCATCTAGATCTTCCCACGGAGTATCGAGAGAAAATTTGAGCTGCCTTGCGAGACCTGTGAGCGTCTGGAGCATAAAGCTCATGCGTCCTGCCGATGTCGCCCACGGATGAATGGCGCCTTCATTCACGGTCAGTGTTGGATTTGGAGCGATGCTATCGGCATCGATCTGCAAGATGGTTCCAATGCCATGACAGTTCTCACATGCTCCGTGCGGAGAATTGAAGGAGAAGCTGCGTGGTTCGATTTCGGGAATGCTCATATCTGGATAATCTGGATTCACAAATCGATCGGAGAATTTCGTAAGATTGCCAGAATCAGAATCGAGCACAAAGAGCATGCCGCTTCCTTTGCGAAGCGAAAGTTCCACGCTATCGGCGAGTCGTGTGCGGTTGGGGTTTGGTTCTTCGAGTTCCGTGCCATCGGATAGTTTTTGTACCACTGGCTCGAAATCTCTAATGATCATGCGATCGACGACAATTTCGATGTCATGATTTTTCTTTGGGTCTAACTCCATTTCTTCATCGGTTGTCACGATTTGCCCGTCGATGCGCATGCGTACAAATCCTTCACGTTTGATCGTATCGATAATTTTCTGATGTGCGCCTTTGCGACCGAGCACCTGAGGCGAAAGTAACATGATCTTCTTGCCTTCAGGCATCGCGGTGATGATATCGGTGATCTGACTTGCAGAGAGCTTACTGAGTGGTTTTCCGGTGATTGGACAATGCACATGCCCGACCTTGGCCCAGAGTAGACGCATGTAGTCGTAAATCTCCGTTACCGTTCCAACAGTGGAACGTGGATTTCTGGGAGCAGTTTTCTGATCAATAGAAATTGCAGGACTAAGCCCCTCGATACTATCGACTTCTGGTTTTTCCATCTGCGAGATGAACTGACGCGCGTACGCAGAGAGTGATTCTGCATAACGCCTTTGACCTTCTGCAAAAATCGTATCGAATGCGAGTGATGATTTTCCAGAACCCGAGAGCCCGGTGATTACCGTGAGCGAATTGCGCGGAATTTCGACGTCCACGTTCTTCAAGTTATGCATGCGCGCGCCTTTGACTCGAATTGTATCCATAAGAAAAAACTATGGTCTTGTAACCATAGCTGATGGAGCGTACACGAATCTGGAGCTTGTGTCCAGGCTTTAGGCCTGCGTGATCATTTGAGTCAGCATCACTGCCATCACGAAGAACTGACCAGCAAGACTGAGCGTTGCCGCACTGCGCAGAAACTGATGATTACTCTTAGGATGAGAGGAAAACATAAAAGAAGATTGGTATGTGTATGTAAGTATTATATAGGAAAAGAGGGGTTTTAGGAAGGACTGAAAAAAGGGGGACTACACCAGAAGTGTGTGGGATTTTCGAGAGAGCAAGGCTGAGAGTACATTCAAACGAGTCTGGTAACAACGAATGTTGTAGCGAAACATGAATTCTG
>Ga0163150_10005898_pt1 | contig 15344 bp, 26 predicted proteins | sample OliLakLV19P2IB_FD_148628 | JGI IMG/M metagenome (GOLD analysis project Ga0163150, IMG submission 148628) | Freshwater microbial mat bacterial communities from Lake Vanda, McMurdo Dry Valleys, Antarctica - Oligotrophic Lake LV.19.P2.IB | ecosystem: Environmental > Aquatic > Freshwater > Lake >...
ATTCAAGGCTCAAACGGTGGAGCAGGGACTACAAATTTGGGTTATAGTGGTTCTACATCTAAATCAATTTATTGGACAATCAAACCACTCGATCAATCAACGGCGGCGCCTCTATTAGTGAACTCGGTTGTGAGTAAAGGCAACTCCACAGGGGTCACAAACGTTGAGGTTGCAAATGTGAATTGCGATGCAGCTTCGGTAATCAATAGGCAACAAGGCTCATGGATGTCATCCATTACCAATATTTCACTTGGCTCTTGCACGTTAGCTTTTGCCGCCGGAACTTTCTCGGCGACTCCTTATTGCACACTCGGCGGCAAAAATACCGATTCAGATCCTCCGGCTATATCAATTAATGTCACTAGTTCAACAGCAGCGGCTCTTGATTGCGCAAACGCTACAACTGACTGTGTTGAGTATGACGTAACTGTAATGTGTATGGGGGCTAGATAGTAAACTGTTTCTCAACCCAAGGATGGCGTTTTGAAAATTATTAATGGGGCGGTGGTATTCGAGCAATCTGGTTTTCCGGGCAACGTCGGGGACTCTTGCGCTGAAACATCTCGCTGGGATAACTTACTTTTCAAACTCGGATTCTCTTCGCCATTTAATCTCTCTCAGTTCTTCACAGAGTCAGGAATGGTTCGCCATCCATCTTTAATAAATTTCATCGATGCTAAAGGTAACTCTTGGGGCGAAGATGATTTCAGTTCTGATCAAGCAGCGCCACTCTTCTTAGCTTGTTTAAATAGGCCGCACACTTTGCATTTAGCAAATCGAGTAAAGCAGATTGTCCATGAGAACAGTTGGTGGGGTCGTAGCGGCAACGGCGATCTCGTAACACCGAAGTTCAATGCTCTCTTAAATAACCGCCAGTGGTTACTTAACCTCGGAGTGCGAGGACAGGCGATAGCGTTTAAACTTCCGTTTAGATGGAGCGATAGCGCGAACAAGTTTGAAGAGATGGGCGACTCCTCTGCTGATTATTTAAACCACTTTCATTATGCTTTAGAAGTCCCACAACATCTACGCAGACTTATTTCAAAAGAGAAGATGCTTGAGAAAATCGCGTCGTACTATGAGAAGGAACCAAACTCGAAAGAGCTAGTGGATCTTTATCATACGGCGATCTTAACAATTTGGTGATTTCATGGATGCAACTATCGCTTCAGTTATTATTGCAGTCGTCGGACTCTTAGGAGCTATCGTCGGGTGGTTTCATTTACAAAAGAAATTAGAGATCAGGAAGCTCGACAACTCTATTGAACTCGAAGATGTCAAAAGGGTAAATCAGAAGATGACCTTCGATGTCGAGATGGGTTTGATTCAAGCTTCGATCTCAGTTCTTCAAGGAGACCTGAAAGACTTTAAAGAGCAAATACAAAAGTCAGTCGTATCAATTCAAGGCGCAAGTGTTGACCAAAAGCAAATCCTGAAGCTCGCAGGGGTCATGTTGAAGGCTCTTCAAAAGTTCTCCGCAGATACCGAAGAGAGATTCAAATGGGTCGAGGATAAGTTTCGAGCCGTTGATACGATTCACATGGATCACGATCAGCGGATAAAGAAAATTGAACTCGGCAGAGTCACCGTGGTTGACGCCACAAAAAAGGGGTAACAGATGGAGTTCATTATCAGCGCGTACACTTGGGTTCAATCAAACTGGCAACAGCTATTGATTGCGGCCATCACTCTAGTCGCAACACTTGAAACGGTTGTTAACTTGTTCCCGACAAAGAGCGGAGCGGGTGGGTTAAAACGTGTCGGTGAGTTCTTAGATAAGATGCGCGACAAAGCGGGACTCCCAGTCGTTCTTAAAAAACCTGAAATTAAATTAAAGGACGATCAGTGAACGGGAATGGTGATATGCCTAGTTGGCTCTTTATCGCTTACAACGAACTAGGGATCTTAGAAGTCCCTGGTCCTCAATCGACCAAGCGCATTATCGAATATCATTCCGTGACGTCTCTGAAAGCGACAAGCGATGAGGTCGCCTGGTGCGCAAGCTACGTAGGGTGGTGTTTGAAAGAGGCTGGCATTAAGCATACGGGCTCCGCTGCTGCACGCTCCTACTTAACTTGGGGCTATGAACTCAAAGAGCCAATCGAAGGCTGTATCGTCATTATGGGACGAACAGCGAACCCTTTGAAGGGTCATGTCGGGTTCTGGATTGGCGAGTCTGATCTTCAGGTCTGCGTTCTTGGCGGCAACCAATCAAACTCTGTTTGTGAATTGATGTTCCCGAAGGGTCTTATCCTTGGATATCGATGGCCGTATCCTACGGAGCTTGCAAAATGAGCTTCATCCAATTCTTGGTAAACCTGGTCGCTGCAATTCCGGTCTTAGATAAATGGCTCACTAATTTCAATAAACTAATGCACGACCATAAGACAAAGGAACTAGAGCAGAAGGCGCGCGCTGGTGAACTTGAAGATCTACAAAAACACGCAGGTGAGGACTCATGAGACTCGATGAATTTATGCTTGGGGTTTTAATTGTTTTGATCCTCGTAGGGTTTATGTTTGTAGAGACTGGTTGCACCACTATCTCTAAGGGCAACGGGGCTCCTTTAAAATCTATTTGTCTTATGGACTATGACGCCAATAAGTGCTGGACCAGCAAAAGCAAAGGCGAAGGTTACGACTTCGAGACCATGAAGCAAAATACAGAGGCTTGTTTAGAGAACTCAGAACAGTCTTGTTGGTACGGTATCAACTCGGCTGACTTAAAAAGACTTATAAATAAGTAGGTGTGGTTGTGAAATTCGAGGCGAAGGCTTCGTACCTGGGAACAGTCTCACCGCACCTTGATTTGTAGACTGTTCCCTACCATACGTGTGTGTGGGCCCGAGCACTCGAAATGCAACGAAGCCATCGGGCTTTTTATATAGACCGACTTAGGTATATCCGGTTCAATAAATTTTAGATTTAACAAGGGAGTAAAAAATGGCTATAGGCATGGCAGTAACACTTAGAAACGCAAGACTGGATTCGATCACAACCTTCGCAGGTAACACTGCAAAACTTAGAATATATGCAGGTACTCAACCGGCAACTGGTGGCGCTGCCACGACTTTACTTGCTGAGTTAACTTTAGCTTCGCCAATGGCGCCTGGTGCTGCGAGTGGAATTTTAACTCTTAGCTCGATTACTTCTGACTCAGCGGCTGATGCTACTGGTACTGCAACGTGGGCCAGGATTGTAAAAACCGATGGAACGACTCACGTTCTCGATTGCACTGTTGGAACATCGGGTGCAGACATCAATTTAAACACAGTGTCGATTGTTGCTAACGCTCAGGTTTCAATCACAAGTGCAACAATCACCGAGTCGAACGCATAATGGCAGCTCCAATAGCAGACAAAATCATATTGCCTCTTGATACTGGCAACACTGGTAAAAAGAAGCGAACACAGACTAGAGTAATCGGTGCGGATACGGTTCACACCGACTATGTAATTGAACAAAGCGACCGAAAAATTTTAGGAAATTACAAATGGTCGTCAGGCGTTCTCACTGTTCCTGCAGCGGTACATAACGGAACAACAACAGGGTTTGTTTGGTTCTCCAATCCTGTCGGTAGCGCAGTAAAAATTGCTGTTAAACGAGTAACTGTAAATACACAGTTCACAGCATTGGCGGTTGATCTATTGCCAGGGGAATTACGTTTCTCTCGCTTTACTTTTACTGGTGTAGGAAGCGGCACTCAGCTTACTCCAGCTAAACGCGACTCTACTGATGCGGCTAACGTCGGTAACTGTTTTACCACAAGCGTAACTTGGGCAACCGCATTGGGTGCGCCGGTCTATGCGCTTCAGTATCAAACCATGGGTTTAGCTACTGGCGGTGCTGGTCACTGGAGTCCTTACTCTCAAACTTGGGACCCCGATAACGAAGGTTCAGAAGTCGTTTTACGAGCCGGTGAAGGAATTGTAATTTGGCACGCAGTAGCAGTAACGACTGCTAACAGACGAATGATCATAACGGCATCTACCGAAGAATTCGAATAGCCCGATGCCTGAAACCGCTTGGGGGCTCAAGGACGGGCGCTCAATAAATGTAGAGTTTGACGCCGCTCAAGCTGCATGGTCAGAGCAAGATTGGGAAGCTGGCGGCGGTATGCTGATGGCGGCTGAGTCTGGTGGCGTTACTGGCACGATGACCTCGACCCTCGCTGCTGCAACGATGTCAGTTGTGGCACTTGAGACGTTCACAGGGACATTAGCGCCTACTTTGTCAAACGCGACACAAGCATTCACAGCGGTTGAAACCTTCAGTGGAACTAAGGCCTCAACACTTAGCCCAGCAACACAAAGCTTTGTAGCGACTGAAACATTCACGGGCACCCAAGCGACTACACTTAGTAATGCCACGATGAGTGCCTCAGGGGATGTGATTACTAATGTGACTGGTACATTCGCGTCCACACTTGGTGCTGCTACACTTACATCTCTTGGTAGTGAGTTATTCACAGGCTCTTTCTCGGCAACGCTATCAAACGCAACGTCATCAGTAACTGCGCTTGAGACATTTACAGGCACCAAAGCCTCTACGCTAAGTAGTGCTACATCTTCGATCACAGCGCTTGAGACTTTCTCAGGGACTTTAAGTTCAACACTTTCGAGTGCTACACTTTCAAGCACAGGTAGTGAGATTTTCTCAGGTATTTTATCGTCAACACTTTCGCCTTCGACAGCCTCTATCTCAGCGATTGAACAATTCATTGCTACGATGGCTCCGTCTTTAGGAGCTTCAACTTTTTCTGCTACCGGCTACGAACTTATTTCTGGAACTAAGGCGAGTACACTTTCAAATTCTACATCTTCGTTTTCTGGAACAGTCATCGTCCCTGTTACCGGAACTCTTGATTCAATCCTTGCTTCTGTGAACCTGAGCGTTTCAGGATTAGAAGAGTTTATCGGAACTAAGGCTGGAAATTTATCACAAGCGACTGCTGTGTTTTCTGGCTTGCAAACAATGGCCGGGACTCTAAACCCTACTCTCTCGGCAGCATCTCTATCGGTAGCTGGGACAGAAATATTTTCTGGAACAATAGCGCCATCTCTGTCTCCGGTAACTCCATCTATGTCTGGAGTGGAGGTTTTTAGCGGGTCGATGTCGCAGTCTCTATCGCCAGCGGTTCTTGAATCTAGCGGCACCTCTGTAAATAATTTCGTCGGCGTTCTCTCTTCAACGCTGGCTCCTGCAACTCAATCTCTGTCTGGAAGTTTAAGTTATATTGGATCGGCAGCTTTATCTCTTGGTAACGTAGTTCCGCAAATAAGTGCGCTCGTATTAAATCCGATCTCTGGAACCGCTGCCCTAACACTTTCAAATTCTACACAAACTTTTTATGCTAAAGAGATCTTTCAAGGAACTCTTGAAACCACACTCGCGGCCGCAACGACTTCTCAAGTCGGACAAGAAAACTTTAGAGCGGTCTTAGGATTTAATCTCGCTAGCGCCACGGCATCGATGACTGGCGATGAACATCTCTTCGGTTCTATAGAGGCAAGACTTGGAACCGCAATTCCTACGATTCAAGCACGACTAGAGTTTCAGGCAGAATTAAACTCGACTCTTTCAAACGCTACATTTAATTCACCGGCCTGGGTGGGCACGATGAACCCTACTCTTGAGTCGGTATCGATTTCGATGCTTGGAAGATCTAAGTCTGAAAAAGCATCTAAACTTAGGTCTGTCTGGCGCCAACTAAAATTGTTCCACAGGTAAAGTTTTTATTTTATGCATCCGAAACATATTTATGCATGTCGGTGGCTTCAGTCACAACTTAGGGTTGTTGAAAATTGTCGCAGTCAAACACTGGACTTGCTTTTAAATTCGTTTATCCATTAAGCACCTTATTTAAAATAGAGCCTACGATTAAAGCGAATGTTAATATTAGAGCGACGACTAATGATAAGACTATAATCACATCTGTCGTTCTCTCTCTCATTTTTTCTTTTTACCCAGCTGTTGTTCTTTTGAGTACGGTTTAAATTTCAGGGCTTCATTGAAGAGTTTTTTTAACTCTGTTTGTGCCTGCTTCACCTTCTCTGCCATCACATTTTTTATTTTGGCTTTCTTTTTTGTCATACGCTCGTGCCGTTATCTTGTTGAATTAAACCGTACTGTGCGAAAAGATCTTCGCCTGCATTCCCTGCTAACATCCATCTCTCAAGTGCATTCGCGTACTCAGGATAAGCCATTGCAAGCTTTTCTTTATTGCACGGGTCTGCTTTTTGAAAAAGATTAAATAGAGCAGCCGAAAAATTTGTTCCGCCTGGGTTTCTACTCCAATAATAGAGCTGGTGGATTGCCCTAACCTGCGCTTCTGATTCCATTCGTGCCTCCTGGTGTAGAGGTCAAAATAGAAAAATCAGTGGCAGGTGTCTACTTAATTGATTGTGTCGCGAGGGTGGCGAGCTAAGAGCCTAGCCATCAGATAAGCCTGTTGGAGATCGTGATTGATAACTTGCACATGCGTCTCCTGGTCAGAGAACAACTGAACAAGCTCGTAGATAGTCTCAAGCTTTTCTAAATCAGTGAGAGCCGAGTCGGCGTTCTGTAGGGATTGAATTCGATTGATCAGCCTTGCTGTATTCGCATCCATTAGTGAAATATAGAGGCTGGCTGGCGCTGTGTCCAGTGAATCCCTTGCTGCTGCTTCCATACAGTAGCTTGGGGTAATTTTAAACAATCCTTACAAGTTACATCCTGCCACTTATTCGATGAAGCTTCAAAATCATTGGTGTGGTTTTTCGTACAAGCAATTCGACGATGCTTTTTTCTCTTGCCGCAATCACAAGGAGAGTTTTTGTGTGTGTTCATTTACGTAGCTTATCAAGGTTTTCACGAGCCATCACTACGGCACGTTCAAGCTTTGAGACATGAAATTCTTTCATCAACGCGTCTGACTTTGATACTTCGTCGATATTAAATAGAATGGTTTCGAGAGTGGCTTTCATCACTCCCAAGGCTATAGGGTAAAAATCAGGGCTCTTTCTGTCAGGTATATTCATCTTTACAATCCTTAATCCAAATCTTCTGGTAACAGGTTTCAGCCAGCCCAAACTCATTATCAAGCCATCTCTTGCAAACATAGGAGCTGTAAGGGCCTTCATCTGATTCATAGGTAGCATAATCCTCTACCCAATTTTCATTTGATTCGCAACTCGGGCAACTGATTTCATCTGGGTGTTGATCGTAGAATGGTTCTTCGCGTTCAGTCATAGTGTCAGGCCGGTGGCGCAGAAGCCGATAATGAAAGCAATAATTATGATAAAAATTGCTAGTTTCATAAAGGTCCCTTAAGAGTGAAAAATTTAACCAGCAAACCCAATTCCTCAATCGTCGACTTAGCCGCCACCGTATTGCCTGCATTGTCACATGAAGCAACAACTCCGTTGCCAAGAAAAGGCTGGTGAGCGCCTTGGATTTGAAACCCGTAGTCGGCTCCGTTAAACATTCCTTCTTCATCAACGAATACATCATCGCCGTTTTCAAGAGTGGTGGCGCGCTCGATACGGCCCCCTACAGCCGATTGCATGGCCCTTAGCGTGTCTCCTCGCTCCATTGAGATCTCTTTCAGGGTCTTATTTTTCGCGTCTATGATAATGGCTTTCATGCCTTCCTCCTGATTTCAATTTTACCGTCAGCGTAAAGTCCTAGCAGAGCCTCAGACAGCTCGCGCCACCTCAGTTCGTCTTTGTGTAGCTTCTCTTGCACCCGTTCGAGCAGCGAGGCGTCTACGTGCGCCTGGAACAATTTCGTTTCATCCTTCTTCGGTATATCGGCAATCACTTTTTTCATTTTACACTCCTTAGTTTGATTTTTATTCTTCACAGAAATCTGAAAGACCTGGCTCATCAATAAATTTTTTCGCAGCTTCAGTGGCCTCTTTTTCAATATCGAAAGATGCATCAAAGATATCGGCGTCGTCATCAATTACTACGCCCCACTTTTTAACGCCACACTCCAAGTAAAACCCTATTGATAGCTCGTGGCCTTTGTAAAATCCTTTTCTGAATTCGCCGTTTTTTAACTCAACTTGTTTCATGTTCCGCTCTCATGGTTAAGCCAGCGAAATTGCTGTCTTTACATATCTTTATTATATACTGATTCCTATATATATCAACGGAGGCTCATTTTGAGAGGCTTGTAAGTGTACGGATATCGTGCTGAAATCGACCACAAAATAGGAGAAAAATCATGTTTGAAGTTTCAAAAGAACACCGCTTTGAAAGCGCACATAGGCTTATTCATGGCTACAAAGGTAAGTGCCAACACGTACACGGGCACAGCTGGCGTGTTTGATCTGCTCTCTAAAATAAGAGCTGTGAATAAGTTCATGCCTAAGATTCATCTCCTTGGGAACACCGTTCAAGAAACTATGCAGACAAGACTTGCATACTCCTGTGATTCCACTAGCTGGATTTCAGGAGGGCGTTTTGGTCGCGCTATGATCTTCGATGGAGAAAGAATAAAAACAATCTCTGTTCATGATCCTCAATTTAATATTTACCTAACTAACCTGCTTGAGATCTTCCATTTCGCTGGTGATAAGATTGATAAATTATTCACTAGAGAAAAAGGCAATCGCTACATGAAGGTAAATTTTGTCTCAGCTCTTTCATACAGACTTTATCAGGATCACTTAAATAAAAATTATCCGTGGATCGGACTAGAGGAGAAAAAGCATGTCGAAAATCAACGTCAATTTGCAGACTTTACCTATTGAGAAAGTCCGTCCCAATCCTTGGAACCCGAACAGACAATCTGATTTTATTTTTGATAAAGAGCGAACCTCCATTCGTACTCATGGATTTATTGACCCAGTTCTCGTCAGACAAAAAGGTGACTATGTTGAAATTATCGACGGAGAACACCGCTGGAGAGCTGCTCAAATGGAAGGGCTCACAGAAATTCCTGTCAACAATCTAGGAGAAGTTCCTGACGTCGTAGCAAAACAGTTAACGATTATCATGAATGAAGTGAAGGGCAATGCAGACAAGGACGAACTCTCAAAATTGATCAAAGATTTAAACGCTTCAATCGATACGGTGGATCTACTTACCCATCTTCCGTTCACCGAAATGGAGCTCAATAAATTATTATCCGACGCGGCTATTAATTGGGATGAAGTTACAAATCAACAACAGAACATCGCATCGACAGAAGATTTCACTATCTTCCAAGTTAAGCTTAAAAACGAAACGCATCAGCAATTGATGTTCCAAATCAACCGCTTGAAATTACAAATGAATCCTGGTGGCGATCCCAATGATGTGGCGCTATCAGAAGTTCTTGAGCAGATCGTAAAACTGCTCATTCCTATAGCAGATGAAAATTTAGTGACGCGCTAATTTTTCTCTTTATAGTTGATTCAAACTCTCCTAGCCTTTCAAAACAGTTTGGCGTATTTCACAAATCAATGAATCCCCGAAAGGGGTAAGAACTGCTACAACCCCAAATCTTTCGTCAGACTGAGGGGTTGTAGCTGTTCGCTTACTCGTCGGAGGCATTCATGGCGAGACTCAATATTGAAGACGATTTCTGGGAAGACGCTATGCTTTTAGCAACAAAATTAGGTGGAGATTACGATAGGGCCATTGGTATGGCGATGCGGTTTCTCCGTGTAGCACAGACTAGATATAAGCATGGTAAAATTATCACCTTCTCCGAATTTGAAAAGAATGGGTTTTCTGAAAAGCTGGTCCCATTTTTCGCTAAAAAAACAAGCGATGGATATGAAGCAATCGGGGCTGAAAAACACTTCATTTGGCTCAAAAAACGGGTCGAGGCTGGTGCAAAAGGTGGCAAAAAACCTAAACCTAGTGTTATCAACAACTTAGCCCTAAGCAAACCCAAAGCACTTGGAAGCAAATCCAAAGCCTCTCTACTCTCTTCTCTTTCCTCTAAAGAGGAAAGAATACATTCCGGCGGGGCTGAAAAACAGCCGCCACCGGATTCCAAGGTTTTGAATAAACTAATTTGGGAATCTTATAAAAATTCTTGGGCAGCGAGATACGGATCTGAACCAATTCGAAATGCGACCGTGAATTCGCAGATCTCATCCTTAGCCAAAAGACTGGGACCAGATGCCGAAGCAGTAACGAAATTCTATTTAACACTCGAGGATCCGTTTGTGAAAAAACAACTACACCCAATGGGTTTATTGCTATCGAGTGCCGAGGGAATCTGGGGACAGTGGAAGACAGGGAAGAAGCCAGGCACATCGGCCGGCAAGAAGGCTGATTTGTTTGGAGGTATTGTTCATGACCTTTAGGCCGGCAACCGAGAATGCAAGGCTTGAAGTTTCACAGCGTCCGACGACAGCTGAAACAATTCTCACGGGCGTTGAGTATCTTGACGACTGCTTGAAGGGTTTTTTACCTGACGATTTCGTTTTGATCGGCGCTTACTCCGGAGCTGGGAAGACGCAACTCTGCTGCAATATTGCGATGGCTAATCCTACGAAGAGAATTCATATGTTTGCGCTCGAGGCATCTGAGTTTGAAATCGAGAGGCGCTTGAAATTTAACATCATAAAAAATCACTACTACGGTGATTCATCAAGGCCCGATCTAGGAGATTTTAATTACGTCGAGTGGCTTCTTGGAATGTACGGGGACCTTCTTCGCTGCTACGAAAAATCTGCCACTATCGAGTTCGAGGAGAAGTATAAAAACCTGCATGTGTTCTACAAAGAAAATTCTTTCGCGGTTGATGATCTCATCAGGCACGTGCTTGAGATTTCAGATCACACCGATGCAATCATCGTCGACCACGCTCACTATTTCGATTTCGGAGACAACGAGAACCGAGCGATCAAGGAGATTGCTCAGACGGCGCGCACGCTGGCGCTGGAGCATCGCAAGCCAATTATCCTAGCCGCGCACTTGAGGAAGCGTGACAAAGGCAACGAAGAGCTTGTGCCAGGGCTCGATGAATTTCATGGCAGTTCTGATCTTGCAAAAATCGCCACACGAGTGGTAACGCTGGCGCCAGGTCGGATGACCGCTGACAAGTGCTACGAAACATTTTTTAGAGTGCCTAAAAATCGGCACGATGGAGGAGTGATACGCTATGCCGGGCAAGAAATTTTTAACCCGAAGACTGGCGCCTACGAGAAGGGGCGATATAGAATCGGCTGGGCAAACCAGTCTAAGGATAAAGACTTTGAAGCTGTTGAATCAAATGCTTATCCCAGATGGGGACGGAAAGATTCCAAGCAGACTAGCATGTTTAGCGATAACCCTCTTAAGGGAATCCGAAATGAGTTTCATTCTTCGTTCTCCAGAGGGTCGGCGCCTGTACAAGAATTGCTTGGTGGTGGTACGTGACACAGAATGGGAAGAATTTATTTCAGAAATTAAAACGCCTTTTCTTGACGCGTTTCTCGCTGATAAAAAAACATCTAGACAAGATCCCGAACTCAAACAATAACACTAACCGAAGTTGAGGTAACTAGCGCATGGAACATGGACCCTTCAAGTGGGTAAAACCACACTCTCTAAAACTGCCAAAAATAAATACTGGCGAACCAGATTTATTAAACGAAAACGAATCGTTTGAAGATTATCTCAAGGACACAAGCTGTCTTTCGAGCACGATGATGAAACACATTTTAAAATCACCGCGCCACTACCTTGCAGAGCTTGCAGGTTTTGATGTGGACCACGACGACGAAAAAGATCATTTCAGAATCGGCCGAGCAGTTCACATGGCAGTACTTGAGCCGAAAAGATTTAAAGAACTTTATGTTGTCATGCCTGACTTCGGAGCCATGCAGTCGCCGAAGAACCGCGCAACGAGAGACCAGTGGAAGCTTGAGCAGCCGAAAGATTCTTTAATTTTAAAACAAGAAGAACTCGATGACTTGTACTACATGATCGACGCTCTTATGGAACACCCTGAGGCATCGAACCTTTTTAAAAACGGCAAGCCAGAAGTGAGCGGAAGATTTACTCATCAAGAAACTGGAGTGAGAATCAAAATTCGTCCCGATTATTTCACTTGGCAAGGCAACGAGCTTTTCGTGAGTGATATAAAAACTACCAAGGACGCATCACCTGGTTTATTTGCAACAGACGCAGCACGATTGAAATATTATCTCCAACTTGCTCTTTACCACGATGGAATTTATCAGATCACTAACACAAAACCAGAGGCAGTTGCGTTGATTGCGATGGAGAAAAAAATTCCTTACACAGTGGCGCTTTATTGGCTTGATCCGAAAGATTTAGAGATGGGTACACAGTGGTATCTGTACGCGCTTCGAACATTTAAAAAATGCATCGATACGAATCAGTGGCCTGGTACTCAGCTTCATGGACAAATGCTTTCGTTACCTCAGTGGGTCGACACACAACAACTCCCTAGATTCGATTGGAGAGAATAAAATGGTAAACGTAGAACAACACAACACAGAAACAAAAGTTGAAAAGATAATTCCGGTGGCACTTGTTGTTGACCATGAATCACAGGCGATAGTAGCAAGAGATAATTCCGAACTACTGCGCTTGATTCGCACTATGATGAAGGGCCAAGCGTTCCCGAAACAATTTACAACCGAAGAGCAGCTTATTTCTTGCTGGCAGGTTGCGGCCTCTCTCAAGGTCCCGCCAGCTGTAGCGATTCAAAATATGTGTATCATAAACGGTTCTGTTTCTATCTGGGGTCAGCTACCAAAGGCTCTTGCAGAAGCGACAGGTGAGCTTGAAGATTTTCAACTCATTTTGATCGATAAAGATCACAAGATAATCTCACTTGAGAATAAAAATCTTGGTGAGGAAGTTTGGGGCGCTATTTGTAAGATCAAGCGCAAAGGAAGAACACTTAACGAATATTCTTTCACGATGCGAGAGGCTGAATCTGCTGGCCTTCTTAACAAGGCTGGTCCATGGAAGACGTTCCAGAAACTAATGCTATCTAGGCGCGCTGTGGGCCACGCTATCAAGTTTGAATTCCCTGATGCTGTGATGGGTGTAGGTATTTCTGAATACGATCACCACCAGGCGCCAGACTTAGAACCAATCCGAGATGTAGGCCCTTCGATGGCTGCCAAGAACAATGCAAAATTTAAGACCATTGTTGACAGGGAAGTTATGCAAGGGGACAACGCTTGATACGAAGCTTGCAACTTGTAAAACATCCTGTTAAGTCTCGTCTCGATATTGGGTTCTTCGCTAGTTCCCAGTCTCAACTTGGACCTCATCCTGCAAAGGGTGGGGTTTTTTTATGATCCATTCAAAACCTTCTAGGAAGGTCGATAGGGCACTTTTGAAAGCGGTCCGAGAGCAACCATGCATTGTATGCGGCAAACACCCTCCAAGCGAAGCCTCGCACATTAAAACAAGGGGTAGCGGCGGCCATGATAGCGAGATAAATGTAGTACCGAAATGTCGCGCACATCATCAAGAGTGGGGACAATCCTGGGGTAAATTTATAAAAAAATATCCTTCGTTCTGGCTGCACCTTCAAAACATTGGCTGGCGAGTGATCGACTGCAAGCTGAGACATGAATGAACTTTGAGAAACAATCAGACCACAAGTAGATGGAGTCTAATGCGCATTAGCACCGATAAACAAAAGACGGAATACGGAGGCGCTTCGAGATGACAGAGAGAGAATTAGAAATGAGTTAATTGAATGTAGAGAGAAGAAAGATTTAAAATGATTGTTCATTCTAAGATGGCTCGTGAAGGTTATCTCGCTGGATACATGGCTAGGGGCCATGACGACTTTGAGATTGTCGCAAATAAAATCAGAGTGATGATGAAAGAGGACCACATTAAGTTTCACAGAGAGATAAAATGTTTAACGGTTTTGTCTCGTGAGATGTTGAGTTTTGATAGAGATGGAAAGAAAAGTAATACATGAATCTTTTAGGGAGAATTGGTTAGAGATGAGTGAGATGTTCGAATCTCTCAACAAGAGCATTAGAAACGTGGCATCAAAGATGGACTTGGTTCTTTTCGGTTCCGATAAGAAGGACCAAAAACTAATCGGCGATGTAGTTTCGCTTCAATGTTTTTACATCGCGGTCTATCGCCAACCCTCGAAAATTCTCGACGGATTTATCACACGTTTGTCTGAGGCCAAGAAACCAACTGTAGAACAAAAGAAAAATAAGAAATCATCGGGCAGCTATTTCACTCCGCCCTATATTGCCGACTACATAGTGGAATCGACTCTCGGGCCGTTGGTTCAAAAGTTTCAAAAGGGGCGTAAGCCAACCAGACCAGATACGAAAATCAGAAAATTATTAAGCCTTCGTATTTGTGACCCCACGGTTGGAGGCGGTATCTTTCTCGTTTGTGCTCATGACTTTCTAATGATTGAAGTTTTGAAAGCCAACCCAAAGGCAGACCTAAAGGAAATGAGTCGAGCGACAGCCAAGTGTTTGTTTGGAGTCGATATCAACCCGGAGGCGGTAGAAGGATGCACGCTTACAATGCACTTGAATATAGCGAAGTGGGAGTTGAGAGACAAAATCGACGAGTTTGCCTGTTCTGCGGAGATGAATTCTATCTTACAAGAAAGCAGCTCCGACAAGTCAAAAAAGCCACGCACTGCTCGCGGACGTGTGCGCGCAAAAACCAACACCAAAGAAACCATGGCGCAAAAAGGATAGAGAAAAACTGTGAAAGCTGTAATGAACTATTTATCGTCGCAACATGGAACCAAGAGAGGCGGTTTTGCTCCGTGCAGTGTTCTTCGCGCGCTCGATTCGGAAATCCTACAGCCTCAATTGAAAAAGCCAACGTCAGGCTTGCAAAAATCGTCAATGATAAACCGTATTATAAATGGCTTCAGATACAGGCTAGAAAGTATGCCGCTAAATACCGAGTCGACCCAGATGACCTACTTCAAACATTCTTTCTGGCAGTCGTTGAAAAACAAAATCCCGACATCAAACATTCATTCTTTGGAACAATTCGAAAAGAATATAAACGCGGCATCACAGGGAGTTATGATGCTGTTGATGTGTTCTCGACAGAAGAACTTATCAAACCAGTCCGTGACGCCAGTCGAGCAATGGACCATTACGAGTTTGTGGAATACCTCTGCGACCTTAAGACTATGCTTAATAATGAAACTGAATATAAAATGGTTTGTATGTTTCTGGTTGGCTTCGATAAGGGCGAAATTTTTGAACGCTCTAAGGACTTGTCTCGTAGAGATTTCAAGGCTTTTTGGGAGAGGATCAATTTGCCGGGACATAAGCAGATTAAAGCAACGGAGAGAAAATGAACTTTGAGAGACGAGAATGTGGAAGGAATAATTTAAGATGAAAGGATTTTCAACCCTCGACAATCCATCCCATCAAGGCAAAACCAATAC
>Ga0163150_10005905_pt1 | contig 15325 bp, 12 predicted proteins | sample OliLakLV19P2IB_FD_148628 | JGI IMG/M metagenome (GOLD analysis project Ga0163150, IMG submission 148628) | Freshwater microbial mat bacterial communities from Lake Vanda, McMurdo Dry Valleys, Antarctica - Oligotrophic Lake LV.19.P2.IB | ecosystem: Environmental > Aquatic > Freshwater > Lake >...
GGAGTGATCGTGGGTGGCGGCAGCGCTTTGCCAACCATCAAGCGGCGAGCGAAGGAAAAGAACGTCCGTAATGTGTACTTCCTGCCAGCGCAGGAAAACGCCGCGGGCCTCATGGCGCTTTTCGACGTCTTCTGCCTGCCCTCTAAATGGGAAGGACTCGGGCTAGTACTTATCGAAGCGATGCTGCAAAGCGTGCCCGTAATCGGTAGCAATGCCGGAGCGATACCGGAGATTCTCGACGACGGAAGGGCCGGACTATTGTTCGATCCATTTGATGCCAATGCTCTCGCTGCACAGATCGAGTATGCTCGAACTCACAGCAATGCTCTCCGGTCGCTCACGGCGCATGCTCACGCCTATGCGGTCCACCATTATTCTATTGATCGCATGGTGCAGGATATGCGGCGGCTCTATACTCGCAACGGCGCAACCTATCTCTAGTAAGTTTAAATAAAATCACATGACCTGTCTCATTTCAGCCTGTCGCTTACTGGCGTATTGGTGGATCCGCTATTTAGCTAACGGCGCTGACGCAGCACGCTTCCTGGGCGTTAAGGTGGGACGTGGCTGCCGTATTTACACGCGGAATTTCGGCACTGAGCCATGGCTTATAAAGATCGGGGACCGTGTCACTGTGACGGCGGGCGTGGTATTTCTTACCCATGATGGCAGTCTGTGGCTTATTCGCGATGAGAACGGCCGGCGTCATCGATATGCTCCAATTGAAATCGGAGATGACGTTTTTGTCGGGATAAACAGTATACTTTTACCGGGCGTTCGCATTGGGAATCGTGTGATTATTGCAGCAGGCAGTGTAGTGACAAAATCAATTCCTGATGGAGTGGTCGTTGCTGGCAATCCAGCACGAATCATAAAGCAATATGACGAATTTAAGCGCCTAGCCTTAATTCATTATCCTTCCGATAGGGATTTGGTTGGAGGAAGTTTTCGGGCGCGTGTCGCGAAGGTATGCGAGCGACAGTTTCGCCCCGGTTTGCGCCCCTGAATACAGGGCCTCACTCTCCTGTGAGCCCCATATAACCCATGTGTGGAATTGCCGGAATATGGCGTCCGAATAGGATTTCTCCAATAGACGTGATGGATTGCGCATCACGTATGGGTGCCGCTTTGCGCCATCGTGGCCCGGATGCTGCGGCTCAGTGGGTTGATGACGGCAAAGAAATAGCCCTGAGCCACCGGCGGCTGGCGATCATTGATCTTACCGACGCGGGGCTACAGCCCATGCGCTCCCATGACGGCCGACTCATGATGGTATTCAACGGCGAGGTCTATAATTTCCAGCAGGTGCGTGCCGAGATTGAGTCAGACTTCGGGTCAGTCAAATGGCGCGGACATTCCGACAGTGAGGTTATTCTTGAAGCATTCGCCCGATGGGGGGCACTGAGGGCGGTCGGGAAATTGAACGGCATGTTCGCGATCGCTTTATGGGACATTGCCACCCGGCGATTAACCCTGATTCGGGACCGCATGGGCGTGAAACCTTTATTGGTGGCTAGTGGCCGGTCGGGAGAATTGCTTTTCGCCTCGGAGATGCGCGCTTTTACGGCAACCACTTGCTTTGATGCCAAACTCAATCGCGCAGCTTTGGGCAGCTACCTCGCCTATAACTTCTTCCCGCCGGGCGAGCGGGTCTACGAAAGGACTTTCTCCTTGTTGCCAGGCAGTATCCTTGAACTCAACTTAATGCAGGGAAACTTTGAATGGAGTTCGCTCTCCGCCATTGCGCGAAATTTGGCTTGGGGTGCTTTTTCCCATGTAGGCACCGGCTGGCGCTACGCGAGCTATTGGAGCGCGGCGGAGCACATGCGACCCGCACTCAGCCTGACGGGAGAAGACTATGCGGAGGCAGTGGCGGAATGTGAGCGCCGATTGATTGCGGCTGTGGACATGCGACTGGTGGCCGATGTGCCGCTTGGTGCGTTTCTTTCAGGTGGCATCGATTCAAGCTTGGTAGCCGCACTTATGCAAAAGCAAGTGGGCAAGCGCATGCGCACATTTTGCATAGGGTTCCCGGAGGCTCAGTTCGACGAAAGCGCGCATGCGCGGGCAGTTGCGCACCACCTTGGCACGGAGCACACAGAGGTCATTGTGAGCGAGGCTGAGTGCTTGCAAACCACGCGTAATATCGGGCAGCTTCTGGACGAGCCGTTGGGGGATTCTTCGTTCGTGCCCACCTACTTGGTCTCAGCAATTACACGTCGGCATGTCACAGTGGCCCTGACTGGTGATGGGGGAGACGAACTATTCGGCGGATACTGGCGGTATGCCGAGTTCAGCCGGCTAGCTTGGATTTTTCGTTCAAGTCCGGAATTCGGACGTAGATGGATCGATCAGGTATTACGTCACTTCGAGTCGGCACCAATTGAGCGCCGACAACTCATGCGCTGGACCTACTATCGCTTGCTGCGCTTGATGCGCCTTTGTGCGCAAACCGATTTTGGAGCAGCTTATGACTACGCGTCGACTAATGGTGACAATGCACGAGTGGTTTTGCGGGATCCGGTCAGTCGGCCGACTTTCCCTCGCGCACTCGCGGAGCTGGAGAAACAAGGCGCCGCCGGCTGGATGATGTGGATGGATCAAGTCAACGTGCTGCCCAACGACCTCTTGATGAAAGTGGATCGAGCCAGCATGGCCGTCGGCCTTGAATGCCGCGAACCGTTACTTGATTATCGCTTGGTGGAATTCGCCGGGGGCCTGCCAATTGAGGCAAAAATAAAACATGATGTGGGTAAACGGATTCTGCGGGACGTTCTCTATAGACATGTGCCGCGGGCCTTGGTTGATCGACCGAAACAGGGCTTTGCGGTGCCGTTGAACCGCTGGTTGCGATCTTCGCTTAGGCCGTGGGCCGAGGAAGTTTTATTCGGGGTGCGTGCCAGAGATGCCGGTCTTTTCGATATGGATGTAGTCACGCGGCTCTGGCGTGAGCATCAAGATGGCCATCGCGACCACAAAGGGGTCTTATGGAACCTAATTGTCTTACGCGCCTGGATGGATCGTAATCCTGGCGGATACTAACGTGTGTGCTAATCTGCTTATTGGCTGACATATGTGTGGCATTCTTGGATTTATTAGCCAACAGCCCGGTGAAAACGGGCGCGCTCCGGCCATTTTGCAGGACATGATGCAAACGCTGGCCCACCGCGGGCCGGATGCCGATGGCTGCTGGCGCGATCCAACTGGGCGGGTGAATCTGGGGCACCGGCGACTGGCCATCATCGATCTCTCGCCGGGTGGTGCGCAGCCGATGAAGACGCCGGACGGACGCGGCATCATCGTCTATAACGGCGAGCTCTATAATTTCATGGAGTTGAAGGCGGCGTTGGAGGCCGAGGGGATCGGTTTCACAAGCCGCTCTGACACCGAGGTCTTGCTCGCCGCCCTTTATCACTGGGGGCCGGAGCGCACGCTGCCGAAACTGAACGGCCAGTTTGCATTCGCCTATTGGGATGCGCGGGTCAACTCCCTCGTGCTGGCTCGCGACAGGATCGGGGAGAAACCGCTCTATTACGCGGTCCAAGGCGGCAATCTCTTCTTTGCGTCTGAACTGAAGGCCATCCGGGCCCATCCGGATTATCGTGCTACGATCAACCGAACGGCGTTGCCGTTGTTCTTCCGCTATAATTATGTGCCGGCGCCCCAGACCATCTACGAGGATACCTGGAAGCTCGCCGCCGGGCATTGGGTAAAATACCACCTGGCAGAAAACCGCCTCGGGCCGCCGACGGAGTTCTGGTCGATGGTGGACATGGTGAATGCCGCCACGGCCGACCGCCTGACGGGCTCATCGAAAGAACTCGCGGATGAAGCGGAGCGGCTGCTGCGCCGGTCAGTCGAGCTGCGGCTGGTCTCCGACCGCCCGGTGGGCTGCTTCCTTTCCGGCGGCATCGATTCCTCCACGGTGGCGGCCTTGATGCAGTCTGTTTCCGACCGGAGGATCCAGACCTTCACCATTGGCTATGGCGATGCGGCGCTGAACGAATCGGAGCACGCCGAGAGCGTGGCCCGGCATCTGGGCTCGGCGCATACGACCTTCATCGTGCAAAGCCCGGACGCGCTAGAGCTGGTGCCGCAACTCGCGGAGATTTACGATGAACCGTATGCGGATTCCTCCCAGATTCCGACTTGCCTGCTGTCGCGCCTGACCTCCCGGCATGTCACCGTAGCGCTCACGGGAGACGGAGGTGATGAGGTTTTTGGCGGTTACAACCGCTATGTCTGGGCCCGGGAAGTTTGGTTCAGGATGCAACGATTGTCACCGGGCCTGCGGCAGATGCTCTCGCAGGGCATCCAAAGTGTGAGCCCGCGCAATTGGGACATGTTGAGCAGCTGGTTCACCCCGCTGCTGCCTAAACGCCTGCAGATTCGCGGGGCCGGCGACAAACTCCACAAGATTGCCTACCTGGTTCAGTCCAAGGACGAGCGCGATCTCTACAAGCGCCTGACCTCCCTGATCCAGGATCCAGACAAGTTTTGCCGGTTTGCCGCCCCATCACAGCTGCCTTTCGAAAGCATGCTACCACCCGCCAGCCTCGGTAGTTCTGAGGAGCGCATGATGTTTTGGGATACGAAGACCTACTTGCCGGACGACATATTAGTGAAGTTGGACCGTGCGGCGATGCACTACGGATTGGAGGGCCGGATTCCGTTTCTCGACAACGAGGTGATGCGTTTTGCTTGGCAACTACCATTCGCGGAGAAAGTGGGCCAGCGCGAGGGTAAGGTCATCATCCGGAAGGTGCTCGAGCGGCATGTCCCCCGGCAGCTATTTGACCGGCCAAAGTCCGGGTTCAGCATCCCTATCGGCGCTTGGTTGCGCGGGCCGCTGAAAGAGTGGGCGGGGGAGCTCCTGGCCAACGCGGCGCTCGCGAATCATGTCCGAATCGAGCCCGTGCGCGAACTATGGCGGCAGCATCAAAGCGGACAGCGGAATACCGAATACCAACTCTGGTCCGTCCTGATGTTTAGCGGCTGGCTTGAGCACTGGCAGGGCCCGGCCAGTCCGCCGCTCCGGGGTGCCGGGCCGGTGACGATACAGTCCGCCGTTCCTCCCGTCGCCCGGCGGGGGGAAGTCAGGGGCCGCGTGATTTTCCTGATTAACTCCCTGAGTGGGGCCGGCGCCGAGAAGCAGGTAGTGCTTTCCGCCCTTTCACTAGTCCGGCAGGGATTCTATCCGGAGGTCTACACTCTTGAAGCCGAGAAGCACTCCGCCCGCCTGGCCGCCCTGCTGCAGCAGGCGGAGGCAGCGGGGGTCTACTTGCACAAGCCGGAGGACGGGGAGGCCTGGTTGATGTCATCCCTTTTCGCCTGCCGGAAAAGTCTGCGCCGGGACCGCGCTTGTGTGCTATGGACTTGGGGTTATCGCGCCGACTTGGCGGCCGTCACTTGCCTACGCAGTCCCCCCTCGCGCATCAGCTCGCTTCGATCGGCCAGCGCGGAGTTGATGCGCAAGCGGGCATTTTGGTGGCGTTTGTTCGATCCCACCTGCGCCCGGTACGTCAGCAATACTTGGCTCAATGTTGCTCAGCTCGCGAAGATTCTGCCCGGGGTGGAACCGCGTTGCCGGGTGCTTTACAACGCCCTCGAGAACGAAGCGATGACACATCAACCTATAACGATGCCGGAAAAGGTCGAGCGACTGGAACTCGTGATGCTTGGCAATGTGCGAGTGAAGGTGAAAGGTTATGACATCGCCATTGAGATGATGCGCCGGCTGCGCGCTGAAGGTCGAAATGTGCGCCTGCGCATCGCAGGCCTGCCACTTGAGGGCCGTGAGATCGAACAGTTGATCGCGCAGGCGGGACTGGGCGACGCCTGCCAGTTTATCGGGCCGGTGACCGAGCCGTTTGAATTTCTCCAGACGGGCCATGTCTTCATGCTGCTCAGCCGGTTTGAGGGTATGCCAAATGCTCTCCTCGAGGCGATGGCCTTGGGGATGCCTTGCATCAGCACCGGCGTGGGTGACATACCGCGCTTCACCCGGGACGGGGTGCACCTGCGCCAGGTGGAGATAGCCGATGTGGAAGATGCCTGTCAGGCGGTGCGCGGCGCCCAGGATAACTGGGCTCATTTTCGCGCTATGGGGGCGGCGGCCCACAAATTGATCAAGGAGAAGTTTTCGGTCCAGGCATTCGATGAAACCTTGGCGGAGTGCGTGAGCGACTTGATCGAGGAACGAAAGCCGAAACCACCGCAAAAATTATCGGTCGACGCGCTCGTGATTCCCCATGGCCCAGCCTCGCATTAAGATTGTGCCCTATTCGCCGGATCTGGCCGGCGCCTATGCGGCCTTTGCCCGAACATCGTTCGGGGCGGCGAGCTATCAGGCCGCGCCGCGTTATCTGCACTGGTTGTATGAGTGCAACCCGCTGTCCCGCGGCAGCACCCGGGACATGTGGGTGGCGCAGGCGGACAATGCGGCGGTGGTTGGCTGCATCCACACGATGCGCTTGAATTGGATTCATCGCGGCCAGGAGCGAGTGGTGCCTTCGCTACACAATACGATGATGCATCCGGAGTATCGCGGGGTCGCGGGGGGCATGCTCATCTTGCAGGCCTTTAAGGGGGAGCCGCACGCCTTTGTGCCCGGGGCCGAGGGGGCGGTGGCCGACGCCCTCCGACGGATGAAATTCACCGTGGTGACGACGTCCTGGTCGCGCCGGGCGCTGAGACCGCTGGCTGGTGGCATCGCCTATGTGGCCCATGCGCTGGGGTATTCACCCGCGGGCATCCGTCTGGCGCGCGACCTGCCGGCCGGCGGTGGAGAGTTTGTGCCCAAAGGACAAGCTGACCTAGCGGGTTGTGTTGCTCTGGCCAACCACAGCGACACCGAGAGCATGCGTCCGTGTTGGACGCCAGAGGCATTCTTCTGGCGGTTCTTTCATCCCGAGGGACCTCGGCACGTGTTGTTGATCACGGGATCCACGACGAACCCTGATGGGTACGTGATCATCTCCTTGGGCCTGCGGAAAGGCCTGCGGCTTGCCCGGATTGTCGACCTGCAGGCGCGCTCAAGTGAGGTCAGATTGAAACTGCTTGAGCAGGCGACGGTGGCGGCCCGCCGGCAACGGATGGATCTGTTGCTCGACCATTCCGTTGGTGTAGGACAGGGGAGCGCTCCGCGCTGGAGCCCCTACGCCAGCCCCGCGCAGACCTTGTTCTATCACCGCTCGGCCAAAGAGGCGCCGGCGGCTTACTCCATCCCGGCGGCCGCCGGTGATTATGGTTTCGAGGCGATCCTGACGACGCCATGACGAAAGCAAGCCAGGCTCCGGGCACTTTCATCCTGTCGTTCGACTGCGAGGGAAAATTTGGCATGGCCGATCATCTCACGCCTGAACTTGAGGCCCGGCTGACCAATCGACAAAACACCGCGGCCTACCGGCGCATTCTGGCAACACTCGATCGGCACCAGTTGCGCGGGACGTTTGCCTTTGTCGGTGCGTGCACGCTCCACCCCGACGAATACCCGCAGTGGCAAGGCGTATTCCCCCACGTGCCGGTGGCCGGACGGGATTGGCTGGAGACATTTTTTCGCGATGCCGGGCGCGGCGCTTTCGATGGCTGGCTGAACCCGGAACCGCTGAGTCTCGTCCGGCAGGCGGGCGGACATGAGGTGGCGACTCATGGCTTCAGCCATCTGCCGTTGGCGGAGTCCGTGATTGGCGCGGAGAATTTCGACCGGGAACTGGCTGCCGCGACGAGATTGGCACGGGCCCGCGGCGATACGATCCGCACCATCGTCTACCCGCGCAACCAGGTCGGACACACGGCCCGGCTGGGGGCGCACGGACTCACCGGCTACCGGGCTGCGTTGAACCCGCAGTGGCGGGGCCTCACGCGCCGGGCGAGCAATGTGCTGGCGGAGTTCAACGTGCTGGCGGAGTTCAATGTGCTCGCCCGGTCCCAGTCCGCCGGCAAACCGGCGGTGCCGATCGCAGTGCCTTCGGGCCACATCCTGAATTTCCACCACAACCTGGCGCGCCGGATCGTACCGCGTGCCGTGACCATCGCGCGCTGGCGCCGGATGCTGGAGCACGCGGCGCAAACCGGCGGGGTGGTCCACTTGTGGTCACATCCGCACAATTTCCTGACCGACCCCGGGCTCGAGGAAGTGTTTGCCGGCATTCTCGGTCAGGCGGCGGTGCTGCTCAAAGAGGGGCGGCTGCGCAACCTGACGATGGAAGAGTATTGCGCGGAGGCCGCCCGCCCATGAGCAACCGCTCGCGCAAGGCCATCATCGTGGTGAGCGAGGACTGGTATTTTCTCTCGCACCGGATCGAACTGGCGCGGCATCTGCGGGCCGCCGGTTGGGAGGTGCTCATCGCCACGCAGGTCAACCGGGCTGAAGATGCGGCGAAGATAACGGAGGCCGGGCTGCGCTTGTTCTCACTGCCCCTGGAGCGCGGCCGGCTGTTCGCCGCCGGCGACTTGCTCTACCTGTGGCGCCTGTGGCGCCTCTACCGGAAGGAGCGCCCGGATGTCGTGCATCACGTCGCGATGAAGCCGGTGCTCTACGGCTCGCTGGCCGCGCTGGGCGCGCGGCGCACCGGAGTCGTGAACGCCCTGGCGGGACTTGGCTACCTGTTTACCAACGCCCGTGGCCCTGTGCGTCTCGCGCGCGGGATTGTCCTCCAGTTGTTTCGCCGGCTTTTCGTGCGGGCCCGCACGCGGGTCATTCTGCAGAACACGGAGGATATGCAGTTGTTTCAAGAGCAGCTGGGCATTCAGCCGGTCAACCTGCGCCTGGTGCGCGGCGCCGGGGTTGACCTCGTGCGCTACCGGACGGTGCGGCACGGCGCGCGCGACCGGCCGGTGATGGTGATGATGGCACGCATGCTCCGGGACAAGGGCGTGGGCGAACTGGTCGAGGCGGCCCGCATCCTGCAGCGCGACGGCGTCGCCGCGCGCATCCAGTTGGTGGGGGGAATTGATGTGCGAAACCCCAATTCGCTCACGCCGCTGGAATTGGAGGCGTTGCAGGACGAGGGCGTGGTTGAGTGGCTGGGGCACCGAACGGACATCAATGAAATCTATGCGACGGCGGACATCGCCGTGTTGCCGAGCTATCGCGAGGGCCTGCCCAAGTCCCTGCTGGAGGCACTGGCCAGCGGGTTGCCGGTGGTCACGACCGACACTTCCGGTTGCCGCGAAGTGGTCGCGGACGGAGTCAACGGCCTGCTCGTGCCCGTGCGGGACGCGGTCAAACTGGCCGAAGCCTTGCGTCGGTTGCTGCTGGATCCGGCCATGCGCGCGCGAATGGGCGCTGCCGGCCGGCAGCGGGCGGAGAGTGAGTTCCGGCTGGAATTGATCCTGGCGCAGACCGAGGCGATCTACGCGGAGGTGGCCCATGCGTGAGTCCGGCCAGCGCACCGCCCTTGTCACTGGCGCGAGCGGCACCATTGGGCGCCGGCTCTGCGCGCGACTGCAGGAGTCGGGCTGGCGGGTGATCGGACTCTCGACCCGCGATCCGGCGGCCGGCCCGTGGCATCGCTATCTTGCCGCCGACCTCGCGGGCGCGACCCCGGAGGCCTTAGGCGCGCAACTGAAGGGCGAGGGAATCACCGCGATCTGGCATCTGGCGGGCAAGGCGCATGCGCTGGCCGAACTGCGGCAGGAGCCGGCCGAGTATGACCGGATCAACACGGACGGGACGCGCACTGTGCTGGCGCTGGCCCGCCTGGTGGGCGCGCGCCGCTTCATCCTCGCGAGTTCGGTGAAAGCCATGGGCGAGGGCACCGCAGCCGTGTTGGACGAGACTGCGACGTGCTCGCCACTGACACCTTATGGACGCTCGAAGCTCGCGGCCGAACAACTTGTGCGGAGTGAAGGAGCCGATCTGGAGCCGGTAGTCCTGCGGTTTTGCATGGTCTACGGGGGCAACGATCGTGGTAACATGGCCCGCATGCTTGAGGCCGTGCGCCGCGGTAGATTCCCTCCTTTCCCGGAAACCGGGAACCAGCGTTCGTTCGTACATGTGGATGATGTCGTGGAGGCATGTCTGCGAGCCGGCACCGAGGCTGCGGCGGTGGGTGAAGTATTCTTGGTCACGGACGGCCGGTTTTATTCCACCCGGGAACTCTATCTCGCCATGCGCGCAGCCTTGCAATTGCCTCCGCCACGGTTGACGCCGCCGCTATGGTTGTTCCGCCTGGCGGCGAGAGCGGGGGATCTTTTCGGCGCCGTCACTGGCCGGAGGGCTCCGCTCGACAGCGACACCCTAGCGAAGCTGACCGACTCGGCGGTCTATTCCTCCGCGAAGATCAAACGGCTGCTGGGTTATGCACCGGCCTGGCCCCTGGCGCGCGGATTGGCAGTGGCAGCGGCGAAAATGGACGATGACGGAGGTGCCGCTTGAAATGGTGGCTCGGCGCGGCGGTCACGGCCTGGGTCTTATGCTGGCTCGCCTGCCCGCTACTCAGGAGGTTCGGCGTGATTGACCGCCCCAACGAGCGTTCCAGTCATACGGAACCAACGATTCGCGGAGGTGGAATGGGGATAGTGGCCAGCTGGATCCTGTGCGCACTGTGGGCGTGGCCACTACTGATGCAGACAGTGGCGCTGGCGCGCTTGCTGGGCTTGGCGCTGGTGCTCGCCGTGGTTTCGTTTGCCGATGACGTGCGGCCGGTACCGGCTTTCGTGCGACTGGCGATTCACGCGTTGTTGGCGGCCACCGGCATCGCGGCCTTGGGTCTGGGCGGTTTGCCCCCGGTCGTTCTGTTGGTCGCGTTCCTCTGGGTCTGCGGCTACACCAACGCGTTCAACTTCATGGATGGCATCAACGGCCTTGCCGCTCTGCAGGCGGTGATCACTGGTCTGGGTACCTGTCTCATTGCCTTGCGGGCGGGGGCGACGATGGTCGACCCTGTGGTCTGGCTCGGGTTGGTCGTCAGTGGAAGCGCCGCGGGGTTTCTGCCTCATAATTTTCCTCGAGCGCGAATGTTCATGGGCGATGTGAGCAGCGCGGCCCTCGGTTTCCTGCTGGCGGCACTGGCGCTGTGGCTAGCGCACAATCATGGCTGGAGCCTGCTCCTGCCACTCGGTCTGTTGCATGCGAACTTCGTGCTCGATACCGGCCTCACCCTGTTGCGCCGGATCGCGCGTGGTGAGAAATGGCATGAGTCGCATCGTGAGCACTTTTACCAGCGCCTGGTGCGGGCGGGCTGGAGCCACTCCCGAGTGTCGCTGCTGGAAGCGGGATTACAAGTCGGGGTCGTGGCGCTGGCGGTTTGCACGGTCGAGGCGACAGCAGGTCAGCGCGGGGTGGCAGTGGGCGTGGTGCTGGCTCTGTGGCTGGCGTTTTTTGCGATGGCCGAGCGCGCTTTCCGCCGGGCCAAGCAGTAAACGGATTCCGCGGTTGATTTGCCTTTTCCGCCGCGGCCGGCTTACTCATCCTGCGCGCAATGATTCCCATGAGAGAAAGCATCTGTGAAGTCCTCAATGAAGTACTGGGCGAAAACGGTTACCCGGCTTTCGCGTTTCAGGACTCCACCAATATCTTCCGCGAGACACCCGTTGACTCGCTCGCGCTGGCGCTGGTCATCGTGAAGTTGGAGGAGCGCACGGGGAAGGATCCCTTCAAGGGAGGATTCATCAGCTTCACCACCGTGGGTGAGTTGGTTCGCTTATATGAAAATGCCTGAGCCTGCCGTGGTGTGGGATGCAGCCATCCCGCCATCGCCGCAGGCGCTTCCCGTGCCCGCGCAGGGGCCATGGCTGCTGCACACCGGAGATCCGCTGCTACTCAACGCGGTACTGCGTTGGGGCTTGGAAAAGAAATGGAACGTGCTTCTGGCGCCGCCGTATTGGCCGGTGGCTCAGGCCGTCGAAGCCGCCCGCCGGCACGGCGCGACCGGTGTCCTCACAGGCACGCTGATAGATTCCGTCTGGCAGGCCACCCCCGGTGACACCGCAACCGGGGCACTTGGCTTGAGGGAGGGCAGCATCGGGATTTTCACTTCGGGCACGACCGGTGAGCCCAAGCTGGCCCTGCACTCGTGGAACCGCATCCGGTTGCCGGGTGAATTTGCGGCCAAGCGATTACCGGCCGCGCGGTGGTTGATGACCTATAACCCGACAGCCTATGCCGGACTGCAGGTTTTTTTCACGGCGTTGGCGACAGGCGGAGCGGTTATCTATCCCGCGCCAGGTGCGGAAGGAGCCGCGGCGGCGGTGCGAGAACACGGAGTCGAGGCAATTTCGGCCACGCCCACATGGTGGCGGATGTTGCTGGCGGCTCTGCCGAAGGAAGCGGTGGTGCCGCCTCTGTTGCAGGCCAGCCTGGGCGGTGAACGCGTTGACCAAGCAGTGCTCGAAACCATCCAGATCCGTTTCAATCCTCGGCGCCTGACCCATATTTATGCCTCGACCGAGGCGGGATCAGCCATCGTCGTGTCGGATGGGCGGGCCGGATTTCCCGCGGCTTGGCTGGAGGACAGCGACCGGAGCGTGCGCCTACGCATCCGCGATGGCTTTCTGGAAATTGCCTCGCCTTACCGTATGGTCGGCTATGCCGGACAGCCGGCCGCGTCCGGGGGGCAGGGAGACTGGTATCGCACGCCGGACCTCGTCAGCCAGCAGGGTGACCGCGTGCATTTTATCGGCCGCTCGGACACTGTGGCGAACATCGGTGGAGCCAAGGTAGTATTGGAAGAGGTGGAGCAGAGCCTGATGCAACTCGGCTGGTTCAGCGATTGCCGGGTTTATACGCGGTCGAGCCCAGTCACTGGCACGCTTTTGTGCGCCGAGGTGGTGCCCACACCAGATCGGACGGTGACTATCCCGGCGCTCAAGGAGGCCCTTGCCACGCGGCTGCCGCGACATGCGCAACCACAGCTTGTGAAAATCGTTTCGAGTCTCCAGCTTTCAGCCAATGGCAAAAAACTCCGCAGCTAAACATGTGATCGTTTCCGGGGGTAGCCGCGGCCTTGGCCTGGCCACTGTGCGCGCCCTGTTGACGACCGGCTACCAGGTTTCGACTTTTTCCCGGAAGGGTAGCAAAGAACTGACAGACTTGGGGGGGGCGCACCCAACCGCGCTTTTTTTCCGAGAGACTGATATCATGGCAAGCGAGGCACTGCGCGATTTAGTGGCTGCGGCGGTGGAGAAACACGGCGAGGTCCACGCACTGGTGAACAATTCGGCCGTAGCTCAGGACGGAGTGCTCGCCACGTTGCCGGAAGTTGAGATCGGCCGGATGCTGGCCATCAACCTTGAGGGCACCCTTCGCCTCACGCGCCACGCTATCCGCAGCATGCTCAAGCAGCGGGGTGGTCGCATCATCAACATCAGCTCCATCATTGGCAGCCGCGGCTATACCGGACTGGCCGTCTACTCCGCCACCAAGGCCGGGCTCGACGGCATGACCCGCAGCCTTGCCCGCGAGCTCGGGCCACGGGGCATTACGGTGAATTCGATTGCGCCGGGCTACATGCAAACCGAGATGACCGCTGGCCTCAGCCAGGAACAGCTGCAGCAGATTGTCCGCCGCACTCCCTTGGGTCGGCTCGCGGCGCCAGCGGATGTGGTTCCGTTGGTTTTGTTCCTGCTCGGCCCCGACAGTGCCCTCATCACTGGGCAGAACATCTTGGTTGATGGTGGGATCACCACCTGAGCCAACCGATGAAATTCTCCGCCCGGTTGATGGTTGGCGGGATGGCTGGCGTGCTCCTCGCCGCCCTTGGTCTGCAGCTGCACTATGCGTTGCAACCGGTCAGGCCGACCAAGCCGCCGCACCTCGCGGCGGCCTTGCCGACCGAACTGACGGGTTTCACCGTGCGCGACGAGCCGCTTGGGCCTAATGAATATCTTCAGGGCGCCGTAGCTCAGGCCCTGAATTACGACGAGTATGTCTATCGCGTCTATCGCCGCGGTGACCTGGAGCTTGGTGTTTATATTGCATATTGGGGACCGGGTAAAATGCCGACTCGCGACATCGCGTCTCATACTCCCGATCGATGCTGGACGCAAAACGGAATGACTTGCACCGCGACCCGCTACAATGCGCCGGTTGCGAGCGGTCCCGTTCAGCTGATGATGGCGGACTGGCGTGAGTTTACGGCGCCTTCCTTGCGGGGACCAATCTGGGTCTATTTCTGGCTGTTGGCCGACAGGGAGCCCTACGATTACGGCGGGCGTTTCAATTCGCTGCTTACTCCGACTGAATGGCTGACGTCCGTCTGGAAAAACGCGATTCACGGCAAGAGGGAGCATTATTTCTTCCGTTTGACCAGCAATCAGCCTTTCGAAAACGTGGCCAATGATCCGGCTTATCAGCGCTTGCTGCAGGCATTGGCTCACATAGGACTGGAGAATCGGGCTCCCCCAATCTACTAATCCCAAAGCACTGATATATTCGCCCCGCCAACCCGCTTCGGCGGGCCACGCATGAGTAATACCAACAGCCATTCGCCGTATTCATTTTCAACGCTGAGTCAGCAGGGTAGCCGCGCACTGGCGCTGATGTTCCTGTATATCGCGATGCTGGCCGGCTGCCGTTACTTTTCCTACGAGGTTCGCTTCGATTTCCTGGTGCCGCCGGAGTTCCAGCAGGAGCGGCTGCTCTCGATCGCGGTAAATATTCCCATCAAGCTGGGATTCCTTTTCATGTTCCGGCAGTTCGGTAGCTTGCTCACGTATTTCAGCGTGCCCGACTTGCTGCGTATTGCCGCGGCGATGGGTGGAGCCAACCTAATCAGTTATTTGCTTCGTTACGGCATTACTCCTGGCGGTATGTCACCGCGCGGAGTCGTGCTGATCGACTTTGTGCTCAGTGTGGGCGCGCTCAGCTTCTTGCGGTTGGGCTTGCGCATCTACCGGGAACGCTACCTGCAGGGTGACAAGCAGGGCGGCAAGGAGGCCCGGCGCATCGCCGTACTCGGTGCGGGTGACGCCGGCGCTCAGTTTGTGCGGGAGGTGCTGGCCAAGCCGCAGCTTGGTCTGAAGCCGATATTCTTTTTGGATGATGACTGGCGGAAGCACGGCCATGACATTCACGGCATATCCGTCATGGGCGCACCTGAGGAGATCGGCCGGTTGCGCAAGGAGAACCGGATCGACGCTTGCGTGCTGGCCATGCCTTCGGCACCGGGGAAGCGGCTGCAGGAAATCTACAAGCTGCTCTCCGCCGAGGCACTGAAAGTGGAGATCCTGCCGTCCATGGCTGAGCTGGCCTCGGGCCGCGTGCAGGTGACGAAAATCCGCCCCGTACAAGTGGAAGACTTGCTGGGCCGGGCCTCGGTTGACCTGCGCAATGACAACGTGGCCGAGCTGGTGCGGGACAAGGTCGTGCTGGTGACCGGGG